>OBXW01000440.1_pt1 | contig 31044 bp, 20 predicted proteins | sample 1495431 | NCBI WGS metagenome assembly OBXW01 (sample SAMEA2580166, study PRJEB22360) | human gut metagenome | biome: human gut; feature: human-associated habitat; material: faeces | place: Denmark | collected 2008/2010 | reverse complement strand
CCGGTGAGGTCGAAACGTATGACATCTGATGGGACGCCCCGCCGATACGGCAGCAATCTGCAATAGAGCAGAATGAACCAATCTGCGCGTTAACCGTGAAGCAATCGTGCCCGATATAAGAATAACGACCAAGACTAGTGTTGTTAAGTTGCGTACCGGAACACACGCGCGAGGTGCGGTGAATAGTGCAGTCGGTAATAGCCGGAGGCTGTAAAATTGCTCTTAGGCCCTTTGCGACATAGCGCTTCAAATCCATGCTGGACTAAACTTCCTCGTAAAAGGTGTCGGGGTTCTCGGGGTCGAAGGGCTCGTTGGCCCACATGAACGTCACGAGGTCCTCGGTGTCGGACAGGTTGGTGATGGAGTGCGTGTATCCGGGGATCATCTCCACGGCGCGCATGTCGGAACCCGAGACGATGTACTCGTCGACGGGGAACGGGTTTCCATCGGAGTCCTCCCCCACCTTCCTGAGCTTGATGCTCGCGGTGCCGGAGACCACCAGGAACCTCTCCCACTTGCTCATGTGCCAGTGGTTGCCCTTGGTGATGCCGGGCCTGCTCACGTTGACGGAGACCTGCCCGCGCTCCGGCGTGCGCAGGAACTCGGTGAACGAGCCGCGGTCGTCGATATTGGGCTTGAGGCCGTAGGCGAAGTGCCCCGGCTCGTAGTAGGAAAGGAACGTGCTCCAGAGCTTCTTGGAGAAGGAACCCTCGGTGAGGTCGGGCACCGACAGCGTCTCGCGGCTGTCTCGGAAGCTGTCGAGCAGGTAGACGATCTCGCCCAGCGTCTTCACGTCGGTCCCGGGGACGTAGCAGAAATCCTCACCTTCGATGCGCTCCAGCCCGTCGTAACCGCAGCGGTGCTCCTGCCCCAGCAGGGCGCCCAGCATCTCGTCGACGAGGTCGTCGATATAGAGGAGCTCCAGTTCCACCGAGGGGTCGTTGACGGTGTAGGGGCGGCCGTTGGCGATGGCGTCGCAGAAGGTGGCCACGGCGGAGTTGTACCGCGGGCGGCACCACTTGCCGTAGAGGTTGGGAAAGCGGTAGATGAGCACCTGGGCGCCGGTCCTCTCGGAATAGTTGCGGAACAGGCCCTCCCCCGCGAGCTTCGACTCGCCGTAGACCGATCCCTCGAAGCGGCCCGACAGGCTCGCCTGCGCGGAGCTGGAGAGCATGACGGGGCACTTGTTGCCGTGGCGCTCCAGGGCGTCCAGCAGCGTGGAGGCGAACCCGAAGTTGCCCTCCATGAACTCGGATTGGTCCTTGGGGCGGTTGACGCCGGCCAGGTTGAAGACGAAGTCGGCGCGGGAGCAGAAGTCCTCCAGCTCCTTGGACATGGAGTCGATGTCGTACTCCATGACCTCGAGGGGAAGGAGTGACTGGTATTTCGCGCGGCGGTCCTTGCCGTCCCTTATGTTCTTCAGCGCGCAGCAGAGGTTCCTCCCGACGAACCCCTTCGCGCCTGTGACGAGGACGCGCACCCTACTGCACCGCCTCGTGCTCGCGGCCCTCCAGGGCCAGCTGCACGTACTCGGCGGTCTTGATCTTTGCGATGGTGCCCTCCACGTCAAGCCTCTCGGTGTTGTGGGAGGTGTAGGACTCGTCTGCCTGGGTCTCCACCTCGCCGTCGACGACGAACTTGTCGTAGTTGAGGTCGCGCGAGTCGCAGGCCACGCGGTAGTAGCCGCCCATGTCCTCGGCGCGCAGTCGTTCCTCGCGGGTCATGAGGGTCTCGAAGAGCTTCTCGCCGTGGCGGGTGCCGATGACCTGGGTGCCCACGCGGCCGAAGACCTCCTGCACGGCCTCGGCGAGGTCGCCGATGGTGGAGGCGGGCGCCTTCTGGATGAACAGGTCGCCGGGGTTGGCGTGCTCGAAGGCGAACTGCACCAGGTCCACGGCCTCGTCCAAGTTCATGAGGAAGCGGGTCATGTTGGGGTCGGTGACCGTGAGCGGCTCCCCTTTTCGGATGCGGTCGATGAACAGCGGGATGACAGAGCCGCGCGAGCACATGACGTTGCCGTAGCGGGTGCAGCAGATGGTGGTGCGGCCGGCGCCGTTGCGGGCGTTGGCGTAGATGATGGACTCCATCATGGCCTTGGACTTGCCCATGGCGTTGATGGGGTAGGCCGCCTTGTCGGTGGACAGGCACACGACGCGGTCCACGCCCTCCTCGATGGCGGCATGCAGCACGTTGTCCGTGCCGATGACGTTGGTGCGCACGGCCTCCATGGGGAAGAACTCGCAGGAGGGCACCTGCTTCAAGGCGGCGGCATGGAAGATGTAGTCAACCCCGTGCATGGCGTCGCGCACGCTCTGGGCGTTGCGGACGTCGCCGATGAAGAAGCGCACCTTGGAGGCGAGTTCCGGGGACTTCTCCTGCAGGCGGTGGCGCATGTCGTCCTGCTTCTTCTCGTCGCGAGAGAAGATGCGGATCTCTGCCAGGTCGGTGTTCATGAAGTGCTTGAGCACGGTGTTGCCGAACGAGCCGGTGCCACCTGTGATCATCAGGGTCTTGTCTTTGAAAACAGTAGGGTTATCCATTGAAGTGCTCCATTATCAGCTCGTAGCTTGTCTTGGACGTGTAGTTTTCCTCTAGGTAGAGGCGTGACCTCTTGCCCATATCGTTAATTTGCTCATCGGTGAGGGCGCGGCACTTCTCCAAGAAACTCTCCGCCGAGGCGCTCGACCCGGCAACGCCGAAACCATTGGCCTCGGCGATCCTGCCCATGTCGCATACCTCGTCGGTCGCGGTCACAACTGGCAGCCCCGCCTGCATGTATGAGAGCACCCTGGAGGGGAAGTTGGGGATAGTGAACCTGTGGTCAAGAACGACGAGACCGACGTCGCAAGCGCACAACATCGTGTCGTACTCGGAGCGTCCGAGCGACCCCAGGAGCTTCGCATGGGCGGGCGCCTCCTGCTCGAAGTAGGCCTCGAGCAGGAGGCGCTCAGTTCCGCTGCCTGCGATCAGAAAGAACCCCGCGGGGTCCTTCTCGTTCTCGCGGAGCACTTCGATGAAGAAATCGATCGCCTGGGGCTTTCCGAGGTTGCCGCCATAGACGAAGATTCTCTCGTCGGAGGGCAGGCCGTACTTGGAGCGGAAGGTCTCAGGGTCCTCCCCGGCGAGGTCGCGCGGGATAATTGCGTTGGGGTTGACCTCGACCCGCGACGGGTCGAGCCAAGGCTCGTGCTCGAGCAGATAGTCCCTGTTGGCCGGGGACATACAGCCAATCCAGTCCGCGGCTTGATAGGTCTTTCTCTCGCTGCGTTTGAAGAAAGCGTATATCGGCGCCTTGGGACCGCTCCTGCTAAGCATTCCGAGGTCGATCGCGTTCTGCGGGAAGATGTCCTTGAGAAGGAGATAGGCCCTGGCGCCCGTCGCGCGCTTAACCTTTTCCACGACACCCGAGATAGTGGTGGGGGGCGTTGCGTAGAGCACTAGATCGAAATCGACGCCCGGGGCGAAACGCTTTAGGGCGTCGAGGTACCTAACTCCGATGGAGAGCGTCGAGACGCCCTTCTCTATCAGGTTGGTCTTGGTAATGTTGCCGACCGCGACGCGGATGATATTGATCCCGTCCTCGTGTGCGAGCTCGGAGGGCAGGCCCGTGCGCCTCTCTCTCGGCGAGAGAGCGTAAACGGAGTGACCGTGCTCGGCGAACGTCCTAAGGAGATCGGTGTATATGCCGGTGTCCCCAGACTCCATGGGGCTCTGGCTCAGAAAGAGGACCCGCATGCCGCTATCCCCTCAGCGTCATAATTTCGTTGTACTTCATCATCACGATCCCCTCGTCATACTCCCCTATGCGCGGCTTGTTGGCCACCCCGTCGAGGTTGTTGACGATAAGCTCGATGTGGTCGCACCCGGACTCGTAGGCGTGCGGGTAGCCTCCGCCGAAGCGCGGATTCACCTCAGAGATGTAGTACTCGCCGCCGATATTGAATACGTCGATGTCGACCTGGCCCTTGAAGCCTGTCTCCCTCACGAACCTCTCGATCAGCTCGAAGAGCACGGGGTCCTTGAAGGAGACGGCCTTGTCGGTCTCGCCGGCGCGCATCTTCAGCTTCTTCTTGGTGAAGATGGAGACGACCTCACCGCTAACCATGTCCACATAGACGTCGGCGCCGATCTCCTGGCCGTCCAGGAACTCCTGAATCATAAGCCCGTCGCCCTGGGCGAGCATAAGGTCGAGGTAGTCGGCGTCCGAGACCTTGGAGATGGCGAGACTCGCGCTGCCCCTAGCGGGCTTCACGAACACGGGGAACCCGACCTCGCCACAGTCGTGGGCTCGGTGGAACTCGCCGCGATCCATCCAGGAGCGTGCGCAGCGGTAGCCGTGGGAGGAGAGCCACTTGAACATCTCGAACTTGTCGAGCGCGAGCTCACAGAGGTCGTAGGAGGATCCGATGACCGTGGTCCCCACGGCCTCGAAACGGCCTGCGTTCTTCGCGAGCAGGGAGAGCTCGGGGTCGATGAGGGAGAGAACACCTTTGACGTCGTAGTCTCTGCAGATCTCGAGTATGACGTCGAGGTATCCCTCGTCGGTCATACGCGGTACGATGAAGTGCTCGTCGGCCTCGTAGATGGCGGGCGCGTACTCGCTCATGTCGGTAGCGAGTACCCTGCCTCGGCCCGCGAGCGAGCGCTTGAAGTACTGCACGACCTTGTCGCGCGTTCCCGCGCTCAGGATGAGGATGTTGGTTCCGTTACTCATCAGCTGCTTTCCCCCTTGTGATCTCGCGGGACCTGATTTCCGCGAAGTTGCCTTCAGTTGCGGCTGTGTTGTCCGAGACGTCGCTGCGGCTCAGCGCCTTGCCGATCGTCCTCAGGAAGATGTGAACGTCATTGGCGAGGTTGATGCTCTCCACATACTCAGCGTCGAGCTCGAAACGCTCGCCCCACTTGAGGGAGTTGCGCCCGTTGACCTGCGCGAGCCCGGTGAGACCGGGCCGCACGCAATGACGGAGTCTCTCGCGGTCGTTGTAGTAGGGCAGGTACTCGACTAGAAGCGGCCTTGGCCCGATGATCGCCATGTCACCCCTGACGATGTTGAACACCTCGGGCAGTTCGTCCAGGCTCGTGGAGCGCAGGGCGCGGCCGAACTTCGTCAGGCGCCGCTCGTCGGGCAGCAGGTTTCCGTCGGCGTCGCGCTCGTCGGTCATCGTGCGAAACTTATATAGGTTGAACACTTTCTCGTCGCGGCCGGGACGCGGCTGGCGGAACAGCACAGGGCTGCCCAATTTTACGCGCACCAGAATTGCCACGATCGCCAGTACCCACCAGAAGAGAATGAGCAGGACAAGAGACAGGCACAGGTCAATGACTCGTTTGCCATATCGCTGATAGAACGTCTCGTTACCAAGCCTACTCAAAACAACGCCTAATAACTTCGATGATTACGTCCTGCTGCTCGGGAGTCATCTTGTTGTCGGAGGGCAGGCAGAGACCACGATGGAAGATGTCAGCGCCCACATCCAAAGGCAAGCCATCTGCGCCCGTTGCACCGCCGGAAATATACGCATTGGTCTTAGCTCGACCATTGCCCTCGCGCGTTACGAAAGCATTCATGCGATAAATAGGCTGCATATGCATGGGCTTCCAAATGGGACGGCCCTCGGCATTGATGGCGGCAATAGCCTCAAGAATCTCGGTGGGGCAGCTCTTTCCAGGTTCGCTTACGTAAAGCGCCTCACTTTCGCCACGAACCTGCTTGCACATCGCATCGAGCTCAATCAGCATACAAGAAAGCCAGAAGTTCGGCTCACAAACGTTAGGGTCGTAGGGGTTCATGCAAACCGGCAGACCCTTGAAGCCCTCTTTATAACGCTTATAAATAGCCTTCTTTTGGGCAATATGCTCCTCCAGATACGGAATCTGGCCACGCACGACACCGGCAATCACATTGCTCATGCGATAGTTGTAACCCAGCTCCTCGTGCTGGTACCACGGAGCAGCTTCGCGCGACTGGGTCGACCATTTGCGCGCTTTATCGGCTGCCTCTTTGCTGTCCGTCAAAAGCATGCCGCCAGCGGAACCGGTAATTATCTTATTGCCGTTAAAGCTAATGGCGCTGATGTTACCAAACGTACCAGTCTGACGACCCTTATACGTAGCGCCAAGTGACTCAGCAGCATCCTCAACAAGGACAGCCCCGTGCGCATCACAAATTGAACGAAGCTCATCGACTTTGCCAGGCGTTCCGTAAAGATGCGCCGCCACAACGACCTTTGCAGTCGGATGCAGTTCAAAGGCCTTTTCAAGAGCGACGGGATCCATATTCCAAGTGTCACACTCGGTATCGATAAAAACGGGAACACCGCCTTCATAAACAACTGGGTTCACCGTAGCGTCAAACGTCATGTCACTGCATAACACTTCATCTCCGGGCTTGATGCCAGCGAGTTTCATGGCAAGATGCAGCGCTGAAGTACCACAAGAAAGGGCAACGGCATAGCCGCAACCAATCTTCTCGGCCATTTGGCGCTCGACTTCGTTGATATTCTCCCCTACCGTCGACATCCAGTTAGTCTCATATGCCTCGGTAATGTATTTGAGCTCATCGCCGTGCATGGTCGGCGAGCTAAGCCAAACTTTATTCTCGAAGGGTTTAATGTCCATCTTGGCTCCTTGTCCCTAATCGTTAAACTGCGGATGATACGTAGGTACAACCTCGGCGAGAACGGACTTGACCGTGTCGTTATCCTTGTCGAGGCAGTCGTGAAGCTTCTCGAGCTTGTCTTTAATCTCTTCCATCTTGTCGGCCTCTGCCGTGGAAATGCGAATCTCAGAATGCTCAGTGGGCAGGAGCTGCTCATTGTCCATAAGGAGCTCCTCGTACATCTTTTCGCCAGGACGCAGACCGACTTCTTTGATCTGGATATCTTTTCCAGGCTTAAGACCGCTCAGCGTAATAAGGTTGATGGCAAGGTCGTAGATCTTGACCGGCTCACCCATGTCCAATACAAAAATCTCGCCGCCATGCGCCAAAGCGCCGGCAGTAATGACAAGCTTGCTAGCCTCCGGGATGGTCATGAAGTAACGCGTGATGTCCTTGTGCGTAATGGTGATAGGGCCGCCCTCGCGAAGCTGACGCTTAAACAGCGGGATAACCGATCCATGACTACCCAGAACATTGCCAAAGCGAACAGCCGTAAAAATGGTCTCGCTGTTGGCCGCATAATACTGAACGATCATCTCGTCCATACGCTTGGTGGCGCCCATTACATTTGTAGGATTAACGGCCTTATCGGTAGAAATCTGCACATAGTGGCTGCACTGGTACTTGTCGGCAAGGCGTACGACATTGAGCGTGCCAAAGACGTTATTCTCGATTGCCTCGCGGGCGTTGTGTTCCATAAGAGGAACGTGTTTGTGGGCTGCAGCGTGGAAAACAACTTGAGGATGGTACTTCTCAAAGACCTTGGTAATCGCTGGGAGATGCGTTATGGAGCCGATATAGACTTGAATATCAGTGCCTTGATCATGAGCGGTCTTGATGATGTCGTGATACAGCTCGTAGGTAGTGTTCTCGTAAATGTCGAACAACACGATTTGCGCTGGCTTTGCCGGAAGCAGCTGACGTACAAGCTCTGAGCCAATAGATCCGCCGCCGCCCGTGACCAAAATGCGCTTACCAGTAACGTAGCCCATCTGGTTAAGGTCAAGCGACTTCTCCTCGCGAGAAAGCAAGTCACTGATCTCGACCTCACGAAGGGCAACCCTGCCTACACCATCCTGCGGAATATCGCGGACATTGGGAAGTGTGAGGACCCTAAGACCTGTCTTCATGCACAGGTCAAAGATACGCTGACGCTCTTCATGCGTGGCACTCGGAATTGCCACGACAATCTGCTCTGCCTCGCAATCGTGTGCGATAGCGGGGATGTCCCTGCAGGTGCCCCACACCTTAATGTCGTGAATGCGCTGGTTCTGTTTATTGGGGTCATCATCCACAACGGCAACTGGATCACCGACCATATCGGGGTCTCCGTTGAGCATACGTTTGATGGAAAGAGAGCCGGTCTCCCCCGCTCCTACGATGAGCGTACGCGGAAGATGCGCATCGGAATTGCTTTTAAAGCGCCAGAGCTGACTGCCGTACATAGCGCGGATACCAAAACGGCCACCACCGCAGATGATGACCAAAATGGCCCAAGCCATGACATCCTCGCGAAGTGACATGCCTTTGCCAAAAATCACGTTGAAGATAACGTCGCCAATTACTGAGCCTACCGTTACAGCAGCAACAATACGTCCAGCCTCAGATATGCTCGCATAGCGCCACAGGCTGCTATACATGTGGAAAAACCAAAAAACGATGACGTTAATAACCGCGAGCACAGCAATTGCTGGACATGCACCGGCAGCTCCGCTAAAAGTTGCCCAATGCTGCGTTCCCCACGATGCAATAAACACCGCGAAAAAGGTCGCAGCAAAGTCATAGACCATCAGCGCGTACGGTTCGAAGGCACTCAACTTTCCCTTTTGCTTTGCGCTCTTGGATTCAGTGTTCAAAATAAGTTCTTCTCTTCCCTATTTGTACCGTTGCCTACGTCCCCGCCCCCGGGGATCCTCCCTGTTCCGTTAAAAAGTCCCCTGCAGCTAGGCAATCGCCTTTTTAAGGTTTCGCATTGCGCGCTGCTCGGCCGAAAGCAGGGCAAGGCCAACGCGCGTAGTTACGCGTCGGCCGCACAGGTCGAGCTCCAAATAAGCAGTGCTCTTGCGTCTGTTAATGGTTTTGATAAGGCCTTCGTGCCCCAACAACGGACCTGCCGTCACAACGACCGGTGGTGCTCGTGTGGTATGTGATCCAGGTCATTAACGGTCGCGAAGACGTAATGCGCGAGCGCATCGAGCGCATGCTGCCGGCTAGCGCCATGCAGGAGCTCTTTTATCCCCAATTTCAGACCGAGATCAAGGTACACGGCGAATGGGTCAATACGACCAAGCCGCTCTTTCCCGGTTATCTTATCTGCGATACGGCAGATCCCCGTACCGTGCAACAGTACCTGCTACGCATGGACGACTTTGCCCGGGTATTATCCCAGGACGGTCAGTTTGTGCCGCTGGCAAAAGATGAGGTCCAGCTTATTGGCGGCTTTACGCATAGGGGAGACCGCGTAGTGCCCATGAGCGAGGCCCTAAAAGACGGCGAGCACCCTTGCTGTCTTACGTGTGGCTCACGGGGTTTGGGTATGGCTTCGCCAGGGCGCTTGTGCGCGAAGGCGCTCCATATTCAAACCCTGAGCCCAGTTAGACAAGCACGTGGCTCTGCCCCACCGTGAACGGTATGTATAAGCGCAGTTGCTAGAGTCGCGGACGTGTATCGCTATAAAGATCGCGACCCCAGCTGGCTGAGTGCGATCCAGTCAAGCGGGAACAAAACTGGACTGCACGCAAACAGCTGTAAGACTGCTGCGATTAGTCATGAAATATCGATTCGAAAGAACAGCTTGCACACACACAAAAACAAAGTCATTCGATGCGATACGCATGACGACGCTATTGGAGCTCGTGGTTTTTCTGGCACCGCCGTTACGGCCGGATGCTGATCGACCCTGCGCTTTGCGGCTTGCTGGAGCCGTGGGCACAGTTGAACCCATGTAACGATAGATATCCTAGCACAAGGTCGCTAGAAACCTATTTAGGCCGCGCGCGACAACATATCGTTCATTTGCAGTGATTAAGGGGGTAATTTTGCAAACTTGTTCACATTAACGCAGGTTTATGCGGGTGTAGCTGTTGGCACGCACCGCCCGAGCTGCAAAGCTGACGACGTGAAATGCAAAATGGAATTATGTTGGGTTAACAAACTATGTATAGAAGTGCGAAATAAATTGCGCAACTTTTTTGGGTGTGGATGTTGGTGTGGCGTCAATTTGATTTGTGCAGTTGCTGCATATGAAAAAAGCCTCCGGTTTCCCGGAGGCTTTGCATTCACGGTGGTGGAGACGAGGGGAATCGAACCCCTGACCTCTTGACTGCCAGTCAAGCGCTCTCCCAGCTGAGCTACGCCCCCGTGACGAGGAGATACTATAGGGGAATGTTTGCGGGGATGCAAGAGGGAATTTTGGGGTTGTTGGTCTTATTTACGGGTTTTCCTGGGACGGGTTGTTGGTCTTATTTACGGGTTTTCCTGGGACGGGTTGTTGGTCTTATTTACGGGTTTTCCTGGGACGGGGCAGAAATAATCACTCTTCGAGCGATTATTTCTGCCCACCGTCCCGATAAAACCCTGATGTTATGGCCCTTACTCGTAGAGGTACGCGATAGCGGTGCCGGTATGGACTTCGATCTTTGCGGTGGATCTTACTATGTTGCTAATGCCCGTGTCGGCTAACAAGCCTAGGGGGCTGTGATCTAGTTCCCACTCTAGGCCGTGTTCGCTTACCTTGGTGTTGGAAGCAATGGCGATGATGGAGAAGGTTTTGCCCTCGGAGTTTTCGATGGTCCAGGTCTCGTCCTGGTGCAGGATTCTGGCCGTCACTTCGTCTTCTTCGATCCAGATGGGAGCGTCCTCGTAGCCTGCGAGCAACCCCAGTACGGAAAGCGCCATATCCGGACGGCCGCCGGTGGCGCAGGTCGCAACCACTTCGGCACCCGGCCAGCGACGGCGGACCGAATCGAGCGCCAACGCCAGATCGGTATAGTCCTTGTATGGGTCGTGGCGCTCAACTTCAAAGTCGGTAGCGGCATCGACCAACGCGCGACCCGCATCGCTCACCGTATCGGCATCTCCTACATACACATCGCAGCCCAGTCCCGCGCCCAGAAGCGCATCGAGCCCGCGGTCCACGGCGACAACGTGGTCGCACTCCCCCGCTAGCCTACGCAACAGATCCGCGCTCGCCACCACGGGCGAGCCGCAGACCACCAATACCTTAAAAGCCATAGACCTCGCCTATCCCTCAAACGCAAGCACGCGGGGCAAATCCAGATCCTCATAGCTATCGATAAAGATATCGCAGTTGTCGCGAACCTCGTCGCGCTCCATACGGCCGTGCGGGTCATAGATGCCCACGCGCTTAAAGCCAGCGGTGCCAGAGCTCTTTAGGCCAAAGACGGCGTCCTCAAACACCCACGCGCACTCAAACTTGTGCCCGTGGCGCTCCTCCAGACGGCGCAGCGCCAGCTCGTACACATCGGGGAACCGCTTGGAGCGGCCCGCCTCGCCCGTGGTGGTCACAAACTCCATGTAGGCATTAAGCCCGGCGCCCGCAAGCGCAGACTTAACCAGCTCGGCCGGCGTGGACGTGGCAACGCACATGGCAATACCGGCCTCCTTCGCCTGCTTCAGAAATGCAATCAGGCCCTCGCGCGGCGGCACCTTTGAGTAGCCATCGATCAGGATGTCGCTCAGCTCGCGATACAGCTCCTCGCCATTTTCGCCAATGCCCCAGATATCGTGATAGGCCTGGCACTCGTCCTCGAGCGACAAATGCTCAAACTGGGCAAAATCGTCGACCGTCACGTCAACTCCGTGGCGGTGCAATAACTCGGGCTGGGCATAGGCCCAAACGGGGGTGCTATTAACCAGCGTGCCATCGCAATCGAAAATAAAAGCAACACTCGGGGCAGCGATGTGGTTCATAAAAGAGCCTTTCGATGTCAAATGGTAAACAACCTGCTAAAAACGTTTTACCAAACGTCAAACCAACTATCTTGAAACCCTAATTGGTAAAACTGTCAAGAGTTTTACCATCGCAATTCTGCCAGTGGTATAAACATGGCGCTTACCGATTAAACGCCACCGCAAAAACACTTTCGTTCATAAAGGTAACGTACAGGTGTTATCGTAGTTTTTGCCGAAAGTTCCACCGAGCACGCGAGGTGGAACGAATCATAGAACTATCGCCGTCCCTTCGATTCGTGCAGCCTTGGACCTTTCGCATCTAGTCACCAAGGCAACACGCTGCCGCGTCATGATGGGATCAAACGTGAGCGATACAAAGCTAAAGCCAGCAACCAAAAAGCCTGCTACCCGTAAAGCCGCCCCGCACGCGCCGGAGCTCACCAAGGACGATGTCTATCTGTTTGGCATCGGTACGTGGGAACGCAGTTGGGAAAAGATGGGCGCGCACCCCGACACGCAGAACCGTACGCGCGGCTGGCGTTTTTGCGTTTGGGCGCCCGACGTAAAGAGCGTTCACGTCATTGGCGAATTTAACGACTGGGATGAGCAGGCCAACCCGCTGGTGCCCGTGCATACGAGCTCTATTTGGGAAGGCTTTATTCCTGGCGCCGAGCAGGGCCAGCTCTATAAATATCTCATCGAGACCAACGAGGGCGAAAAGCTCTACAAGGCCGATCCGTATGCCTTTAAGGCCGAGTGCCCTCCGGGTACCGCCAGCGTGCTGTGGACCCTCGATGGCTACCAGTGGAACGACGCGGCTTGGCTCAAGCGACGCGCCGGCCATAACCACATGTCGCAACCCCTTAACATCTACGAAGTGCATATTGGCTCGTGGAAGCGCCACGGCGACGCGCCGCAGGGCGAGCCCGACGAGTACGGCAACTACCCCGGCCCCATGGATCCCTTCCCCGCACAGCGCGGCGAGTTCTACACCTACGACGACCTGTCGGTGGAGCTCGTGGACTACGTGCGCGACATGGGCTATACGCATATCGAGGTCATGCCGCTTATGGAGCATCCCTTCGACGGCTCCTGGGGCTACCAGACGACCGGCTACTACGCCGCGACGTCGCGTTACGGCAACCCGCAGCAGCTCATGCACTTTATCGATGCATGCCACGAGGCGGGCATCGGCGTGATTATGGACTGGGTGCCCGGCGGTTTTTGCGCCGACTCCCACGGCCTTGCCACCTTTAACGGCCACATGCTGTTTGAGCACGAGATTCACCCCAACTGGGGCACGCACAAGTTTGACTTCGCCCGCGGCGAGGTCCGCTCCTTCCTGGTCTCCAACGTGCTGTACTGGCTCGAAAACTTCCACGTGGACGGCATTCGCATGGACGGCGTGTCCAGCATGTTGTACCTCAACTTTGGCATTGACGATCCCGGCCAAAAGAAGTTTAACAAGTACGGTACCGAGGAGGACCTGGACGCCAGCGCGTTTATCCGTCAGGTCAACTGCGCTGTAGAGGCGCACTACCCCGACGTGATGATGATGGCCGAGGAGTCCACCGCGTGGCCGCTCGTGACCTATCCGCCGCAGGACGGCGGTCTGGGCTTCCACTACAAGTGGGACATGGGCTGGATGAACGACACCCTGCACTACATGCAGACCGATTTTCCGTGGCGCCCCGGTAACCACGGCCTGCTCACGTTCTCCATCATGTACGCCTTTACCGAGAACTTCATTTGCCCGCTGAGCCACGACGAGGTCGTGCACGGCAAGTGCTCGCTCATCGGCCGCATGCCGGGCGACTGGTGGCGCCAGTTTGCCGGCCTGCGCACGCTGGCCTTCTACCAGATGACACACCCCGGTGCCAAGCTCAACTTTATGGGCAACGAGATCGGCCAGTTTATTGAATGGCGCTACTACGAATCCATTCAGTGGTTCCTGACCGAGGAGTACGAGACTCACAAGCATCATCAGGCGTTTATTAAGGCGCTTAACCACCTGTACACCGCCGAGCCCGCCCTGTACGAGCGCGGTTACACCGACGACGGCTTTACCTGGATCGACGCGGATAACTCCAAGCAGTCCATCGTGAGCTTTGTGCGCCAGGGCGAGGACGTCGATGACGACCTGGTGATCCTGATCAACTTTGACCCGGCGAGCTACGAGAGCTTCCGCGTGGGCGTGCCGCGCGAGGGCGACTGGGAGGTCATCTTCGATTCCGACCGTCCCGAGTTTGGCGGCAGCGGCTATGCCGGTGATGAGCCCTACACCTGCTCGAGCGAGCCCTATCCCTGGAACGGGCAGATGGACTCTATTGAGATCAAGGTGCCCGGCCTGGCCGGCGTGGTGCTTAAGCGCCGCGGTCCCAGCAGCTACAAGCCGCCGGTGGTTGAGGAGCCCAAGAAGGCGACGCGCAAGCGTTCGTCCTCGGTAAAGCCCAAGACCGCGGCTGCTAAGAAGGCTCCGGCTAAGACGAAGGCTGCCAAGTCTGCTGCCAAGGCTTCGGCCAAGTCCAGCACGGCCAAAAAGGCAGCCACTAAAAAGGCTGCTCCCAAGGCCAAGGCAGCTGCTGTTAAGCCATCTGCCAAGGATGCGTAACAAAAGCGTTACAGCTGTAATTACCCGCCCCGCGGGGGCGTAGGATACAAGTCATAACCGTTCCGGGAGAAACATCCCCGGGGGAAAGGAACGTATGAATAAGATCTTCGACAACAAGCAGGAGTTTACCGAGCTCTATCGCGATGCCGTCATGAGCATCAGCGGCAAGAGCGTCGAGGCCGCCAGCGACCTGGACCGCTTTAACGCCCTGGCCAAGCTCGTGGCCGAGAAGGCACGCACCGTTGCCACCAAGAGCGACGCCCGTGTGGCCGCCGAGGGCAAGAAGCGCGTGTACTACTTCTCGATCGAGTTTTTGATCGGCCGCCTGCTCGACAACTACCTGCTCAACTTTGGCGTGCGCGACATGGTCGCCGAGGCGCTCGACGACATGGGCTTCGACCTGTCCGTCATCGAGAACCAGGAGCCCGATCCGGCTCTGGGCAACGGTGGCCTGGGCCGTCTGGCCGCATGCTTCTTAGATTCCATGGCTGCCGAGGGCATTGCCGGCTACGGCAACGGCATGCGCTACCGCTACGGCCTGTTTAAGCAGGAGATCGTCAACGGCAGCCAGGTCGAGGCCACCGACGAGTGGCTCACCCACGGCTATCCCTGGGAGGTCCGTCGTCAGGACAAAGCCGTGACCATTAAGTTTGGTGGTCACGTCGAGGGCTTTGAGGAGAACGGCCGCACGTTCTACCGCACGGTGGACACGCAGGACATCCTGGCTGTCCCCTACGACATCCCCGTTGTGGGCTATGCCGGCGAGACCGTCAACAAGCTGCGCGTCTGGGCCGCAGAGCCGGTCGAGGAGCACTTTGACCTGGAGGCCTTCAACCGCGGCGACTACGCCCTGGCCGACGCCGAGCGCGCCGAGGCCGAGGCCATCAGCGCCATCCTCTACCCCAACGACGCCGGCGAGCACGGCCGTCTGCTGCGCCTGAAGCAGGAGTACCTGTTTGTTTCGGCCGGCATCTACAGCCTGCTCGACACCTTTGAGAAGGAGCACGGCGAGAACTGGGAGCTGCTGCCGCAGTTTGTGGCCATCCATACCAACGATACCCACCCCGCCATGTGCGGCCCCGAGCTCATGCGTATCCTGATCGACGAGAAGAAGCTCGAGTGGGACGACGCCTGGAACATCGTGACGCAGGTCGTGAGCTACACCAACCACACCATCCTGCCCGAGGCTCTGGAGAAGTGGCCCATCGGCACGTTCTCCAAGCTCCTCCCCCGCGTGTACCAGATCATCGACGAGATCAGCCGTCGTTGGCACGAGTCGTTCGACACCACGCAGGAGGGCTGGCAGGAGCGTCTGCGCCAGACCGCCATCCTGTGGGACGGCGAGATTCGCATGGCCAACCTGTCCGTGATCTGCAGCCATAGCGTCAACGGCGTGGCCAAGATCCACTCCGACATCATCAAGAACATCGTGCTCAAGGACTTCTATGCCTTAACGCCCGAGAAGTTCAACAACAAAACCAACGGCATCTCGCACCGTCGCTTCTTTGCCGAGGCCAACCCCACCTACGCCAAGCTCGTCACCGATGCCATTGGCGACGGCTGGCTCAAGGACGCCTTTGAGCTGGAAAAGCTCAAGGAGTTCCAGAACGACACCGAGTTCCTGAAGGCCGTGGGTGCCTCCAAGCGCGCCAACAAGGAGCGCCTGGCCGCCTACGTTAAGGCCGAGACCGGTTTGGTCATTGACCCCAACACCGTCTTCGATGTTCAGGTTAAGCGCTTCCACGCCTACAAGCGCCAACTCATGAACATCATGAAGGTGATGGACATCTACAACCGTCGCATCGCCGATCCCAACTTCCACGTGACGCCGACGACCTTCATCTTTAGCGGCAAGGCTGCCTCGAGCTACACCTTCGCCAAGGAGACCATCCGCCTCATTAACTCCGTGGCCGACGTCATCAACAACGATGCCCGCGTCAACGAGGTCATGAAAGTCTGCTTTATCCCCAACTTCCGCGTGAGCAACGCCCAGCTCATCTACCCTGCCGCCGAGATCTCGGAGCAGATCTCCACGGCCGGCAAGGAGGCCTCGGGCACGTCCAACATGAAGCTCATGATGAACGGCGCCATTACGCTGGGCACCCTCGACGGCGCCAACATCGAGATCGCCGACCTGGCTGGTCGCGAGAACGAGGCCATCTTTGGCCTGACCGCTCCCGAGGTCGAGCAGCTCTGGGCGTCGAACAGCTACTTTGCGTGGGATACGCTCAACAACGATCGCGAGCGTCTGGGCCGCGTGATGGACGAGCTCAAGGACAACACGTTTGCCGGCCTTTCGGGCAACTTTGAGAGCATCTACAACGAGCTCATGAACAACAACGACCCCGACCTGGTCATGGCAGACTTCCGCAGCTATGTGGATGCGTGGGAGAAGCTCACCGGCAGCTATGGCGACCAGGAGACCTGGAACCGCAAGGCTCTGCTCAACACCGCCTCGAGCGGCTGGTTCTCGAGCGACCGCACCATTCGCGAGTACCGCGACGAGATCTGGCACGCGTAAAGGCGCGCGAGCTCCCCTATGCCAGCACGGCATTACTCGACGGGCGTGACGTTGCGCCGCGCCCGTCGCTAATGGGTTTAGGAACATCGATGACAGAAGGAGAAATCGATGAGTAAGAAAGAATGCATCGCGATGCTCCTCGCAGGAGGACAGGGCAGCCGATTGGGGGCACTCACCCAAAAGATCGCTAAGCCGGCGGTTAGCTTTGGTGGCAAGTTCCGCATTATCGACTTTTCGCTGTCCAACTGCTCAAACTCGGGCATCGACACGGTGGGCGTTCTGACGCAGTATCGCCCCTACCTGCTGCATGCCTACGTGGGCTCCGGCGAGGCGTGGGATCTGGACAGCCGCGACGGCGGCGTGTCGATCCTTCCGCCGTACGAGACGCAGACCGGTGGCGCCTGGTATGCGGGCACGGCCGACGCCATTACGCAGAACCTCGACTACATCAAGGCCAACGATCCCAAGTACGTCCTGATTCTTTCGGGCGATCACCTGTATCGCATGGACTACCGCAAGATGCTCAAGACGCACATTGAGAACAACGCGGACCTCACGGTGAGCGTTATGCCCGTGCCGTGGGAGGAGGCCAGCCGCTTTGGCATCCTGACCACCGACCCCGAGGACGGCCGCATCACCAAGTTCACCGAGAAGCCCGATAAGCCCGATTCGAATCTCGCGTCCATGGGCATCTACATCTTCTCGGCAGACGTGCTGATCGAGGCGCTCGAGGAAGACGCTCTGGACCAGCGCTCGAGCCACGACTTTGGCAAGGACATCATCCCCAAGCTGCTCGGCGAGGGCAAGCGCCTGTACAGCTACGAGTTCCACGGCTTTTGGAAGGACGTTGGCACCATCGCCAGCTTCCACGAGACCTCGATGGACCTGCTGGGCAACAACCCCGAGTTCGATCTGTTCGACAAGCACTTCCCCATCATGTCCAACATCACCACGCGTCCGCCGCACTACATTGGCCCGGACGGCCGCCTGGACGACTGCCTGGTCTCCAACGGCTGCAAGATCTACGGCACCGCTCGCCACTCGATCATTTCGACCGATGTCATCATCGAGGAGCGCGCCGTGGTCGAGGACTCCGTGCTGCTGCCGGGCGCGCACGTCAAGAGCGGTGCGCACATCTGCCGCGCTATTTTGGGCGAGAACTCCACGGTCGAAGAGGGCGTGAAGCTCGGCTCTGTCGATACCACCAAGGATACGGCCGTCGTTGGAAATGACGTCGTTATCGGGAAGGGGGAATGATCCGATGATCAATCGCAAGGCCATCGGTTATATCACCGCTAACTACTCTTCGACCTACGGCAGCGTGCTGCTCAAGGACCGCCCCATCGCGTCCGTTCCGTTTTTGGGCCGCTACCGCCTGATCGACTTTCCGCTGTCCAACATGATGAATGCCGGCATTAAGACCGTCGGCGTCGTCATGCCGGGCAACTACCGCTCGCTGATCGACCATGTTGGCTCGGGCAAGGACTGGGGCCTGGACCGCAAGAAGGGCGGCCTGTTCATGGTGCCCGGCAACGCGTATGGCACCACCAAGGGCGGCATGCGCTTCCTGCTGCGCGACATCATCTCCAACAAGACACTGTTCCAGCGCTCGGACAAGCCCTATGTCGTGATGATGGGCACCAATATCATCTTTAACATGGACCTCAACACCATCATCGACGCGCACGAGAACTCCGGTGCCCAGATGACCGTGGTGTACTGCAAGGCCACGCGCAACGTCGATGACGAGACCAAGCTCGAGATTAACGAGAACGGCCGCCTGACGGGCGTGAGCGCTGGCGTCGTGTACGGCGACAACGCCTCTATGGACTGCTGCATCGTCAACCGCGAGACGCTGCTCGAGATCATCGACCACTACCAAGCCGCCGACTATCTAGACCTGCTCGAGGCACTTCAGGGCGACTTTGGCAACATCGACGTGTGCAGCTACGAGTACAAAGGCGAGGTCGTGGGCGTGTTTAGCGAGAAGTCGCTGTATCGCCGCAGCATGGACCTGCTCGACCAGACCGTGGCCGACCAGCTCTTCGATCCCGAGCGCCCGATCCTGACCAAGGCTCACGACGTGCCGCCTTCGCGCTATGCGACCGGTAGCCACGCCTGCAACTCGATCATCTCGGCCGGCTGCATCATCAAGGGCACCGTGCGCAACTCGATCCTGTCGCGCGGCGTCGTGGTCGAGGAGGGCGCCTCGGTGACCAACTCGATCATCAACCAGAGCTGCATCATCAAGAGCGGCGCACGCGTCGAGAATGCCATCCTGGACAAGAACAACGTGGTTCCCACCAACACCGAGCTTCGCGGCACGCCCGAGAACATCCTGGTGCTGGGCAAGGCTCCGTTAACTTCCGACACCACCATCGTACGTTAACGTTGGCACCGCAACATCGCTCGTAACATGTAGAATAGCCGCCCGGTTAGCGCCAGGCGGCTATTCTCGAATTGCAACATGGGAGACAATATGGCAGATTCCAGCAAAAAGATGCAGATCGTGTTTGCCTCGGCCGAGTGCGCACCGTTTGTTAAGACCGGTGGCCTGGGTGACGTGGCGGGCTCGCTGCCTGCGGCGCTTGTGCGCGCCGGCGCCGAGGTTATCGTGATGGTGCCCAAGTACGCCACCATCAAAGACGAGTACAAAGCGCAAATGGAGCACTTTGCCGACTTTTACGTGAGCCTGGGCTGGCGCAACGAGTACTGCGGGCTCGAGAAGCTCGAGCACGACGGCGTCACCTATATGTTCGTGGACAACGAGCGCTACTTTGCGCGCGACTATCCGTACGGCTTTTTTGACGACGGCGAGCGCTTCGCGTTTTTCTCCAAGGCCATCACCGAGAGCCTGCAGCACCTGCCGGCCGGCTTTGAGTGCGACATTTTGCACTGCAACGACTGGCAGACGGCACTGGCGCCCGTGTTCCTGCGCGAGTTCTACCAGGGCCTGCCGCTGTACGACCGCGTCAAGACCGTGTTCTCGATCCACAACGTGGCGTTCCAGGGCCAGTTTAGCGACACCGTGATGGAGGATATCCTGGGCGTGGCGCACATTCCGGCGGCCGCCTCGCAGCTGCGCTGCGACGCCTGCAGCATCAACTACATGCTGGGCGCGCTGCACTATGCCGATGCCATCACCACGGTGAGCCCCACCTACGCGGGCGAGATCCAGACGCCCGAGTTTGGCGAGGGCCTGGACGGCGTACTGCGCGAGCGCTCCTACGCACTGCAGGGCATCCTCAACGGCATTGACGTGGCGGCCTTTGACCCGGCAACCGACAAGCGCATTGCCGCCAACTACACGGTTGACGACCGTTCCGGCAAGGCCGTGTGCAAGGCCAAGCTGCAGGAGGAGCTGGGCCTCGAGGTTCGCGACGACCGCCCGCTTATGGTGATGGTCACGCGTCTGACGCGCCAGAAGGGCATGGACCTGGTCATGTACGCGCTCGACCGCATCCTGTCCGGCGGCGTGCAGGTGGCGGTGCTGGGCACCGGCGACCGCGACTACGAGGACGGCCTGCGCTACTTCCAGGACAAGTACCCCGGCACCATGGCCGCACGCATCGAGTTTGACCCGGCGCTGTCGCAGCGCATGTACGCCGCCGCCGATATGTTCCTGATGCCTTCGAAGTTTGAGCCCTGCGGCCTGTCGCAGATCATCGCCATGCGCTACGGCACCCTGCCTATCGTACGCGAGACCGGTGGCCTGAAGGACACCGTGATCCCGTATAACGAGTTTACTGGCGAGGGCACGGGCTTCTCGTTTAGCAACTTTAACGGCGACGAGATGGGCGACGCCGTGTTCCGCGCGGCACGCCTGTTCTGGGATAACCGCGAGGCATGGAACCAGCTGGTTACGCAGGCCATGAGCCAGGACTTTAGCTGGACGCGCTCGGCCGACAAGTATCTGGACCTGTACTTCTTTATGCATCCGGAGATTGAGAGGCCGGCGGGTGTGACTGATGTTGCAGCTGTCGATGAGCCCGCTGCCGCTGAGGCCGAGCCTGCGGCGACCGTTAAGGAGCCCGCTGCCGCTGAGGAGCCCAAGGCCGAGGAGAAGCCGGCGGCCAAGGCCGAAGTTAAGCCCGACGCGAAGCCTGCCGCCAAGAATACGACGGCCCGCAAGACGACGGCTAAGAAGGCCACGACCACGAAGGCCGCTGCTAACAAGACTAGCGCCGCTAAGGCAACTACTGCCAAGGCATCGACTACGCGCAAGCGTACGACCGCCGCTGCCAAAAAGGCCGCCGAGGCCGAGGTCGCTCCCGAGGTAAAGGCCGAGCCCGCGGCAAAGGCTCCGGCCAAGTCTACCGCCAAGAAGACGGCCGCGTCCAAGACCGCGACCACCAAGAAGGCCACGGCTACGAAGTCGACGACGACCAAGGCTGCTACGACGAAGGCCGCCGCGAAGACGACCGCGAAGGCCGCCGCAAAGTCCGTCGTCAAGGTCGAGGAGGCACCCTCCGAGCCCAAGGCCAAGGCAGCTGTCGAGGCAAAGCCGGCCGCCAAGACCACCACGCGCAAGCGCGCTACGACGACGGCCAAAAAGACCACGACCAAGGCTGCTGCTCCCAAGGCAGAGGCTAAGGCCGAGGACAAGCCCGCAGTAAAGGCCGAGCCTGCTCCGAAGGCCGCAGAGGTCAAGACCGCTCCGAAGGCTACGGCAAAGACCAAGCCCGCCAAGGAGACCCCGGTCTCCCCCGCTGTTCCGGTCGAGGAAAAGGCCCCGACCAAGAAGACCTCCGTCCGTAAGGCAACGGCCACCCGCAAGCGCCACTAATCCGGACGATTAAAACTTAATCCAACGCAAGATGAGGGCGCCCCTACCAGGCGCCCTCATCTTGGTTGAACTTCTGTATTAAAAAGAGGGCCGGTTTACTACGACAAAATGGCTCCAGCCGACCACGACGGGTAATCTACGAAATTGGCAACGCCTCTACCTGCGGTTTTAATATCACCAAAATGACCCTGGTTGAGATCATTCAATTCGTCGTAGTAAACCGGGTTACTTTTGTTTGGCTACAAATAGTATCGGTATAGGCACATTTGAATATCGCGATAATTTGGGTGGTAAAACGATTTTCTAGGACAACCGTTCGCCGATGGTAAACGGATGTTGTTTATACAGCCTGTGTACAAAAGATATACTTACATCCAGTGCGTAAAGCCCATGGCCCGCAGGCCGTGATTCTATTGAACTGGACCGAATTATGAGATTGATTCACAACAGCCGTCTGCCGCAGTTTCGTACTCCGTTTGGCGCTGTGACCACTGGAACTTCCGTTTCGCTATCGGTGATTTTGGAGGATGCCGACCCCAACCAGGCAACGCTCACCCTGCGCACCTGGGTCGATGAAATCGGTGAGTCTCTGTATCCCATGACGCACGAGGGCGACGGCATATTTACCGTAGAGCTTGAGTGCACCGAGCCCTGTCTTATCTGGTACAGCTTTATCTGCAACATCGAGGGCCAGCCCGAGGTACGCCTGGGTGCACCGCAGGGTCGCACCGGTGGCGAGGGTGTGACCTACAACTACGCCGAGGTTCCGTCCTTCCAGATTACCGTCTACAAGCACCGAGAGAACCGTCCCACTTGGTACGAGCGCGGTATGGTCTACCAGATCTTCCCCGACCGCTATGCACGCGACGAAAACTGGCGCGAACGCACGCTTGCCGAAGTTGAAAAACCGCGCAAAGGAATCCAGCGCCGCATGGTCGAGGACTGGAACGAACCGCCCGAGTACGAGCGTGCCGAAGACGGCTCCATCAAGACCTGGGATTTTTACGGCGGCTCGCTCAAGGGTATCCAAAATGACCTGCCCCGCATTGCCGAGCTAGGCTTTACGGCCATCTACCTCAACCCCATCTTTGAGGCCGCGAGCAACCACCGCTACGACACGGCCGACTACACCAAGATCGACCCGATCCTGGGCACCGAGCAGGACTTTACCGAGCTGTGCCAGGCAGCCGAGAAGCTGGGCATCTCCATCATCCTGGACGGCGTCTTCAACCACACGGGCGACGATTCGATCTATTTCAACCGCTACGGCAACTATCCCGGCGTGGGCGCCTGGCAGAGCGAGGATTCACCGTGGCGCGATGCGTTTTACTTCCATGAAGACGGTTCGTATGACTGCTGGTGGGGCGTGGGCAACATGCCCGCCATCAATGAGAGCTCCAAACTGGTGCGCGAGCGGCTCCTGGGCAAGGACGGCGTGATCCGAAAATGGCTGCGCGCCGGCGCCCATGGCTGGCGTCTGGACGTGGCCGATGAGCTTTCCGATGACTTCCTGGCCGAGATCAAAAAGGCCGTGCTCGCCGAGAAGCCCGACGCGCTGCTGCTCGGCGAGGTCTGGGAAGACGCCTCCAACAAGATCAGCTATGGCCACCTGCGCCGCTACCTGCAGGGCTCTGAGCTCGACTCCGCTATGGACTACCCCTTCCGCGACATGGTCATCGGTTTTTTGATGGGCTACAAGAACGCCTATCAGGCTGCCGAGGATATCGAAACCCTGCGCGAGAACTACCCGCGCGAGGCACTGGCCTGCGCGCTCAATCTGCTTTCGAGCCACGACCGCCCGCGCATTATCTCGGTGCTCGGCGGCGGTCCCGACGAGTCGCAGCTGCCCGAGAGCGAGCGCAGCAAGTGGCGCCTGGACGACAACTCCATGGGTCTGGCCAAGAGCCGCTTTTGGTTGGCGACGCTCATGCAGATGACCTTCCCGGGTGTGCCCTCGATCTATTATGGCGACGAATACGGCTTGGAGGGCCTCACCGATCCGGGCAACCGCCGCACCCTGCCGACCAAGGACCAGCTCCACGACTTCGATACGCTGGCCATTGTTAAGAACGCGTCTGCCGTCCGCCGCGCGCTGCCGTTTATGGTCGACGGCGAGATCAAGGCCTTCGCGCTCAACGACGACGTCTTGGCCTACACCCGCACGGGCAAAGACGGCGAGGCCGCGACGGTTATCATCAACCGCAGCCTGCGCAATTCGCACTGCGTGACGATCCCGGCGCTCGGCGAATGCGCAAGCGACGTGATCAGCGGCCACGAGTGCGAGATCCACAACGGCACGGTTACGCTCGACCTGTACCCGCTGGGCTCTTCGATCATCTATCACCATGCCGAGAAGCGCCTGCAGGAGCCGCTCGATCACGGCGCGGGCGTCGTATGCCACATCACCTCGGTGCCGACCGATGACGGCAAGCCCGGCACAATCGGTGCGCCCACGCGTCGTTTTATCGACCACCTGGCCGCCATGGGCATGCGCTACTGGCAGGTCCTGCCCGTCAACCCGACGGACTTCTTCCGCTCCCCCTATGCCGGCCCCTCGGCCTTTGCAGGCAATATCGACCTGCTGCCCGAGAGCCACGAGGAGCTGGCTGCCGACTTCGTCACCTGGAAGGCCCGCGGCGGCGAGGATGCCGACCCGCTGTACACGGCGTTTAAACATCGCAACGCCGACTGGCTCGAGAAGTACTGCATCTACATGGCGGTAAAGAAGCACTTTGAGGGACTGTCGCGCCACGATTGGCCGGCGGGTGTCGCGCGCTACAACGAGCACCTGATCGATGACAAGCGCTTCCACGACGAGGCCGAGCTGCAGGCGTACATGCAGTATCGCTTTGACCTGGCCTGGTGCGAGCTTATGAACTATGCACACAAGAAGGGCATCGAGGTCATCGGCGATATCCCAATGTATGTCTCGGACGATTCGGCCGACGCGTGGAGCGAGCCCGAAAACTTCTGGCTGTCCGACACCGGCAAGGCGATTGAGATTTCGGGGGCGCCGCCCGACAACTTTGCACCCGAGGGCCAGGTCTGGGGCAACCCCACCTTCCGCTGGGATCACATGAAGGAAAACGGCTATAGCTGGTGGATGGATCGCCTACGTCGTGCGTTTTCGCTCTACGACCGCGTGCGCCTGGACCACTTCCTGGGCTTCCACAGCTACTTTAGTATCCCCGCGGGCAAGGCTTGCGCCGATGGTCGCTGGCTGGCGGGACCGGGCAAAGACCTGTTCCAGACCGCCTACGACGAGTTGGGTCCGCTTAACTTTATTGCCGAGGATCTAGGCTATCTGACGCCTGGCGTTCGTGCGATGGCTTCGACCTGCGGCTTCCCCGGCATGGACGTGCTGGAGTTTAGCGATTACGACGTTCGCTGCGGAATTCATCCCACACCGGGCAAGATCCTGTACACCTCGACGCACGACACCTCGACGCTCGCCGGCTGGTGCATGCATTCATTTGCGGGCGGCGACGAGCCGAGCGGCATTGCATTGGCAAGCGAGCTCATGGGCGATGCCCTGGCAAGCGATGCTCCGCTCGTGATGATGCCGCTGCAGGACGTGCTGGGGCTGGGCGACGATGCACGTATGAACGTGCCGGGCGTGGCCACGGGCAACTGGACCTGGCAGGCTGACGAGGCCGACGTTGCGGCAGCCGAAGAGAAAACTGCGAAGCTCCTGCGCAACACCCATAGATTCTGGGGCGAAGCGTGATAAAACCCCCGATATAGGGTACAGTTACAGCTGTTTGAATTTTTGCGGGCAGAGCGATCTGCCCGCTTTGTGCTGAAAAGGAAGTATTATGGCGCGCTACGATTACAAGTGCACGAGCTGCGGCAACGTGTTTGAGGTTGAGCACCCCATGTCCGAAACGCCTGAGGTCGTATGCCCCAGCTGCGGCGCCCCGGCATCCAAGACGTTCTCGGCCAGCGGCATTAAGTTCGAAGGCAGCGGTTTCTACAACACCGACCAGCGAAGCGGCGGCTCCAGCACCAGCGCCACAAGCGGCTGCTGCGCCAACTGCCCGCATAGCCACTAATAACAACGTGGCCCCGCGATCAACTCCGATCGCGGGGCCGCTTCTTTGCGCTATGGGTCGATAATTATTTTTAAAAATTAGTATATTTTAAAATCCGCCCATACCGGCAGCATAAGGATCATCACAAGTACCATCGCTATACCAATGAGTAGATCCGATATAGTTACCAGCTGCATCATATTGATCTAATTGACGAATGACATACTTACCACCACTATTATTGGAAGAAGAAATACTGCTAGAAGATCCACCAGAATTATTATTAGAATAGTTACTACCGCTAGAATAACTATTCTGCTGAGAAGTCTGCTGTTGAGCTTGTGCTGTTACTTCCTCTTGAGCCTTCGCTTCAGCTTTTGCCTTGTTTAAATCATCAATACGAGATTGATAACGACTGATCTGTTCATTGATTTGATCGATGAACTTCTTAGAATCCTTTTTGGCATCTTCAAAAATAAGCTTCTGATTATCTTTATTAGAAATATCATTAAGAAGACCATTGAGGCTATTAATATGCTGCTGGAGAGAGTCAGTATCTTCAGTAGAATTTACATCAAAATTAACATGGTCAGTTACAGAAGTATTCCACTCATCATTTTGAGCATTACGACAGTCTTTAATAATGGAATCGTATTTATTGAGCAACTTCGTCCAATCAGGGGAAGTGCCATCCGCATACTTAAAACTGTCATTAGAGATTTCTTTATTCAAAATCTCTTTATTATTTTGAGCATTTTTAATGGTATCAAGACGTTGCTAAAAAGTTAGTAACCCAAGATCAGCCTTAAAGGCAGCAACACTATCGCTAGCCTTTGAATACAAAACTTCAACCTGCTGATTATGTTCACTACATGCTTGTTTGTAATTGTAACCAGCATAACCACCGACACAACCAGCAATGAGCAGAGCAACAATACCGGCACCAATAATTACCCGCTTTTTAATCGAAGAATTCTCAACCTTTTCATTTTCCTGAGTATTATCTTCAGGATTGTCAATCTTGTCACTATTAAGATCGATCATTTTAACCCCTCAATATTAAATCTGCGAGCGGTTCATGCATCCAGAAACTTACCAAACCCAACCGCTTACTTTCATATCCGATTTATTAATCCCAGTCCCAGAAAAATCTTCCTTATGAGTTGCGGTGAAATAAGGACTGTTTGGCGGGTAGAAGCCGCTATTCAATCCCTATTTCACCGCAACTTAGTAGTTACTTGTGGACCAGCCTGGCGCAGAAGTGGCCGTCGTAGGAGTCGGCGTTTACGGGGACGCTCTGGAAAAGCCCGCGGTCGTTTTGGCGTACGGAGACGAGCTTCTTGGCCTGGGCGAAATCGGGCAGCTGCAGGATCTGCGCCTCGGAGAGAGGTGCCAGGCTAAAGTCTGCGCCCTCGGGCGAAGACAAAAACGCATCCACAACCTGCGTGTTCTCTTCATCAAAAACCGAGCAGGTGGCATAGATAAGCTCACCGCCGGCAGCCACGCGCGCGGCGGCTTCCTTGAGCATCGACAGCTGCAGTTTAGGAAGCTCAACCGTCACGTCCTTTTCGGTCAAGCGCCACGGAATCTCAGGATGACGGCGCATGGTGCCGGTACCCGAGCACGGGGCATCGATAAACACCGTATCGAACAGAACGGGTTTACCAAGCATCGCATCGAACGACGTGAGGACCGTATCGAGCTCGCACGCATCACCCGAGACGGTACGAACGCCCTTAATACCAGCCTTATGCAGGCGCGCAAGATTCTGATCACACTTGCGATCGTGCAAATCGAGTGCAGTGTGCTGACGCTCGTAGCCGGCACGCTTGGCCTGGCACATCATCACATAGGTCTTGGTGCCGCGACCGGCGCCGATCTCCAGGCAAAGCCCAGGACGGGTCGCCGCAGTAGCGATGAGCTGGGCGTTAAGATCCGAGGCCACGGCCGCCGCGCGCTCAAAGACACCCGACGCAACCGTGGTCTGCGCATCGACCGGCGCATGACAGCCCGGGAACACAGGCGCGACGAGCTGCGAGATATACGGATCGGGCTTGGTCGCAAAGGCGTTCTCATGCAGGGCCAGCGGAGCGGGGGCCAGATTACCGGCAAAGCTAAGCGCGCCCTCCGGTGTGTCAAACGAAGCCATAATACGAGCGCACAGCCAACGCGGCAGACCCATCAGGCGCGACAGACGAACCAAGCGTCGCTCAGACTCGTCTACATCGGACGCAGTGGCAAAGTCCTCAACGTTGTCCGCGACCTTATGCAGCACGGCATTGGCCAAACCGGCGGCTGATTTAGCTCCGCTACGAACCAGCTCAACGCCCTGACTCACCGCAACACGGCCAGGCGTATGCAGATAGAGCATCTCGAAGGCAGAGATACGAAGTGCCATGCGAACACGCGGCGCGACCTTTTTAGGCTTATCGAGAAACTGATCGAGCAGCTCGTCCAAAATACCTTGCGTCGCGGCAACACCGAGCGCCAGGCGAGCGGCAAACGCGGAATCGCGCTGGTCGATGGCCTTGGCCGTAGCGCGGGCAGAGAGCACGTCGCGCGCATACATACCGCGACGGTCGGCCTCCATCAACACATCGAGCGCAAGCTTGCGCGCGGGAGACAGCTTGCTCATGACAAAACACCCCACGTCAGTTCGGCGCCCTGCAGGCCGGCAGCCCAGGCAGAAGCAGCCATGGCACGCTTACCGTCGGGCTTAACCTCGAGCAGTTCAACCGCGCCATCGGAAAGGCCCAGGTAAACACGCTTGTTCTTAAAGGCAACAGCACCCTCGCCAAGCGACACATCAGCCGGCGCAGCATCGAGCACACGAACCGACTTGCCGGTGATCACGCAACGGGCAGGCGCGGTATCGGACGAAGCGAGCACATGACGCACGCAATCGAGCGCCCCCATCTGCGGATCCAGACGCATCTCCTGCTTGGAAATCTTGGCAGCATGCGTGACGAGCGACTCATCCTGCTCGGTCCAAACAGCCGAGCCGTCGGCAAGCGAGGGCAGCGTATCGGCAAGCAGCTTGCCGCCCAGCTCGCCAAGCTCCATGGTCAATGCCTCGGCATGCTTACCGGCAACCGAGGTCGAGGCCTGGGCACAATAAGCGCCGGTATCCACGCCATGCCCAATACGCATAATGGAAACGCCGGCAACCTCGTCACCAGCAAGAATGGCACGCTGAATAGGAGCAGCGCCACGCCAACGCGGCAGCAAGGACGCATGAACATTCACAATACCAAGCGGCGCCATATGCAACACCTCATCAGGCAAAATGCAGCCATAGGCAGCCACGCAGAAAATGTCAGCATGGGCAGCCTGGAGTGCCTCAACAACCTCAGGCATGATACGATTGGCTTCAACAACCGGCAACCCCAGCTCAAGCGCCTTGGCCTTAACAGGAGAAGGCTCAAGCTTCTTACCACGCCCACGAACAGCATCGGGACGAGTAACAACAAGCGCAAGCTCATTCCCAGCCTCAACAAGCGAAGTCAGCGAAGGCACAGCAAAATCAGGCGTACCCATAAACACAATACGCATAAAGAACGTCTCCCCTCAACCAAAGCCGAGACGGCTACAAATAACGGCGGAAAGCCAAGTACACAGCCCATCCGCAATAACAATTCAACAAGAACAAATATACCCAAAACCAAAGAAAGAGCCGCAATAAAAGCAGCTCTCTCAACAAAGCACCTATCAGCGAAGACGTCCCTCCCTGGCCCGACGGCACCCGGGCGAACCGGGCCAGAACAACGCAGTCCCCGGTGCTGAGCGCCCACATATCGTCCCGCGCGCAGTTTCGCAGCAACGCGAGAATGTTTGAGCACGGGATGATATGTGGGCGCTCAGCACCGGGGACGGTAGGACCTACTCTGTCTCGCCCGGTCGAGCGCCGCGGGCCAGGGCGTCCTGGTACTCCTTGACTGCCTTGATGCGCTGCATCGGCTTGAGTCGCTCGAACATGGTGTTGCCGTGCAGGTGATCGATCTCGTGCTGTAGGCACACGCAGAACAGGTCGCCTGTGGCCTCATAGCGAATCAGGTTGGCATCCAGGTCATAAGCCTCGACGACGACATGGTCGGGACGCTCAATCTCGCAGCTAATGCCGGGGATGGACAGACAGCCCTCGCTAAACGGCACCAGATGGTCGCTCTGCTCAACAATGACGGGATTGATGAGCACGTACGGATCGTAGTCGTTCTTGTCGCTGTAGTCACAGTCAATGGTGACGAGCTGGATGAGCTCGCCGATCTGCGGGGCAGCCAAGCCGCAGCCGCCGTTCTCGAACATCATCTTCTTCATCTTCTCGGCGAGTGCCTCGATCGCCGGGGTGATCTCCTCGATGACGGCGCACTCCTGACGCAGACGAGGGTCGGGCGACAGTACGATTCCGTTGGCTTCCATGGCCATCCTTTCGGGTTGCTACATCAAATCATAGGCGTCGACGTCAACGCTCACGCTCACGCCTCGCACGGAGCCCACCTCTTTGAGGCAGGCGTCGATATCATCAGAGACATGGTACCCTACGGGCGACTTCACAAGCAGGTGGAAGCGATAACGGTCCTTAGCTCTCTCGATTACACATGAAGCCGGGCCCAGCACCTGCGGCACCGCGCTGCCCGCCCGCAAAAAGTCGGGAGCGGCGGCATGCCAACGACGCTTGAGCAGCCTTGCGATGCGCCCGATATAGTCCTGCGCATTAGCACGATTCGCCGACCACACCAAAATGTTGACCAGGCGAACGAACGGCGGATACAGGGCGTCGCGGCGCTGGTTCAGGTCATAGTCGGTAAAGATCGAACGGTCGTGCTCGGCAACGGCGCGAATGACCGGGTCCTCGGGCAGATAGGTCTGAATGATAACCTCGCCAGGGCGATCGCCGCGTCCGGCACGGCCCGCGACCTGCTCAAGCAAATCGTAGGCGCGCTCCCCCGCTCTAAAATCGGGCAGCTTTAACGCAAAGTCGGCATTGACTACACCCACAAGCGTGACCTCGGGAAAGTCGAGGCCCTTGGCGATCATCTGGGTGCCCAGCAGCACCGCGCAATCGGCGGCATCGAACTGCTCGAGCAACTTCTTATGCGCGTCCTTGCCACGCGTGGAATCGGCATCCATGCGAATGATGGCGACATCCTCGGGAAGCATCTGGTGCAGCGCGTCCTCGATCTGCTGCGTGCCCAGACCCATTTTTGCCAGGTAACGGCTGCCGCACTTGGGGCAACGACTCGTGGGCGCGGGATACGGCTGCACGCGCCAAGACGAACCACAGGTGTGGCACTGCAGCGTATGGGTGCGCTCGTGGTACGTAAGCGCCGTAGAGCAGTGGTTGCAGGTGGGAACGCAACCGCACTCGCGGCACATCAAAAACGGCGCAAAGCCGCGGCGGTTATGCAGCAGCACAGCCTTCTCGCGGCGCTCTACAACGCGCTCCAAACCTTCCATCAGCGGTTTAGAGAACATAGAGCGGCTACCGTGCGAAAAATCGCGGGGCCGGGCGGCCACGACCTGGGC
>OBXW01000431.1_pt1 | contig 32038 bp, 44 predicted proteins | sample 1495431 | NCBI WGS metagenome assembly OBXW01 (sample SAMEA2580166, study PRJEB22360) | human gut metagenome | biome: human gut; feature: human-associated habitat; material: faeces | place: Denmark | collected 2008/2010 | reverse complement strand
AACGGCGCCGGGTCGCTGCGGGAGGAGAACCCGTACCAAGCCAGATATGGCAGGAGCCACAGTCATCAGGACCAATACGATCAACCCAGAAAGGTTTTCCGTTAATATCCAGCGTGTCCAGCCGCGCCAGCTGCCCAATCGTTGCTGATTTCACAAACAACGACGGGCTGGTCCCCTCGACACGGATGCCGGGTGTGGCGTAACCGATATTTTCCGGATCATCGAAAACACCACTCAACGTGACGCCAGAAATCGCGCCGGACGTTACCGTTGCAGAAGTCCCCATAACCTGCCGAATAGTGTCATCGGCCTGTGTTATTGCAGCATCAAAAAGGTTATCGAAATCAGCCACACAGCCCCCTGCTAGTACTCGCGGACCAGTCCGAGTGCAACCAGGCTGTCCGCATCCGCTTGTGTCACGCGGATCACGGTCCCCGCTTCCACAATAGATACCCGTTCATCGCGGGTCGCGTGCAGCGCCTCAATGTGCAGCGTGGCCAGCGTTTCGACGGCCATCAGCGCGCTATCTGTTCTGCCGCTTAACACAGTATCCACTGGCGGCACGGGTTCTGCGGCGCCGGTGGATGCACTACCATCACTTACGCCACCATTTTCAACACTATCGGTATCAGTGCCGTCATTCAGTTCTTCCTCCAGCTCTGCAATGCGCATAGAGAGCTCCTGAATGGTGCCACTGGTATTCACTTCCCGACCAAGCTGCGCGCCAAGCTCATTAAGCCGCGCAATCAACTTTTCTTTTTCTGTCATAAGAACAACTCCGGAACAGGGCCCCGCAGGGCCACAGAATGGACATCAGGCGAGTTTGACAGACACGAACGCATCCGGGTCAGCCAGCAGCATCAGTGGTGCAGACTGGATCATGGTGAACTCACGCGCCGGATCGCCTGTCTGTACCCAGTTTTTCGGATAACGCGTGGAAGCGTTAATGCCTTCACGCTGGGCATCAACATCCTGAATGCAGCCGTAGGTGCGCAAACCGCGCGCCTGGGTATTACCCAGCACCATGCTCAAATCCGGCAGGTAGTTCTTTTTGGTGTCGTCTTCAATGTATTGCCCGGAGTAAACGACAATGGCCACATCGCCATACATTCCCTTATAGGAGACCGCTTCACCCAGATCCTTCAGCGCCGTTTCCAGTTCAGAGTTAGAACCGCGACGGGTGTCGAGCTTCTCTTTTACCGCTTTGAATGAACGGAACAACGCCCAGCCCTTCGGATCAAAGACGATAATATTGACCACGCCGCTGGCGTTCAGCGCATAGGTTTCAATATCGTCAGTGGGATCATAGGTTTCTTTGTCGCGGGTGCTCCATGCCGCAGCACCTGCCTGGATGATGTTGTTTCCGGCACTGCGTCCCATATCCACCTCAACCGGTTCAAACGCTTCGCCGGTCATGGTGTATTTACCGTTGAGAACAGCAGCCACAGCCTGTTTCTCTTCCACCTGAGCAATCGCCAGTTCTTCATCCTTCATGTTCTGCAGGATAATGCGACGGCGGCGGTAGGCCGGGTCAGCCAGATTTTGCGGGTCTTCATCCGGCAGGCGGCGCAGCGTCATCTGCGGGTTTACCTCGTGCTTGGGCTTGACGTAACCCGGCGTAAACTCTGACGTTGCGCCGCCGCGGGAGCGGATAACCTTGCCGGAAATAACAGGCGAGACGTACAGCGCCATGTTGACCATGCCCGGAATTTGCGACAGATACACCTTCTCAGTGCTGAAAGGGTAGCTTTCACGGAAGAAGATACGCAGGAAAAGCGGATCGAACTTGAATTTCTTCTCATTGACCGCCAGCAGTTGGGCCGTTGTGTAAATTGACATAGATGTTTCCTGTAAAAAAAGCCGCGATGGCGGCTTCTGTGGATGATGGTTAGTATTAAGTCGGATGTCAGACGATACTGATGGCTGTACCTGCGAATGCGTTGCGTTTGATGTGTTCATCCGTCACCGCATCCGGCCAGAGCACATCTTCAATACGGAAAGAGCCGGACTTATAGAATGCCAGCTCAGTGCTGCTCTGGTCGGCAGACACCGCCAGAACGCCACAGGCAGCCCCAGCATGCTGGCCATCCCAGACGGTCAGCTTGCCGGAAGTGGCATCCAGCATCAGAGGCGTCATCGCCGGTACTGCTTTCGTCAGTTCACCAGGTGCAAAACCGGTATGCGCCGGATCACTGTTCCCGAGGGGCTGATTGTGCGTAAATTGTTCAGTGTTAGACATATTGACCTCTTAAACAGGCGTATTTAACAAATCGTCACCCGCTTCGGCAGAAGCGCTACCTGCCGTTACGGTGCCGGGTGCGGTTTCCATCAGACGATCCAGCGCGGTATCCGTACGCGCCTGGGCACTCTGAGGAGCCGCGGCAAGGATGCGCTGGGCACTTTCCACCGTCATCCCTGGCGTTTCCGCCAGCGCGCGCGCCTGTGATTCACGCCCTTTCGCCTCTTCACAGTTCAGGATCCCCATAATGCGACCGTTTTCGGCTGCGACCGCCGCTGCCAGCTGGCTGCTGATATCAACAGTTGCACCCGCTGCAGGGTCAGTAACGACCGCAGCAGGCACGTCAACGGTGGTCACGGTCTGGTCAGCAGATGCTGCTGGTTGAGTGGTATCTGCGGATGCAGTAGTACCTTTCATGCTTCCTCCTCGGGAAATCATCGTTCGTTTGTTAATTGCATCGCGCATAACGTTCAGCGCATCCATGTTGTTGACCAGCTGCTCCGCCAGGCCGTTGTCTACTGATTCCTGGCCTGAAAACACAGCGGCTTCAGTATCAAGAACGGCCTGAACCGACATGCCGGTATAACCCGCCACCTTTTCAGCGAACATCTGCCGGGTAGCGTCGATACGCGCCTGAAAATCTGCACGTACCTCTTTGGGTAATTTCTCGTAGGGGTTCCCGTCCACCTTGTGATCGCCGCTGTAAATCAACGTGACCTCAACGCCGCTGGTTTTAAGGGCGGCGCCGTAATTGCTGTGGGCCATCATGACCCCGATGGATCCAGTTCTGGCCGTCTGCGTCACAAGCCGACGCGATGCCGCACTGGCAATCAGCTGGCCAGCGCTGCAGTTCATATCGTTGGCTAACGCCCATATGGGTTTGATATCCCGCATGCGGGCGATGATGTCCGCACAGTCAAAGGCACCCGCCACCATTCCACCTGGCGTATCCATATCCAGAAGAATGCCGTCTACACCCGGGTCACTGATGGCCTGCTGGAGGCGCGCGATGATGCCGTTGTACCCCGTCATCCCCGAATACGGCTGGAGTGAGCGGGTTTTACTGACCAGCGTCCCGGAAACAGGCAGCACTGCGATACCATCAGTGATCTGGTAGCTTCGCGCCGGCTTTGGCCCCATTTCCTCATCATCACCAAAGAGTGCCAGCGGTTCAGCCATCTGCTCTGCGCCAAGCGTAACGCCCGACACGGTGTCGGTCAGACGGGTGATACCTAACTGGCCAGCGAGCGCGCAAAAGAAAACCCGCGCATAGGCGGGTTCAAGTAAAAGCGGCTCATTGAAAGCCATACTGGCAATGTGCGGGAGATTACGCAGCTCTGGCGTCATCGGTCCCCTCCTCATTCGATTTTTTCAGTCCAGACTCAAAGGCCGAAGCCGCCCACGCTGGCGGTTTAAGTCCCGCAGCGCGGCGCTCCATCGTTTCACGAACCTGCTGGGCAAAGATTTCCTGATAGTCTTCCCCGCGTTTGGCGCATTCCTTCTCATAGGTGCTCAGCCCCGCCTCAATGAGCATGACGGCCTCCTGCACCTCCTTCAGTCCGTCAATGGCCATTCGCCCGGAGCCGATCCAGTCAGCATTTCCCCAGGCGCTTCTCGCCTCCTGAAAACTGAACCGGGCTTTAGACGGTAATGTCACTACCCGGCGAACAATGGCCTCTTCCAGCCAGCATAAAAACATCTGACAGGCCTGGCGGGAGGCAACAAATTTGCGACGCCCCATAAAGTACGCCCAGGACTCGTTAGCACTGGCGCGGGCGGTGGAATAACTCATCTGCGAATAGTTGCGAGAGAGTTGCTCATATGACACACCCAGCCCTGCAGCAATGTAGCGCAGCAATGATTGTTCAAACGTCGAATAGCCGTTATCAGTATCCTGCGCTGACTGAAGATTCAGGGAGTCGCCCGGCATCAGATGCGGCACCTTCGCGCCGCCGAGACGAACCGGCGCCGCGGTATAGTACGAGGCCATCTCCCCCAGCCAGCCGGTCATCTTGCTTTGCTGCTCTTTACTGTCTGAGCCAAGAATAAAGTCCATCGCGGTTTGCGTATCCAGCTCACTTTCAATCGTGGCGGCATACATCGCCTTGACAATCGCGCTCTGGAGCTGCGTATTCTGCAGCGTATCGAGCATTTTCATTTGCTCCATGACGCTGTAAAACACGTTGGCACCGCGTGTCTGCCCATCTTCCAGGGGTTCAAATACGTGGATAAAGGAAGGCCGCCCGCCGGGCAGTTCACGCGGAATATAGGTCCACTTCTGCGCCATCCACCCCGGATAGCCATCCTCGCTGACGTAATATCCCAGCGCGGCGCCACTGTCATTTGTTCTGACACCTGCCCGACAGTTTCGCGTGTCTCCGGCGTTATTGGGGTTGCTGATGCGTTTTGGGCTCACCATTTTGAACTGTGTGCGGAAAAGACGCGTGGAATCACTGTCCCAGGTGGCCTGTGCACATAACTCACCGTTAAACGCATGCATGGAAACACCTTCACGGATCATCATGGTGAATGTACGCTTACGTTCCGCATCAATGCAGCAGCAATCGTCCTCCGCAAATTCTTTCCAGGCCGCCTCAACTTCACGGGAGAACGCCCGGGCCTCTTCCTCCCCAATGCCCAGAAAACGCCAGCTGGGCCGATAACTGAGTCGGAAAAACGACCCGACAATGTGATCCTGGTGGAGCTGTACCGCGTTTGCCGCATAGCCGTTATTGCGGACCAGATCGTCAGCGCGCGCGTTACCACGGGAAAAATTAGGCAATAACGCAGCATCTGCGCTTTCACTCGGTGGGTTCCAGGCGCGGAGCTGACCGCCAAAGCCACCAGCACCGCCATGATATCCGGCATAATCCCGCAGAGCGGTTTTACCGTCCGGTCCTAACAAAGCAGGTGTTTTCATGCGTAAAATCCTGCCGGTCCCCGGCGTCGTGGAGTGGTGCCAACCTGTGACTCAAGTTCGGCAATGTATTTCTTCAGGTCACTGACTGAAGTCGCAGTGAACTCAACCCGCCGGCCGTCTTTCTGCACCGTTGCCACCCGCTTTCCCATCATGAGGTCATGCAACGCAGCGCGGGCGGCATCCAGATCAGTCTGTGTCGCCATTATTCATCTCCAGATAATGCCCGGGCATAATCAGCCAGGGTTTTGTTATTGGTCCGGCTCCCCTCTTCCTCCTGCAGGCTCGCGAGCAGTGAATCAAGATTCAGTTGCCATCGCGAAATACTGATCCGCAGGGCCGCCAGCGCATAAACGAAGCAGTCCAGCGCTTCATTTCGTCGCTTTTTGCTGTCCCAGACGATTTTCTTACGCCCGTCCACCCATTTTTCAACCTGCTCCTCAGCAGTCAGTTGCTGAGCCTCAGCCAGATCGTAAATTTCGGGGTTATTGGGAAAATGCACGGCTCCGGCAAGAGGTTCACTCCCTTCCGGCTGAAGTGTGAAGCGGTTATAAATCTGCTCCTTTGCGGTATCAGTCCCCACTTCCGTCAGATAAACGCCGTTCTTGTTGCGTTTACGCGGCATATTCGCGACGGGCTTACCGTAAACGGAAGCCCCTTTAATCGGGATCACGCGAAACAGGCCATGCTTTTTTGAGCGATTGTAGACAATGGTCGGGTCAATACCGCCGATATCCCAGCAGATACGGGATACCGACATTTCCACGCCATTCTTTCGGGAGTAGGTTTTGTTAATCGCCTCGTCCACCCTGACGAGGGTCGCTTCATCATCATGACGGCCCATAATGATTTGCCGGTCAATCAGCCAGCTTTCCTCTCCGGGTCCCCATCCCCAGACGCGCATTTCATATCGATCCAGCTGGGAGTCAATCCCGGCTGTCAGATAAGCAACACGATCCGGTACGGATGCCCCGAAAAACTCTTTGCGTTCGGCCATGAGCTCCGCGTCAGGCCGTTCACCAATTTTAGGCTCCCATGTTTCGCCCAGCGTAGTGTTCACGAAGGTTTTACGCTTTCCGGTATCCCCTTTCGTTTTTAGCCAGTCTTTGACGATCTGTACCCAGGTGGTAAATGGGCTGTATGCCGTCCAGATGTGAAACGTCACGCTGTCCGGCGGGTCGATTTCTGTGCCTGTTGATGAAAACCAGGATAAACCATCGCGCGTCCAGATCCCGGTGGTGTCGCAGATGTAACGAGCTTCAGTGAAATCCAGCTCCTGCTGCTTAATGACGCAGGCATTATGTTCACACAGGTAAAAGACGCTGGAGGGTTCGCCCGGTGTCCATTTGAACCCGAACGGGGTTTCTTTGTCGCCGAACTTAAGGTACTGCTCTTCACCACAGTGCGGACAGGCAACATGAAAGCGCATGAAATGCCCGGACTCGCTGGCAGCACGCTCAATCTGGCAGGTCCCCTTTGTTTTTGGCGTTGAGCCACGAATAGATTTAGGCCAGACAGAGCCCTCAATACGTTTATCACCCAGAAACGTCGGGGAACCCTCTTTCTCAATATCCTCATCAAAAGCAGCGAGTTCGTCATAGCCGGCAACATCCACTGACTTTTCGCGATAGTTTTTCGCCGCCTTACCCCCCAGACACCAGAACCCGCGACCGTTGGAGAAGCGTTTCATACTGAGCGTATTGTCCCGGTGCTTTTTGCCATACCAGGGGGCCAGCGCCAGAAGTGACGGAATATCACGGATCGTGGGTTCAACATGCGACTTCATGAAGTTTTCGGCGTCACCATCCGTGGGCAGCCAGATAAGGGAATTTCGCTGCTTGTGCTGTATAAAATACGCATAAACACCCAGCAACATTTTTGAATAGCCAACACGGGCAGACTTAACAACGTTAACTTCACGAATGTAGTCGTTACCCATCGCATTCATGATCGCGCGCTGAAATGGCAATGTTTCCCAGCGCCCTTCCTGGTAGGCCGACTCTTTGGGGAGATAGTAATTATCGTCTGCCCATTCAACCGCCGTTTGCGGCTCAGGTCGGTACAGCGAAAGTAGACCCGCGCGCGCAGAGTGCTGCAGCCCCTTAACCTGACTGTTCGATATATTCACTCAGCAACCCCGGTATTATTTCATCCAGCGCAGCTGCTTTGTTCATGGCTTTAATGATGTCCTTCTTGAGGAAATCAATATGTCGGTTTTCCAGCTCCGGGAAGCGCCGCTGAACAGACAGAGCAACTCCATCAAGAATGCTGGCTACTTCTCCGGCCATCCGCGACAGCACGAACGTGCAGAATGCGGTTTCCACCACCTCAGCGGAATCTTTTGCATTTTTTAGTTCCTGGGCGTCAGCCTGTGCCCGGGTGAGGCGATGACGCTCATAGTCAATCGTACCAGGCTGAAGGTCGGATTCCGATGCAAGACGAAGGTCTTCCACCTCCTTCCGTAATTTCTCATTCTCAATCGCCGCGTCGCGTGCGGAATACCATTCAATAGCCGCGGAAGATTCATAGAGGACCTCATTACCTTTTCCGCCGCCACGTGCTACAGGCATTCCCTGATCCTGCCAGTTCTGAATGGTTCGCACGCTGACCCCAAATATTTCAGAAAGACGCTTTTTGTTGACCTCCATAGCTCACTCCATGCACAAAAACAGAGAAAGGAAACGCCCTCTGGCTATTTAGCCGTTTTTAAGGCTTATCATTTCCTTTCTTTTCAGGGGGTGTTTACAGTTAAAACAATGAATTAGCGAGAAGAAGAACGGAAACGGCAAATGCCTGAAAATTTTCATAAATAGCGAGAATCTGCGCGGTCGCCGCCCCGTAACGGAGCGGATCGCTGGAAAGGACCCGCAAACGATAATAAATATCAATTTCACAATTCGATTTATAAGCTATCCCTATAATGATTCTCTTAGCGTATGCACAATTAAATGGGCACATCACATTTAGTGCCCTTAGGTTTTCTTCTAGATTACTTTGCTTTAAGAACGCTTTTTGATTCTTTAACTAAATCTTCCAGAAGTTTATTTGTCAACGATAAGAGATGTTCTTCAGCATCATCTGTATCTAACCCCTGAAAATTAACTTCATAGTCAACCTTATCTTCTCGTTTCAAATAATCAGTTAGAAGTTTTGATACTGATTCAGTAACCAGCAAGGGGCCGATATTGCTATATTTTACTATTAAATCTTTTGCCTCAGCAGCTGAGATTTGTAATTTACTAAGTTTCTCAGCACTCAATTTGATAAAGTTTGGATATTCATCTGGACCTAATCGTTGATACTCTTTCAAATCAGAATAATAATCTTGTAGAACCTTTACCTGATAAATTGCATTAGTTAATTCAATAAGGGCCCCTGCTCTCTTCTCCCACCACTTTTCACTATAAAAACGTTTTAAAGCAAATAACATTGCAATCCATGCACCAAGTCCACCCGCTACTACAGAGATCACTAATTGGTAAATATAATTCATGATAGCCTCGCATATTTATACTGTGACTATTCTGCATGATTTTGACTAATCAGTACATATCAACCATTCTTTCCGGATGACCGCGCTAATGATATCGAGACAATCCCTACAGATTAGTCTGCTCCCTATGGAATTTTTCTCTTCCACATTTCCTTCAGTACAGGGGGAGTTATTGTGCATTATCTCAGGCGCTCAGTGAATGCCTCTGTAATGGCAGCCTGTGTAACAAACAACCTACCGTTCAATGGCTGAGCGACCTGCTATCACGATGGCAGTCATCATGGAAAAACCCCATATTTTCTATAATTAATAAGAAAATCATGACATAAGTCATTGAAATACTGATTGCTCATTGTAACTTGGATTTATCTCCCCACTTCCCTATTGCGCTATTGTTGGCGTAATTAGGAGAAGCTATAAATGACTGGTAAAACAATTAATCTGCAATTTGATGGGTATTGGCGTGAAGCCAATAAGAGTGGCGTTCCAGATCAGTCAGGAATCTACTGCGTATACGCATGCAAAGCTGTTACTAATGGCTCCAAGACAACACTCGAAATTCGTAAGTTGATTTATATCGGCGAATCATCGAACGTCCGATCCCGTGTGGCCACGCACGACAGGCTGGGTGACTGGAATGAACATTTAATGGTCGGTGAGACTCTCTGCTATTCCGTCGCTACTATTACTGGAAAAGATGATCGGGTGCGCGCAGAAGCTGCATTGATTAACAAAATGACTCCCCCTGCAAATAGCGAGTATACGGGTGAATTCCCTTACAACGAAACCACTGTTAACTGCTCTGGGGAAACTTCGCATTTGCTTTCCACATTAACCGTTGGTTAACTCTTTAAAATGGCTGGCTAAGTCTAGCGGCCATTCACTTCAAACATTGCTGCCTGATGTAATCCTGTAAGTAACTCACTTGCCCGGTGATGGTGCTGATTCGCTCTCTGAGGGTGAAATAATCCCGTTTAGCGGCGTCAGTAAGTCGGGGGCTATTGCCATCATCCTTACCGATGATATTGTCTGTTTCACTCACTCAGTAGTTAGTATGGTTCTGCATTGTCCCTTCACTAATGTCGTGCTGCGATGTAATTTCACGGAGGGCCATCACTCCGGCACAGTACGCCGCCCCGATGACCTCCCAGTCCGGCTTGCTCATGCTTCTTTCCTATTAAAGTAATCCCATTGATGACCTATGGTAAGACGGAAGTAAACCTGTCATCTATGCTACCGAGGAGATTCTCGATGGACGAAACAATTACTGAAAATGCTATTAAGCAAGCATATAGCGTTACCATCATGCAGCTTTTTAATGTCTATCTAAATTCAGCAAACGATCCCAACGCATCAGCAAGATTTCAGGAAGGGCTTCGTCTTGCGATACAAGTCCGAGATGCCTGCTTGCAAATCGCCTCCCAAAACCATGCGCCATGAATTCATTAGCGGCCTATTCAAAAACTACCATTACGATGGGTCTGCCCATGGTTATGGCAACGCAGAAAGGTAATAGAATAAGAGTTAATCCCCTGACCTTACCAAACCAGCGGCCCACCCTAATTAGCTCGATTACTTTGAATACAACTTTTGTGTTTAGGCAACCTCAAAAATCATACAAACATATCACCCACGCTGATAAAAAAACAATCCAAAATAAAATCTCATTTACATCACTGGAGTAACAACCATGCCTAACTGTGAACTTTTAACCGAAACCGGCGTTGATAACTTTGCCATTGTTATCAAATTTCTATCAGAAAACAACCTTATAGATGAAGCAGTTAATTATTTAAAAAACAATGGCCATACAAATATTAGAGTCAGCATCGAAGCTGTTGAAGACATACAGAAATTCTTATCCGAAAAATATCCATCATCCTCATCAAGCAAAGCTGATGCCATAATTAATTGCAGTCATAGCCATTGCAGTTAATTACTAACGCTATGCCAACTAATATTGAATAACTAATCAGACAGCGAAATAGGTGACAAGTCATTTTAAATTCTGCGCACTGACATATTCTTGTAATCCGGCAAGTTGCTTGGTGACAGTTTCTATTCGCTCTCTGAGAGTGAAATAATCCCGTTGAGCGGTGTCAGTAAGTCTGGGGCCGGTTGCATCATCCATGCTGGCGGTGTCGGTGGTTTGACGCACTTTATTGCAGGCGGCTGCAACGCGCAGCTGCTTGCGCCCAGACTCAACATCGCCACGTAGACCGCTAATGGTGTTTTTCGCATCAGCTAACTCCTTCGTATATTTGGCATCCAGTGCAGCGACATCGCGCTGGCGGGTTTGCATGTCGGTGATAGTAACGTTAGCTAGGCTGAGCTTTTCAGTTGCTTTGTTGCGTTGGTCTTTGTAGGTGATCGCGTTGTCGCGGTAGTGGTTAACGGCCCAGCCTAGAGATAAGATTATGCAGATGATCACAGTAATGATGATGTTTGTTAGTCGACTCACCGGTCAATCCCCCAGCACGTCAGCGCACTTTCTTGATCGCGCCGCTCGACCTGCCCATAGCACCCATTTTTCTGGCCTTTGGTCAGACGACAGTCGCGGCCGCCGTCTTTAATCCACCAGCGGATCGCTTCACAGGCGCCTTTACGGTCACCAGCGTTAATGCGCTTATAGAACGTAGAAGGGAAACATTTTCCGGGGCCGATGTTGTAAGGACAAAATGACGCAATACCCGCTTTCTGTGGTTCGGTCAGTGGTACTTTGATATTTCGCTCAACCCACGCCAGCGCCTTGTCGCGTTCTATGGCGTTCACCTTGGCGCATTTCTCAGCAGACAGCTTCATGCCCTGAACTACTGGCTTACCATCAACCATCGTGGCGCCACGGCAAATAGTCCAGATTCCGCCGCCGTCGCGATATGCTGTCAGGCTGTTACCCTCTTTCTCATCCAGAAACTGATCGAGAATCACGGGCGCGGAAGCCCCCGCAAGAATCAAACCAACGACCGCTGCGCTCAGTTTATTCTTCAGCTTTGGTGGCATAGCCATTGCGCCGATCCTCCCGTTCTTTCCAGCGGAAATACCAGTTCACTGCACAAGTGATAACTGTGCATGCGATACCGACAATAATTGCCCAGTCGCTCAGGCTTAACCCTGCAATTCTGTCGGCCAACATCCAGGACACCTCTTTTGCTGTTTTAGCTGTTTCGGCATATGCCTTCGCTGATACACCGCAGCCGGCAAGCGTGGTTCCTGATCCATATGAAAGTCTGCTGTAAATGGTGCTCATTCTGGTCATAGCCCTACCTCCGATTATTCGGATGGCGCTGTGTGATGAAAGGGTCAGGCTTCACGGGCTGGATTTATCAACAATATGTATCGTGGATGATTCCCGTGAGCCTGAAATAAAAAAGCCCCGGCGAATGCCAGGGCTGGTAAATCTCAAATTTAAATATCAAAGGGATTTCGTTTTAGCTCCAGAGCTTCCTGTTGTCGCCAATGCAACCAGGTTGGTTTTAATGACTTAGCCTTCTCTGATGATGAGCAAGTTTTTTGGTATAGGTATTCAGTCATACTTATACCAACCTTGGTATCTGGAAATACCCCATGGTATGTGCCGTCAGGATCCTGATGATTGGATACGAATAACAATTGCACAAAAGTATTCATACCTTCATTAGACAAATAACAAGAATGAATAAAACGTAGGGTATGAAAATGGTGACTATCTAAATTAACCATGATGCTCTCCATGTGGAGTTTATAGCACTCATGTGCACATCACCCGGCGGGTGAAGGGCAAATTTTAACCTTTCCCCTCAGTTTCATCCAACAACAATAATAAAACCCGCTCATCGGCGGGTTTATAAAATTTTGGCAACATATCAAATATGCTTAAAATATGGCTTATTTTGTTGCATTTTGCAAGCGCGTTTGAAGGAGATAGTGAAATTTACTTCACATTTCTGCCACTTTGAGGGCTTCTTCTTCCTCATAGTATTCAAGAGCCATTGCCAACGCAGATTCATCAAGCTGGGTAAAAGCGGCCTTTAACCCAGCCCAGTGCCATGAATAGACACGCAACCATGTCGAACGGTCAACGCTAACCATGCGGGCCAACGCTGCACCAGCATAGTCTTTATAGGTTTCATTATTTCTGTTTGCGGCAATTTCCTGCCCTGCCAGCCATACCAGACCTATCAGTTTCTTTACTACACGCTCCTGAAGCGAGTTTTCACCCAGGCATTTCTGATAAGTTTTCCAGACGTATTCACACATCATCACCTGGTGCTTATAGCTAAGGTCAAAACCGTAGCAGTACCGCAACCAGGCCTGCTGGTATCCACTAAGCGCGGACACTGCCCTACGCCACGGCGCGGACTCAAATTCCGCATCTTTTATCGGCGGCATTGGCCTGCGGCGGCTGCGTGTTTCCAGCACATACAGTGGCGCGGAAAGCGAGTTAACAAAGCGTGGCCCCTTCTCTCCTTCGAGTTCGACGAGATGAATTCCACGGCGCGGGGTGGCATTTTTGTCTGCTGGTGGGTGTTCACTGAAAGCCTCAAGCTGCCCTTTTGTTCCCCCAGAGAGGTCAGGTAGCGCGCGGCGCAATTCTATTCTTACAAAATTCAGGTCTTGTTGATTCATGCTTCTTTGCGCTCCATACACTTAAGCTTTCGCAATTACGCCGATCGCCAGCGCCCGATCCATAAAACGCAGTAGCAGCTCAAGCTGCGTACCATGCTTCTGCTCGAATGCTGGTACATCGGCGTGTAACTCGTCGTGGCACTCTCTGCACAGAGGGATCACGAAGAGGTCATGGGCTTTTGTTGCTGTACCACCCATACCGTGCCCTACGATATGGTGCGGATCATCTGCTGGCCGTCGGCAACACTCACAGGGTTGTGTTTTAACCCAGCGGGTGTACGTCTCATTTATCCAGCGGCGTCGCTTTGGCCTGAGCATGAAAGATTCTGGAGACTCCGGATCAACAGAGAGCGTGAGGATCTTCTTCGCCTTCTCCTGCACGAGGCTGGTTGCAGACGCTGAAGGCACAATGTCGCTTTCCCTCATGACAGAGCGGATGTTCTCATCCGGGAGGCGCAGCCCTTTGTGCGCAACGCTTTCCGGAATAACATCAGCCAGGTCGTTTCTGACCATCCACCAGCACAGTTCCGGAAGCGTCAGGATATGCGACTCGGGAAAACCAGAATCACGCCGAATGACTTCCAGAATCCAGGATACCAGGTTTCCTGCCGCTATACCTGCAAGCTGTTCGGTATGCTGCCCCGACAAAGTGTGATCGCAATGCCAGCACAGGCGAATGCTTCCTGGTGGGTGCCGCATTGTTGTGAAGTTCTTGTCGTGCCACGATGAATGTGGCCACTGGCATTCAAACCGAGAACTCAGCCACTGCTCAAGGGAAGGAAGCCCACCGGCACGCTGAATAACCCGCTCATTCCCGAAGACCTGCCGCATTACCGGATCATCAGCCAGCGGCTGAATGGCTGCCGGAACAGCCCCGGTACTGAATGACGCCATTTCTTCTGGTTCAGGTTCGAGCAGAACGCGACCACGCATGAAGAGGTGCATCAGTTCCGCGCCGGGACGAAACAACACAATCCCCATACGATGGGCTACTTCAGGAGTTAACAAAGCCCTCACGCCGCCTGCCCCCCTGCAATATGTTCAGCCCACAAACCACCAATCCAGCGTACTCCCTTGGCAGTGAAACGCGTCTGGCTAAATGCGTGATTGGATGTGTTCGATGTTCCCGTCTTAACTTCAAATCTTCCTGCGGAAATGTGCTGCGCCATAGGGGTAAGTGTGCCGCCGAGGCGATACAGGATATTGCGTTCAATAAGGAACAGGCGGAACTCAGTTTCTTTTGCGTTGAGCAATTTGGCTACCTGCCGGAATGACATGGAGCCTTTTGCAGAGCAATAACGATCAACAAACTCCACTTTTGGCGCCGCAGCTGCCAGCTGGATGGTCAGTTGCTCTTTCTGCTCGGCTAAATCAGCAGCCAGGCGAAGCGCTTCCGGCAATGAGCGGGGAACACTGACACTCTGCCCTTCTTCCAGTTCCTGCCACCGATCAACAACCGCAGCGGTAAATTCTGGTGACAGTCTGGCAACAATCACCAGAGAGTCGCGTTTGTTAAAACGATACTCCTGGTAAACATTGCCGTTATGCTCAAAATCGAACTGCGCCAACGGCGCGGTTAAAATTCCCGCAGCAACAAGACGCTCAGCCGAGCGTTTCACGTCACTGTGTTTACTCTGAACCAGATCCGCAATATCACGGCTGGACATTGTTACTACACCATTCACGATTAACTGGCTCATACTTTTCTCCATATCAGGCGGCTGCACCCGCCGGTTCATATCTGCTGATCGTTATCTCTACCCGACCTTTCGGCACTACGGGTCCCCATTCCACCAGCATGCGCTTAATCTGGCTGTCGTCTTCCCAGACACCCGCATGCGTCAGCGCGTCAAACAGGGCTTTGTTGTAATTATCGATATCCCGGCGGCGCGCATCCGGCGGGTACAGAGTGATTTCTACCGCTGCCAGTTCAGTCGATGGCTTCGGGAGACGTCGTAATTGCTCAATGATCGCCACGCAGGCAGCGCTCTGGTATTTACGGCCATCAGCGCTAATGAGGTGACGACCGGCCAGCGGCCCCTTGTTAGGGGCGCGCCAGTAGGTGTTCACGCTCGGAGGGAACGGGAGCACAAGTTTCATGCCACCTCCTGATGTTGCACTGCACACAGTTCCGGAAGATTTGCCTCCACCAGCGCCCTGGCGAATGGTGGTGGTACCGCATTACCACAGCGGGCTACCTGCTTATCTTTTGCATAGCGATTTCCACGGTAGTCCTGATCAATAACGTATCCATCCGGGAAGCCCTGCGCTTTGTAGAGTTCATGCGGCTGCAACATGCGCATTCCGATATCAACGATCTGGTATTTAACCCCATCGATCGTTACCAGCCATTCATCGTCACTTTCCCCGCAATACGTCTCGAGAAATGTGCGTACCTCACCCACGTGTTGGCCACCAGAGGTGATTGTTGGCATGGGCACATCAAGACGTTGCCCGTCGCGGCATGTTCCACGCAGTTTCACCAAATGAGAGGCAACAACCGCATGATGATCGACAGTGGTCACTGAGTGTGCGGGTTCATCCATACTGACACCCGGTCCCGTATAGTTACCGCCGTAGTGTTTAGCCAGAAACGCGCCCACCAATTGTGATTTACCTCCACCACCAGCTGTAATTGTGGCGCTCGGTTCGTCTGCCCGGTGGCCGACGCTGGCCCCAAACTGGCGGGCTATCACTGGCGCAACAAGACAGGCGCGGGATTGCTTCATAATGGTATGAGCAGGTTTATCCAGCGGGCGCGGTTTAGCCTGGTATTCACTACCACCATTACCCGCCAGGAATGGCGTCAGTGCAGCCTCAACAATCCCGAGTGCATGCCCATTCCCACCCGGGCGTTTTGACGTGCCAGCGGTTACCGTCGGGACAGGTTCGGTAACGGGCTGCCCGGTTGCCCCAGTGCGGAATTTTGTCAGGTGTGGAACAGCTAACGCGTAACCGTGGGTTTTAGTAATAGTTTGCAAAGGCTCGTCCAGCTTCTGACCACGGAAACAGTCGTAACTCGTTTTGGTGCTGGTGTGATTGCACTTCACGATAAACGGCGACGCACTTTCGATAACAAAGCGCTGTATGCCGCGCGCGATCCGCTTCAGCGTGTTCTCCGCCAGCGTTTTTTTGCGGTCGAAGATGGACAGGGCCGGAACATTCCAGTCGATACATTCCGCAGCGGTACGCCATGGCATCAGCCTGCCGCTCTGCACCTCCAGAGACTTAGGATCCCCATGGGTAACTGCAGGCCACTGGATTGGGCAGCCATCGCAGCGCATAACCATGAAGAAGCGTTTGCGGATCGTCGGCGCGCCGTAATCACACGCGCGTAGTTCGCGATAATCAACATCATATCCAAGCCCATCCACCAGCTTTTGCGCCTGCTCGCTACCTCTTTCGATAGACAGAAACTCACAAACCTCAGCCAGTGCCGGGTGATCAGCAGGAATACCAGTGGATAGCATGCCGACAAATGCCTCAAATGTTTCACCAGCTCGTGCCGGATCCGGACGCTGCGCATCATAAGGCGGTATAACTGGGCCAACAAATGCAGCCAAATCATCCCCCACCAGATTGGGATTTTGTGGCTCAGCTGGTAATAGCGGTCCCCACGTTTTGAACTCTTCCACGTTCTCCAGCATCATCACGCGCGGTCGCTTTGCCAGTGCCCAACGCAGAACAATCCAGGCCAGACCGCGTATCTCTTTTTTCACAGGCTTGGCGCCTTTTGCCTTCGAGAAGTGTCGGCAGTCCGGGCTAAACCATGCCAGGCCGACAGGATTACCTCCGGTGGCGGCTACCGGATCCACGTCAAATACGGATTCGCAGTAATGCAGTGTTTCCGGGTGATTCGTCTTGTGCATCGCAATGGCGTTTTCGTCGTGGTTGATCGCAATATCCACGCTGCGTCCGATCGCCAGTTCAATACCCGTTGATGCGCCACCGCCACCAGCAAAGTTATCAACGATAATCTCACGCATGGGTTACCCCCTGCATGCTGCCGACAAGACCACGCGCAATTGTGATAATTTCGCTGGTGGCCGTTCGTTCCAGCCAGAGTTGATTGATGTTGGCTTTCAGCTTGTTCTGCTGAGCCTCACTCAATACGTCAACGCCTTCCACCTGGTTAAACACCAGACCAACCTCGAGAGGCCAGATACGTGACTCAGTTTCCGATGGTATGACTGGCTCCTGGGGTGCTCGCATTGCAATTGTCGGCTCTTTGCCAACAGCGAATTGAGCCAGCGCCATAAATGCCCGACCTTTTGCCTCCAGTTCTGTGCGGTTGATATAGCTGAACCGCTCACCACGCCATGACTTATCGAATACAGCTATGGCACCGGCAAAAAACGCGCTGGTGGGCTTCTGTTTTTCGTCAGCAGGTACAAACCACACTGGCAGATCGAACCCAATGCGCCCGCGAATGAATACAATGTGATCGGCATCTTCCGGCCACCACGTTTCACTTGGCGCGGCTTTTATCAGGAATACATAGCGACCGCCCTTCTCGCACTGGGCTGCTGCGTACTTCATGATGTGCGTCATACCAGTGATCGCCTGTTTCTCGTGGTACTGCGAACGGCTATACGGTGGGTTGCCATAACCTGCGCCACCCAGTTCTGCCAGACGTTCAGACCAGTCCTGGGTCAGCGCGTTATCTTCGGCGGTGTACCATGCCGGGCATTTCGCGTTGTCGTCGTCAGCAAACAAATCCAGAACTAATGGACCAAATAGCGCGTTGATCCCCCAAAACAGCAGATCCGGTGTTCGCCACTGATCGCCAACTTCTTTCAATTCGTGAGCTGGTTTACTGCGCAGTTCTGCCAGCGACTGGCAATATTTATTTGGCATCATGAGCGGAACCCCGAATGTTCTGGAAGTGAGTAGTCAACATTTTGGAAGCTTGCGCGGCTGGCTGAGTTAGCCGTCCATTTACCGTTAACGCGCTCAGGTCGCCCAGCGGCAGACCATTTGGTCGCGCTTTGCAGGTAACCAGGGAAGTTTTTTGGAATAAACAGAGTTGCCGGACGGAGATATTGAGCCTGCTCGCTATCACGCCAATCAGCGTTTTTGTAATCCACCACAAGGCACAGATCATCAACAGTGAACCGTTCCCGCAGACGGGCACGAATGTTCTCCAGCGACGTGCTGCATACCTGATAGCGTGAACCAGTTGTCTGGTTCAGGTAAGACAAAACCTGTCTGGCCTGATCAGTAATCACAATCTCAGGGTCGGGTTGCGCCGCAACCGGACAAGAGGGTTTTGAAGTTACTTGTGGATCTTGTGTTGATTTTACTGACGGATCCCCGCCAGATTCTGACGGGTCAAAACCGCCGTTTTTGCCAGATTTCGACGGGTCAGTTTTTGAGGCGTCAAATTTTGATGCGTCAGATTTTGACGTGTCAGAATCTGACAGTTGAGAAAATGCGGCAGCCTGAAGTTTCGCCACATTCAGGCGGTACACGTTCGAAGCATTACGGTTACCATTACGGCGCTGTGTGCGCGTGAGCCAGCCATCTTTTTCAAGCTTTGCGATTGCCGTTCTGATAGTGCTCGGCCCTGCGCCAAGCTGGCGAGCAATAGTTTCAATGGACGGCCAGCACACACCTTCATCGCTGCTGAAATCAGCAAGGCGAGCCATGATCGCGACACTAGACAACTTCATGCCCGACGCTGCGCAACCATCCCATACGTAGCCGGTTAATTTAGTGCTCATGATCGTCCGTTATCTCCCTGAACTTTTGCCTGAAATGCTCAAGTGGGCTGAAGCATTCGTGCGGGTAGCCATCACGCAGATAGATAACGCGCTGTGTTTCTGGCTCCCAGCGGATAACACGGACTGGCACTCCGCGGTTGTCTTTGAACCTTCGATTAAGTTCGCGCACAGGCGTTTTGCCCTCCGGTTGTAGACCCCCACAATTGAAACCGCCCTACTGTGGTTACACGGAACCCAGCGGTTTGATAATCTGCGTTCATACCGAAACAACGGAGTACCCGAAACCGGGATCATCCTGAGTTGCGGTAGACGGTCAAAAGCCGTTAAACTGCTCATGCGGATTATTTCTCCATACTCGAAGAGTTGTTCGCCAAGGCGCCCGGAGCTGCACACTCGCGGGCGTCACTCTTTTCAGCGACACAAAAAACTCGATACAGAAGCGTTACGTGCTCCTGGAACTTAGCGATAACCTGATAGCTGTTTTCCTCAATCTGACCACGCTCATCTGCGTCAATTACCCCATCAGCCGTGGCTTTACGTACAAAATTCGAATGACGGCCTATCCATTCGATGGACTCCATCAGGCGCTGATTTATATCGGCGTTATCCAGATCATCAACATCTGCCAGTGGTACAAATACGCCCTGAGAATGGCGCGCAACGGCATCAGCGATATGAGTTGAACCACCAGCACGTTGTAAAACCATTGCCCAGCCCAGTGGGAAGATCTGGTCGCCGTCAACACGAAGGCGGTTAAACAATGCGTTCTCTGTCACGCCCAACCATTCCGCCGCCTCGGCATAACCACCAGGTAGATCGGTGATCGTTTTTTTTATCGCCGCTACCAGCCAGGCTGGCTGACGTTCGACTTTCCAAATAGGTTCGTTACCCACGGCTTACTCCTTTTTCCTGTGGTTACTGGTTAGCAGATACGCCTGTAACCTTGTGATATAGGGATGCGTCATACTTAAGTTTCCCATTAGTAATTCTCTCTATTACGAAGGCTTGCTTCTCAGGGATGACCTTTCCCCAACGACATACGGCAGGGTGTGAGATATTCAAAGCAACAGCGGTTTTAGAGATACCGCCAAAATGCTTTACGACTTCGGACTTATACATAGTTCCTCCGGTGTGATGAATGAACCAAAGGTAACAAAAGGTACATTAAATAGCAAACAACAGTTACAAGCAAAGGGTGTAACATTGGTTACATGAAAACAGAGATGAAAGACCGCATCAGATCCAGACGAATCCAGCTGGATATAACCCAATTAGCACTGGCTAAAAAGCTTGGTGTAAGCCGTGTATCGGTTACAAAATGGGAAAACGGCACGACAAAGCCTGATGGTGAGAACCTTCACCAGTTGGCTCAGGCTCTATCAACAACACCAGAGTGGATACTCTATGGAAGCGGTGATGAGGCCATTGACGACACGCGCGTCGTGCCTTTTTTGAAACCCCCTGTAGCTGTACCGATCATATCGGCAGTTCAAGCCGGTTTATGGACGGATAGCTATGCCTGCTCAAGACTTACAGACGTGATTTCCTGGACTCAAACAACTGCAAATGTATCGGATGAAGCGTTTGGGTTAGTAGTCCGCGGTGAGTCGATGACTAACCCGCAAGGACTTCCATCTATACCAGAAGGTTCTATTGTTATAGTCGAGCCCCATTATGGGCAGCTTGATGATCTATATGGGAAAATAGTCGTTGCTATATTGGATGGGACATCAGAAGCAACGGTTAAAAAATTAGTTTGGGATAGCCCCTACTCATACCTAATGCCACTGAATCCGTTATTTAAGCCAATCCAAATTGATGGTAACTGTCGCATTGTCGGAAAAGTTGTACAAATCACTCAAAACATTTAATCCCTTCAAAATTAAGAGCCGAGCATAGCCTCGGCTTTTTTACATTCCCAAAGGTAACATAAAGTACATTACTCGCTTGACCGCAAAGGTAACTAAAGGTACATTTAAATCATCAAACGTAATCATTGGTACGTTTGGTGAGGATAACAAATGCCTTGTACCACTATTCTGGCGGCCCGGTGTTTTCCCACTTGTCCGGTAACCGCCAGCCTTTTTCAAGGCACAACAGAAAAGGGCATCACCGGGCGACGGGCTCATAACCCAATCCACCCGGGCAAAAAGAAAGCGGTCTCTGCAAGCCGCCGACCAATGCAGGTGCCCTTCTCTGTTGTGTATGGAGAAAGTTCGGCGGTTGCAGCCGCCTTAACGAGGGTAAAACCATGAGTAATGACCGCATGACCGTAGTGCCAGATTTTCTTGGCGAACTGGATGCCGGCGTGTTCATGAACAAAATCGCGGCAGCACTTAATACTACCGCGCTTGGCGTTCTGAACAACGGCAACAAAGGCAAAGTAGTCCTCACATTTGATTTTGAGCGTATGGGTAATTCCGTTGAAGAGAAGCGCGTGAAGATCAAGCACAAGCTGAACTACAGCACCCCGACACCGCGTGGTAAAGCCTCCGAAGAGGACACAACCGAAACCCCGATGTGGGTCAACAAAGGCGGGAAGCTAACCATCCTGCAGGAAGATCAGGGTCAGCTGTTCGGGATCACTGGCGCGGTGGATGGAAAGCTTAAAGCGGCACAGTGATCCGCAACAACAAACTCACTGATACCACTTTGATCATCAGTTAATAAGGAATTTTTATGTCTCAGTTAGACAGCGGTACCTTCAAGCAGGTCAAAGACCTGGTTCTTTCAGGTTATCACCTGAATGATATTCATGGCCTGGCTTGCCCGACCGCATTGCTGCCAGATGGTACTGGCGTTGAAAGCCTTGAGCGCTTTTCTCTGGAGCGTTTCCGCTTTCGTGGCGCAATGACCACAACCAGTATTGACGACTTCGCACGTTATTCTAAAGGTTACGCCAGCGACAGTGAGCCAGCTCGTTGCTTCATTGACGCTGACAATATGACCGCCCGTTCAGTGTTCAACATCGGCACCCTGGATAATCCCGGTCACGCCGATAACGTTGCTTCAATCACCCTGAAGAAAACCGCCCCGTTCCGCGCGTTACTGCAGATCGATGGTCAACGTCTGAAGCAAAAGCAAATTGCTGAATGGCTGGAAGACTGGAGTGATTACCTGCTGGCGTTTGATGCCGATGGTAATACGATGCAGATTTCCCAGGCGGCTCAGGCAGTGCGTCGTATCACCATTCAACAAGCAACCCAGCAGGACCATGAAACTAGTGATTTCGCTGGTAAAAAATCCCTGATGCAAAGCGTTGAAGCAAGCAGCAAAGACGTAATGCCTGTGGCATTCGAGTTCAAATGTGTGCCGTATGAAGGTCTGGGCGAACGCCGCTTTAGCTTGCGTAACAGCCTGCTGACCAGCGATGAACCCTGCTTTGTTCTGCGCATCATCCAACTTGAAGCCCAGGAAGAAGAGATCGCCAACGAATTCCGCGATTTGCTGATCAGCAAGTTCGACGGTGAATCAGTGGAAACTTTCATCGGTAACTTTAAAGCCTAATTGCTCTGCATTAAATCCCCGGCGCCGCGGGGATTTATTGAAGCGTAATTCCATTAATTATCGCCAACCGGCGAGGGATTCGTGCAACCAAAATCTGCGCGGTGCAGCGCGCCAATATGGAGAAAACCATGAGCTACATTCAGACATTATCCGGCAAACATTTTAATTACCTCGATATCCAACAGGACGATATCGTGATCGAAGATATCGCTACCGCGTTGTCTCATATCTGCCGCTTTGCTGGGCATCTTCCTGAGTTTTACAGCGTCGGCCAGCATAGCGTTTTAACCAGCCATCTCGTTCCGCAGGAGTTTGCATTAGAAGCACTGCTTCATGATGCCGCCGAAGCATACCTGCAGGATATCCCCTCACCGCTTAAGCGCCTGTTACCGGATTACCAGGTGATCGAAGCTCGCGTAGACGCTGCTATTCGCCAGAAATTTGGCCTTCCTATGGAGCAACACCCAACCGTGAAATATGCCGATCTGGTGATGCTCGCCAGCGAACGCCGCGATTTTGAAATTGACGAAGGTTCCGTGTGGCCATGCCTCAATGGCGTTGTCCCGACGGACCTATTCATCATCAACCCAGTTCGTCCAGGCCAGTCATACGGCATGTTCATAAATCGCTTTAATGAGTTGATGGAGCAGCGCCAATGTGCCGCATGAAGGTAAAAGAACTCGTAGCGGAGGCTTTTGCCTCCGTTGCTGAATTGCCACCAAAGCATGCACCGCTTATGCGCGAAGTCGCCACCAGACTGGACACTACGTTCGCAGCATTAAAAGAGTCTCTGGTGCAACTGGAACAGGAACGTAAAGGTAAAACGCCATGACCGTATTTGAATATCTCCAGGCTCATCCGAATACCACCAGCGGTGAAATCGCCAAAGGTATGAACAAAACTACGCCAGCGGTCGCCGGAGCATTATCGCAACTCTATGGCACAGGCCGGATCGTGAAGTCTGGTGTTCGCAAGGGCATTCCAACATACCGTGTTAACGATATGCCGTTTGGGTGTAGTAACAGCCTAACCATGATGTTTAACCAGCTATTGAATAGAGCCAGACAGGGAAGCGCGCTATGAGCAAATCGAGTATGGAGTATTACTTCGAGTTCCCTGCCTCTCGCGGCTTGCAGGGGGATACGCTTATTCTTTTGATGAACGTTCCAGGACGAACCCTATCCCGCGTACTGGCATCTGATAATTACGGACACACGCTTGAGCGTTCTCAGCGTGAACTCAATAAATCACGCGTAAAAAATTTTTACGAATACCTAGTGGCAGCTGCTGAAAATAAGGAGCCTTTCATCATCCCACCACTGGTTGGTAACTGTGCTTCACATGTGGAGTTTGAAGAGTTCGGCAATACAAACGTAGGCGTTGTTCGGTTCCCAATGGACGCAGAAATTAAACTTTTTGATGGGCAACATCGTGGTGCAGGTATAACCATGTTCTGCAGAGAATACGATACACCCCTGTTTGTACCTTTGATGATGACTCTGCAACTACCACTGAAGACACGCCAGCAATTTTTCTCTGATATCAATAACAACGTATCTAAGCCTTCTGCAGCAATAAATATGGCTTATAACGGCAGGGATCAGGTTGCCCAGACAATGGTGTCATTCCTCTCCACTCACTCAGTGTTCTCCGAGATCACCGATTTTGAACACAGCGTGGTTCCGGCAAAAAGTGACCTCTGGATTAGTTTTAAGGCCGTTGGTGATGCAACTGCTAAATTCGCGGGTAACGGGGACGATGCGCTGTCTACTGGCGATATTTATGACCTTTGGGAAGCGTGGCTGAAGCTGACGGCTATTGATGGTATCCGACACGGTGTATCACCAGCTGAATACAAGCGAGATTACATCCAATTCCATGCGGTGATGATCAATGCGTTTGGCTATGCAGTCCAGGAACTACTGAGGCGTCGCCCTGCGCATATCATCGTGCAGATGATCGAAGAACTGGTAACAAAAGCCACAATGACCGAGCTGGAAGACTTCTTCCTTATCTCTTCATGGGATGGTGTTTGTGCTGATGCCAGCAAAGAAAGAGCCACGGTAATTGCCAGCGTTCCGGCACAGAAAGCTGCAGCACAAAGGCTTGCAATGGCTATCACAGCAGGGACATTCGCAATGGAGGCAGCCCAATGACAGCACTCAACAAACAGGCGCTGCGCCAAACAGCAGAGAAAGCCACCCAGGGCGAATGGTGGTCCGATGTTGTCGAAACTGACGGTGAATACGGCGAGGGTGAAGACAGAGCGTCTGGATACCACTCATACGCGGTTTACGTCGGTAGCGAGTCATTGCTCGACATGACCAATTCCACAGCAGCGTGCATTCACGAAGAGTTGGATCACGATTACCACATGGCTTGGGATGAGACAGCCAAACGCAACGCAGAATTCATCGCCGCCGCTAACCCTGCCACTGTGCTGGCGCTGCTGGATGAGCTGGAAATTGCAGAGAAGCGCATAGCAGAACTGGTGGCGCGGACCGTGACGCTGCCGACGCCGTACCCGAAAGGTTACGGGCTAGTTTCTGATAAATATAACTTTGCACTGGAAGAATGTGCCGACGCAATCCGCGCCGCTGGCATTGGCGTGAAGGGGGAATGATGGCAGAGCAAATAATTTTGGATGTGTGTTGTGGCTCCCGCATGTTCTGGTTCAACAAGCAGGACACCCGCGCCGTGTTCACTGATATCCGCGCCGAAGAGCACGAACTGTGCGACGGTCGCCGCCTGGTTATCAGTCCAGACCTGATTGCCGACTTTCGTTCATTGCCGTTCGCTGATTCTTCTTTTCCGGTTGTGGTGTTTGACCCGCCGCACCTGGAACGCGTGGGCCAGTCTGCCTGGATGGGTAAAAAGTACGGGCGATTGAACAAAAAAACGTGGCGTTCTGATTTGCGCGCCGGTTTCAAAGAAGCGTTTCGGGTGCTGTGGCCACGCGGCGTGCTTATTTTCAAATGGAACGAAACACAAATCCCAGTTAGCCAGATTCTGGCTCTTACAGATGTGAAACCTGCAATTGGTCAGCGTACCGGGAAGAACGACAAAACCCACTGGATTATCTTTGTGAAGGACTAACCCATGACAACTAACAACCACCCGGCGCACGGTCCTGTATCACTCGATCGCCTGCACCAGATACACGAAATACTCAGCAAAGCAGTAGCACAAAGCGACGGCGGTAATCTCGGCTACGCAATGGCTGATGCTGTGAAGGTGATTGATGGGGCTATTGCGGCGTTTGATGCTGAGCCTGTGGCTGACGTCGTGGCATGGTCATCGCCGAACGAGGAAAGAACCTGCGATATCCGATGGCGTCATCACGATGTTGCGCCTGGTCCGCTCTATGCTGTCCCACTTATGCCAACCAGCAGTAAATTATAATTTTGTAAGCCCGGGTGCAGCCGGGTTGTATGGAGAAAATAATGTCGCGAATGATCCCTTTACTTGACTGGGCAAAAGAGGAATTTGGAGAGCAAGCACCAAGTGAACGCATATTGAAAAAATATGCAAAGGGAAAAATGATGGCTCCTCCAGCAATTAAGGTTGGTCGCTGCTGGATGGTTGATCGTAATGCCCGATTTGTAGGAATGCTTGCAGAACCGAAAATTCCGACTTCGGCCAGCCCAAGATTACAACGGATAATTGCTGATGGCTGCTAGACCACGCACTCACAAAATACCAATCCCTAACCTGTACTGCAAATTGGATAAGCGCACCGGTAAGGTATATTGGCAATATAAACATCCTATTTCAGGTCGTTTTCACAGCCTTGGAACCGATGAATCCGAGGCTAAACAAGTCGCCACAGAAGCTAACATAATCATAGCTGAACAGCGAACTAGGCAGATCTTGAGCGTGAATGATCGCCTGGCACGGATGAAAGGCAGGCGCACTGATATTACGGTTACTGAGTGGCTCGATAAATACATAGGCATTCAGGAGGAAAGGCTTAAAAATAACGAGCTTAAACCAAACTCCTTTCTTCAAAAAGGTAAGCCTGTCCGTTTATTCAGAGAACACTGCGGCCTGCAGCATCTAAAGGATATTTCAGCTCTCGATATTGCAGAAATAACTGATGCCATTAAAGCCGAAGGCCACAATCGCATGGCTCAGGTAGTTAGAATGGTGCTCATCGATGTTTTTAAAGAGGCGCAACATGCCGGACACGTTGCCCCCGGATACAATCCGGCGCAAGCCACTAAGCAACCGAGAAATAGAATAACAAGGCAGCGTCTTTCCTTTGATGAATGGAGTGTTATTTATAAGACGGCGGAACAGCAGCAGCCTTATCTTCAGTGTGGCATGTTATTAGCCCTAATCACTGGTCAGCGTCTTGGTGATATATGCAATATGAAATTCACCGATGTATGGGATGACATGCTCCATATCGAGCAGGAAAAAACAGGTTCTCGTCTGGCTATTCCGTTAGATCTTAGATGCGAGGTGCTGGGCCTCACTCTCAGGGATGTTATTTCAAAATGTCGGGATGCGGTTGTCAGTAAATATCTTGTCCATTTCAGGCACACCACATCCCAGGCCAATAGAGGTGATCGAGTGTCGAGCAGCTGCCTGACATCCACTTTTAAAAAAGCCAGAGACAAAAGCGGCCTAGAGTGGAAAAACGGTACGCCCCCAACTTTCCATGAACAGCGTTCTTTATCGGAGCGACTGTATCGTGAACAGGGTCTGGATACTCAGAAACTGCTGGGGCACAAGTCCAGAAAAATGACGGATAAGTATAACGACGATCGAGGGAAAGACTGGGTCGTTGTTGGGGTAAAAACGGGGTAAAAACGAGGGGGTTTTGGGGAAGAGTTTTGGGGAAAGTTTTGGGGAAGAATTTTCGAGGGCACAAAAAAACGGGACCCTCACGGCTCCCGTTCTCATACAACCCAATATCTGGATTACATGTTTTCGATGATCGCGTCACCAAACTCTGAACATTTCAGCAGCTTAGCGCCGTCCATCAGACGTTCGAAGTCATAGGTTACGGTTTTCGCGTTGATTGCGCCTTCCATACCTTTAACGATAAGGTCAGCCGCTTCAACCCAACCCATGTGGCGCAGCATCATTTCTGCAGACAGAATGATAGAACCTGGGTTCACTTTATCCTGACCTGCATACTTCGGTGCAGTACCGTGAGTTGCTTCGAACAGTGCGCATTCGTCACCGATGTTTGCACCCGGCGCGATACCAATACCACCAACCTGTGCGGCCAGCGCATCGGAGATGTAGTCACCGTTCAGGTTCATACAGGCAATCACGTCATACTCAGCCGGGCGCAGCAGGATCTGTTGCAGGAACGCATCGGCAATGACGTCCTTAACCACGATCTCTTTACCGGTTTTCGGGTTCTTGATTTTCACCCATGGACCGCCATCGATCAGTTCGCCACCAAATTCTTCACGCGCTAACTGGTAACCCCAGTCTTTGAACGCGCCTTCGGTGAACTTCATGATGTTGCCTTTGTGTACCAGGGTAACTGAATCACGATCGTTGGCGATGGCGTATTCAATCGCTGCACGTACCAGACGTTTAGTCCCTTCTTCAGAACACGGTTTGATACCAATACCGCAATGTTCCGGGAAGCGTATTTTCTTCACACCCATCTCTTCGCGCAGGAATTTAATCACTTTCTCAGCATCGGCAGAGTCAGCTTTCCACTCGATACCCGCATAGATATCTTCGGAGTTTTCACGGAAGATGACCATATCGGTCAGTTCAGGGTGTTTAACCGGGCTTGGTGTACCCTGATAATAACGCACCGGACGCAGGCAGACATACAGGTCAAGTTCCTGACGCAGAGCTACGTTCAGAGAGCGAATACCGCCGCCAACAGGGGTGGTCAGAGGGCCTTTAATGGCAACACGATATTCACGAATCAGATCTAAGGTTTCAGCAGGCAGCCAGACGTCCTGGCCATAAACCTGAGTGGATTTCTCGCCGGTGTAGATTTCCATCCAGGAGATTTTACGCTCGCCTTTATAGGCTTTCTCGACAGCAGCATCGACAACTTTGATCATCGGTGGGGTTACATCAACGCCGATACCATCGCCTTCAATGAACGGGATAATCGGATTTTCAGGAACGTTGAGTTTGCCGTTTTGCAGGGTGATCTTCTTACCTTCCGCCGGAACAACTACTTTGCTTTCCATTCACCTCTCCTTCGAGCGCTTCTGGTTCTGCTCGTCTGTCATCGCGCTGCATGTGCGTTTGCGTCCTGCTGCACGAATGCGTTAGAGCAATTTTTTGTTAATGTTTTGTAATGAGCATGTCAATACTACCCTAATGTTCGTCGCCATGAAAGACACTCGTTCTTAGGCTATAATGCGGCAATTGATATAATCTGAAAATACCATGCAAAAAACTTCTTTTAGAAATCACCGGGTTGAGCGATTCAGCTCACGACAAGTCACTAAGCAGCGTAAAGAAAACCAGCCAAAACGCGTGGTTTTGTTCAATAAACCCTACGATGTTTTGCCACAATTTACTGACGAGGCTGGCAGAAGCACGTTAAAAGATTTTATTCCCTTGCCGGGAATTTATGCGGCGGGCCGACTCGACCGGGACAGCGAAGGGCTTTTGGTGCTGACCAATGACGGCGCACTGCAGGCGCGGTTAACGCAACCCGGGAAGCGTACCGGGAAAATTTATTACGTCCAGGTTGAAGGCGAGCCGACGGCAGAAGCGCTGGACGCCCTGCGTACCGGAGTAACGCTCAATGATGGCCCCACGCTACCCGCAGGCATTGAGGTAGTAGAGGAACCCGTATGGCTGTGGCCGAGAAATCCGCCGATTCGGGAGCGGAAAAATATCCCCACCACCTGGCTGAAAGTCACCTTATATGAAGGCCGCAACCGCCAGGTTCGCCGTATGACAGCACATGTTGGATATCCTACGCTGCGTCTCATTCGCTATGCTATGGGGGATTACACGCTGGAAAATCTCGCTAACGGCGAGTGGCGGGAACTGAAATCATAACCGTACGGTTTAACGTGAGTGTTAACAGGGAAGAATGAAAAATATGGATAAACAGCTTTTTGCAGCATTCATCCTGCTCGGCGTGTCACCGTTTTGTTCAGCAAAACTGGACTGTGAGGCGATTGCCGGAATTGCAGCAGGAGAGGCAAACTACCTTTATGAGTCTGCCAAAGTAAAAACCGACTCACGTCTGCATTTCTATTCTGCACCAGCAACAGAGTGTCAACTCCCCGCGTTCATGGTCAATGGCGACACTGTCGAGGTGCTCAGGAGTTCACAGCGCTACAAAAGCACGGGCATGCTTTCCAAAGATGAGCCTTATCGTTACGTACGTTATCGGGACGCTAAAGGAACCTTTGCCACCGGGTGGGTCTCGGCTGATGGATTAACGCTGTTATCCAGCCCGCTTGTAGCAAGCGCGTCTTGCCAGTCATGGGCAAATAAAGAGATGTCACAGCGTGGGTACTTGCCCTACTCCTTCGCAAACCACTATCAGGTAATGGGAGACGCCCGCGCATGGTTCTATGCGATGCCAACCGAACAGTGTCGCAGCCCATCCGTATTTTTAGTGCCCGGCGACCTCGTCTCTGTACAAGAACAATCCAACGATGATTTTATGGAAGCGGTCTACTATACCACCGATCGCCATATCGTACGCGGCTGGTTAAAAAAGTCGCAGTTACAGGCTTTAAACAGTGGTGACCGCTATCGCGACGACATCAACCCGCTGTCGACAGACAAGGCAACGAGAGTCGCCACCCTTGGGCTACGTCACGACTATCAATGTATTTTTTATGAAAGCTGGAATGCTAAAAAGGCCATTGAGATTATCGTACGCGAGGATCATCAAACTGCATTGTGTCGCGGAGGGGCTGACCCACAAACGTCGCCTCCTGTGGCTTATATCAGTATCGACAAGACCAGCGGTGAAATTAGCTGGCCAGATGTTGCCGAAGGTTTTGCTGAGGAATAAGGGGAAACATGTTCAAACCGCACGTCACGGTCGCCTGCATTGTACATGCAGAAGATAAATTCTTAGTCGTTGAAGAAACGATCAATGGCAAGGCCTTGTGGAATCAACCCGCAGGACACCTGGAAGCCGACGAAACGCTGGTGCAAGCCGCAGCACGCGAACTATGGGAAGAAACGGGCATTAAAGCACAGCCACAGCATTTTGTTCGTATGCATCAATGGATTGCACCGGACAGAACGCCCTTTTTGCGTTTTCTTTTCACTATCGAGCTTGCCAATATGTGCGTTACTGAACCCCATGACAGCGATATTGATTGCTGTCGTTGGGTCAGCGCAGAAGAGATTTTCTCTGCGCCAAACCTGCGTTCGCCGTTGGTTGCAGAGAGTATTCGCTGTTATCAGAGCGGCCAGCGCTACCCGCTGGCCATGATCGGTGAATTTAACTGGCCGTTTACAGAGGGTGTCAAGTAAAGGGCTGCGTGCTAGAATATGCCGCCTTGAAGTTCAATGTTGTGAGTATTCCTATGTCTGAAAGCCCAAAAAAAGTGATCGTCGGCATGTCCGGCGGTGTCGATTCCTCCGTTTCTGCCTGGCTGTTACAACAACAGGGCTATCAGGTAGAAGGCCTGTTCATGAAGAACTGGGAAGAGGACGATGGCGAGGAATACTGCACAGCGGCAGCCGACCTTGCGGATGCACAGGCTGTCTGTGACAAACTCGGCATTGAACTGCATACCGTCAACTTTGCCGCAGAATACTGGGACAACGTCTTTGAACTGTTCCTTGAAGAGTACAAAGCGGGCCGTACGCCGAATCCGGATATTCTGTGTAATAAAGAAATTAAGTTTAAAGCCTTCCTTGAGTTTGCCGCCGAAGATTTAGGTGCCGATTACATCGCCACCGGTCACTATGTGCGTCGCGCAGATGTCGACGGCAAAAGTCGCCTGCTGCGTGGGCTCGATGGTAATAAAGACCAAAGTTATTTCCTCTATACGCTCGGCCATGAGCAAATCGCGCAAAGCCTGTTCCCGGTCGGTGAACTGGAAAAACCGCAGGTGCGTAAAATTGCCGAAGACCTTGGTCTGATTACGGCCAAGAAAAAAGACTCCACCGGCATCTGCTTCATTGGCGAACGTAAGTTCCGCGAATTTCTTGGTCGCTACCTGCCGGCTCAGCCAGGCAAAATCATCACCGTTGATGGTGAAGAGATTGGCCAGCATCAGGGGCTGATGTACCACACTCTGGGTCAGCGTAAAGGTCTGGGTATTGGCGGAACGAAAGAAGGGACAGAAGATCCATGGTATGTAGTGGATAAAGACGTTGAGAACAACATTCTGGTTGTCGCTCAGGGTCATGAACATCCACGTCTGATGTCTGTTGGCCTGGTGGCGCAACAGCTGCATTGGGTCGATCGCGAACCGTTCACTGGTACCATGCGCTGTACGGTGAAAACCCGCTATCGTCAGACCGACATTCCGTGCACCGTTAAAGCACTGGATGCTGAGCGTATTGAAGTCATTTTCGACGAGCCAGTCGCGGCGGGTACGCCGGGGCAGTCGGCTGTCTTTTATGGGATTCAT
>OBXW01000402.1_pt1 | contig 34602 bp, 49 predicted proteins | sample 1495431 | NCBI WGS metagenome assembly OBXW01 (sample SAMEA2580166, study PRJEB22360) | human gut metagenome | biome: human gut; feature: human-associated habitat; material: faeces | place: Denmark | collected 2008/2010 | reverse complement strand
GCGCGGTGCCGGTGGTATTGGCAGCACAGGTAAATAACCATGATTAAATTGTTATTTGATGCTGCATTGGTTTTTTCGCTAGTGATAGCATTAATTAAATTAATATCAGTATTTACGATGTAGTGGATAAGGGGCAAGATAAACGCCCCTTTATAAGAGGTGAGCATGTCAAATTATCAAAGTTTTCTGTTTTCGCTGGTGGTTGTATTACAAATATTGCTAGTTTGTTGTAGTTACACAAAGGAAGATTTCGGGGAATTTGCAACAGGGGTAATAACAATAAGTTTACTTGTATTATTTGCTTCCACATTATGCGGTTAGAAAGGGGAAATGTGTAATGCCTATTATTGATCCGATGTATTTGTACTTGATTGAGGTACTACATAATATAGATGCTTTAAATCAAATTGTATTTTTTGTATTGGCAATGCTTGTATGTTTTCTGGTGTTTTTATATTTTGTTGAAGATGAAGCTAGGGAAAAAATACAAGCTAATAAATCAAAGGTAATATTATTATTTGTGGTTTTTATTGGTAGCGGATTAATAGCGGTGTTAGTACCTACCAAAGATGCTATGTATAAAATGCTAATTGCTAGCTATGTAACAACTGACAATATCCAAATCGTGAATGATGCTATCAAAACCAATTTACAGGATTATTTAAACATGTTAGGGGAAACAGTTAAGAACATGCGATAAAGGGGAATTTATGACGGATAAAGAGTACAGAGAATTAGCGAAGGAATATCTTGAACCGATTAAATTAATTACAATGAAAATTAAATCATTGAAAGAAGATCTAAAGCATTTGCAATCCGATATAACAACAATCGGGGCAATTGATTATAGTAAGGAACGTTTAAGCGGTGGCGGAACGCCGGGCGGGTTAGACCGTCAAATAGTACGACTTGAAAGTAAGCGCGATGCAGCACAAAAGGAAATAGGGGCATTGATTGACGAGCGGGAAACCGCAGCAGATATTATTAACACATGCACAAAAGGAAAAGAAAATATACTATTGATGCGTGAATATGTTGACGGCAAAAGCGCTAAGCATGCTAGATACTTTACAGATTTAGAAAAGTCGCAAGCAAGCGAATTAAAGACAGCTGGACTCATCAAGGTTGGGTATTATTTGCACCATACATATTACCCAAGCATGCATACCGCAAAAACGGTAAAAGTCGGAATATATCGGACTATATCGGAAACATGCGGAAAAGCATAATATAGTATAATTATAGTGTCATATGTAGCTTTGAACGACATTGACTAAATTCTCTTATTAAACATACGGCACCATGGGGAGCATAAATGTTCCCCTTGTGTGTTGTAAACAGATACCGGCGTTAAATTCCTTTCACGAACACATGCCATACGATCCTTGTTAAATATGTACGTCCTAATATCATAACTGCTTGTACGATTCATAGATTGCCGGTATTTGTTTAGAACATACAATAAAAATGAATAAGACTAAAATAAAATGGGGTATATCCACGGTGATATATCCCATTTCTTGTATAAAAGTAACATTTGATTATTGAAAACTGAACATGCTGCATGCGTTTTGCACAAGATGTAGAACGTAGGAAACTTTTAATTGCTGGCGTGTTTGGTTTTGAGTAATTAAAAAGCCGCTATTATCTAGCGGCTACTATTTGACGTATTTGATTATTCATTTCTTGTTGATACTCATCTATAGTATCGAATATTGTTTCGCGCAGATTAAAAGCGGCGAATGCATCATATATAGAGTTGGTACGCTGGCGGAGCAGTTCGCACTTTTCAGCTATATAACGAAGCATCATAACAATGTTACTTAAATCGTCATAACCTAGTGTTTGAATTATGCCGTCATTATTGTGTTTGATACCTGTATAGGTAGCTTGAAGTGTTTCAATGTTATTAAGTTCGTTGTATTTGATCGCGTTCTTGATTTCTTGAATTGTCATTTGCATTGTTTTATTCTCCTATTTATTCTTTTGAATTGCATTTAACATTTTAACCGCCATATTGATTACATATTTAGGGGCGTTAGAACCGTATTCCCAATCTTGGAAGGTACGGAGCGGCATTTCTAAATATTCAGCAGCAGCCTTTTGAGTGAGACCCGCTTTTAAACGGGCCTCTTTTATTTTGTTGTTTGAAGTGGGCATTATTTAATCTCCTTATTCATAAATGTGAGTTGCAATAACTTGATTGTTATTGTCTAGTAATTGCCATTCAAAACCGAATGACATAGTTGAAATAAATTCAGATGCTTGTGATTGGTTATCGAAGTTCCAAGTTTGATTTGAGTTCAAGTCTTTTAATGTGTACATTTTTATTTCTCCTTGTGATTAACTATTGGGGTTCGTTTCCCTTACCTTGATTAGAGTATAACACGGTTACCGCGACGCGTCAACCGTATTTTTAAAATTACACGAAATGTGTAATGTGATTATTGGAAAGGAAAGCAATATGACGCAAATTCATTGCGATAGAAAGCATTGCTTAAACAATGATAAGCATGGCATATGCACGGCTGAAACAATCGAATATAACGGACGATGCCAAACATATTGCACTAGCCAACACGCATCGAAGCAAACGGCTGGAATATGTCAGCGATCTCATAGGCGTATGAAAGCAAAAGACAATAACATTCTAAAATAAGGGAGGTGAAACAATGGCAAAGACTACATATAAAGATTGGGAAGCAGAAGAAAAGATTTTACTGTTACAAGGTTGGGCGCGTAACGGTTTAACAAATGAACAGATAGCCAGCAATATGGGTATTGTTGTTTCTACCTTATGGGAATGGCGCAAGAAATCACCGAAAATATCGAACGCCCTAAAAATAGGAAAAGATGAAGCAGATTTGCAAGTTGAAAATGCACTATATAAGGAAGCGTTAAAGGGAAACACTACGGCAATTATATTCTGGCTTAAAAATCGCAAGTCTAAAGAATGGCGTGATAAGATACAACAGGAAATCACAACAGAAAGCGCCGTTAAGTTAGTTATTGATAATAATGAATTGAGTGATACAGATGAGTAAGACAAATCTGTTTCGCGATGTGATACGGCCAACACCAAAACAAAAAGAATTTTTAAGGGCAGTTAAGCAAAACATATATACACTATATGGCGGCGCTGCTGGTGGTGGTAAATCATATATACTCCGCTGGGGTTTAATTTGGCTTTTAATCGACTGGTTTATTAAAACAGGAATTAAAGGCATACGTGTTGGGTTGTTTTGTGAAGATTACCCAAGCCTTGATGATCGTCAAATCTCTAAAATCAAAATGGAGTTTCCGGAATGGTTAGGAACCTATAAGGAAAGTAACCACGAATTCACATTGAATGATGAATTGGGCGGCGGCGTTATCTGTTTTAGAAATTTGGATAAGCCAAGCAAATACCTTTCAAGCGAATTCGCTGCTATTGCTATTGATGAATTAACCTTGAACAGTCGCGATGTATTCGACTTTTTGCGCATGCGGTTACGCTGGACTGGTATCACGGATACAAAGTTAATAGCTGCAACAAATCCGGGCGGTAAAGGCCATATGTGGGTAAAAGACCTATTTATTGATAGAAATTTCACAAAAGAAATGCAACCGTTCGCCGATAAGATTGCATATATCCAAGCAAGGGCAAGCGATAACCCGCATCTATCACAAAGTTATATAGATGCACTTAACACGTTGCCGGAAAAACTACGTAAAGCGTATTTAGACGGCGACTGGAATATATTCGAGGGTCAAGTATTTACAGAATTCCGTACAGATAAGCACGTAATAGAACCGTTTGAAATACCGCATCATTGGCAACGATACCGGTCAATGGACTGGGGCTATACGAAACCATATGCAGTATATTCCGCTGCCGTTGATTATGACGACGTTTTATATATTACTAGCGAATTTTACGGTTGTAAGCCGGGCATGCCGGATACTGGTACACAGGAAACGGCAAGGGAAGTAGCACAAAAGATAGAACACTTAAAAGACTATCAAGGTGTAGCAGACCCCGCTATATGGCAACGAACAGGCCATGACGGGCCAACGATTGCGGAAATATTTGCAACCGAGGGCGTGTACTGGGTGCGTGCTGATAATGATAGATTGGCCGGACTTATGCAAGTACATCAACGATTAAAAGAAGGTAAGTTGAAGATATTTAGTAATTGCGTACATCTAATACGTACATTGCCAGCTTTAACATACGATAAAATCAAGGTCGAAGATGTGGATACAAAACAAGAAGATCATGCGTATGATGCGGTGCGTTATATGTGTATGGCGCGGCCGGTTAAATCAGTTAAACCAGAAAAACCATTTAATGACGGTTATAAATATGTTGATGATAGCGAAGGAGATATAAGCGCATGGGGCGTATGAGTGAAAGGGCGTTGCGTGATTACGCCTTTAAGGTTCTAAAATCGGAATACGGCGAACGCGAAGAAAAGGGCGTTATTATTCCGGCGAAATATACAGATGCAGAACTAGCGGAATTCGCAAAAGCAATGCCGCAATGGCAGTTAGAACAGATGTACGATATGATTTACGGTTCTGAAATGGTGGAGTAATGAATATAGAACAAACAACCTTTGATATATACGAAGCAAAACAAAACGTAAAAAGTGCGTTGGCCGCCACGTCAGAATGGCGCAAGGCTGCTGCCGAAGATTTTGCATTTATGCAAGGCAAGCAATGGCAAGAAGCCGACTTGAAGAAAATGAGCGAAGCCGGACGGCCAGCAATTACGATTAATAGAATTAGACCGGTTATTAATCTATTATGCGGTTATGCATCGCAGAACGAAACAGAACCGGACTTTTTACCGCGTAGCGAAGAAGATGATAGAATAAGCCGTGTTGCGAAAGGTATTACAAAATACTGTTTAGACCGTGCGAATTATCAACGCAATAAGGGCAAATGTTTCCGCGATAAGATTATTTGCGGTTTAGCCAATTACTGGGTATCGTATGAATTCGACTATACGAAGTTAGACGGCACTATTCAAATTGAACGTGTTTCTCCGTTTGATGCTTTCATAGATCCGGAATGTAAGAAAGATGATTTAAGCGATGCGCAATACGTCGGCCGGTATAGCTGGGAAAGTGCTGCTAAGTTAAAGCAAATCTACCCGGAAAAGGTTGACGAAATCAACGCATTAAAAAGCCGATACGATGAAACTGAACAGGAAGCCGGCATAGTTGAAACAGTAGACGGCGAAGCGTTATGGTTTAACACTAACTACAATAAAATTCGTGTAGTGCAGTACTGGTATAAGGAATACGGCAAAAAGAACGTATACATGACAAAAGAGGGTTTAATTGATGAAGCTAACCCGTTATTTGTTGTATTAATGGCTACAGGGAAGAAGCCTACAAGCATACCAGATACCAAAATCAGATACGCAACGTTCGCCGATAGTGTTCTATTAGAAGAGGGCGAAAGTCCTTATAAGCATGGTAAATTCCCGTTAGTGCGTGAATATTGTTACTATACCGGCGAATTGGTAGACGACGAACTGGAACCAGCTGGCGTAGTGCGCGACATTAAAGATGCACAAAGGGAATTAAACAAAAACCGAAGCCAACGCATGCATGTAGTTAATCAGCAATCTTTAGGCGTTAAATTCTGGCAAGGTCAACTAACCGAACAGACTAAGCGCGATATTAAAAATAATAGCACTAAACCGGGTGCGAATATCTGGTTACCGCCGGGCGTATCATTCGTTGACGGCACGCCGGCAATGGATAGCAATATCAATATGGCCCTTGAACAACAATCAAGCAATGATTTCTATTCTATCAGCGGTATCACTCCGGAAAGCTTATCCGGTAGCGTTGGCAGTATGAGCGGCAAGGCAATCGACTTGCGGCAATCTGTTACAACAGTTCAAACGGCTGGCATCTTTGAGCAATCAAAAGAAGCAGAACGCCAAATTGTAAAGCTATTATGGGGTGAGAAAAACGCACCGGGTTTAATTCCACAATTCTACAACGAAGCCAAAGCGATGCGTATTATGGGCGACGACGGGCAAAAGGAATTTGTACAGATTGCACCGGGTTTAAATCAACCTATGCAAGAACAAGTTTTAACAGATGCATTTGGGCAACCGCAACGCGATGCGGAAGGTAATCCTATTAAGCAAGTACTGTATGATCTATCTGCCTTTGATTTTGATATTGTAATCAGCACCAGCCAAGCAAGCGCAACGGCAAGACGTGCTAACCTTTATCAATTATTGGAAGCTAAGAAATCCGGCGTTGATATTCCTATGGATATTATCCTTGATTTCATGGATTTCCCAGAAAAAGAAACGGTTAAGAAACGCATGCAAGAAGCGGCAGAAAAACCAGCGTTACCAGAATTGCGTGTAAGCGGTTCGCTTGATGACATGCCAGCGGAAGCATTGAGTATGTACCTACAAACATTAGGCGTACAGATTTCACCACAACAAATTATGGCGGAACGGTTAGCCTTGAAAGGTAAACAACCAAACATTCCAAATGCACCGCCAAATTTCCCGCCTACGAACGATTTAGGCGGTATGTAATATAAACTATCAACACAATAACAAAACGCTCCTATATGGGGCGTTTTTTATATTTCGCCCTAAGCAATGGCGTTAAACTACTTGCACTTATACATTCGCCCGGTAACGGCGTTAAACTGCCATATTTTATATTCGTCCAGCAATGACGTAAAAAGGCAAAGGAGTATTTGATATGGAAAAAGATTTAGTAAACATTGAAGAAGCTGGTTTCACTCCAGAAGATTTAGAAAACGCGGGCGTAGAACTGGAAGAAACAACCGAAGAAACGGGTACACAGGAAACTGCAACAGATGAACCCTCTACAAATGATGCGGCTGAAAGTGATGCGAATGATGCGGAAGTAGAAACAGAAACGCCGAATACTAACGAAGGTGAAACGGAAGAAGAAACGCATGCGAACGATCAGAACTTAAAAGCGGCACTTGCACAGGAACGCGCAAGACGTAAAGCAGCGGAAGAACGTGCTAGACAATTCGAAGCGCAACAAAAACCAATTGAGTTACCGCAAGAAGAAGTATCAAATATTCGCGACTTCGTACGCCGTGAAGCATTAAAACGTTTCAATATGACGGCGGAAGATTTAGAAGGTTTGATGTATGAAGATGCTGAAAAGTACAACGAATTTATTCGTTTTGAAGCTAATGCAGAATACGCAATCACCAATCAGCAAATTGCAGTACATCAACAACGGCAAAAAAACGTAAATTTTGTGAATGAAATTAAATCGCTACCAAACTTTAACGAGTTGTATCAACGCGGTTTAGACAAGTTAAACGGAATGATGATGCGTGATGCACAACCGATTAATGATGCATTTTATCGTGTTGATCAGGGCGAAGGTACAGAAGCCGATTTTGAAACCATTAGAAAATTTGTTGATGAATTGCAAAATGAACGGGCGACAAGTACCGAAGTACCAAACAACCCACTAGAAGTAGCGGCGACATTGCCTAAGGCTGGCGCACTCAATGGTGGCGTTCCTACACCTAACAAGGTAACGGAAGAAGATATTTTAAAAGCGTATGACACAGGCAATCTTGATGCATTGCCGGACGATGTACGCAAATATTTTGACGAATTATAAGAGGTAAAATATGGCAGAACAAAGAAATCAAGTAACTATTCCAGCGGCGTTAGTCCCTAAGATTTGGACTAAAAAAGTGTGGCATGAAGGCTTAAAAGAATCTTTCTTCGATAAATTCACCGCACTTGACGGATCCAATGTAGTACATAAAAACAAAGATTTAGAAGGCGTTAAAGGCGATGCAGTAACATTCGGTTTGATGATGAATTTAAGCGGTGCTGGTGTTGAAGGTAACCGTGCGACATTGACTGGTAACGAAGAAACATTAAACATTTATGACTTCACAGTACAAACACAATTAGTACGTAATGCGGTTTCTCGCTTTGAAGCGGATGATCAAAAAACACAATACGACATGTTGAAAGAAATCAAAGGTGCGTTAAAACAATGGTTAGCTGATTGGCAAGATAACAAGTTAATCGCTAAACTTTCCGCATCTCCTACATCTGGTGAAACATTGTATGCATCTTCCGCTGGTACGCAAGCATCTATCACCGCCAACGATAAGTTGACTACTACATTAATTTCTCGTGCAAAACGTAAAGCACAAATGCACGGCCCTAAAGTACAACCTATTAAAGTTGACGGCATGGACAAATTCATTATGTTGGTTTCTCCTTGGGCGGCACGTGATTTGAAAGATGATGCTAAGTGGCTTGCAGCACAACAAAACGCTAACGTTCGTGGTTCTAAAAACCCTATTTTCACAGGTGCATTAGGCGAATATGACGGCGTTATTTTGTACGAATACGAACGTGTGTTGAACGATAAAACAGGCGCATCTAGTGCTAACGTATGCCATAACTTGCTTTTAGGTAAACAAGCGGCATGCTTTGCGGTATCTCGTCCGGCGAAACATATCAAACAAGTGGACGACTACGGCAACGTAGAAGGTAACGGCATTGCTTTCTATGGTGCAATCGAAAAATCCAAGTTCAATAGCAAAGATTACGGCGTAATCAATGTTATGACTGGTGGCGTAGTAGAAGCGTAAGTATGATAGGCGGGGCAACACCCGCCTTTATTCTTATATGGGGTGAATATGAACGTAAAACAACTCATCAATAGGGCGTTCATGCAAATAGGCGATACCTCGCAAGAGCAATATACTCCGTATTACATATTGGAGTATTACAACGAAGGCAATCACTTATTAAATGCCCTAATCGGTCAATATTGCCCGAGCCTTGCAACAGGCACATTTGAAGGTACTGGACGTGGACGTATCACATTGCCTTTTCAATGTATCAGTATATTGAATGTCAAGGCAGATGATACGGAAGTACAAGGGTATCAAGTATTGAATTTACAAACGGTAGTATTTGATGCGGACAAAGAGCAGAAAATCACCGTTGATTATATAAAGACTGCGGGATATAAGATGCTAGAAGATGATAGCGGACTGCCGGCAGAACTTGAAACGTTATTAGTTGACTATATCGTATATAGGGTTATGAACCTTGATATTTCTGGAATTTCAGCAAATATGGTTAGTGCGTTGCAATCAATTAATAATGGGTTAGGTAACAATGATAGTGTAATTGCGGAAGGATACTGGAATTATGGTAGTAAGCGAATTGATTACTCTCGTTAATGTAGAGTCAAACGAAATCCTTGACGAACAACTAGAATATATTCAGTACATTAACGCAGCGATTGACTGGCTAACAACTATCCTAGTTAGTATTAAAGACCGTGAAGTAGTTAAGAATATGGATATACAGGATAAAAGGGCGGTTCCTTCCGATTTTATGGGGTTCGTTCCTAAAACTGGCTATCCTATCCGCATCATAAACGGAACATTCGAAACCTATGACGGTGAAACGGTTAATCAAGTGTTTTATAGCGTGCGCAAAAATCACGTTGACGAAATGGACGATACTATTCCGTTCTCCGAATTCTTTCATAGTTATCTAGTGCAATTAGTATCTTTCATGGTGAAGAAAAAATCACTTATGACTGATTATGCTGCTTATGATAAGACTTTTATCGATTACATCACAGAGCAAATTAAAACGGCACGGGGTATCACATAATGGGCGTAAAACAGGTAGCAATAACAAACGGCTTCCGATTGGGCCTTGATTGGAGTAACCCACCGGAGAATATAGACGTTCAAGCCTTGACACAGGCTAGACAATGCGAATTTGATAGAACGGACAATGCACTCCGTACTGTTCCGGGAGTTCGTGTATTGTATGATTTCGGACTACCAGTAGAAACGTTGTATTATGATGTCTACCGCAATAAGTGGTACTTTTCTAGTGGCCGCAATTTATATGAAACTGATTTCAATACAAATAAATTGTTGGGGGTGCTAAACGGTACAAATAAGCCGAAGTATCACGCATTTGGTGGCGACATTCTAATAGCAAGCGGCGATAAGCTGCAAGTTATCTCCGGTGCTGGTAAGTTGGCAGCGCTAGAAAGTCCAGTGTGCGATATAGTATCGAGTCATTCCGGGCGTGTACTTGTTGCATCTACTCATTCACATCGTTTAAACTGGTCGGCCGTAGGCGACTATAACGCATGGACTCACAACTCAAATGATGCATCTAGTGCGCAATATGTAGATGTTGGGTATAAAGACCAAGGCAGCATTATTGCCGTTGATTTCTTATCACGTGCAATTATCGTATATAAGGAATACGGGCGCGTGTATCAAGTCATTGGTACGCCAGATGCACGAAATTTAACGGTATACCCGCTTTCTTCTACTGGTTATTGTAGCGGTGCAACGATAAGCATTGATGATCGTAGCTATTATTTAGGCAATCAAGGGTTTATGTCTTTTATGCCTACTAATACCTATGCAGAAATACAACCGTTTGAAACTGGATTGAACATCAATTCGTATCTGTTGAAATACATTACAAAGGATTGTGAAGCGTGGCATATACCTAGTCGTAAGCAACTTTGGATACGACCATATAACGGTGATACAGTATTCATCTATCATTATTTACCTAGATATGAGGACGGGCGCGGCGTGTTCACATCGCGTAAATTCACATACAACATTAATGATGCGGTGAATGTAGATAAAGATGTATATATAGCCTATGGCAATAAAATCGGTATTCTTGACGAAACCATAGATACAGATGATAGCGTACAAATTCAGACGTCAATCGTAAGCGGCAATAGGTTGGCAACAAGACAATTCATATTAATTATGAACTACAATTTTGTAACGCATAACCTAATACCCGGATACGGTACTATTGGCATCTCAAACAAAAAGCCTAAGCCAATTGAGTTCGCAAGCAAGGCGGTTAAAACCTACTATGCGAACTTTAAGACCTATGATTATAAAGCGTTGATGAACGTCAACGAGTACACGAAGGCTTATAAAATTGGTGGCGGTGCTAACCGTAACGTACAATTCAAAATCAATGTTCAAAAGGGCGCTATTTCATTACGCCAGTTAGATTATACGTATGAAGAGGTTTAATAATGGCATATAAAGAAAAATACCCTTTGGATATTACACCACAGGGCGATACAGTACCGGAAAGTATAGAGAAAAACCGGAATGAATTATTAAATATTGCAAAAGAAATGGACTTAAAAGCCGGTGGCGGTACTGGTGGCGGCGGTGGCGGCCTACGTAATCGCGTGTTAAGTGGCAAGGTTAGCAATGGTGAATTTGCCTTTTTAACCGGTGATAATTTAAGCGTAATGATTGACGGCAGTCAAACACCAGTTCTTTTGTCATTCGCTGACGGGTTCAACGATTATGGCGCGGTTGATTATGTGCAAACAGTAACACGTAAGCAAAGTGCATGGAACCTACCGGCTAATAGTACATCGTATTTGTACGTTGAACGCTCCGCATCTGGGGGCCTAAGTTATGGTAGCACAACACTTGAACCATTACGCCAACCAAACGCACCGGAAGCGGCTACAGATAAGATGTACTACAATACTACAAGCGAAAAAATGAATGTATACACCGGCACATACTGGAAAAACATTCTACGCGTAGTGGTAGCAATCGCCGTAACAGATGCTACACGTGTAAAGTCTATTAAGTATTATGATCCAACTATCAATACTGCTACAGATGCCGTAATTGGTAAACGTATGGTTGACGGTAAGGACTATGCATTAACAGAAATACTTAATGCATTCGCTGATGTAATCAAAAAAATAGCTGGTGATGAAACATTCACCGCTAACCCAACAACTACATTAAAAGCAATATCCGAAACAATAAAAGATTTAGAAAAAGTCTATTACAAGAAAACGGACACTGTAAACGAAGCCAAACACGCAACTAATGCAGATGAAGCTAAACATGCAGCAAGTGCAGATACGGCAAAAAATGCAGAAGCATGCGTTAAAAAAACAGGTGATACCATGACAGGAACTTTAAAAGTTCCGGGTATTACAAATGATCCGCTTGATTTTAATAAAATGTCTAACACCCGTGTTGGGTACTCCGGCATGTTAGTTGGTGAGGTAAACGGCTATACAGTATGGGGTAAACAACGTTGGGGCATGGGGGTTGCTTTTCCGTGGACATTTGACGGCGACCAACGAGTACTAGGTGCGCAATTATATTTTGTAAATAGTAACAGCGCATACATTCGCTTTGATACCAACAGTAATACTATGGGAGCATGGCAAAGGATAGCAACATTTGATGAGAATAATAACCTCTTATTCCCAAATGGCGCTAAATTGAGGGTAGAATAATGCCTAATCTAGTACTAGAAAAGAACGGCCAAACATACCGTTTCGGACTTAACACAAATAAATCCGTAACAAATGGTAAATCGGTACCAGTAACATATAACGGCGTTGATTACTACGCACGATATGGAACCGATGCAACACCGTTAAAAATCGAAATAAACGGGCGGACGTATTCTATCCAGTATGATGCGGCAGAATTTACGCGGTACTATTGGGAACGCCGTGCAAGTGATACAAGCGCATATAGTACAACTTTGTTTTTCCCTAAAGGTCAGTATAGTATAACGCTTGACGGTAGCAATAAAAGAAGCTGGAATATCAATGTTAATGATAGCGGGAATAGAACCGTATCAATCAGTTTTCCGGGGTCTACTTATAACAAGAGTTTAAAATGTTCAGTAAGTGGTTTATTTGATAACTACGTCGTAGCCGGTAATAACTGGAATAAAGTAATAATTGAACGAATAGGGGAATAATAATGCAGCTTGATAGCTTAGAACATATGATAAAAGACTATGAACGGCGCACGGGCGAACGTATCAGCCTTGAAGGTTTTTATTTCGATGAAAACAACAATTACAAAGATAAATATAACTACTATTTCAAATGGTTCCCTAATGCGGGTTTTCTATTCTGGACTATCAACGAACATGAGGGTGAACGATATTTCACTATCTGGCAAACATACGGCGATATGAAAGTAATAGGAAAGTATATTGTTGAAGTAATGAAGTTGAATGATCTTGATGTAATTGTAACGGCAACGCATCGAAGCGTGCGCGGTTTCATTAAAAAGTGGAACATGGAACGTGTTCCAACTATGGACTATACCTATAATGGGTTTAATTACAAAGTGTTGAAAACGGTGCGAAAACACCTTGAAGCGACTTTGTAGAAAGGAAAAGCATGTTTACATTTGACTTGCAATTATTTGGGGGCGGCAAAAAATCAAAGGTGCAAAGCATAGGCGCTAATCTACCACCAGCCGGCCCCGAAGAAAAGCAACTCTTACAAGGGCAAATGGATTGGATAAATAGAACCAATCAAAGTGCCAACACCTTGCAAGGTATGGGCGATAGAGCCTTAAATAATGTAGTTAGTCCGCAATATCAGCAAATGTACAATGCATATTTGGGGACTAATAAAGATAACCAAAATGCACTAGCAGCATTGCAAAATCAAGTGGCAACGGCCGGCGCCAAGAACTTAACGGATACCACACGTTATGCCAATCAGTTAGGGGCCAGCGTTGATGCTATGAACAATGGAGCGGGGCAACTAGCGAATGAATACAACGGCGCATTATTGAAAAATCAAAACGCAATGGATAGTATTACCAACGGCCAACTTCCTACGGCTTATGCAGATGCTAGACGACAAGCGTTAAACAATGATTTACAGGCAACTGTAGGTAATGCGGTTTCTGGCCTAGCGAGTCGCGGCATTGTTAATTCTTCAATCACAGATAATGCATTGAATGATATTAGCAAGAACGCATCAAATACACTTGCTGCACAATATGCAAATGATTTGAACCAAGCGGCAGCACTTAATTCGCAAGCATTTAACAATAGTTTGAGTGGTATCGGTGCAAAAATGGGCCTTTGGGGTAACACCTATAATAACCAACAAAACGGCATCGTAAATCAAGCGAACTTGTTAAATCAAGGATACACAAATCAAATGAATAATGCCGGTACTTCGGCGGGCCTTATCGGTCAACGTGAGGGGTTAGCGCAAAACCCTATTAATACCGGCGCAACAACACAAAGTGCATCTACTCAACCGGCTAAGGATTACTATTCTATGAGTCGGTTAAATAATGCGGATCAAGAAGATTTATTAAACAGATATATGACATTACGTTACGGCCTAGCACAACCAGCACAAACAATGGTTAAGCAAGGTAACGGTGGATTTTTAGGAGGTCTTATGAAAGGTTTTTGTTTTGTAGCGGGTACTGAAATTGCAACGCCAGAAGGTGGCAAGGTTATTGAAGCGTTTGTAAATGGTGATACCGTTATTACTTTGGGTGCGGTCAATGATGTAATTGAATTACACGATATGGGCGAAAAAGAAACACATCGCCTTGAAACCGCATCCTTTGGCGTTACAACCACAGACACAGAAAAATTCTTAACTCCGGAAGGATTAAAATTAGCCAGTGAATTAGTTGTTGGCGAAACAGTAGTAATGACTGTTAATGGTTATGAACCTGTAACGATTAGCGAAGCAACTGGCAATACTGAACATGTATATGAATTGCAATGTACTGGTGATAATCTCTTCTATGCTAACGGCATTATGGCGGAAGGCATCAATGAAGAGGAATTGAAAGCGATTGCAGATGCAAAGAAACTAACTGAAAACACCGGCAAGAAAGACGATAAAGAAACTGGTGAAGGAACAGATGAAACAAATGATCCAACAGATGAAAATTCGGAAGATACTAACGAAGTAACAGATGAAAAAGCAACAAAGAAAACTAAAGGTAAGAAATCGGAGAAAGTAGAGGAATAACACAATGGGCGTTATTTATTTACAGGATTATAACCCGTGGGAAAGCATCGGCGAGTTAGCCGGTCAATACGGTGGCTACCGCTTAGGTCAAATCCAAAATAATCGTTTGGCGCATGGCTATCAAAATATGCTAAACGGCGGTGAACAGGCGACACCAACGCAACAAATGGCAAGCCAAATGCCGACACAAGGACAATTTAACGCTGGACAATTTATTAATAATGCAATGCGTAATAATTCCTTCGGTGCGCAAGCGGTGGCGAATAATCAAGGATTATGGGGCGGTCAAAATCCGGTAGCACCGGCACAACCGATGCAAGCTAACACAGATGCACCGGCCGCACCAGTTCAACCACCACAACAAAATACAGGGTTATGGAACTTTGAAAACCTAAATAATACCGGTATTGGTAATGGTGTACCGCAAACGTATCAAGAAATGATGCAACAAAGGGCAAATAACCCTTTTCGTGGGGCGCCCAAATTGGTAGAAAATGGTAGTACCAACGAGGATAAAGCGCCGGGCCAATACTCTATACCAGATAAAGCAACTATAACCAGTGAAGCACGCAAACGACTAGGGGCGAATACACTCGCCCTTGTCAAAGCTGGTTTTGATTTCAAGACGGCGCAAGGTTTAGCCAACGAACAATATCAAACCGACGTGAATAACATGTATATGCAACAAGTCAACGAATATCAAGAAAAAGTGCTTGAACCAATGCGCCAGCAAATCATGAACAACCTTGTATTCGTTAAAGACAAGGACGGGAACCCGGTTGTAGATACCTATAACACGAAACGTGTTAAAGGGTTAGCGCCAGCCGTTGCAAGATATAACTATCTAGCCGGTAAAGTTGGCGCTGGTACTATTGATATGAATAACTTGAATTCTATTGCGGCGCTTGATAAGCCTGATTACAAATTTAGTAGTGCGCAAAACGGCCATATTGTACGCTACAACATGGGCGACGGTACTATTCAAGATATGGGCGGTTATGGCAAAGTTGAAACAAAACAATTTGCGAACGGCCAAGTTATCGTAATGACACCAGACGGTCAAATGAAAAATATCGGTAACTTTGGGGCAAAAAACATCAAAGTTATGCCGGACGGTAAAACGTATATTGTTGGTACAGACGGTAGCATGAAGTATGTAGGTACTCATGTTAAACCGCCAACGGCTACACAGTCCGGAACTAGCGGATATAATGCACAAGTATTGCGCACACTATCAGCGCAGCATACTGCATGGGTTAAGGCTAATCCAGATAAGGACGAAAGCGAAAGTCCTTATTATGGTAAATTACAAGGTGCATTAAACGGTACGCCAACGGCTGGCGGTGGAACGCCTACAGTAAAACGGCAACCTACGTATTCAGCCGAGGAACAAGCGGCAGTATCCAAGCGGATGAACGAATTATCAGCGCAAGGCTGGAGTGATGATCAGATAGCAGCGGAACTTGATGCGGCTGGTTATGGTAATTATAAATCGTGGTTAAAGTCTTATTAAACATAAAGAGGTAAATTATGGGTGCGTTTGATGATATTACAAGCCAATATGGCAAGGCGGTTGGGAATAACAATGCCTTTGAAGATATTACAACCGAATATGGTTATGATGTAGGCAACGCGCCCAAGCCTACATTTTGGGATGGCGTTAAAAATAATATTGAATGGATTGATAAGACAGGAAAAGAAATCAATGACAATGTAGGAAATACCTTAACAGCATGGAAAGATGATGCATTAAACAAAATCAATAATCTAAACAAAGAATATGCAAGAAGCGCCGCTAATGCAATTGATGCTAATGGCGACCACTTTTCTGCATTTGATGATAATGGGGAGTTTATTAATGAATATGCTTCACCGGGGTTAGATAAAGCGCGAGCGGATGCATATAACGCCGCAGTTGGTAAACCAGCTGGATATCTAGCAGTTACTCCGTATGTTCCACCACAGGTGCGAATAGCTGCGGGCGTCCTTGCTGCGCCTATGGTTGCAAATGATACGGCGGAGATGTATAACGCCAATGCAGCCGCAGAAAACGAAGGAACGGCACCAGACGGACTTTTAGGGAATAAATATGTAGCCACGGCTAAAAACGTTTTAGTAGACCCTGTTGCTAATCCAGTAGAACACTTAATTGACAACCCCGGTGAATTTGCACAAAATATAGCTATGAATCCTACTAACTTGTGGGATGATGTATTTTTGCCGGCTGCGATGGTAAAAGGTGCAACACCTAAAAAAGTATCTGGCGCAATCGGCGAACGTGTGTGGCGTGTTGGTGAACATATCAAAGAAAAGGCAACGAATGCATTTGAGGATATTGGGGAACGATTTACCAAAAATGAACCTAAATTCGAGGAAAGCGTTATGTATAATGCTTTTGATGATATTCCAGTACCGGAAGAGGTAAACGCAGTAGAACCTCGCGAATATTCCGAAGGCGGTTTGAATGGACAAGCAATGGAAGGCGAAACAGGCAATATCCAAGCTGACGTGTATAACCGTTATCGCATGAATGGATTGAGCGATGTTGAAGCGGCCGGCATGACTGGTAATATTGGCGCTGAAAGTAGTTTTAGTACAACAGTTACAAGTGGCGACGGCTACGGCTCCCGTGGTTTGGTTCAATTTACTGGGGATAGATTGAACGGCGAAAACGGTTTATTGAAATTTGCCGAAAATCGTGGGTTAGATCCGTGGGACTGGAGAACACAGGTCGATTTCAGCGTATGGGAATTGCATAACACCGAAAGTGCCGCACTTGAAGCAATGCGTGCGCATCCAGATGCAACACCGGCGGAAATGGCAAAAATCATTCGTGAATATTACGAAAGACCAGACCCAGCAGTTGCACGTGATAATGTTCGTGCGGAAATTGCGGAAGATACATTTAAAGGCAATTATGGTAGCTATGAAAATGGGCCACGTGATACATTTAAAGATAGTAGCTTAGATCCTAACAGAGTATCACATGAAGAACCATTTAGAGATGAGTTCATAGAACGTGATGCAGTAAAAGGAGAAGAACCGCATACAAATTTAAACAGTTTCGTTGAAAATACCGAAAAGAAATCGGTTAAAAACGATGATTTAGGTATAAACTATCAAGGCGAAAGTGAAACGGCTCGTACAGGCGAAATAAACGAATTTCAGCCTAAAGACCGCGTAAATACTGACTTTGTAGAAGGCGAAAAGCCTAAATTTGAAGAAAAAGCACTTGAAAATGATGCAAATAGTAGATTTCGTTATGAAGAAGATGCACCAAACGTAAGTTTGAAAAATGCGATTGATGAATTACCACTAAAAGCACGTGAAACAATCGTCAACGAGTTAAAAGACGTTGTTAAAAATGATGCATCTGAAACACGATTGACCGAATTAGAAAATAAAGTTCATTCTAATACAGAAATCTTGAAAGATTTAAACAAAGCAACTAAGCCGGATATTCCTAAAACGGAACTTGATGCGGTTAAGGCAAGATTATCTGAAATCCTAGACGTACCGGTTGAAAGTTTGAACCATGAATATATGGAAACAGTTCGCCGTGATCGTGCTGCCGAATTAATCACCGATACGCAAGAACTTAAAATGTTACAAGCGGAACCGGCAGAAGGTGGCATGAGTCAATATGCTAAGCAGCCTAGCCAATTACTAGATCATGCAACGCATGAGCAAGTACACGATGCAGTTGTAAAAGCATTTGACGGTAACGAAGCAATGGCAAACCGCTATTTGGAAAGTAAAGGTGTAAAAAAATCTAATGTTGTAGATAGCAATTTACAATACAGTATGAACCCATTAGAACAGGCTGAGGGGAGAGGGGCCGGTGAAGTAAAAGACCTTGGGCGCAATGTGTCACGAAAAGAAATTATTGATACTATTAATAATTTATTCGACCAAAGAGTGAAATCCGGACGATTAGGCAAAAAAGGTGCCATGGGTTGGTATAATACAAAAACTCAGGTTATCCGGTCTGGGAATTGGGGTGATATCCGCACACTATCTCATGAATTAGGGCATCACATTGATAATTTATATGGATTTAGTGATGAACATAGTTCGATAGGGTTACAAGCCGCTATTGATAAAGATTTATTAGGCCAAGTACGACAACGGTTTGGTAATGCGTATAATCATTTGAATAGACAAGGTATACGACAAGAAGGGTTTGCCGAATTTTTTAATGATTATATTGGAGATAGAGCGAGAGCAAAAAAATTATTTCCTACCTTTTATAATTATTTCAAAGAAACCATTAAAAATGATAAGGAACTTAACGCGGCTGTTGATAAACTATCTAATGTTACTCATAAATGGTTTAACCAATCGAGTGCTGACCGTATCAAAGGTTCTATTTCTTTTGAGCGTACCTCTAAAGCAGAACGTATTATTACGGATGCTAAAGACGGCAACATTAAAGATACCATTAAACGCGTAGCGAGTGATGTCTATACAAAAGCTATTGATGAACTTAATCCGTTGCGTGAAATGGTTGAGGAAGTGGAACATATCACAGGTGAAAAAGTAGCGTTTAAAGATAATCCATTTATGCAAGCGTGGTTGTCTCGTGGATGGGTAGGCAAAGCAGAAGAATTTATTAAGCGAGGGAGACCAGAAAAAGGCATTCGTTCATTTGAGGATATTATTAAAGATATACCTCAAAAAGAACATAAAGACTTTAGTGCTTATCTTGTGGCGCTACATGATTTAGACCTACACCGTAACGGCCAAATGGCTACATTTACACTAAAAGAAGATTTAGCGGCCGTTAGTCAGTACGAAAAAAATCCTACATTCAAAAGTGCTGCTAAAGATATTCACCGTTTTCAAGATTATATACTTGCTGAACTCGTGAATAATGGGATATTGAAACCGGAAACATACCATTTATTGCGATATAAATACCCTAACTACGTTCCGTTTTTCCGTGATTTCTCGGCAGAGAGTATGGATGGGTTCTTTTCTAGTTCAAAAGGGTTTGTTAATGTAGCTAATCCTATTAAGCGGTTCAAAGGTAGTACACGTGATATTATTGATCCGTTAGAAAGTATCGTAAAAAATACATACCAATTCTACAATGCAATCGAACGAAATCACGTGGGCGTTACATTTGCCAAGTTAGCAAAGAAACCGGGCATAGGAACTATTGTCGAAGAGGTCAGAGGTGATAGACCAGCAAAATCTACTGACAATACATTTTCTGTTTGGGTTAAAGGGAAAAAAGTTGTATATGAAACAACTCCAGAATTAGCGCAAGCAATGAAAATGATGAATAAGGATACAAGCAATTTTATAACAAAAATATTGCAGTATCCGGCTAGTTGGTTACGTGCTGGTTCTACTGTTACTGCTGGCTTTGCTATCACAAACGCCTTGCGCGATACCATTTCAGCCGGTGTATTCTCTAAACATGGTTTTTTACCTGTAGTTGATACATTTAAAGGGTTAGCGCATTTCTTAAAGAAAGACCAATTATATTGGGATTATGTCAAAAGTGGTGGCGCTCATGCTGCTATGGTAAGCCTTGATCGAGACTATTTGAGCGGACATTTAAGAGAATTATTTTCTCGTAAGTCCACATTGTCAAAAGTTGTAAGAAATCCTATAGAAGTGTTGCGCGCTATATAGGAAGCAACGGAAGTGGCTACCCGTTTAGGCGAATTTAGCAATGCTAGAAAAGGGTATACAGGGTTATATAGCCGTTTAACAAAAACCAATTTAAACCCTAAATCACTAGGCGAAGCATCTATTGCAAGCCGTGATATTACGATTGATTTCAGCCGTACCGGTACACATACTAAGACTGCAAATAAAGTTGTAGCGTTCTTTAATGCGACTGTCCAAGGTGGCGACAAATTAGTGCGTGCATGGCGTGATGATCCGAAAGGTATGACAATTAAATCTACTTTGTTTATCACGTTACCTACAATCGCATTATGGTATTTGAATAAAGATAACACCGCATATCAAGAGTTACCGCAATGGGAAAAGGATACATTCTTCCATATTCCAGCTGGTGATAAATTTATAAAAATACCTAAGCCGTTTGAATTAGGGTTGTTATACGGCACTACATTTGAACGTATGTTACAGTATTTTGACGATAAATCAACAGGCAGAAATGGAGTCGGTTTTAAAGGTTTAGGCGACAGAACGATCGATACACTATTGCCGGATATATTGCCTACGGCTTTGTCTCCGATTTGGGAATGGTGGAGCAATTATTCTAAATTCAGACAAAGAAACATTGTCCCTCAATCCCAAGAGAAATTACCGGATAAACTACAGTACGGATCTAATACATCTATGGTGGCTCGTAAAATTGGCGACACATTTAACGTATCACCATATAAGGTAGATAATACGATTATGGGGTATGGTGGCAACCTTGCTCGACTAGGGTTAGACATAACGGATGCTATTAGTGGTGCAAACGAAAAACGCCCTACAAAAGGCGTAACAGAGTTACCAGAAATACGCCGTTTCTTCGCTAAACCATATCAAAGTAGCGATAGCGTACAACGTGTCTATGACGACTTTAAGGAACAAGAAAAACTACATAATGAACTAAAACTTACAGGGCAGAGACCGGAAGGCTATGACCCTAAGTTATACAATAAGTTGAAAAATGCACAAAATTCATTTAAGGCTATTAATAAAGCATCGAAGAAAATTATTGATAGCGAAACCATGTCTAGCGATACAAAGAGGGAAAAGTTAGACAAACTAAATATTCAAAAAGCCAATGTAGCAAGAGGGGTATATGGCTTAGGGATTATAAAGGAGTAATAATGCAAATAGTGTTAGATTTCTTGATTGATAGTTGGAATTCTCTTACAAGTAGCTTTATCTTAAAAACAATATTGAGCAGCGTTGCTGCGTTGGCTATATGGGTGATTGGTTTAAAACACGTTCAAATATTGGGCGTGTTTATTTTATTGGTATTCGTAGACTTGCTCACAAAGTGGGCAAGCATCGCTTACAAAATGTTAGTTGATGAATTCGGATATGATCCGGAGAAAATCGCCACGTGGGAAAAATACCGGGCCATACCAATAGCATTTGAAAAACAACTCATAGCATCTAAATATATGCGAAAAGGGTTTATAGGTAAGGTAATGACATATGTAGCGGCTACAATAGCCGCTATTTTATTTGATGAAATGAGCGGTCAAAGACAATTCGCCGTATCGCTGGTATGGCTATATCTAGGCTCGTCCGAATTTTTATCTATTCTTGAAAACCTAAGAGACGGCGGCAACGTATCTATGGGGAAGTTTTTAGATTTAATTAGAACCAAAATTGAAAATAAGGTTAAATTATGAGGTGAAACATGAGGGGTATTGATGTAAGCGAAAATAACGGCGTAGTGGATTGGGGAGCGGTCAAGGCTAATGGCTTTGACTTCGCTATTATCCGCATCGGTTATGGCAGAGGTAATTTAGATAGTGAATTCTATAACAATATCAACGGCGCAATTAATGCCGGTTTGGCGATTGGTGTATATCATTATTCCTACGCTATGAATGAAGAACATGCGGCAGATGAAGCGGAATTCGTAATTAATACATTGAACGATGCCGGCTTAACTATTGATAAGTTGCCTATGGGTGTATGGTTCGATATGGAAGATGCGGACGATTACAAGGCGGATCGTGGCATGCCAACTGGCCAACAATTAACCAATATATGTAGCGTGTTCATCAATAAGTTGTGGCAAGCTGGATACGGAAATACAGGCCTATACGCTAGTTATGACTGGCTAGTGAATGTATTAGACGTTAGTCAATTAGGTGGTTGCGCTATCTGGTGCGCACAACTTAATATCCAATGTGATTATGACAGAGCCAATCTATGGCAATATACATTTACCGAAAACATTGAAGGCAAGGAATTTGATGCGGATTTGGCATTGAACTGGCCTATTTAGGGGGTATTGTATGGATACTATCAAGCAATTCATAAAGGCGTATTTACCAGTTATCACCGTGGCATTACTTATGCTATTGGTGGTGGTTGCTGGTTTATTCGCCTATAACGTGATGCATACTAAGAAACTACAAGAGCCTGTACTTTTGAACCAAGAAATCGTAAAGAACCCACAGAAATTAGGGGAAGCCTTAAATGTAACGCCAAAGGTAGCAAAGGAAATTATTGCATACAGGGAAACGGCACAACCAGTAGCAACATACTATACTAAGGCGCCAACGCTACATGATGCGACAGTAGTTACGAAAAACGCTATTAAAGAAAAATCGCCTAGCGTTCCAAAGGAAGCTATAGAAAAAAGCGATAGAACGGCAGTTGTAGAAAATACAGATGAGCAAAAAGTTGATGTATATAAAATCAACTTTAATAAAGTACATCGTATTATGGGTGGTGTTACTGTAATGGACACAGGGAAGGTATACGAAACAATCGGTTATCAAGCTGGCGACTTTCAAAGTCTAGCACATTTTGAAGGTAAGCACTTCAAAGGGGCCAGCGCTTTATATACATTTGCGAAATGGTAGGTGATCCATATCTCCGAGCCGTGCGGTTCACGGCATACCGTTTTTTTTAATTAAAAAGGAGTAAACTATATGAAAACATTTACATTTGAAGGCAAAGTTCACGAATTCGCAGAAGAAATCAACCCAAAACAAGATGGATTATATACGGCTACATTGACAGATAAAAACAACGTGCGGTGTGAAATGTGGTTTGTAAATGGCGAATTGAAACGCCTTGTTGAATTAGATTAATAGTAAAAGGGGTACCATAGCGGTACCCCTCTTTTTTTATTGCCGTCAAAAAATCGTCAAAAAAACATTTTGAAATATGATATATTCTGTAATTTGTTTTAAATGGCCATAATGAAAAACTTTGATTATTACAAGTTATTTTGAAATATGAAATATTTTAAACTGATATACCCTTTTATGATTGTTAAGAATGTAAGTTTAAAAAAGTGCTTAATTACTGTATCTTTTAATAGTTGAATATTCAATTCGTCAAAAATCGTCAAATTTTTTAACCAAAAATATTAGCAACTGCATTTGATGCCGCTGCTTTCATCTCGCTACTAAAATGCAAGTATGTTTTCATCACCATTGCCGGTGTATCGCCGAGTAATGATGATACTGTTTTCACATCTAAGCCATTCGCTAATAGCTTTGTAGCATAGGTATGTCTAAGGCTATGTGCTGATAGATTATCTCCGAATTGTTTTATATATGTATTGATTTGACATTTAACCCCATTCTTTTTATATGGGTTTAATACAAGGTCATGTTCAAACTCTAACTCATGTGATTTGTATTCCATGAGTATATTTACCAATATAGGTGGAATTGGCAAAATTCGTACCGAATTGGCGGTTTTAGTTTTCTCAAAGGTAATTACACCCTTGACATATTGAAGCTGCTTATTGACGGAAATTTTGCGATTTTTTAGGTCTATATCATTCCATGTTAGGCCATATACTTCACTTAATCGCATACCGGTATATCTAGCAATTTGTAAAAAATAATAGACTTGAGGGTATTTTTCCCTCATATATTTTACAAATTTATTTAAATCCTCATCAGAAATAGTATGGATCGCATTTTTGCGTTCCACGCGCGGCAGTCTAACACCAGTACATGGGTTATCTGAAATTATTCTATATGGGTTGATAGCTATATAAAATATACGACTAACCACTTTATAATACGATGTAATGGTAGCGGGTGAAGAAACCATATTATTTACCACATTTTGTATGTGTATTGGTTTAACATCGGATAACTTCATATTGTGAATTGATTTATAGGCATCCACGGCATGACGATACATATTTAATGTATTGTGTGTAACGTGGCCTTTTTTTATTTCAAGAAACATATCCGCAAATTCCTTGAATGTTAAGTCTTTTAATTCCGTATCTTTGGTGAGTAGTGCGGTTTTGTCTAATTCCTTAACGATAACGTGGCCGTATTCCTTGGCTTCACGTTTAGTTTTGAAGCCTTGTTTTGATTTTTGACGCCACTTGTAGCCATCTTTATAGGACACAATGATTTGATATCCGCTATCTTTTTTTCTCACACTGATGTTGTATTGCATAATGTCTCCACCTTAACAATAGATTTAGGAAAACATAAATAAATAAACCATAAAAATTGAACCTTAGGAATTAATATAAAAATCAAATTCCATTTAGATTTTCTACAATCTATTAACCTCTTATATGCACAAAAAACAATTAATATATAAAGGGAAAAGCCAATAAATATAGTAATCATATTGATTGTTGTGTCGTGGTAGTAATCGACTAATGCCGGAACAACTATATAACCAAGAACATATTGAATAACTAAATAAGTTATAAATAAAATAGAAAACTTTAAGCGGTTCATAGAATTAAAGAAAGCCATTAACAATCATCTCCTTTGATTATTAAATATAACACCCAGTGCGTTCAAATATTCTAAGCAATTCTATCGTATCGTTAAAAGTCAACTCTTTTTCATTACGAATACTATCAATCATTTTTGGTGAATTTCTTAAACAGGTATGCGCGACTAATAAAAAAGCGAATTTATTTGCTTGATATTCTTTTTCTTTTTTATCCCTATCAGTTAATAGGTCAATATCAAATAAGTTATATCCGCCTTTATGTAATATGACATGACCTAATTCATGTGCTAAAGCAACCTTTTTATGATTTATATCTATTTTTGAGTTGATAACAATATCTTTTGAAAACGGTGTCTTTATTAATAACCCTTTTAAATGCTTTGGTAGTGATCTATAGTGAACACTAATGCGTAAATTCTTAGCAATAACATCCGGATCATTTGACCGATTTTCTTTAATAATATCTAACACAATAGGATACATTCGTTTCATACTACACCCCTATAAAATTATTTTCTATTCCTTTCATCTTTACGTGATGAAATAACCCCTTTAATCACATTTTCAACCATTTTCTTCTCTTGCTCAGTAAGTTCATAATCCCCATAGAACATCACTTTCACATTTTTGAAGTCAACATTTAAGGTATCACTTTTAATAGGTGGTACCTCTTTTGTTTGATCAGTGCTATCTAAAAAATACGAGATAGGAACGTTAAAATAATCCGCTATGATTTGTATTTTATCTGCTTTAGGGTTTGAGCGCCCCTTTTTCCAATCTGTAAGCGATGCCGTTGAAATTCCAGTATCTTTAGAAAGTCTGTACGCACTAATATTATGTTGATTCAATAGAGCTTCTATCTTGCTATATATGTTTTTGTTACCCATGATTTAATCTCTTTTAAGAAATTTTATAAACGTTTAATTGGACATTCTCGCAAAAACATAATATTATGAAATTGCGAGATAGCTAACGAAAACGAGATTATAAATCACGTAAAAATTAGCTAAGAAATATTAGTTATTTTTAATATATCAGAATCGAGGTGATATAGCAAGATGTATGAGAAAATCGAAAAGCTTTTAAAAAAGCATGGCATAACTGCATATGCATTAAGTAAAGCTACGGGCATTTCTACAGCGGCAATGACTGACTACAAAAAAGGTCGTTCAAAACCTAGCGTAGATACGCTAAAAAAAATTGCCGATTATTTCGGTGTAACGGTTGATTATTTTTTATAAAAAGGAGAATGTATGAACGAATTCTATGGAAAAATTAGTTTACACAGTTAAAGAGGTTGCTGCGTTACTGTCAATATCAGAAACAGCAGTCTATAACCTCAGAAATGACGGCAAGTTACACCAGTTACCGATACCCGGCGTGAAATTCAACCGGAATGAGGTTGAGAAATTAGCGGGACTGACAACGGAGTTTAACATTGTCAGATATAAACAGTTACAAGCAGAAAACGAACGCTTGCAATCAGAAAATCGGTATCTAAGAGGTGAAATAAGAAAAATCACCAGCCAAATGCTAGTGATTACAGGAGAATTAGAATGACAACGGTTTTTAAAGTTATAGGTGCGATCTTGTTGATAGGCACGCCGGGCAGCTTAGAGCTTGATAATATCACGTTATACGAAGCGGTATTACAAGGGTTATTAGGCGTAGCACTATTATATGGCGGCATCTACATTGACGAAATAAAAAAGGCCCTTTAGTAATTGCAGTTACCAAAGGGCAGATGCGAAAAGTGAGTTATTAAAGCATCTTAACCGCATATTATCATATGTGCGTTAGGGTGGCAAGGTGAAAATATGGATAAAGTAGAAATGCTTGCGTGTTTGGATAAATTCGATGTAATTAAAGAAAAAATTAAAGCGGTCGATGAAAATATTTACGTGTGCATCACTTTTTCACTAAGTTCTTTTGGAAGTGGAATTAAGTATTATGTGTGCGCGATTAGAGATAATAGATATGTAAAATTCGCGTTTGAAGAATTTCCAGATACTTACGTAGCAAATGAAAAAACAATTAATGATTATAGAGAAGTGTTAGAAATGTTAGAAAGGGAAATCTAAAATGGCTAGTATTTACGAATTAAATAAAGATTATGCAGAATTATCCGCAATGCTTGAAGCGGCAGAAACGGAAGAAGAAATTCAAGCAATTCAAGATACATTGGAAATGCTTGATTGCAGCATTGAAGAAAAAATAGAAAACACGGCTAAATACATGGTTAATGTTGAAGCTGATATTCAAGGTATTAAGGCCGAAATTGATAGATTGAATAAGGTAAAAAAATCAAAAGAAAGCACCATTGAAACCCTAAAAAATAATATCGAATATTCAATGAAGCAAAAAGGCATTGAAAAATTAGAAGTTGGTACTTTTAAAGCTGGTTACAGAAAATCTGAAAGCGTTGAAATTACAAATCTTGATGTAATCCCAGCGGATTACACAAAGGTTGAAATTAAGGCCGATAAAACGGCTATTAAGAAAGCTATTAAAGCCGGAGAAACGGTAGAAGGTGCAGAAATTAAAGTAAATCAAAATTTCTATATTAAGTAGGTGATCGCATGGCAGCAAAAACATTACAACAAAAATTAATCGAAATACAAGCGGAACTAAAGGCACCTAAAAGCCAGTTTAATAAATTCGGTGGTTATAACTATAGAAATTGTGAAGATATTCTTGAAGCGGTTAAGCCGTTATGTGCGAAACATGATGTTGTACCGTTGTTAAGTGATGAAATCGTAATGATTGGCGAACGTTATTACATCAAAAGTATTGCAAAAATTACAGACGGTAAAGATGAAATCACAACAACTGCATTTGCCCGTGAAAGTTTTGATAAAAAAGGCATGGATGAAAGCCAAATTACTGGTTCTGCTTCTTCTTATGCGCGAAAATATGCGTTAAATGGCCTGTTCTGTATTGATGATACAAAAGATGCTGACTTTATGGATAATTCACAAAACAAAAAACAAGCATCAACGCCAACACAAACAACAAAACCAAAAGAAAAACACGTTGCCGGTTATAATGAATTTCTAAAAATACAAAAAGAAAAAAATGTACCACCGGTAGAAATTACAAAGTATGTAGCAGCCGAATTCAAAAAGCCACGTGTTGGCATGCTAGATGAATTTGAAATGGTGGCGGCGTTAAAGTGGATAAAAAACTACGGACAAGATAAAGAGAAAAAAGGCTTTACATTATACGATAATGCAGACCAAGAACTTGAACATGAAGATGCTGGAGATCGCATTTAATGAAATGGGTAACAAAAGGAATTAATGTTATAAAATCTATTGGCTATAACATTTTAATTCCAGCGCCTAAAGATGAAACATTAAATAAATTAGATCCGGAAGTTGAATATATAGTCGAAATCAAAAAGAAAATAAAACGCCGTTCGCTGAATGCCAACGCCTATGCATGGGTATTGTGCGATAAGATAGCGCGGGAACTTTCAAAACACGCATATATTTCAAAAAATGACGTGTACAAGCGAATTTTGATTGAATGTGGTACATTTACCTATTTACCAATTAAAAACGATGCTATTGAGCGTTTTATTGAAATTTGGCAAGGTCATGGGTTAGGCTGGCATGCAGAAGATGCGGGGCCGGCCAAAACGGATGGTTATTCAATCATTCGTGCATATCACGGAAGCAGTGTTTACACGGTTGATGAAATGCGGCGTTTGATTGATGCACTTGTTGATGAGTGTAACCAGTTAAACATACCGATTGAAAATGATGATTATATCAACTCACTTGTAATGGAATGGGGCGAATATGAACAAAAGGAAAAGACAGGATAACGCGCTATACGCCCGTACCAGAAAATGGGCATATGAACGTGATGAGGGGTTATGTGTGTTATGCGGCGCACAAGCAACCGAAGTGCATCATATAGTGTTTAGGTCGCAAATGGGGTTATCTAATCTTAGCAATCTTGCGTGTTTATGTAGAGATTGTCATATTAAAGCGCATGGATCAGATGCGAAACAGATTAGAGAGATTTTAAAAGAAAGGAATTCAAAGATACAATGGCAGAACGGCGAATGATGTCGAAGAAAATTATTGATACCGATAATTTTTTAGATATGCCGCAAAGCACACAATGCTTATACTTTCATCTGTTATTAAGGGCGGATGATGACGGCTTTATTCAATCGCCAAAAAGCATTATGCGTATAACGGGGTGTAAGGAAGATGATTTGAAACTACTTATTGCCAAAGGGTTTGTTATTGGTTTTGAAACTGGTGTTATCGTTATCCGTCATTGGCGTATACATAACTATGTTCAATCTGATAGGTATTCAAAATCAGAATTGCCGGAAGCGCAAAAAGTAGAGTTAATAAACAAGGTATATGAACCGGTAAAAATGCCGATGAGTGCAGATAATAACTGCATGGATACAAAATGTATACAAAATGGATACAATCTGGATACACAGATAAGAATAGATAAGATAAGAGAAGAAGAGAATAGAAAAGAAATAATATGTCATGTTTCACATGACGATGTGGCGAATTCTCATCTTGAAATTATCGAATACTTGAATATGAAAACCGGTTCAAAATTTAAGCCAACAACAAAACCATATATCCAAGCGATACGATCACGCTTAAAAGAAGGCTATACCGTTGATGATTTTAAAACGGTGATTGATAAAAAATGCCGTGAGTGGAAAGGTACAAAGTTGGAGAAATACTTAACGCCTAAAACTCTATTTGCGCCAAGCCATTTTGATACATATCTCAATTCAAATGAAATGGCAGCAATGACGGATACAGAACGAAAGGTTGCAGAACTTAACGCATTGATTGATGCGGTAGAAAGGGGAACAGATGAGGGAACCGAACGCGAAAACGTTGACGGCTACGGGCCAATTATTGATATATCCGAATATTGATGTAGCAAAAACAAAAATGTACGCATTTATGTTAGAGGATATTAATCCTGTAACATTGGCCGAAGCAATCAAGCAATGCATTAATACATGTGAGTTTCTTCCGTCCGTTGCAACCATTCGCAAGAAAGCGGCGGAAATTTCTGGATACGTGAATTGTAAAAACGAGCGCTTAATAGCGCAAGATGCATGGGAAGAAGTCAGGAAGGTTGCTAGTAGTTTTGGGTATGAAAAAGGTCTTAATGAACTTGAAGGCATTACAAGGCTTGCTGCTAAAACAATATGGCGTTTCTTTGATCCGAGAAATTGCCAAAGCTATAACGAAAGCGCGGCAATGAGCCAATTCTGTAAGGCTTATGAGCAACTGGTAAAGCGTGAAGAAAAACGTATGGAAATTGCGGAAAGCATCAAAAGTAATGGCTTGTTATCGGAAGCACGGAAAAGGGCAGAACTCAATATGCCACCTCAAACAGAAATTAAAATGCTTGATAATGGGCATTTAGTTGAAGTTGAAAGGTTTGAACCGATTGACTTAAAAGGGTTGGTTGAAAAGGCTGATATAGCGGAAGAATATAAAGCAAAAATTCTAGGAGTGCTGAAATGAACTGTAAATACAATGTATTTCCAAAGTTAATCGAATGTAGAAAGCGATTGTTAATGAGTCAACGTGAATTAGCGGAAATTGCCGGAATACCTGTTGAAACCTATAAAAAGCATGAGCGAGGTGAATTTGAGTTTAGACTATCCGAAATGTTGGCAATTCAAGCGGCGTTAAACGATGCATTGCAGTGTGATTATACGTTAGACGAACTATTTCAAATGTCAAAAATCGTTTAAATGCGATATATGGAAGTTTTAAAGGTTTAATGTTAAATCCTAAGGGCAAAATAGCAAAAACGGTATATCGTTTAGATTTACTCTATAGGATTAGAAAATAGAGAGGTAGATATATGAATAGTGTTCAGTTATTAGGTAATCTTGCACGTGATCCGGAAGTACGATATACGCAATCTGGACGTGCGGTGGCAACTTTCACAGTAGCAGCAACTAATACATACATTGATAGTGCTACAAATGAAACGAAAGAACAGACTGCTTTCATCAACTGTGTGGCTTGGGGAAAACTAGGCGAAGCAGTAGGAAATTACCGCAAAGGAAATCGTTTGTTTGTAGAGGGGCGCATTCAAACCCGCTCTTACGAAGATAGCAACGGACAAAAGAAATATGTTACGGAAGTTATAGCCGGTTTTGTTGGTGTATCCGCATTGAATGATACGGCAACCGAAAGTAATTTTGACAATTTTGCAGATGATAAAGGCGGCGATGAAAACGTTCCGTTTTAAGAGGTGGTAAAAATGTTGAAAATTAAAGTTTATAGTAGTGGTTCTATAAATGTATACATAACAAAGAGTTATGAAAATTTACCGTTACATAAAAATGAAATTGATGCCTTTTATGGCGATGTAATGGCGGCAGTTTATGGAGATGATGTAATACGGTTTGTTGATGAAAATACAAAACGCAACATTTACATTTTCCCGACATCTTGCGTGATTGAGGTTGAGGAAATAATAGGAGAGTGAATGTATGACTGAACAGGATATTCAATATGCGTTGGGAAAGCATTTATTCTTAAAGAATATAACTATTCCTAATATAACAATGCATGGCGATGGGAAAGGGGAATATGAAGCAGATTTAATCTACTTCAATCTTAAAGCAAGAGTTGTTACTGAAATAGAAATCAAGGTAAGCATTCAAGATTTCAGAGCAGATTTTAAGAAGAAAAGATACCATGATCATTTACATGTAGGCTATTTGTATTATGCAGTACCACAAGACCTGTATGAAGACCATAAAGATGAAATAGAAAGACTATTAGGTGATGCGGGATTAATAGTGGTCAATATATCTAATAATAAAAGAGAAGATGCCAGATATATTAAAAGAGCAAAGAAGCGCAAAGATGTAAAGGCATTAAATGAAAGTGAAGTTATTAACTATTTGAGGATTGGTTGTATGAAGTGGGTTAATCGGTGAGTTATAAAGTGAAAGGGGAATTATGGAATTAGCACAAAGAAAGCGTAAACAACAATACATAAAAGCCTATTGTCTTATGTATCCGTGGTATACATACGAAGCGCATTGTGAATGGGTTGAAGCGGTAACTTATGCAAGTTCGGGGCCTAGAAATAAGCCGGATAAATTTAAGCACGGGCGGCATTGTTTGAAGTGGCTGCTTGAATACGATGCACATTCAATGAGTGGTGAAACGAACATATGGGGCATAGTAAAGGGTTAATAATGAAACAGGCATTAATAAAAGGTGCTAAAAGTGACGAGGTGTTTGGTTTATTGAATAGAATTGATCAGATATAGAGAAATAGAGCGGTTAGCATGGTAAAAAATGAAAAAGTGATATTTACGTTAGATGAATGGAAAGGGATAAATGGGTAGCAATAAATGTATACGGTAGTATTAATAGAATGCAATGGTAGTGATAACGTAGGGTGCTATGGTTCATACAAAACAATAAATGAGGCACGCAAGGCAAGAAATGAATTTGAAGAAAAACAAATAAAATTCATGCAAAGTCTAACTAACGAACAATTTTCTAGATTTATTGAAGAGATGCCGGTTATTGTAAAGAATTATTCTCGCATTATGAGCGCTTCGTATATTTTGCAAAATTGTTGTGGGTAAACCAATAAATCTCCAGCATATCATAGCATTATTATGATTAACGCTACTAAAACGGAAATGGTGTTTGAATATCAAAATAAAGGGTGTGGCAAATGAAGAAAATTTTAAAAGCAAATGATCTAACATATACACGTGAGCAATTTGCAAGTGCTTTAACCGTTGTTATTGGGAATAGAATTTTAAAACCAAATATAACCGCAAATTCTTATTGCATCATGATTGAATATAATATTCCGAACGGTGAAAAACAAAAACGGTTAAGACAAGTAATTTCAAAAGAAAATTTACAACATTTTAACGGAACAATGGAGTTGTATTTGTATCACGTTAAAGAACAAATCAAGCATTTATTAACAAAAGGGGAATTAAATTATGACGAATGAACAAGGGGCAAAATGGCTATTACAAGAAATGTACGATGAGGGGTATCGCGATATAAAAATATTTGGCGTATATGCGTATTTCGTAAACCCAATTTTTATTGAAAATGGCGGACATTTTAAAGTGCGGGAACATACGCCGCGTATTCCATGTAAGGTGCTGGGGTTAGGAACCGGTAAAAAGGAATATTCCGTTGCAGGCTTATTGGGTATTGTGGATTGGGAAAAGGTTCCAATTGATACGCGAATAGTTGTAAAAACCAAGGTAATGAAATTAAAACGGTATTTTGCCGGATATAGACCCGGTAAGGTTCGTTATTATAGTGCCGGCTTGACTAGCTGGAGCAGTAATTGTGGCGAATTTGGAATTGAAGAAATTGATTGCGATAAAGTTGATTTAGCGGAAAGATTAACGGTGTTTCCTTATGAGTGTGATTGATATTACATTAAAAGGCCGTCCAATTACCAAAAAGAACCACGGGCAAATAGTGAAATTTGGAAACAAGCAGGGTTATATTCCTTCCGAAAGCTATATGAATTACGAAGATGCTTGTTTATGGCAACTTGCTGGAAAGAAATTGCATATATCTGGCATTATCGTTGTTGAATGTAAATACTATCTTCCAAATAAAAGAAGTTGGCCGGATTTAATTGGATTACTACAAGCAACTAGCGATATATTAACAAAAGCCAAAGTCATTGATGATGATAAGTGGATATGTTCGTATGGCGATAGTTGCATAGCGGGTATAGATAAGGAAAACCCACGTGTAGAAATCCGGATAATGGATAGAAAAAATAAAGTATTGGAAGCGTTATTGAAATGAGGGCACAGATGAAACTGCTTAATAAAATTAAATGCATGTTAGGAATTAAACGCTATAAGGCAGATGCAATCAAAGTGAAACGATGCATGCCGGGTGTATTGATGCCTAAAATTGGTAGCGAAGATGCTGCGGGAATGGATTTTTACCAGCCGGAAAGCGTAGCTATTGAACCACATCAAACGCAATATGTAACGCTGGGTTTAGCAATGGAAATTCCAAAGGGGTATATGTTAATGCTTGCGCCACGATCGAGCATGAGTAAAACGCCGTTAGTTATTCCAAACTCATTTGGCGTGATTGATGCAGATTACCGAGGGGAAATCAAAGGTATATTCAAGAACACCAGTGATGATGCGTATTTAATTCAAAAAGGCGATAGATTATTACAAGGTATTCTTGTACCGGTTGGCGCATTAAAGTTGTTAGAAGTTGATGAATTAACCGAAACGGTGCGCGGTGCCGGTGGTATTGGCAGCACAGGTAAATAACCATGATTAAATTGTTAATACAAGTAA
>OBXW01000375.1_pt1 | contig 36949 bp, 44 predicted proteins | sample 1495431 | NCBI WGS metagenome assembly OBXW01 (sample SAMEA2580166, study PRJEB22360) | human gut metagenome | biome: human gut; feature: human-associated habitat; material: faeces | place: Denmark | collected 2008/2010 | reverse complement strand
GGAAAAGACGCGCCCCTGTTACGCAGTAGGCGCGGAAAATCCCTTGATTTACAGGGCTTTCCGGGCGTGAAAATCGGATAGGCGATACTTTATACCTTTACCCCCGAAAATGGCGTTCTACTGCGTAACATTCACGAAAACAGCACCCATAAAAAGACAGGGCGCGGAAGTCATATACTGGCTTCCGCGCCCTGTTCTTTTTTTGCCTATCTGACATTTCCCTTTTCCATTTCTTCAAGCGGGAACTGCGGGAGGGCTTCTATCAGCTTCTTTGTGATAGACTGGCGCATATCTTCGTTGATTTCCTGTTTCGTGCTTCCGTCTGGCTGTCTGACCGCTACCGTCGATAGCCTGTCGATTTCGTCCTTGTAGCAATCCACGACTTTCTCCACCGCCCATTTCTCCCCGGCAACGGCGGCGCGTATGGTTTCATATTCCGGCATTTTCTGGTTTTCCATGCTCAACGCTCCTCTGCTTTTTGATAGCCCTATCATAGCACAGCGGCGGGGATTTTGCTATCCTTATCCGCGTTCTGTTTCCTTTTCCCGTTCCGGCTGTCTGTCTGCCTGTAAAATGCTGTCAATGTTCTGCTTGATAATATCATATTCCCGGACTTTCTTTTTCAATTTTCCATAGTCGGCGTAAAGGGCTTCTTTCTGCGCTTGGAGGGCTTCATACTCCGATTGCAGCGCGGCGAGGTTCGGGAGCTTCGCAATGCCCGCCGCTTTCAGTGACCTTACGGCGGCTTCATGGAGGATAATTGCCTGTTCCTGTCCGGCGCGGTACTTCTCCCTGTTCCTTGCCTTGCGGTATGCGTCATAGACAGGCTTTGTCTTTTGATAGGTGGAAACATTCTTGATAAGCACCGCCATTTCCGCAAGCCGCTTTTCGGCGTTCTTCAATGCGTCTGCCGCCTGTCCGCTTTCCGCTGCCATTTCCTCAATCCGGCTGACTAAATCCGCGTACTGTTCAATCTTATGTTCCGTCAAGAAATTCATTGTTTTAGCTGCCTGTTTCAGATTGTGGATTTTCGCCCACTGTTCATAGCCCTTACTCTGCGCTGCCTTGATACTGTTCTCAATGTCGATAAGCAGCGACACGCCGCGCTGCTCTCTGGGAGCTTTCGCCACCTTTGTCCGTCTGCCCGCTATCCGTTCCCTTACGGCTTCCTCTGTATAGTCTGCGCCGAGGGTTTTAAGGCGGGTGAAGCGTTCCTGTCCGGGGGCGCGGCATGATACATATTTCCCCGGCTTTATCTCATAGCCCGCCGCCTGTAACCGCGTTAGCAATTCCTCAAAACTGGAAACTTGGGGGATAAGCGCGTCAACAGTGGTTTTCAGCTTGCCTTTCCAACTTGTACCCGTCTTTTCTGCCTGGTACTCCGCATAGCTCTTTCCCTTGCTGCCCTTGCCGGGGACGACAACGGACAAGCCATTTTCCCGGCACAGCTTGTCGCTCATGTTCCGTATGCCGTAATAGCTCCTTTTGTTGGAATTGTATTTATGGTGGTCTACAAAGTTCACCGCGCAAAAAATGATATGGTTATGGACGTGTCCTTTGTCAATGTGCGTCGTGAGTACATACTCATGCTGCCCCTTTGTTACCGCGTCGGCAAGCTGCTTTCCGATTTCATGGGCTTTCTGATAATCGACTTCCCCCGGCTCAAAGGACTGTATCAGATGAAAGGCTAAATTGTTCCCCTTTTGGAGTGCTTGCGACAGGGTATATTCAAACTCAATATCTGCCGTTTCATAGGAGCAACCGAAAGAGGACACAAGCATTTTCCCGTCCGTCTTGTCCGGGTTTTCGATATAGTCAAGGGCTTTGCTTAGAGTGCTTTTAATAGGCTTAATCTTTGTAACCGCCATATCTCCGCAAGCACCCCCTTTATTTCCTCTATGTCCTCTTGGTATGCGTTCCCCGTCGCGTTTACGCGGCGTGCTATCTGGTTGACGTTGACACCGATTTTCTGTATCTCTGCGGTCATAGCCTTTATATCGGCGTGGTCTATCTGAATGATATACCCGTCAATGGCAATCTTCCGCAGATACGCCGCCATGTTCCGGGTGGGTACGAGCTTCATTTTTTCCAGTATTAAATCCCGTTCCGCTTCCGTCACTCTGAATTTGATTTGCACTGTCCTTTTGCGTCCGTCCATGTGTTCGCTCCTTTCCTTTCCGTTCCGAGGGTTTGGGACACTTCCCAACAAGCAATTTTCAACCGACGCGCCGCAGCGCGGGAGGGCGAAAATACGGAAGTGGTACCCGCTTCCTATGCTTGCTACGAATGTTTTTATCCTTTAGGCTCTTATCACCTACTACGGAGAAAAAGCGATTTTGCCAAACTTACGCAAAAGAAAAACGCTGCAACCTCAAAAAAGATTACAACGCTTTCTAAATCCTGTTCAGTTTTAAGTCGGACATTCCTATTCGCCCTCTTTTTCGACTTCGGAAATCTCCTTTGCCGTTGCGGTTACAATCCGTATGCCTGTATCGCTCATACCGTCAAGAAGCGCGTCAAGCTGCCGCCGCTGCGTGTTCTTCTCCGGCGGCGTTTCTAAAAGGAATTGGTCTACGGATATATGGTAACGCTGTATCAGCTCAAAGAATATCTGTAAACTTGGGTGCTGCCCCTTGTTCTCAATGTTCGCAAGGTAGCGCGGCGAGATAAACATTTCGTCGCCTACTTTCTTGCGGCTCTCCTTGCATCCCTCACGCGCTGCCTTTATCGCTGCCCCAAAAGCCTTAAAGTCGTATCGTGGTACTGGTCTTTTTGCCATAGTTATTCATCCTATTACATTTTACTGTTCCCCTTTCTTCTTGGATATGTCTACGTAGTTCTATCAGTTAGCCAAAATAATTCATATATATATATGTTGACAACAAGCTGCTTTTGTATATAATATTATATAAAAGGGGGGGAATGTTTATGTTACATAGCATGCGTATTCGATAAGCATTGAAATCAAAAAAGATTTTTCCCATTTTCAATATGGGCTTTTTTGTCATGCTTATTTTGCGTATGCTATACAACAAAACTAACGACGTATAGACATAGTATAAAAACTATGCCTTAATTTTGTTGTAGTATTATATGTATAAATGCAGGTCAATGCTCATGTTGAGAATTGACCTGCATTTTTTTGCGCAAAAGGAGAAATATTATGCTTGAAAAATATTGGATAAAATGTCCAATTTGTAACGGAAAGACGAGGGTTCAAGTATTTTATAATACGGTATTAAGAAATTTTCCTCTTTTCTGCCCTAAATGTAAATTAACGCATATCGTTGATGTTGAAAAACTAGAAATCATAATCAAAAACTCTGAAAAACAAACTTTTTAATTTTGAAAAGGAAGGATATTTAAATGAAACACTTACCTAAAAGTACACCTACGGAAATATTGAATGACCCATACGGATTTACTTACAAAGAAATGTCGGAAGTAATTGGAGAGGATAAAGCAAGAGCCTTATATACGGAATTGTATAAACAGCCATTTCACAAAGAAAATCTATCAATATCAACAAAAAAAGTCTATAAAAGTAGCGATACTGAAAAGTATGTTTATGAATTGAAAGATAACAGGTATATTGAAACGGTTTTTATTAAACGGCGAGATGGTGGGACTGTTTGCGTAAGTACGCAAGTTGGTTGTTCTGTTGGCTGTATTTTTTGTGAGTCCGGACGCAATGGTTTTGTTCGTAATCTAACACCGTCTGAAATTGTGCAGCAGGTTGTATTGATACGTCAAAAAGTAAATCGTATCGTTTTTATGGGAATGGGAGAACCTTTATTCAATTACGACAACTTGATTGCAGCAATCCATATTCTTCGAGATAGAAATGGACTTAACTTTCCAACCGACGGCATTACCGTATCAACAGTTGGTCCAGTTAATCAATTAAAAAAATTGCGCGAAGAACATCTAAAAATTCAGTTGACAATATCTTTACATGCAGCAACACAGGCTGCGAGAAACTGTATCATTCCTCATATGCACATGTACGCTATTGAAGATGTTGTTAAGCAAGCATTGTCCTATTCTCAAAGGCATAATCGAAAAGTGGTATTTGCGTATTTGCTTTTACCAGGTATAAATGACCGTTCCTCAGATATAAGGCAACTTGCAAAATGGTTTAAGGGCAAAAATGTTATGATTAACGTGCTGCAATACAACCCGACGAGTAATTCAAAAATTAGAGCACCACAAAAACAAGAAATGGTTGCGTTCAAACATCAATTAGAGCAAACAGGACTTGAAGTTACCATGAGAGTTTCTCATGGTAGAGAGATTAAAGCAGCTTGTGGACAGTTAGCTAATACATATAATAAAGCCAAAAAACAACAGAAATAATTTAATTAAAAGAGCCAGACGCACAGACGCAGAGCCGATAATATGCAGTTTGAAATACTGCTGTTATCGGCTCTTTTTTGATTTTAATTTGTGCCCCTAATAACCATATTGGAGCAAAATCAGAACTGTTGCTTGTCGTTCTTTGATTTCCGCAGCAGCTTTGAAAAATCAAAGCCGCCGTTTCTTTTTATCTTCTAATGAAATGACGCGGTATCACTGTTAAAATCGGCGGCAAAAGGAGGTAGCCGCCATGAAGCAAAAAGCATATCGACAAAATCCGACAGTTATTGACTTATCAAAAAAAGCCCGCCCACCACCGGGGGAAACTACGCTTATATATATGAACTGTCTAATCATCTGGATACTGCTTACAATGCCTATGCGCCCGTCCGGGCTTTTCGGACGGGCGCATTTTGTACGTTCAAAAAATTTTTGAAGAAATTTCAAAAAATCTTCGGCGTTTTTGAAAAACGCCGTATTGCCCCGCGAAAAGGGGGGAAGCACCACCAACTTTCCAACGAGAAAGGAGGTGAGAATGTGGAACCTAATAGCAGGGAGTTTTACAAACAGTGTGCTTTTCAGAAGTTTTGTAATACGGTATTGCACAATGAAGCTTGCGACACCCATAGAGAACTTCGCAGACACAAGGCAAAGGAAGTGACCTTTTCCGACATGACCTTAGACGAAGCGCGGCAGCTTCATACGTTTGATGAATATTTCAAACGTGAAGCCGCCGAAACCGTCTTTGAGAAAGCCGGGAAGAAAATCACGCCAAAGCTGCTTCTTGAAGCAATCCGTACTTTGCCGGAAGAAAAGCGCAAAGCCATATTGCTGTATTACTTCGAGGGAATGAACGATACCGAGATTGCGGAGCTGTTCAACACGTCGAGAAGCACGATACAGTACAGGCGGACAAGCTCTTTTGAGAAATTAAGAAAATATCTGGAGGAAAATGCTGATGAATGGGACGAATGGTAACGAACCCGGCTACCCGGAAAATGCCCTTGTTCCTTATCCTGTCATTGTGGCAGCGACAAAGGGCGACCCGGACGCCATGAAGATTGTCTTGCAGCATTTCAGCGGCTACATAGCCCGCCTCTCCATGCGGAAGCTGTACGACGAGCGCGGGAACGTCTATTTTGGCGTAGACCACGACATTCGGGAACGGCTGCAAGCAAAACTGATGATGGCTGTCCTCACCTTTAAGGCAGAGGAATAAACCGCAGCGGCGGCGGGACGCTTTCTCTCTCCCCCTTTTCCGTTCCGCTGCTGACGCGGCAGCAAAGCCATTCTGAACCTTGACAAAGAAAGCGGCGCAAGATAACGGCGGCGCAGCATAGGGCAAATCGGATACGTTCCTTTTGCGCCGAGCCATACGGCGGGTGCGCCATGACGCTATCCGGGTGAGGTTATCCCCGCCCGGACAGCCGAGCGACCAACACCGCGCCGGAAAGCAAGTGTAGCGGCTTGCGGGCGACGACACGCAGAATATACAATGATACTTCCTTACAGCCACAGTCCGAGCGTTAAGAGCGTCGCAGGCAATGGGTAGGGCGGCATGAGAACCATGCCGGGGTGAAATTCCCATGAGGTTATGCTAATAACCGTCCGATTAAAGCCTTTGTTTTATTGAATAGTGGACTTGCTGCTATTCATAGACTATATTATATGTTTGCGAAAGAAAGGGGGATTTTCTTTGACGCAAAACCAAACGCCCGTTACCACAACGGAGCATAAAATAGGAAAAGTTACTTACCTTGTATGTTCGTCCGCAAGTGAACGCGCAACGGACACACTGGATAAAAAGATAAAAAAACTCATTCGCAAAGACATGGAACTGAACCCCGCAAACGCCCGGAAATAGGGCGTTTCTTCACATTTTATACATGACACAGGCAGCGGTATGTGGTATAATATAGACAGTACAAATACCATGCTTGTCTGTCGTCGGAAAGGAGGACAAAATGTTACAGACAGACAAGATTACCGCTTTATATTGCAGATTGAGCCAGGAAGATATGCAAGCCGGGGAAAGCGAGAGCATACAGAACCAAAAACTGATTTTACAAAAGTATGCTGACGAACACCACTTTTTCAACACGCGCTTTTTCGTAGACGACGGATTTTCCGGCGTGAGCTTTGAGCGTGAGGGGCTTCAAGCCATGCTGCATGAGGTTGAAGCCGGGAACGTGGCGACCGTCATAACAAAAGACCTTTCCCGTCTGGGACGTAATTATCTGAAAACCGGGGAGCTGATAGAGATTGTCTTTCCCGAATATGAAGTGCGCTACATTGCCATTAACGACGGTGTAGACACAGCAAGGGAAGATAACGAGTTTACCCCTCTGCGGAACTGGTTCAACGAGTTTTACGCCCGCGACACCTCAAAGAAAATCCGGGCTGTCAAACAGGCAAAGGCGCAGAAAGGCGAGCGCGTCAACGGCGAAGCTCCTTACGGCTACCTTATCGACCCGGATAACCGCAATCATCTGATACCCGACCCGGAAACGGCGCACGTCGTAAAACAGATTTTTGCAATGTATGTACGGGGCGACCGTATGTGTGAAATCCAGAACTGGCTGCGGGACAATGAAATACTGACCGTCGGGGAACTGCGCTACCGCAGGACAGGGAGCAAACGCCACCCCCGCCCACAGCTCAACGCATGGTACAACTGGCCGGATAAGACGCTGTACGACATTCTGACAAGGAAAGAATATTTAGGGCATACCATAACCGGGAAAACCTACAAGGTATCTTATAAGTCGAAAAAGACGAAAAAGAACCCGGAGGAAAAAAGGTATTTCTTCCCCAACACTCACGAACCTTTGATTGATGAAGAAACCTTTGAACTTGCACAGAAGCGGATTGCCACCCGGCAACGCCCGACAAAGGTTGATGAAATTGACCTGTTTTCCGGGCTGCTCTTTTGCGGGGACTGCGGCTACAAAATGTATGCAGTACGCGGAGCCGGGACGCTTGAACGGAAACACGCCTACACTTGCGGCAACTACCGCAACCGGGCAAGAAATGATATGCTCTGCACTACGCATTATATCCGCAAAAGCGTATTGAAAGAACTTGTCCTTGCAGACTTGCAGCGAGTAACGTCTTATGTGAAAGAGCATGAACAGGAGTTTATCGAAACAGCCAACGAGTGCAGCGCAAAGGCAGTACAAAAGACGCTGACACAGCAGCGGAAAGAGCTTGACAAGGCGCAGAACCGTATTAACGAGCTGAACATCTTATTCCGCAAGCTCTACGAGGACAACGCTTTAGGGAAACTTTCAGATGAACAATTTGCTTTTCTGACTTCCGGCTATGATGAAGAAAAAAAGACGCTGACCCGGAGGATTGCGGAGCTGTCACAGGAAATCGACAACGCCACCGAGCGCAGCGCGGACGTAAAAAGGTTTGTCGCACTGGTACGCAGATACACAGCGATTGAAGAACTGACCTACGAAAACGTCCATGAATTTATTGACCGTATTCTTATTCACGAACTGGATAAGGAAACGAACACCCGCAAAATCGAAATCTTTTATAGCTTTGTCGGCAGAGTTGATACAGGTGACAAGCCTACCGAAAGTATCTCCTATTTCAGACAGATAGGAGCCGACGTAAAGAGTTATGCTATCTAACATACATCAAAAAGAGGTAAGATAACACCCTCTGCAAAAAAGGTATCGTTATCTTACCTCAACAAAATTTGCCCCGGAATAACCGTCGTCGGTGTACCAGCGTAAATTTGTAAAGCCGTTCTGCTTGGCGTAGGTTTCCCAAATCCGCTTTTGGTTGGAAATGGAATTGCTTTCGCCCTGCAATTTGTCCTCATGGGATAATCTCGGATAAAGGGCGGTAATGAGATTTTGGGTGGTCTGTCTTAACATAATATCCTCCGTTTCCGACAGCCAGCCCCACTATTCCGTACCTTGATTGTACCACATGGGGGCGGCTGTCTGTATAGCGGCAAAATGCAAAAAATGCTTCTTTATCTCCCGGTAAAATGACAGTCTTTTAGATAGGCTTATCGCAAGTCTGGGAAACGGGCGGCAGGTGTCCGGCGGCGGCTTCCGCTTCCAACACTTTTATCATCTTGTCGGCGGCGGTTTCGGTGCTGTTCTCCTTGAAAAAGCCGGACACAACAAGGATTGTGTTTCCTATCCTCGTTTCCGTCACGCAATCTGGGCGGCGAGCGGTGCGGTCTTTCCTCGTGGTGTCGGTCATAGGCAATTCTCCTTTCCGTCGTTTAGCAGTTCTTTCAGGCATTCTAACTTGCTCTGCGCTGTTTTCCTACGGAAGTTCCCGCCGGTAAAGAGTATAGGCGGACGCATTTCAAGCAGACGATCATAAATCCGAGCGTGGGCGGTGTCCTGTGGGTGGTGTAGCTCGTTCAGCGTGAGGTTGGTCGTAACGATCAACGGCTTTTTGCTGCGGTAACGGCTGTCTATGACGTTGTAAAACTGTTCTAAACCGTATTCCGTTCCGCGCTCCATGCCAAAATCGTCGATAATCAGAAGCGGGTAGCGGAAAAGGCGGGAAATATATTCGTTCCTACCCTCAAAGCTGGCGGCAAGGTCATTGAGGATAAGGGCAAAGTTCGTCATATAGACAGGAATTTTCGTCATATAGACAGGAATTTCTTTTTCCATAAGGGCGTTTGCGATACAGCCCGCAAGGTAGCTCTTTCCGGTGCCGACGCTGCCCCAGAACAGACAGCCTAAGTTTTCCGCGTATTCCCGTTCCCATTTCTCCACATAGCGGTGGGCGGTGGCTGTCTGCGGGTTTTCCCCGTTGTCGTTCTCAAACGTCCATTCCCTCATAGTCTGGTCGGTAAAGCCTCGGCGTTTCAAGTCCTCCACCGCGTCAAGGTGGCGGCGGCGTTCCTCGCGGCTTCCCGTTCCTCGCGGATTTTCCGCTGACAGTCGCACTCTGCCGGGTGGCGGGCGCGTCCGAAGATAACCGCCTTATCCGGCGTGAAATAGGCTTCTTTCGCTTTTTGCACTTGCCGCAGTATAAAAGCCCGTCCGCGCCGGTATAGTCCTCCGGCTCCGGGGCGGTCTGTGTCGTGCCTAAAATCGTGCTACCAAACTCTATTGTCATAAGCTCTCTCCCTCCTTGTAGGAATAGTCCGGCAAACCGCTTGCGGCTCCCTTTCTATCCTTGTCCGCCCAACGGCGCAGGGCGGCGGCATAGTTCTGATAGGTTTTCCCGGTGGCGGCAAGGAAATGGCTCTTTCCCTCAATCAGCCGTTCCAGCCTGTCCGGGTATTCAGTCTGTAACTCGGCGTATTCTTCTTTGAACAAGTAAACATTGTTATATCTTTCATAGGTGGCGGGCGGCTCCCCACTCACTCCCATTGTTTGGCTCTCTATTAAGTGATTTATATTAGTTTTATTAGTGGTCGGTTTTCCGGCTATCATAAGGTCACTTTTCCGGCTGTCATAAGGTCGGTTTTCAGGACTTATGAGGGTCGGTTTTCCGTCCGTCATAGGTACGGAAATCTGGACGACTGGCGGCACTTTCACATACAGGTGGTTAGCGGCGGCAAAGCCTTCCCGTTTCCGTTCCAGAAGCCCCACGCCGTCCAGCTCGTTTAGGGCGTTCTTGATAGCAATCACTCCTTTATCCAGTATTTCCGCTATCTCCGTAATCGGATAGACAATGAACACGCGCCCCTCGCCGTCTGTCCAGCCGTTCTTTTGTGAGAGGGCGGAACGGTCTAAAAACAGGGCGTACAGCAGCTTGGCGGTTTGGGATATGTCCATTTTCAGCAGAAAACGGGGATAAGGCAGGTAGGGCGGCGGGGGTAAGGTCGTTTCGGTGGTAATATAATCAGCGATAAGTACCGCCTCCTTTCCCGTCTGGCTGCTTTGCCCGCTTGGAAATAAACGCCGGACACTCGATAATGGTCGCCCGGAAGCTCTGTTTACAGGTGCGGCGGCACTTGCGGCAAAGGGGGTTGTAAGTAATGCGGTTACGCTCGATGAGAAAAAAAGCCCATTCCTCTTTGCGCTTCTTGCTCATTCTCGGCATAGCGGCTCCTTTCTGCCGTTCCCGCCGGTGTGACGGGATAGGCGGTTTTTTGTGTATGGTTTCGGTGTCATTTTCGGGGGTTTTCTGCCCTATCCGTTTTGTCGTGTTTCGGTAGCAGTTCGGGGCGGTCTTTATCGGTCTAAATCCTGCCGTCTGCCGCGCCGCGGCTCATTCCGACGCAACATCTGGTCGATATTCCGCTTGACGGTCTGAAGCTCTTTGACACGCTCTTTCTTCCTCCGGTATACGTTATAACGCTCGTTATATTGGACTATGATCTGTTCCAGCCCGGTTTGTAGGTTTTTCGGTTGGGAAGTTTGGTTATCCCCCGCGCCTTGAAATATCGGGCGGCGGCTTCGGCTATGATAAAATCGCTCTCGTATCGTTCCCGGTAGACGATAGTGATAGTATAAAAATAGTACAAAGTAAAGATGCCATGTATACCTAAATCATGTATGATAAGAGATGATACGAAGGAGGAAACATAGTCATGGCAAAAGGTACGAAATATGATCAGCAGTTTAAGGAGAGCGCAGTCAGATATCGTCTGGATCATCCAGAACTCACACTCAAGAAAGCGGCTGAGAATCTGGGAATCAGTGATTCCGCTCTCAAAACATGGCTCCGGACAGCCAAGGAACATGAAGGCTGTGTGCCAACAAGAGGATCTGGAAATTATTCCAGCGATGAGGCGAAAGAGATCGCACGTCTCCAAAGAGAGCTAAGGGATACAAAGGATGCCCTTGAAATTCTAAAAAAAGCCATCAGTATCCTGGGGAAATGACAGAGGCTGTTTATACTGCCACAGCAGAGTATATTCTGGAAATGGCGCAGCGTCCGGTGAAGCACCGTGTCTCTGTCAGTGGGGTACTGAAACGTCTTGGTGTTTCACGATCCGGTTATAACGCATGGAAAAAAAGATGCCCTTCTGCTACTGAAAAACATCCCGGGGAGGTCAAAGAAAAAATTTTGAAAATCTATGAGGATTCCCACCAAAACTATGGCGCTCCTAAAATCACCAGGGAATTGTGGAAAGACGGCGAAAAAATTGCAGTAAAAACAGTTGCGAATTATATGCGGCAGATGGGGATCAAAGCACAAAGGGTAAAGCCTTACGCACAAACTACTATAGATTCTGATTTCAGCAAGGAGCTGCACAATATTCTGCAGCAGTTCAATCCGGAACAGCCGGATGCAGTATGGGTGTCGGATATCACATATATTTGGACATTTGAAGGCTTGGTATACTTGACTAGCATTATGGATCTGTATTCCCGAAAAATCATTGCATGGGTACTCAACGAAACTCTGGGAGCATCCCATGTAGTGGACTGCGTAGAGAAAGCAAAGAGAACACGCAGCATTACACAGCCGCTGATTATACATACAGACAGAGGCTGCCAGTATGTATCAGACGCGTTTCGTCAGGCAACAGATGGGATGATAAACAGTTATTCAAAGAAAGCATATCTATGGGATAATGCGTGTATCGAATCCTTCCATGCGTTACTGAAAATGGAATGGATTAACCGCTTTAAAATTTTTAACTACCGGCATGCATATAAGTTGGTATTTGAATATATTGAAACATTTTATAATACAGTGCGGAGCCACAGTCATTGTGGATATCTTTCGCCTGATCAATATGAGGAGAAGTATTATGCAGCATTAGACGAAAAAGCAGAAGCTTTGGCAGGGTAAGCCAATCTTAAAAAGGCATATTTAATTTGTACTTTTTCTTGACATAGGACCAAATTCCTTTCTTACATATTTTAATTTTTGTACAAAAAAGGCAGAAAACAAAGATACACCACGGTATCTGCCTTCTGCCTTTGGTATCGTTAAGCAAAACAAAAGGCTACGGACAAAACATTGTCCATAGCCTCGTACACATTATCACTACATGGAAAGCCAATTTTAAAAAGGGTATAAAATCCCTTTGGCTTTCCGATGAAATCTGATTACGTTCTTTATACGCTATACTCTGCACAATGTTTCATCGGAATGGATTGTACAGAGTTAATTTTCTGTTTGCGTTGATCAGTTAAATGAAAATTCATGTTCATACGTTATCTCCTTATAAAGGAGCGCAACTTTCGCTTTTCATAATACAATGAAGGAAAGAATTTGTCAATCTCCGTCCCTTTTTAAGGCAATCAAGATATTCTATATCCTAATACAAGAAAATCCAAAATTGCATATTATACCTTTAAAAAAATTCTCTGTTTATCTCAACAACAACGATTACATTTTCTTCTGTAATAAGAAAATTCCAAGGATCGTGCCGACAAGGAAAAGCGGCGCTACTCTCACAAACAGCCATTCAAATGAATGAAATGCCACTCCGAGAACAGCGGTTTCAGGATCATTATAGTTCCATCCCAAGTAAGGACTTTCTAATGCTAATAAGATCGCAAAAATTGCTGTTATTACTACACTCAATGAAATCAAAAGCCAATACAGAATCCTTTTCCTCGTAGTTTTTTTCTGTGAGAGTTGCAGGTTGATTAGTTCCAACTTTGCGGAAATTGTCTTTAAGTCATCGATTTCCGGTTCAATGATCCTTTCTCCAAGTAACTTACTTACAGGTGTTTCAAACACTTCTGATATAGAGATCAGCATATCGGAATCGGGAACTGACAATCCTTGTTCCCATTTCGAAATTGTTTGGCGCACGACATTCAGTTTCACAGCAAGTTCTTGTTGTGAAAGTCCTTTTGCTTTTCTGATTGTCTTAATATTTTCACTCAGCACTAGGAACACTTCCTTTCTATAATTGTTACCTCTATTCTATGAAAAATTGCCCGTTGCTACAAGCAATACATATTAACATTGCTGCTTCTCGTGACTATTTAAGCTTTTAAATATGTCTCAAAAAATATTTAAACTTTTAAAAGGCCTCCATTTTACAAAAACGAATTAAATAGATGGCATCTCGTCTTCTTAGTAATTTTTCTCAAAATCTTTTCAGAAACACTTGCTTATGACGTAACGTAATGAGATATACTATCGGTAGGAGGTATGATATGAATAAATATAAAGCGATACCAGATGGCTATATGACTGTAGGAGAAGTCGCAAAGAAAATGGACATTACTGTACGAACATTGCAGCATTATGATAAAGAAGGTTTGCTTTCCCCATCAGCTATGAGCGAAGGAGGACGCAGGTTATATACAGACAAAGACATCGTTAAACTTCATCAGATTTTGTCTCTCAAACACTTAGGCTTTTCTCTGGGTGATATAAAAAACCGTCTTATTCCACTTGATACACCTGCCGAAATTGCTGCCATTTTAGCAAAGCAAGCTGCCTCTGTCAAACAAAAAATAGATTTTTTGTCAGAATCATTAAGGGAACTGGAAGTGCTGCGGGAAGAAGTACTTCAAATGCAGTCGGTTGACTTTAAAAAATACGCCGATATTATTGTTAATTTGAAAATGAAAAATGACTATTATTGGCTGATTAAACATTTTGATGACCAAACTCTCGATCACATCCGCAGTCATTTTGATAAAGACAGTGGAAAGGCATTTATAAGCCGATTCATACAGCTTCAAGATGAAGCAATCAGACTACAAAATGCAAGTGTTCCTGCGGACAGTGATGAAGGGCAGAAATTTGCGAAAGCCTATTGGAATATGATAACAGATTTTACCGGCGGAGATATGAGTATGCTTCCCAAACTTATTGAATTGGGACAATTTCAAAATACAGACCTTATTTGGAAGGAGAAGCAAGATATCGCTAACAGGTATGTTGAACAAGTATTGGGAGTTTATTTTTCCCGTTTAGGAATCGACCCGTTTCAGGAGGAAACAAAATGACTGAAGCTATAAAAATCAAAAACTTAAAAAAACATTATGGATCCCATCTAGTATTAAAAGGGTTGAATTTTTGCGTACAGCAAGGGGAAATTTTTGCTTTGCTCGGTGTAAATGGCGCGGGGAAAACCACATGTATGGAATGTTTGGAAGGTTTAAGAAAACCTGACAGCGGAGAGATTACCATCAACGGAAAAATGGGAATTCAATTACAATCGTCTTCCTTGTCTGCGCATCTCAAGCCTTTAGAGGCTGTCAAATTGTTTGCCAAATGGAATAAGACGCCCATTGATAATACGATGCTTGACGCTCTCGGTATTTATGAACTTGCGAAGAAACGGTATTATCAATTATCAACCGGACAGAAACGGCGGCTTCATTTGGCGCTTGCCCTAACGCGAAATCCCGATATACTTTTTTTGGATGAGCCAACGGCCGGACTTGACATCGAAGGACGTCTATCCCTGCATAAACAAATCCGCCACTTAAAGGCCATGAAAAAAACAATCATATTAGCAAGCCATGATATGACCGAAGTAGAGAGCTTGTGCGACCGGATTGCCATTTTATCCAAAGGCAGAATTGCTTTTATAGGAACCGTCGATCAGCTCAATAAAACGGTAGGAAAGCATTATAACATCACGATTCAAACACAAGACAAAATCAAAAAATATGAGTGTGATGATATCGAAGCAGCGTTGTTTCCGCTGCTTATGCAGTATAAAAAAACAATGAAACAATTTTAGATATACAGATAAATCGCGGTTCTCTGGAACAGCATTTTATGAAAATCGCAAAGGGGGATTACTAAATGGGCGCATTTTTATATGCAATTTCCTTACAATGGAAATTAGACATACGGAGCAAAACAATACTCATAACCTGCTACATTGTTCCTCTCCTTTTTTTTGCGATCATGGGCGAAATATTCACTTCTGTTATGCCGGAGTCAAAATACACACTTATTCAATCGATGACGGTTTTCGGTGTAACAATGGGTTCATTCATTGGTTTACCTCCCTCTCTTGTTGAAATTTACAGTAGTGATATTAACAAAGTTTATAAAGCTAATGGTGTACCATTATATCTTGGTCTTGTTTTGACAAACATTTCGGCATATATTCATTTGTTTATTATGAGCATACTTCTCTATATTACTGCACCGTTTTTTTTCCATGCTGAGATTCCAGAACATCCAGGAATATACTTTGCAAGCCTTACCATTTTTATTGCTGTATCACTTTGTATTGCCAGCATAATAGGGTTAGCTATAAAAGATCAGGCGAAAACTTCTATGATTTCCATTATTGTTTTTTTGCCATCTGTCATGCTATCTGGTATCATGTTCCCTATTGAACTGTTGCCTAAAGCATTTGAAAGAATCGGAAAGGTTTTTCCTGCTTCGTGGGGTTACAAACTAATGGCAGATCATACGATCCGGTTTGAAAATCTACTGCCACTGATCATCATTCTAACATTAGCTATTTGCATATGTCGTATGTTGGTTCACAAAATTGATAAATAGCAATGTCAACAGGATGTTATAATAGATGAAATATATCAAAATCGTATTCTGTCTCTATTAGTTGGCACACCATCTTTTACCTCCTTCCAAAGACCATCTATAAAAATCTCATATTCTCTGAAAGCGCAAGGTAAACCGTTTGCCTTTGTTATATCCCTACTGTCCATAAGCTGAAAATGTAAATGTGGGGCAAATGAATTTCCAGAGTGTCCCACATTTCCCACATAATCCCCGGCCTTTACATACTGTCCAACAGTGACCTGAACAGAATCTTTTTGAAGATGACACAATGCTGCATATACATTCTTTGCATATTGTATGATCATATAATTACCAGCAATACATTGAATATTATCTTTGTACGGATCAAAATAATTTGCATTTTTATAGGCCTTAAATACATCTGTCAATAAATTTGTTTTTTTTTCTGCATACCCGTCCTCTGCGACTACAACCATTCCGTCACACGGGGCATATACTCTTTCTCCCCAACAATAATAGTCCTCTAAGGCAGCTCCCTTTATTAGATACTGCATCATACTGACCCGATAGGCAGGCCACCCTTTTCTCGTCCAGTCAACTTGTATAAAATCATAAGCATAACGCGTTCCATATCTATTCGTGCCATGACTTGGGATTTTTGACCCAGGAGTATTAGGGGAATACCACTCCCCTTTTAATGGAAATTGCATTAAAATCGGCTTACTCATATCTTTTACTTTCCTCTCAGCACAGCACATAATAACAACTCAAATTATCGCATCGTTTTTGACTTTCAAGCTCTCTGCTTATTTCAGTATAATAGATTTGCATACAACGTGTCTACAATAATACTGCCGCACACCGGAATCGACCCGTTTTAAATTATTAAAAGCACTGAAAGAAAGGGGCTTTGAAGACTTCATCAAGTCTGCGGTGTTCAAAAAGTGTTCAAATGTTTCATTGTTAATTAACTTTCAAAAAAGCACTCATAGGGCACATCTAATATTTCTTTTATAAGTTTCAAATCATATACTTTGATATTTCTTCGTCCTGCTTCTATATTCGCCAATGTGCTGCGTGACATATTGCTTCCCTTTATCTGCATTTTCGCAATAAGCTGGTCTTGTGTCAATCCGCTTCTTAATCTTATATTTTGAATATTACTCCCTAATGACACATCACGTATAACCCACTGCATTACAATCTCCATTTGTGACTATTCAGAAACTTTTTCTTGAGTATACGCCACATATATGTTAAAATTGTCACTAGTTAGAAACAATCGTATTTACAACCTTTAGTCCTTGAAAAATTCAGAATAATCAACATTAAGAACTTCTCGTAATGCTCTTAAATCACTGGCTTTTATATTTCTACGCCCAGTTTCTATGTTGGCATAAGTGCTTCTTGAAATGCTACTGCCTATTAATTGCATTTTTTCAACAACCTGCATTTGTGTCATATTTCTTGACATTCTAACTGTTTGAATGTTTCTCCCTAAAGGTATATCTTGTAAAATCCATTGCATTATGCTCTCTCCATTTGTGACTAATCGGTGTTATATCTTGAGTATATGCAACGCCTCGAATTTTCTTGTCACCCATTAGAAACATTCGTATATAAGGACAATTTATTTATAATGCTATTGTGTCTAATCATATTGAGAGGGGATAACACTAATGACAAGTAACAGTTTCTATGATACATTCAAAACTTCACTCGAAGCTATGAAAGAAAATTCTGTATTACCATTACTTACAACCGATAAAGACTACCAGAATTACACAAATCAAGAAAGTATGGCAGAAGCACAATATATGCAATTAGATTTATCTGCAAAACAGAAAGAAATTGTAGAGCAACTGTTAGACGCTCGTGACAGACAGGACATAGAATATGTCTAATCTATCCTATTTAGCAGGTATCATAGACTGTATAAAATTTTTAAAATATTTCAACATACCGATTGATGGAGTATTAGAAGATGAATAAGGTTGAAGTACATGAAAAAGAAACTTATTATAACACTTTTTGTCCTATGCCTGCTTATTGGTATTTCTTACTATATTAGTCTTCCTGATTATCGGATATTTAATAGTATTTCTTATAGCAATCAAGACACAAGGGATACCACTTTAAAAGTTGTTGTATATAAATATTGGGAAATAAATGATACTATCAAAAAAATCGAAGAAGAACACAACAAAATTAATGGTACACCTACCACACTTGAAATTAATCTTTATTATTCAAAACTGCTTATCCGATATGGAAAAAAGCCTTTTAAAACAGTCATGTTTGAATATAACCAGAAAAAGAGGAAGACAACACTATACTAATTGCATTGTCTTCCTCTTGATTTGGTTTTTTGCTTCATCAATATTTTTGAAGCAAAAAAATAAGAGAAACGCTGTAAAATCAACGTTTCTCCCACTTTTAAGTACTGCCGCAGACCGGAATCGAACCGGTACGGGAGTATAAGTCCCGCAGGATTTTAAGTCCTGTGCGTCTGCCTGTTCCGCCACTGCGGCAAAATGGATGGAGGTGGATTCGAACCACCGAAAGCGTTGCTAACAGATTTACAGTCTGCCCCCTTTAGCCACTCGGGAATCCATCCGTGTCTCGTAGAATCGTTTGACCCTGACAATAACTATTTATATCATATTCTAAAGAAAAACGCAAGGGCTAAATTATCCCTTGCGCCTCTTTCTATCTTCTTTTACGTCCCATCTGCTGTTTCAGAACCGCTGATGGTCTCTCCTGCCTCTACTTTGTTGATGGTCTGTGCGATCTCGGCGACCGTATCTTCGTTCGGCACGGTTACATACAGATACTGATTTGGAGCAGAGTAACAAATATTCTCCTCCGGTGTTCCGTCTGCCGCCATGGAGTAAATCTGCCAGTCAGAATGGTCCTTAAGCTGCTGCTTAATCAGCGCACGGATCTGCTTCATAGACATATTGGTCTCCACGCTGTCCGCTGCCTCATCTAGGATATCCGCCGCCTTTACGATCATAGATGGAGATACCATCTTCTTAATCATGGCAGTAATTAATGCCTGCTGGTTCTTTCCACGCTGATTATCCCCATCATCAAGTGCGTGACGCTCACGAGCAAATGCCAGCGCCTCCTGCCCGTTTAAGTGGTTTGTTCCCTCCTGAATTTCAACAACTGCTCCTGCATCTGTTCCGGTCGTAAAGTCAAACTCAGATTCTACGTCCACCCCACCTAGAATATCAATAATATTGATAAAGGATGTAAAGTTTAACCGTGCGTAGAATGGAATCGATACCTGATACAGTTCTTCCAAAGTATCAATAGACACATCCACTCCGTAGTTTCCGGCATGTGTAAGCTTATCCCTCATTCCTCCGGAAATACCAGGAATCTCCACATAGTAATCACGAGGTGTGGTTACAAGTAGGATCTGGTGTGTCTTCGGATTAACCGTGGCAATGATATTCACGTCGCTTCGGCTCATATCCTCCACATTTCCATAAATGTCAATTCCGCTGATATATACGGTAAATGGCTCTGTCTGTACCGGGACGTCCAGTGACAGATCCTGAGTCTCTTCAATCTCACATTCATAAATCACTTTCGTACCGGATTTAAAGTCCTCCACAGCTTTTTCCATCGTGCTCTGATAACTGGAATCATAGACGATGATGTCGATCTCCTCACTCATCAGCGCTTTCGCCATATCTTCCATATTGTCAAACACTTTGGTCTCAATGCTCTTCTTTAACTTCTTATTGATATTGGCAAGTGCTTTATCTGTGTTCTCGCCGTCTGTGGCGTACTGGATACCAAATATATAGTCCTCCGCATCACCCAACTCTTTAGCGCTGTCATCCTCCCGTACAACGGCGACCATCTTGTGGCTCTCCGAACTACCACCCGCAATATGGAAAAGGGCTCCGCCCGTCTTATAGAGATAAAATGATCCTATGACAAGGACAACTGTCATCACAAAACTGAATACCTTGCCGATGATCTTGCCTTTTCCCCGCACCGCAAGTTGGGAAATCAGCGTGATACCGAGCAGGACAAGCAGGACACCGGCGATTCCAAGAAGATATTCCATAATGAGAATATCCATCCAGCACAAAAGCCACAAAAAAGCTACTGACGCAACAAGCTGCAAAGCAAAGAACGCCATTCCTCTGGCCGCTCCTGCCCGCTCTGCCTTTCTTTCCTTTCGCCTTCCGATCTCCTGTTGATACCTTTCCCGCTTCTCCTCTCCCGTAATCCTGTTGTGAGGTCTTCTTCTGGCTCCCTCCGGCCTTTTTCTTCCCGCCGTCTTACGATCCTGTGCCTCATCTAAATGATAATCTAAATCTGACTTTTGCCGCCCGGTCCGGCCGTCTTTTCGTTTCCGGCGCTGTACTGGAATATGATCCGGAGCTCTGTCGCTTCCGTTCTTTCTCTGGGCCATAATCTTTTATCCTTTCGTAAGTCTTTTCTGCGATTGCACGCACTCTTACTATTTTATAACTTTTACTACATCTCTGCCTATTTGTCAAGTTTTACACTAATATTCACGTTTTTTTAAGATGATTGCAGAGTGTTTTCCCATATTCAGAACAATCTCTCCGTTTTCTACAATATACTCCTCAAATTCGGTCGTGTATCCTTCCTCATATGTATAAATCATTCTCCGCATGAAACCCTGCATCGGAACCTCCGCCGGCCATACCGGCACATGCAGCGTAACTGCCTCGCTCCGATTGTTGACAATGATGACGAACTGCCTTCTGTCATTAAAACGCGCATAGGCAAGCACGCCTTCCTGCCACATTAGCATTTTGACTGAACCGGTCCGGAATGCCCAGTACCGCTTATGGATAGCGATGACCTCCTTATGAAATTCGATCATCTCTTTATCTTCATGTCCCCACGGATAGGTTCTCCGGTTGTCCGGATCCGTAAATCCGCAAACGCCGGCCTCGTCTCCATAGTAGATGGTCGGAGCTCCAGGCCAGGTCATCTGCATCACAACCGCTTCCCGCAGAATTGCAGAGTTCGTATAGCTCTCCGCTGCCTCATGTCCGAGGTGTTCCACACGCCCGGTCATATGATTGGTTCTTGTCAGGAATCGGGAATGATCGTGGTTGGACAGCTCGTTCATTGCCGTCTGCAAAGACGGCGTCGTCATCGCTGCCATATGGTGCGTGATGGCATTCACAAAGTAATCCGCATTATTGCACAGATCTGGTCTGCTGCTGTCACTGTGCTTTTCCATTCCCGTCAAAAACCAGGTAATAGGCTCCATAAAAGCGTCATAATTCATTACGGTATCCCACTCGTCCCCCTGGAGCCACTCTTTTGGATCTCCGTAGTGTTCCGCCAAAATGATTGCCTGGGGATTTGCACTCTTGACTGCCATTCGGAACCGTTTCCAAAAGTCGTGATTATATTCTTTCGTTGTTCCAAGATCGGCCGCCACATCCAGTCTCCATCCGTCCACATTGTACGGAGAGGACACCCATTTCTTTCCGATCCCCAGAATATAGTTTTCCAGTTTTACGGAGTCCTCGTAATTCAGCTTCGGAAGCGTCTCATGCCCCCACCAACCGTCATAGTTTCCGTTATCCGGCCAAGCTCCCGGATCATTATTGAAAAACCGGAAAAAATCACGGTACGGACTGTCGGCCGAACAATAGGCCCCCGGCTCGTAATTACCCTCTTTCTGGTAGATTTTCTCCCGATCCATCCATTTATTAAAAGAACCGCAATGATTGAACACCCCATCCAATATGACCTTCATCCCTCTTTTGTGGATCTCCTCTACTACATGGGCGAAAAATGCGTTGCTTGCTTCCAGATTCGCTTTTCCGGCAGTACGAATCTGATATTTTGTCGCCTGACTGTTATCCGTACAGCCCTCCGGCAGAATATCTCCTCCGTCTTCCACGATCTTCGCCAGATGGGGATCAATGTAATCATAGTCCTGAATATCGTATTTGTGATTGGACGGGGACACAAACAGCGGATTAAAGTAGATCACTTCCACTCCAAGCTCTTCCAGATAATCCAGTTTATCCAGCACCCCCTGCAGATCGCCCCCATAAAACTCCCGGATCGCCATCGTCTTCGCCGGCTTCTGGTTCCAGTCTTCGATCTGCTCAGATCTGGCGCCGAGATAATAGTATTCTCCTGTTACCACGTCGTTTGAAAAATCCCCGTTACAGAATCGATCAGTGTAAATCTGATACATCACAGCGCCTTTCGCCCACCCCGGCGTGGAAAAATTTGGAATCAACAGAAAATCATAGGCCTCAAGCGGCTCGCTTACGGCTCCGTAACGATTATAATATATGGTCTCGCCATCAGTCCCTTTGATTTCAAAGTAATACCGCAGCGCCTCCGTTCCAATCTGTACTTTCACGTTATAATAGTCAAAGACGTCCGTCGTCTGCTCTTTTTGCATGAAAATCGTCTTTCCTTTATCTGACCCCTCTTCATCTGAATAACAGGTCTCTCTTGTGACAACTTTGGCTTCCTGTACGTCATCTTTTGCCGTTCGGAATCGTAGTATTATCTTCTGATCTTCTACCGGCTCCGGTGGGATGACGTATACACCCGTCCCGTCACAAAATAATGCCTGTTTGTTCATAATCATACTCCCTTTCTTCCCGTATCTACTCTGGCAGCATCTGTCCTTCCTGAGAGCCCTCTGTAAATAAACCTTCAAATTCTTCCCTGGAAATCTTTTCTTTTTCCAGGAGAAGAGCTGCACACTTGTGTAATACGTTCATATGGTCTTCGATCATAGTTTTTGCTTTTTCATAACATTCATCAATGATTCGTTTCACTTCCTCATCAATCTTACCCGCAACAGCCTCTCCGTATCCTCTCGTATGGGCAAGATCCCGTCCGATAAATACTTCATCGCTGTCATTGTCATAATTGATCAGTCCCACTTCCCTTGACATTCCAAACTTTGTCACCATCGCTTTGGCAAGATTCGTTGCCTGTTTGATATCCTGTGACGCTCCTGTTGTAATGTCATCGAAGATGATCTCTTCAGCTACACGGCCTCCCAGAGAAACCGTAATGTCCTGGAGCATTTTCCCTTTTGTATGAAACATCTCATCCTTTTCCGGAAGCGGCATCGTATAACCTGCCGCCCCACTGCCCGTTGGAATAATGGATACGGTGTAAACCGGTCCTACATCCGGGAGCAGATGAAATAAGATTGCATGGCCCGCTTCATGGTATGCCGTGATCCGTTTCTCCTTATCGGAAATCACACGGCTCTTCTTTTCAGCTCCGATACCGACCTTGACAAAGGCACGGCGGATGTCCGCTTGTGTAACAAACATTCTTGCCTGCTTGGCCGCATAGATAGCGCTCTCATTGAGCAGATTCTCCAGGTCCGCCCCTGTAAATCCGGCTGTCGTCTGCGCAATCTGGCGCAGATCTACATCGTCCCCAAGCGGTTTGGATTTAGCATGAACGGTAAGAATTTCGAGTCTGCCTTGTACGTCCGGTCTGCCGACAAGCACCTTCCTATCAAACCGTCCCGGACGCAGGATCGCAGGGTCAAGGATATCCACGCGGTTGGTCGCCGCCATCACGATAATCCCCTCGTTAGCTCCAAAGCCGTCCATCTCTACAAGGAGCTGGTTCAATGTCTGCTCTCTCTCATCGTGGCCGCCGCCCATACCAGTACCTCTTCGTCTCGCCACTGCGTCGATCTCATCGATAAAAATAATACATGGAGAATTTTTCTTGGCATCTTCAAAGAGATCTCTCACTCTGGATGCACCTACTCCGACAAACATCTCTACAAAATCCGAACCGGAAATCGTGAAAAACGGGACGTCCGCCTCCCCTGCCACTGCCTTTGCAAGCAATGTCTTACCGGTTCCAGGAGGCCCCTCAAGAAGCACTCCCTTCGGTATTCTGGCTCCCACCTGAATATATCTCTGCGGGTTTTTCAGGAAATCCACGATTTCCTCCAGCTCTTCCTTCTCTTCTTTCAGCCCAGCCACATCGTCAAATGTCACTTTCTTATCCTTGTCAGTGCTCATTCTTGCGCGGCTCTTCCCAAAACTCATGGCTTTTGCGCCCGCTCCACCGTCACTGATGCCGCTCTGTCTTCGCATAAACACAAAGATAAACAGGATCGCCGCCACCATGATGATGGTCGGAAGGATCGACGTCAGAAACACATTCTCCCCCGGTACTTTGTCTAATTCGCACCGCACTCCCGCATCCTCCAGGTATTCCTGCTCATTCTGAACATTAGAAACATTGACATACCGGTATTCCCCGGAATCCTTCAACTTAAGTTCTACCTGTCCGGTCGGAACCGCCTTATCCTGATAAATCACGGCGCTTTCTACCTGATTACTGTCCACTGACTCATGATATTCATCCAAAGTGAACATCCTGCTTCTCTGCTGGGACTGATTTGTGATCCAGAACACAAGGAAGATCAGTACGATCAAAATCAGCGCTGATACACCGCCAAAGCTTCTGTTCTTTTTATTGTTCAATCTCTCTTTTCTCCTTTCTATTTTACTCCCTCGACCACTCCGATATACGGAAGGTTCCGGTATCTCTGGTCGTAGTCCAGGCCGTAACCCACCACGAATTCATCCGGAATGTTAAATCCCACATAATCTACATGGACATCCTTTACCCGCCGCTCTGGTTTGTCCAGAAGGGTACAGATATGCATACTCTTCGGCCCTCTCTCACCCAGAATCTTCATCAGATGATACAGGGTACGGCCGGAATCGATGATATCCTCCACAATAATTACGTCTTTGTCCTGCAACGGCTCATCCAGATCCTTTACAATCTTCACAACGCCGCTTGACTCTGTGCCTGATCCATAGCTGCTGACACTCATAAAATCCATGGAAACCGGAACGGTGATTCTCTTTGCAAGTTCACACATAAAAAAGACCCCGCCCTTGAGCACGCAAATCAGATGTACGTGCCTGCCGGCATAGTCTTCGCTGATCTTCCTGCCCAGCTCTTCGATCCTCTGATTGACCTGCTCCTCCGGAACCAGTACCTTAATTGTCTCTGCCATTTTCTTCTCCTCCGTAAACCTCTATTTCTACTATGTGTTTTGTCTTCTCTGTGATCTGGTACGCCTGATTTTGGCGGTACCCGACGATCCAGACGATCTCGTCTCCATCCGCGATCAGCGGAACCGTGTCTCTTTCCTCTGACGGAATCTTCTGATTAATAAAAAATTTCTTGATCGTCTGCTTTTTGCCGTCCGCGGTGATGGTAAGAAAGTCCCCCTCCCGCCGCGTCCGCATAATAAGACTATTTTTTATTATATCATAATCAAACCATTTCGTGTAGGGGGTATTCGGCCACTTTTCTCCCCCCCGGCGCTCAAACACACGCATCCGAAACCTTGGCATTTCCTGCTTGGCTTCAGGCTTCCCCTGTCTGTTTTCCTTCCTTAGCAGCACACCCTCGTAACCTCGAAATGCCCGAACTCCGTAAGGAAGAGAGAGTCTCCTTCCGGGTTGCTTTTCCATCAGCTCTAAGATGTCACGGACATGAACCGCCATCAGATCTTTTTCGCTGCCGCAGACGTCCGCAAGTACCGCCCGGATGACTTCCTCCCGGAATACATACGGGATTTTCTGAAATGTTTCCTTCCGGATGAGAGTCCCGTTTCCTTTTTCTTCCACACACTCTCTTATATATGTTCCCGTTTCATCTTCCATATATTCCCACAACTCGGACATTTTTTCCGCCATTCGGCAAATATGTTCCTCGGCTGCCGGATTGATTTTGAGAAGTTCCCCCATAACTTGGTTTCGGACGCGGTTTCTCGTGTAGTCATTCTCGAAATTAGTAGCGTCAATCCGCCAGGACACGCCCCGTTCCGAAAGAGCCTCCTCGATCTCTGACTTTCCCACACACAAGAGTGGATGGATAAACTCACCTGCCACGGGCAGAATCCCCCGCATCCCTTTCACCTGGCTTCCGCGGCAAAGATTCATCAACACGGTCTCCGCATTATCACCTTGGTGATGGGCGAAGGCAATTTTATCTGCGTGGACCTCCTCAAGCACCGACTTCATAGATTCCCTTCGGATTTCCCTTCCTGCTTCCTCCAAAGAACAGCTTCTCTTCCTGGCCTCTGCCGCAGCGTGGATACGAAAAACACGACATGGGACATCATGCCGCTTACAAAGCTCTGCCACAAAGCTTTCATCCCCGTCCGCCGCCTTTCCTCTAAGCAAATGGTTCACATGGACGGCTGTTACCTGAATCCCCTGCGTCTCTCGAAGTCTTAAAAGTACAAAAAGCAGGCATACCGAATCAGCTCCTCCGGATATACCTGCAACTATATGCTCCCCTCGTTCTATCATATTCCATCGCTTCAGATAGGATTCCACCTTTTTTTGCAATCCTTCCCATTTCTTCTCTGCCACACTTCTCTCTCCCGTATCTTTTTTCTTCATCTTACTATAATCATCCCGCAAAAAGCAAGCTATATCCGCCAGATTCCGATGACAAGCACCGTCATGTCATCCATCGGATCTTCCCCGGTCCATTCCAGCACTTGCTCCAGAATGTGGTGCGCCATCTCTTTTGGATTATTAAGACTGGTCCCCCGGATGATGGTATCCAGCAGAAATTCCTGCTCGCCCACCGGAAGGGCATCCATGATCCCATCCGTAATCATAATGACGAAATCACCGTTCTGCAAGTGCTTATGTACGCTTTGAATCTCCAGATCCTGCACTACGCCCAAGGGCAGATTGGTTGAACAGATCCGCTCCACCCCGTTCTGATGCCGGATAAAAGTCGTTGACGCTCCGGCTTTTAAAATATCCACTGTCCCCTCATACAGGTCAAAAATGCTGATATCAATGGTGGAAAAACGGATCTCCTCCCTCCCGATCACCAGCGCTGTATTCATCATTTCCAGCGCCGTCCTGGCAGGGAAACCGGCCTCCAAAAGTTCTTCCAGCATATCCACCACCATGGCGCTCTCCCGGTATGCTTCTTCCCCGGAGCCCATGCCATCAGAAAGCACCGCTCCTTGCTTACCGGCCGGCAACTCCATCATGGAAAAGCTGTCACCGGAAATTCCGGCACACCCTTTTCCGATTCTGGCTACACCCTGCAAAGTATAGTAATGCTGCATCTCAAGAAAGACAATTGTCGCGTACTCCGGCCCCAGAGAACGCCTCTCATCCTTTGCCGTCTCCATGATCTTTCCAGTACATATCGAAAGAATTCTCGCCAGCTCCTTTGTACTGATGCACTCACCTTTGGCCGCTCTTCCGGTCAGATGAATCTCATACCTTCCTTGTGGCGTCATCAAAAAGACCATACTGAGAATTCGGATATTCTCGCTTTTTAGTTTTGCTCGGATTTTTTTCTCCAGCCGTTCATCAGAGAAAATACTCGCGTCCAGTTCTCTCGTGGCATGTCGGATCAACCTTGCAAACGTATCCAGCTCCACGGCACACCCCTCCCTGCTCTGGACGATCCGGTTATTCCAGAACATCGCCTGTTTCGCATTCTGGAAGGTCTCCATCGTCTCACGCAGAAAGCGCGGCGCCAGAATACAGTATCTCTGGAGCCGTTTTTTCAGATCCATATTCAGTTCCGCGCCGTACTCATCGGCTGTCTTTAAAATTTCATATACAAGTTGCTTTGTCCGTACCTGATTTTCACCAAGACACCAGGAACGGTTTTCACAGTTCTTACAGACTGCCCCAGAGACTCTGGAGAACATCTCCTCCACCTCCCCGGATGTAAACTGTCCTTTTCTCTCTTCCATCCTGAAAAAAGTGTCCGCCAAATGCTCCAACGACTTTCCAAATTTTTCCATCTGCTCCACATAGGGATTCATCATATAACTATTCTTTTCCATCTTATGCCCCTTCTTATATCCGTGTAGTGAAAAGATCTGTACGCCATGGCGTCGTTCACCTGACGTTTTTGTGTTTACCGGGAAGGATTTTCCCGCGGAATAAAAAACAGCTTTGGAAATGGTTCGTTCCCAAAGCTATCTTCTGTGTGTCATATCGTGCTCTATTCCTCGGCTTTGAAAAGGATCTCATTTTCCTTTACCATGCCGAGTCTGTCTCTTGCAGTATCCTCAACGTACTCGTCTGTGCCAACATAGTCCTTGTACTTTTCGATCTCTTCTGTGCGCTGCTCCTCCTGCTCTTTCTCCTTCTCCAAGTCTGAAATCTGCGCTGTCTTGTCCCGCAACTGGGCTCCAAGAGAAATACTGTGTACGGTCGTCACGGCCGCAAGCACAAGTAAAATACAGGATATAAACATGATGCTTCCTCTATATCTGGAAAACCGCGGCCCCTTCCGAGAGCCACGTGACTTTTTCTTAAAAATCTTCATCTTTACCTCGTCGAACATTCTGGTGATTTTGGATTATACATATAATAGTACCCTGTTTCCAGAGATTAATCAACTCTTTTCCCGTGTTTTCCAGTTTTTTTCTCGAAAAGTTTTCCGCAGAACTTTCCGGTTTTTGACAAAAGGAGTAAGAAAAATACCGCCCCTACTGCCACACCCACAACAAAGTACCACCGGATCTCCCCGGAACTTGTCTGAAAAATCTCACCAAAGAGAAAGAAACCCGCAAAGAGCCAGTAAATAAAATCTTCTACAGAAACAAACAGCGGATGATGCCGGATGAGCCTCCGGAAAATTCGCAGCGCCTCATAGATTCCACAAAGAAGCATCCCCGTAAAAAATGCCCGTAAAAATGCCTCCGCCTCAATCCCCAGGCCGCTCATCGCCGCCTCCTAATGGAAGAGGCGCGCCAGGAGCTTGCCGCCCTGCTTCGCCGTCTGCTTCATATCCGAATAGGTAATGCTGTCAATATTGCCAGACAAATCGACCTCTCCCTTCTCTAAGCTTAACCGGTTGACATGGAGATCACTCCCCTTTACCATCATCATTCCCTGCTCCGTTTCCAGAAGAATTTCGTTCAGATCAAAAGACAACACATCAAGCACTCCTGTCACAAGACTTGTCTTTCTGTTGTTGACGACCAGTTTGTGGGATTTCCTGACCTGTGTCTCCTCTGTTACGCTCATCATGCTGCTGCTCATCATCATTTTCTATCAACCTCTCTTTCGTTGTCAGCCTGTCTGCTTCTTCCAACGTGCTTCTGAGATATCTTATGAGCCGCATCCTGTCTTTATGCCACTTCCTTTTATGATCCTATCTTTGCTTAAAGATAACGGAAAAGATTCTTCGCTTCTTCTTTCTTCGTCGTATCCTGAATGTCCAGTACTTCCGCCTCAACGGTCTTCATACCGAACTGAATTTCAATCACATCACCCTTTTTGACATTGGTGGACGCCTTGGCCTGCTTACCGTTAATCAGCACACGGCCTGCGTCACAGGCCTCATTCGCTACGCTGCGTCTCTTGATCAAACGGGATACCTTTAAAAACTTGTCCAATCTCATCGCTCTTTCGCCTCCCTGCTGTTCTTTCGTCAATCACCCGAAGTTCCAAACCGGATATTCCCGGGTAATAAACGCTCTCCAAAGTCTCTGACAAACCCATACTTTGCTTACACCATCGCAAAAAATAGAGGGCTTAAAAGCCCTCTATTTCGTGTCGTAGATATCTTATGCGTTGATCGCGTCTTTTAAAGCTTTTCCGGCTTTGAATTTCGGAGCCTTGCAAGCTTCGATTTTCATCGTCTTACCTGTCTGAGGATTTCTTCCTTCTCTTGCTGCTCTTTCACTTACTTCAAAAGTACCAAATCCTACTAACTGAATCTTTTCGCCGTTCTTTAACTCGTCTGTCACAACGTCGATAAATGCTTTTAATGCTTTCTCAGAATCTTTTTTGGAAATTTCTGCCTTCTCTGCCACTGCTGCGATTAATTCTGTTTTGTTCATAAATACTTATCCTCCTATTTGCCGTTATAAAGTATTTCCCTGATCTATTAGATCTTATTACCAAAACCCCTGATTTCCCTTGGGTTCGCTTCACTAAAAGTTATAACGGTTTCTTGTATGTTTGTCAAGTGAATTATACTCCTAAAGCCCCATTTTCCGCAGGTTTCACAAACTTCACAGGTTTTTTAAAGCATCTTGTCGATCATTTCAAGAACGGCTTTGCCAAGTGCCTCTGATTTCGCATCCGCATCCCCCAGAGAAACGCCTTTGATTCCATAGTAGAACTTCACTTTCGGCTCGGTTCCGGATGGTCTTACGCAAAGCCATGCATCGTCTGTCAAATCATAGTAAAGGACATTGGACTTCGGAAGTCCTGTCGTCGTCACTTCGCCTGTCGCCAGATCTTTGATCGTCTCTGCTTCGTAGTCGCGGGCTTTTAATACCTCATATTCTCCCACTTTGACCGGAGGATTATTCCTCAATGTCTCAAGAATAGACTGGATCTTCTTTAGACCTTCAATTCCTTTCATTGTGATAGACTGAATGCTGTCTTTGTAGTATCCGTATTTATTGTACATATCAATCATAGCATCCCACAATGTCTTTCCCTGTGTCTTATAATAAGCTGCAGCTTCGCACAATGCCATTGTCGCTACGATCGCATCCTTATCTCTTGCATGTGTTCCGATCAGGCAACCATAGCTCTCTTCAAATCCGAAAACATACTCGCCTTTTCCTGTCGTCTCAAATCCCAGAATTTGCTGCCCTATATACTTAAATCCCGTCAAAACTTCAATCAGTCTGAGGTTGTAAGCCTTTGCAATGGCGTCAGCCATATTGCTTGTAACAATCGTTTTGATCAGGCAGCCGTCATCCGGCAGTCCCTTAAGGGCCTGTCTCTGGCTGATCTCATACTCTGCCAAAAGACACCCTGACATATTCCCTGTAAGCACCTTGTACTCTCCGGATTTTGTATCTTTTACATAAACTCCAAGCCGGTCCGCATCCGGGTCTGTTGCAAGTACGAGATCCGCGTCCACTTCTTTCGCAAGTTTCAAACCAAGCTCAAAAGCCTCCTCAGCTTCAGGGTTCGGGTAGGATACTGTCGGAAATTCACCATCAGGAAGCTCCTGCTCTTTTACTACATATACGTTCTCAAATCCGAGTTCCCCCAATACTCTTCTGGCCGGGATATTTCCGGTACCATGAAGCGGAGAGTATACGATTTTAAGATCTTTTTGTACCTGATCAATGGCGTCTTGGTGAAGCACCTGCTTTTTGAGCTCGGCAATGTAAGCGTCGTCAACGTCAGCTCCGATCACTTCGTAGAGCCCAGCCTCTTTGGCGGCCTCTTTGGCCATTGTCTTGACTGTCGCAAAATCGGTCACTGCCTTTACTTCGTCCATAATGCCTTTATCGTGCGGAGGTGTGATTTGTGCTCCGTCCTCCCAGTATACCTTGTATCCGTTGTATTCCGGCGGATTGTGGCTCGCTGTAATATTGATTCCGGCAATACATCCAAGCTTTCTGACTGCAAAAGAAAGCTCCGGAGTCGGCCTCAGGCTCTCAAATACATAAGCCTTGATTCCATTCGCCGCTAGACAAAGCGCAGCCTCGTCCGCAAATTCCGGAGACATCCGTCTGGAGTCGTAAGCGATAGCAACACCCTGCGCTTTTGCCTCTTTCTTGGCAATATAATTAGCAAGCCCCTGCGTCGCCTTGCGGACTGTATAAATATTCATGCGGTTAGTACCGGCTCCAATCACACCTCGGAGTCCTGCGGTACCAAATTCCAGATCCTTATAAAAGCGGTCTTCGATTTCCTTTTCGTTGGATTCAATCTCTTTTAATTCTGCTTTTGTGTCAGCATCAAAGTATGTACTTGTTAACCATTCATCGTATTTTTCACGATATCCCATATCTTAGTACCTCCTGATTGGTCTTCTATGTTGTTTATTATACACCACTCTTTTCTAAATGGAAAGCAAATATCTGCTCTAAAAAGCGTTTCCTGATCTCATTTTGTTCAATAGAAATCCGCAGTTTTTCAACACTTTTCGATGAAATCCATGCTTTGTTGGAGTTGTAATATGTATTGGCGCACTTCCAGAACTTTTCCGGATAGGAAAGGCGGAGTGCAATGTACTCCTTTTCCTCTTCTGACAGCGGATTGACGGCGCAGTACGCTCTGAGGATTTCTGCTCCCAGCTTTTCATTCCACTGGTGCTTTTCCATAACCTTTCTTAAAAAATAAGCGAGATCCGCAGCCTGTAAATCTCTTCCTACATGCTCAAAATTGACCGCTGTCATGCCCTCCGGCGTAATTAGGATATTATGATAATTGTATTCACCATGGATGAAGCTTCCTCGCTCTTTTGCCTCTTTCTGAAGTCTACGGTAGGACGAATTGCCCAGACGCTCCTCCACGGCCGCCGCCACCCGATACATGTCTTCAAAGCACTCCAAAAACCGACTTTCAAACTCTCCTTTGATTGGTTTTTTACGTATGAAGGACCAGACCTTTTTCATTTCCCGATTGTGTCTGCGGTATTCATCCAGAAGATCAGAACTACGAAACCCTTCCCGCGCCCCCGGCAATTCCATTAGTCTGTGAATTTTGGCAAGTAGTCTTGCCGCCTCAAGAATTTCACCGTGTTTGCGGACGTCACATTCTCTCCCTGGATACCATGCTTTCAGGTAATAGGTCGTCCCGTCCTCCGTAGCTGTCAGAAATTCCCCCTCCCTATTCGGAATCAGTTCATCACACCTCAGATGTTCCTGCTTTTTCATCGCTTTATGGATTTCATTCATAACCAACATGCGCGGCTTAGACAAAGCCGCCTGCTTTAACAGCATCAGACCCCGATCCGTCTCGCACAGGAAAGCACCCCTTACTTTGCGGACATTGTCCACTTGTATCGGATATTGTTCCAGTATCTCCAAATCATAATCGCCCATAACTGCCCCCTGCCTTCTGAATTCAATCGTCTTTCTAGCTTATGAGATTTTAAAAACAAATAGAACCGGGCAGAAGACTTTCTCCAATATTAAAATAAGATTGCGCTTTCGCACAATCTTATTTTTCTTCATATACGTTTAATGCACGCTCAAGCAAATATGCTTTTTGATTTTTCTTTGGGTCTTCCAACACTTCTTCCAGAAGGGTATTCAAAATTTCCCCCATCTGTGGACCCGGCTTTATACCTGCGCCGATCAGATCTTTGCCTGTCACCGCCATCTCTTTTAGGGAAACACATTCGCCATCCCTCAGAATCTTGTAAAAGCACTGTTCTACCCCCCGGATATCAGCTATCTTTTCTTCCCTGCGATAGGCGCTCTGAGCCAAAGTATCCGCCATCCGGATTTCCAGGTAGTATGGAAAGAGCTCCTTTCCGATCCGGTTTACTGCCCGCCGTACCGATCTTTTGTCCGGCGGCATCCGGTAATCGTGATAGTAGACAAGCCTGGTCACACTGCGGATCGTTTCATTATCAAACTTCAATCTCCGCAAAATCTCTTTGGTAATCCGCTCGCTTCCAATGGCATGCTTCTTAAAATGTGCCGTCCCGTCCGGGTCCATCGTCTTATACTCCGGCTTTCCCATATCATGAAACAGCATCGTAAGCCTGAGAATCCGGTCAGCGCGGATGTGTTTGAGCGCCTCCACCGTATGAACACCTACATTGTACATATGGTGCGGTGTTTCCTGGGTTGTCTCCATCATCCGGTCAAATTCCGGAAGAATCACTTTGGTAATACCAAGCTCCCAGGCAGTCAGCAGCTCCTCCGGGTGAGGTGAAACCAACAATTTCACGAGCTCGTTTTGAATTCTCTCGGCACTGATCTTCTTCAGCGTCCCGGCAAGCGCTCCCGCCGCCTCTTTTGTCTTTTCCTCCATGGAAAATCCAAGCTGAGCGCCAAAACGAACAGCTCGCAGAATCCGCAGCGCATCCTCTGTGAAACGCTCCCTGGCCTCCCCTACGCACCGGATAACCCCCTGTTTCAGATCTTCCTGCCCGCCAAAGAGATCGCAAAGTCCGTCTTCATCATTATAAGCCATGGCGTTGATAGTAAAATCCCGCCTTTTCAGGTCTTCCGCAAGCATTCCTGTAAACCAGACCTCCTTCGGGTGTCTCCCATCTTCGTATTCTCCGTCGATCCGGTATGTCGTTACTTCAAACCCCTCTTTTTCTGCCAGTACAGTGACCGTGCCATGGGCAATCCCGGTATCCACCGTCCGCCGGAAGATTTCTTTGATCTCTTCCGGTTTCGCGGACGTTGTGATATCCCAGTCCTCCGGCTCTCTTCCGAGAATAGAATCCCGGACGCAGCCTCCCACGGCATACGCTTCAAACCCTTGCTCTTTGAGCTTTTGAATGATCCACTGTACTTGCCTTGGCAGTCTGATTGTTATCTGTCCCATTTTAATATGCTTTACCCCAGAAAACTTTATACTTAGCCGGTTTTCCGCAACATACGCAGCGATCGGAAATCGGCTCTTCATCCTCGATCAGACATCTGGATCCGGCCCCGCCTGTCTCTGTCTTGATCATCTCTTCGCAGCTTTCGTCTCCACACCACATTGCCTTGATGAACCCTCTGTTGTCTGTAAACTTCGCTTTCATTTCATCCATGGTCTGTGCTTCATCAATGTGGCTGTCGAGAAATGCTTTCGCCCTGTCATACATATCCTGCTGCACTGTCTCCAAAAGCTCCTTCAATACAGCTGGTACGTCATCAATGGATACCACTGTCTTTTCTCTCGTATCACGTCTTACAAGAACTGCCTGACCGTTTTCGATATCCTTTGGTCCAAGCTCCACACGAACCGGAATTCCGAGCATTTCCTGCTCGCTGAATTTCCATCCCGGGCTCTTCTCGGATTCGTCAATATCCGCTCGTAATCCTTCTGCCCGAATCGCCGCAAGCAGCTCCTCAGAGCGATCCAGTACGCCCTCCTTGTGCTGTGCTACCGGAATGACACGAACCTGCTTCGGAGCAATTCTTGGCGGAAGCACAAGCCCACTGTCGTCCCCATGTACCATGATAATCGCTCCGATAATACGTGTAGACAGTCCCCAGGACGTCTCGTACACACTATGAAGTTCATTATTCTTATCCAAATATTTGATATCATATGCATCCGGAAATCCGTTTCCGAAGAAGTGACTTGTTGCGGCCTGGAGAGCTTTCCCGTCGTGCATCAGCGCTTCCACGGTGTAGGTGTCCTGTGCGCCTGCAAACTTCTCGCTCTCTGTCTTTCTTCCCGCTACAAACGGAATCGCAAGAGATTCACTGATGAAATCGCGGTATACTTTCCACATCATCAGCGTCCTTTCCTCCGCTTCTTCATATGTGGCGTGAATCGTATGCCCTTCCTGCCATAAAAACTCCCTGGAGCGCAGGAACGGACGGGTCGTTTTCTCCCATCTCAAAACAGAGTTCCACTGGTTCCATACCTTTGGCAGATCCCTGTAGGACTGTACTGTACGGCTCCACAGCTCGCAGAACAAGGTCTCCGACGTTGGGCGGATACAAAGTCTCTCCTGTAATCTCTCCATACCTCCATGTGTCACCCAAGCAACCTCCGGGGCGAATCCTTCCACGTGATCCGCCTCTTTCTGAAGCAGATTCTCCGGAATCAGCATTGGCAGATAGACGTTCTCCACTCCCGTCTCTTTAAATCTTTTATCCAGATCCGCCTGAATATTCTCCCAGATCGCATAGCCATTCGGCAGATAGTTCAGACATCCCTTCACACTGGAATAGTCGCAGAGCTCCGCCTCTCTCACCACATCCGTATACCACTGAGCAAAATCTTCCTCTCTGGATGTGATGGACTGTACAAGTTTCTTGTTGTCCTTTGCCATATCACATTCTCCTCTCAATCAATATATTTTTCACATCTTCTTAGGACTTCCGTTCTCTCAAACAGTTGATCCCCCCCCTAAAGATCAGGTAAGATCTGTTGTATTGAATACAAAAACGCCGAACATCCGTCCCATCAGGGACCGGATGTCCGGCGGTACCACCCTCATTAACCGCAAACCCCGCGGCTCACTTCATTGATCATTAACGCTGATAAAACGCTGCACTTTTCATACAGAAGCTCCGGGCCCGGTTCGGTCGGGATCTGTCAAAGGCTCGCACCATCCGCCTCTTCTCTGAGACTTCTCCAGAACTTACTATCTCCCATCATCGCCCATCTCTTCGGCTCTCGCCATGAAATTATTCGTATTTTAACCGAAATCAGCGGGGCTGTCAAGGCAGGACAAATATTTTACTCATTTTTCTGTTCCCTGCCTCCATTTGAACGATTTGTGTCACAAAAATAACCATAGAACCGGATCTCTTTTGCTAACCGGATGCCAATATGGTATGATAAGGGAACAAATGAAAACAATAAAAAGGAGTACATGATGAAACCACAGATTTTATTTGAGGATGCAGAAATCCTTGTCTGCCATAAACCTGCCGGAACCGCTGTCCAAACCGCTTCTTTTTCTGCCCAGGACATGGTGAGTATCCTGAAAAATCATCTTGCATTGGAAATGCGAAAAAAAGAAACAGTAAAAGGCCCAAAAACCAGTGCGCCTTATCTTGCTGTGATCCATCGTCTTGATCAGCCGGTAGAGGGGATTCTGGTGTTTGGAAAGACGAAAAATGCCGCCGCCTCTTTAACACGCCAGCTTACGAGGAACGGTTTTAAAAAATATTATGAGGCCATGGCCGAGGGTACTCCTCCTGCCGCCTCCGGCACGCTGACAGATTACCTCATTCGGGACGGCCGCACGAATTGCTCTACCGTCTGCTCCCCGGACACCTTGGGATCGAAAAAAGCAGTGCTGGAATACCAAGTTCTGGCACAGTATGAGACGAACGGGAAGTGTCTTTCTCACTTACGAATCCAGCTTCAGACCGGACGGCACCACCAGATCCGGGTTCAGTTCTCCCATGCCGGATGCCCGCTTTTCGGAGACCGCAAATATAACCCGGATGGAATCCCGGTCAGCAGGCTTTATCTCTGTGCCTGTCAGCTTGACTTTCTCCATCCGTCTACCGGGAAACTACTCCACTTTGAGATTCAGCCTTTCTTTTACGAAGAATTTGATAAGTCATCGCCCTCATAACCATATGAATCTTTAATTGTACGGTTGTTTTCTCAAAAATGACTGATTCGACCGTGCCCTTTTCGGCATTGTACGGTCGAATTTTTGAAAATAACCGTTATGACCGTAATGTCCAACTATTTCCCACAAACCAGCCAAAAAACAAACAGATGCCCAGCCAATCGAGTAGGGGAGATTTTCTCTCCCCTCTCACACCACCGTACATGCCGTT
>OBXW01000329.1_pt1 | contig 42365 bp, 36 predicted proteins | sample 1495431 | NCBI WGS metagenome assembly OBXW01 (sample SAMEA2580166, study PRJEB22360) | human gut metagenome | biome: human gut; feature: human-associated habitat; material: faeces | place: Denmark | collected 2008/2010 | reverse complement strand
CGGTGGAGCTGCATGACAAAGTCATCGGGCATTATCTGAACATAAAACACTATCAGTAAGTTGGAGTCATTACCGGCATAAGCACTGATATTATATTTTGAGGTGATAATGAATATATTAGTAACTGGTGGGGCAGGATATATTGGCTCACATACGGCTTTATGTTTATTAAATAAAGGACATAATGTTCTAATAATTGATAATTTTAGTAATTCGTCTAAAGAATCTGTTGTAAGAGTTGAAAGTATTGCTAAAAAAAAAGCTATACTATATGAGTTAGATATAAATAATGAAAATGGCGTTTCAGAAATAATAAAAAAGCATAAAATTGAATGCATTATGCATTTTGCTGGAGCAAAGTCTGTAGCAGAATCATTAAAAAAACCTATTTTTTATTATAGTAATAATGTTTCTGGTACACTACAGCTAATTAACCTCGCCATCAGGAATAACGTAACTAAATTTATTTTTAGTTCTTCTGCAACAGTTTACGGCAATGGTAATATAATGCCTATTACTGAAGAATGTGCTATAGGTTGCACTTTAAATCCTTATGGTACATCGAAATATATATCAGAGTTGATGATTAGGGATATTGCAAAAAGATACAGTAGTATAAATTTCATTTGCCTTAGATACTTCAACCCAATAGGTGCCCATGAATCAGGGATGATTGGAGAAAGCCCATCTGATATACCGAGCAATTTAGTTCCTTATATAACACAAGTTGCAATTGGTAAATTAGAAAAACTGATGGTCTTTGGGGGTGATTATCCTACAAAGGATGGAACAGGTGTACGTGACTATATACACGTAATGGATTTGGCGGAGGGACATGAAGCAGCTCTATCATATCTTACTAATAACCATCAAAGTAATTATCATATATTCAATTTAGGCACGGGTAAAGGATATTCTGTTTTAGAATTAATTTCTTGCTTTGAAAAGATATCAGGCAGAACTATTCCTTATGAAATAGTATCAAGGAGAGATGGAGATATTGCTGAATCTTGGTCATCTCCGCTGAGAGCTAATAAGTATTTAAAATGGCAAGCGAAACGGGATTTAGAAAAAATGTTAGCAGACGCATGGCGATGGCAATTGAAAAATCCTAATGGCTATAATGATAGGTGATATGTGCTCTAAAAATAGAGAGTATATATAATTATCCGCACATAAAAACTAAATAAATTTATATTAAAATCATTAAAATATATATTGATTCAATAGTCAGAGGAAATTGATGAACAAAATTATTATAGTTGGGCACCCCAATTCAAATTTCGAATTTGTTGAAAAAATATCTCTGCAATATGGGATGGGTACCCCTCATACATCAAAACGAGAAAACCTAAGCCCACAAAACATAACTGAGATTATTTGTAAAGCGTATAACACACCCAAGATAAGTGAAGTCACAAGTACATCAGATTTTTCCCCTTTACAGGTTTCTGCTGTCTGGCACGGTATGGCTCTAGATTTATTTCTTAATAATTTAGAACAGAAATTCTGGGGGTGGTCAGATCCATATGCTATTTATACTTTAGACTACTGGTTATCGCTCGATGAAAACCTAACTTTTATTCTTGTCTATAATCACCCTAGATCAGTTTTGGAGCAAGCTGCTAATAATCAAGAATCGTTTGTTAATAACACAATAGGACATTTAATTGATAACTGGATAGCTTATAATACTGCTTTGCTGAATTTTTACTATAATAATCGAGAGCGTTGTCTATTAATTAGTTCAGAGCAAATTAATAAAAACACAGGGCATTTTTTAGAACGATTGGAATCAGTATTTAAAATACCATTAAATTTGTGTGATTTGAAAGAGTGTTTGAATGTCAAAGATGCTTCTTGCAGTGATGAACTTCTAGCTTCATCTTTATTAATAACCGAAGAAACGAAGCAAGAAGTCATTGCTCTTTCAGGTGTTGATACTAAAAATGGAGATATTTTATTCAATAAGAACATTGCTGAAGATTATTTATTGAAGATACTACTGGATGAATATCCTGAGAGTCGACGCCTTTACGAGGAACTTCAATCAGTAGCAAATATCCCTGCCACCTGTTCTGACGAAGAATATTGTAATCCAAGTATTATTTGGGAAAGTCTAGTTCAGCAAAGATTAGTCACAATAGATCTGATTTCAAAACTATATCACCTTTATAAAAGTTCTCTTATTAATTATAAAACAAGTATTACTCAACAAGCAGAAGAACAAAAAATACTTTTATCTCAATTGCATCAGGTACAAGAAGAACTTGAACGTTTTTATATACAAAAAAATGAACTGCAAGAAAAAAACTGTAAATTAAAAAATGAAGTTGACAAGCAACATATTTTAATTAAAGAAAGAGATAGTGAATTAGTATTAGTTGAACAGAAGTTTAAGGATTTTAAAATTAAAATAGAATGTGACAAAGAAAAAAATGATACTAAGATTGAAGAATTAAAAAGAGATATCGATGTTCTTAAAAGTAAATTGGCAAAAGAAAAAACTAATCAAGACCTACAAAAACAGCAACTAGATAGGGTGGTTAAAGAAAAAAACTTAATGCTAACGCAGCTACACTTGGTTCAGGAAGAGCTGGAACGTTATTATGTAGAAAATAAAAATTTGAAACAACAACAATTACCAGAATTATATGGAGCAGCGGAACGAATTAAAAATAAACTAGAATATCGACTCGGTGCCATTATGATTCAACATTCCAGAACTATATCCGGTATAATTAGTATGCCACTAGCTATAGCTAAAGAGAGGAAGATATGGTACACCCAATATGGCGATGAACAGCTAAGTAATCTTCCACCATTATATATGTATCGTGATGTCCATGAGGCTAATCGAGTAAAAAGGCATTTATCGTATCAATTAGGAGAAATACTTGTACATAAAAGACAATCACTTTTCGGGTTTATTACTCTTCCATTCGCTATATATAAAACGGTAAGTCAATTTAAAAAAATGAGGAAAAATAAAATATAGAAAATCCATGCTGCATGTGAATTGACTTTTTTGATGATTTATGTGTGACACTCGTTTTTAGCATTGATATAAATCAAAAAATAAAAATAACATAAATTTTTTTTGAATATTAATGGTGGATTATATTAATGATAACATATTTTTATCGATGTGTTATAGTAGTTAAAATATATAGATGTGTAATGGTGTGGCAATGTTTATTTTTTAATAAGAGATCATACGTAACATACTACTAATAAGTCACATTTTATGTGATGTATGTTACTGTTATACCTGTCAATAATATCATTAACATCTTCATGTTGTTATTTTTTTTTCAAATATTTTTAAATGGTTTTTAATTTCTCTTTATAACAATGTGCAACAGCCAAAATGAGATAAGATATGAGTATTTTAAATGAAGCAATTAGGTTATATAAAAAAGGTGAGTATCATAAATCATTATCATTATTTGAAAAGGCCGGAGAGATTTATGATGCTAGTTGGGTGAAGGCAAATATAATTTTATGCAAAAACGCATTGCAAACTATTAATGATAACATTAACGAATTCGAGGTAAAAAGAAATATAGAATGGGATCCTGCTACTAGGATTATGTGTTCAAATTCCAATGTTAAAAAGTTAAATGAGACTGAGAAGTTTGAGTTAATAAAAATATATCGTAAGAATACTAGTAAACAATCAGAGAATGCAGAGGCGAAAGCTATAAATCCTATTCCTTCTGATTGGCCAGAAGAGTTGAACTTATTTTCATTGCCTGAAAGTACCAATGATTTTAAATGGTTGTCTAATAAAAAAATAATTGTTGATGGTAAAACCAAAACCAAAACTATAGATGGTCTTAGCATTGTTATTCCAACCTTCAATCGCTCAAGAATATTGGAAGTGACATTGGCTTGTCTTTGCAATCAAAAAACAAAATTTAATTATGAAGTAATTGTTGCAGATGACGGAAGTAAAGAAAATATAGAGCAGATAATTAGAAAGTTTGAGCAATTAATTGATGTTAAATATGTCCGCCAAAAAGATTACGGCTACCAATTGTGTGCAGTGAGAAATTTGGGGCTTAGAACTGCAAAGTACAATTTCGTTGCAATACTTGATTGTGACATGGCGCCTAATCCTCTTTGGGTCCAGTCTTATATGGAACTACTTGAATCAGATGATGATGTAGCTCTAATCGGTCCAAGAAAATATGTTGACACTTCTAAATATAATTACTTAGCATTTCTGACAGATGCAAAGTTGATTGAAAAGTTACCCGAAATTGTTACAAATAACCAAGTGGCAGGTAAAATTGAAAAAAGTAAATCTGTAGATTGGCGATTAGAACATTTTGAGAAAACAGATAATTTAAGACTCTGTAATACTCCATTTCGATATTTTAGCGGTGGCAATGTAGCATTTGCAAAAAAGTGGCTTGAGCGTGCAGGTTGGTTTGATGAAGAGTTTACTCACTGGGGGGGGGAGGATAACGAGTTTGGGTATCGATTATATAGAGAAGGATGTTATTTCCGCTCTGTAGATGGTGCAATGGCATATCATCAGGAGCCACCAGGTAAAGAAAATGAAACAGACCGGGCAACTGGAAAATCAATCACAATTCAGTTAATACAAGAAAAAGTTCCATATTATTATAGGAAACTAGATAAAATAGATAATTCGACGATTAAAAAAGTTCCATTAGTATCAATATATATTCCAGCTTATAATTGTGCAGACAATATTGTGCGTTGTGTAGATAGCGCATTGAATCAAACAATCACTGACTTAGAAGTATGCATTTGTAATGATGGATCTACGGATAACACGTTAAAGATTCTAGAAGAACATTATGGCGATCATCCGCGAGTACGTTTTATTACGCAAGAAAATAAAGGAATTGGTGCTGCCTCCAATGCTGCAGTAAAATTGTGCCGGGGTTTTTATATTGGTCAACTTGACTCCGATGATTACCTTGAACCTGATGCCGTGGAAGTTTGTTTAAATGAATTTAAAAGAGATCTATCCTTGGCATGTGTCTATACAACAAATAGAAATGTTGATAGCCAAGGAAAACTGATTGAAAATGGCTATAACTGGCCAGAGTTCTCACGAGAGAAGTTTACTACGGCGATGATTTGCCATCACTTTAGAATGTTTACAGTCAGAGCTTGGAATTTAACAGGTGGATTTAATGAGAAGATTAGCAATGCTGTTGATTATGATATTTATCTAAAACTTAGCGAGGTGGGACCATTCAAGCATATAAACAAAATATGCTATAATAGGGTGTTGCATGGAAATAATACATCTATAAAAAAAATAGGTGCACAGAAAAACAATCACTTCAAAGTAATAAATGAATCTCTGAAACGTCAAGGAATACGGCTGTATGCTTTTCAACCTGCCAATGATGATGATTCAAGTAGAAAATATTCAATTGTAAAAATTAAAATGGAGGATAAGTCAGAATGAAAAATATTGGTGTTATTGGTTGCTTACCTGAACTTCCAGTCGATTTCCCACTTTTGATGCCTGAAAACTCGGGAAACATGATTCATGCTGAAGCCCCATTAAGAATGTTTCCGAGGGCAGTTCATTACAAAGATAGCCGATTTATTTTATCAGGCGAAACAAGCTTTAGAAATTTTGTAAATAAAACATGTTCTCATTTGATTATTACCCTTGCTAATTCACTTTCATTAGAAAAGCCAAATCCGGAGAAATATAAAAGGCTTCTTGATTCTCTTAAGCAGTATGATGTACCTATTATTGTTTTTGGCCTAGGTATTCAATCGAGTTCTCGAGATATAAATAAAGCAGAGCTTTGTAAGGAAGCTATTGAGTTGCTTGAGTTTTTATCTCTTAAATCAACACTTCTTGGTGTAAGAGGTGAGTTTACAAAACAGGTGATAGAAAAGTGTACCAATATAAATAATGTGTTCGTTACTGGCTGTCCATCTTTATTTTCAGACCCAGAGGCATTACGTGACCTTTATAAAAAATGTTCTCTAAGAGATTTTAATGTAGCATCTATAAATGTGACAAATTTGTCACGAATATCAGAGAAGAAACTTTTTGAGAGAGCAGTGTTAAGCAATTCATTTTTTATTGAACCGGTAAATAAACGCACTCATCAATATTACATTGATCTCATTAAGGGGAAAGAAAACTCAGACGTGCCATACTACTTTAATTTAATGATTAATAATAATGAATTTTCACTAAGCAAAGAAAAATTAAATTTGTACATAAAAACAAAATATAGATTATTTAGAAATACAAAACCGTGGTATGAGTTCAATCGAGAATGTGTAGATTATACATTCGGAACAAGATTTCATGTGAATATGGCCTCTGTTCTTAGTGGTGTTCCTGCATTATGGCTAACTCACGATGCGAGAACACAAGAATTGACAGAGTTTTTTAATCTACCCAGTATTGACTTAGATGCTATTAATTCCATGTCATTAAGTCAAATTAAATCATATATAAATTATGACAGATTCTTTAAAAATATAAATCAATTGTTTAATAATTTCAACGAATATCTTGAAGTCAATGGGTTGCCAAAAATTAAAACATTTGAAGAAGTTTAATGTAAGCCGTAATAAATTATGTTCTTTAGCTTGGTAAAAATGACGTAAATTATTCTATCATTTATCATTACCTTAAGCTTCTGCTTGATATAAAAGTTAGCAAAGGCAGCATAAATAATATAAAGTGTGAGTTAATTGTGAAAATTACAATCTCCGGTGTTGGTTATGTAGGTATGTCAATTGCCACATTGCTTTCACAAAAACACGATGTTATTGCTCTAGATATAGATCTTGAGAAAGTTAAGTTAATTAATAAAAGGCTATCACCAATATGTGATCCTGAAATACAAAACTTTTTATCAAATAAAAAGTTGAATCTATATGCTACAACAGAAAAATACGAAGCGTATAGAGATGCTGATTATGTTATAATCGCAACACCAACCAATTATGATCCCATTAATAATAACTTCGATACACTCTCAGTAGAATCAGTAGCATGTGACGTACTAAATATAAATCCTAATGCAACTATCATAATCAAATCTACAGTCCCCGTCGGCTTTACTGAACGACTCAAACGTGATCTAAACACGAATAATATTATCTTTTCCCCAGAATTTTTACGTGAAGGTAAAGCTCTTTATGACAACCTATATCCATCTCGTATAGTTGTCGGAGAGCGTAGCGAACGAGCAAGAAAGTTCGCTGAGCTTCTCTGTGAAGGTGCTATAAAAAAAGATATTCCAATATTGTTAACGGATAGCACTGAAGCTGAAGCCATTAAACTTTTTGCAAATACTTACCTTGCAATGCGGATTGCTTATTTCAATGAATTGGATACTTATGCCTCCGTTCATGGTTTAGATACAAAGCAAATTATAGAGGGTGTTGGTTTAGATCCTAGAATTGGTCAACATTATAATAATCCTTCTTTTGGTTATGGAGGTTATTGCTTACCTAAGGATACCAAGCAATTACTCGCAAATTATCGTGATGTTCCGCAGAATTTAATCCAGGCTATTGTCGATGCCAATACTACCCGAAAAGACTTTGTTGCGGAGGATATATTAAGTCGTAAACCAAAAGTTGTAGGAATCTATCGCCTCATAATGAAAGCAGGTAGTGATAACTTTAGAGCAAGTAGTATTCAAGGTGTAATGAAACGACTCAAAGCCAAAGGAATTGAGATAGTTGTATATGAACCTGTACTAAAAGAGCCTCATTTCTTTGGTTCTTATGTTGAGCGTGATATTAATTCTTTTAAAGAACATGTTGATGTTATAGTAGCCAATCGCCGCACGTCAGAATTAGAAGATGTAAGTGAAAAAGTTTATACGCGAGATTTATTTGGTGTCGACTCTTAATTATGTTCAATAATTTAAAATTTTTATGGCTATTAAAGAAAGGTCGATATGTACATGCTTTAGCTGCAATACAAGATGACTGCCGATTTTGGCAGTCAAAACGTATATTGGCAATGTACAGGCTTAATATGTATTGGTCATTACATAATCTTACTGATACACCGCCAGATTGGCGGTGTAAATTAGCAATTAAAATAGCTAAAATTGCCTGTGGTGACATAAGCTTAACTCCGGAATTACTCATGGAGTTTAAAGACGAGTACACAGAAACACATCAAAAAGTTGAGTTAGCAAAAACCTTAGCATCATACTCTCCTGAGTTTTCATTATCATTATTAGATAATGCCGATAATTGTCCCTTAGACTTGTATACAGCTCTTCAATTAAGAATCGGGTTAACTCAAAAAGCTATATCAACACTCGCTCAGATTGATGTCAGTGATATTGTATACTCCCCTGATATATTACTCTTGCAAAATAATGCTTTCAGAGAAACGGCAGAAATCTCTTTAAATAGACTTAACGAATACTATAAGTACTTTGGTTTATCTCCAGTCGCACTTGCAGATAACTCATCTCCTTTGTCACCTTGTAATATTATTACATTGGTTCCTTATCCTGTCCAAACGGGCCCCCTGGTTTCTATTTTAATGACAACATACAATACCGGCAGGCGGGTAGAAAATGCAGTAATATCATTGCTTAATCAAACATATCGTTCATTTGAGCTAATTATTGTGGATGATGCCAGCACCGATGATACGCTATTTCGTCTTCAGAGATTAGCACTCAAAGATACTCGAATAAAAATTATTAGCCTGCCACAAAATGTTGGAACATATGCTGCAAAACGAATAGGTTTAATACAAGCAAAGGGAGAGTTTGTGACATGCCATGACTCAGATGACTGGTCCCATCCTGAAAAATTATTTAGACAGATATCACCTTTATTGTTAAACCATAAACTAATTTGTTCGATCTCTGATTGGATAAGGTTGCAAGATAATGGGATTTTCTATGCGCGTGCGGTCTATCCACTAAAAAGACTGAATCCTTCTTCTCTGCTGTTTAGAAGAGCGGATGTATTGCAAAAAGCGGGCGTTTGGGACTGTGTTAAAACGGGTGCTGATAGTGAATTCATTGCTCGACTTAAGCTAATTTTTGGTGCTTCCTCTATACATCGTATTAAATTGCCTTTGACACTAGGAAGCCATCGTACCGACTCGTTAATGAATTCACCTACAACAGGATATACATCTCAGGGAATTTCACCGGATCGCCAAAAATATTGGGATTCCTGGTCGCGATGGCACATTCAGGCGTTAAGAAATAAAGAAAGTCTTTACATAGGAAATTCTGATTTCACTAATAAAAATCGACCATTTTCTGCACCCGACTCAATATTAGTAGATACTAATGCCATCAAAACTGCATTACAAAGTGCTCATGTTAACTTTGCCAGTATATAACTTGTCACTAAATGTATAATCTATAATATTTATTTTAATAATTTCTTGTGTTTTCTAGTTATAGTATGTTAATCATTTATTTAATGAATGGGAGTTTATGAATGGTTATGTTAATGCCATTCATTGTGATGTTTTTTTTGATAGCATAATACTATCTTTTTATCTTTTTTATCTTTTTTATCTTGTTAAAAATCATCTCCCCATAATAAACCCCATTAACCTGCGTCTTCACCAATAAATACCCTCGAAACTTCTTAAACAGTTTCATATCCGGTTTAAAATCGGCCTGCCAGAACTGGTGCAAATGCCCTTGATACGTCAAGCCTTTGATGTCGTACAGGGCATTGCCCATCACTTTGAGTGGTTTGTTATGAATCAGCGCAGAGATCCCCGCCGTACTGTTAATCGTCACTACCGCTTTTGCATGGCGTAATAATTCCGGCATCGGGAGATCGTGCACATAAATGACTCGCTCATCTAAGCCATATTCCTTACTCAATCGCTTAATTAATGGTCGATAGAGTCTGTGACCACGATCCATCGGATGATGTTTGATCACCAAATAACTTTCTTTCGGCGCTTTACGTGAAAATGAGTATATGACTTCATTAATATAGTCACGCACATCGTTATAATTGCTGTGGTTACGAATCTGGCTATCGTTATATACCTGCAAAACGGCAAGATAATAACGTTGATCCAACTCGTTCATTAACCACGGTAATACCTTACGCTGTGTTACCTTGTAAAGTTGCTTGCGCCAGTATGCACGAACCCAGCAACGTGCTTCATACCAGGGGGAAAACGATTTATGGTGGCGGTAGCGAGGGAACTCATGGCGGTAATGCCAGCCCATCAGGTAATACCACATCGCATGACCTATACGTTTCATCGTTGAAGGTTTTAAGTTCTCAACGTGCGGCGTAGGCATATCTGGTAACTTACGATAAAAATCCGGATCGCGCGGTAGCGATGAATATGCGTTCACTCCGCCTTCTTCAACGGTAATAAATTGCGGGCGTAAATATCCTTCCTCAAATGCCAGAAAGCGGATCCCTTTCGACTTTGCCCAGCGTTTTGCTTCTTTGTGCAATGGGCGGCAGTCACCAAAGCAGAGGATGGTATCAAAGTCATATTGCCGGTGGAGATCCCGTAACCATCCGGGGAACTCTTTCGGCGTTTGGTAGTAAGCCAGGTATTGTCGATGGCGGCAGTAAAAACGATCCCCACCGTTGAATACAACGTTCACAGCGTTACGGCCTAATGACTCTAACCATTCGGCGACGTTATTGAAAAAAGGTCCCATCGGCCCCTGCAATAGCAGATATTTTTTACCGGATAATAAAACGGTTAGTGCATTACCTTGCATAAATAATTTGCGTAATAGTCAACTATGAAATTGTTTAGCCAAATCTGACCTTGCAGAACATAATTAATTTGCGGTAATAGCGTATTACCCGCCCCGCTTTTTTTCGGGTAATAAACATCGGCTTTCGCGGCGTCTGGATTAAATATTCCGCAGCTTCCTCAACCGTAATAGGCTGTAGCCGTGTTGGGTGAATGTATGTTGGGTAAACAATCAACGCCTGATAGATCAAATCTGCTAACGTTAATTTTTGCTCGCGACGCGGGCAGTGATGTTCATCAACGGTTAAACCCCAACCGGCATAGAAGGGCAGGCCGTAACAATGAACTTGCTTGCCATGTAATAACGCTTCAAACCCGGACAATGATGTCATGGTGTGCACTTCATCTGCGCGCTGAATGCATTGAATAATATCTGCGTCCAGTGCCTGATAATCAGCAAGTTCAGCAATCTGTTCTGCCGGAATATCGCCCTTGCGATTCCCCACTAATACATCCGGGTGCGGTTTATAAATAATGTAGGCGTGCGGATTGCGCTCGCGTACTGTGCGTAATAACTCAAGGTTGCTCTTAATCGAGACAGTGCCTGTTTTAATAGAGGCATCGTCCTCTACCTGACCTGGCACCAGGATAACTTTTTTATCTTTGGCTTCGGCTGGTAGAGAGAAATCGGCTCCCAGGTTGTACTTACTCAGTTTGCTTTCAACCAGTCGCTGGCGTAACTTCTCAGCTCGCATCTGCTGCGCCAGCGTTAGCTGGCTATGATTCAGCAGCACTTCCAGATCGCTGGGGCGCGTGGCGTCATAGTAAATACCGCGTTTATCCAGCACCAGCGATAGCGGCGGCAGCAGGTCAGAGCCAAGTCCGGATGAACGCAGAAAACCATCTTCCATTCGCCATAACGGCAGTGATTTTCGCTGCGCTTCGGCTCGCCATTGCTGTTCTCCCTTTACACCCCATACCACGCAGGCGCTCGCCGCAGTACAGCGACGTGAAAAACTCAGCCGGTTTGTTGCCGTTTGCAAGAAAGGTTTCAGGATCGCTGACTTCCACAGCGTTAAGCCTGGCGCCCATAAATAACCATTACGCTGCTGCTGATGGTTGCGCTGTAATTGCAGCCATTGCAGCACGGTAAATAGATCGCTTACTTCTCCCGTTTGCGGATCGATATAGCGACAGTAACGCAGGTATGCAGCGGCAAAAAGTTCCTCCAGCGTGGCAGAACCGCGTCGGGCAGATAACAAAGCGGACTGCGGATGACGATCGTCGGTTAAGCCCCAACCTGCATACCAGGGCTGGCCGAAACATGTTACTGGTTTTCCTGCCAGCAAGGCTTCAAAGCCGTACTGGGAGGTCACGACGTAAACCCGGGAAACGTGTCGCAACAGCGACTGCGGGCTGACATTCTCAGCAATCAAACGTACTCGTTGCGTGGCGCGCAGATCAGCGAAATAGCCTGTTTTCTTTCCTTCCAGGACATCCGGATGCACCTTCACCCAAATTTCGGCTTGAGGATTTTCCGCCATCGCGGCTTCCAGCATGGCAGCAAACTCATGCGGGCCAGCATTGCCATACGTCACTGACATATCATTAAATGTCTGATCGACAACCAGAACGATGTCTGAACGTTCTGATTCATCCGCCACAAACGCAGGTGCCAGGTTATATTTCGACAAATCCCCGGTCACGATGGTGTGCATCGCTTCTCTGGCCTGGCTTATCAGAGCTGTATTTCCGGCTTTATCCTGTACCAGTTTCTCCAGTGCTGAAGGCTTGCTGGCATCGTAGTAAATGCCACAATCATCCACCACCAGAGAAAGCGGCGGCTCGCCATTGACGCCAAGATCCAGCGAACGCACAAATCCATCTTCCAGACGAATGACGGGTTTTCCCGCTGCTTTGGCGATGGCGACTGGTTTCGCCGCGCTGGGACGATGTCCCCACACGACGATAGCATCGACGTTTTGCGGAACAGGGCGCAGCAGAGAAAGTTTCTGGCACGGTTGCGCCAGAAATTTCTCCAGATGCGGAATACGCCAGATGCCAGGCGAGTAAATGCCAATCATGCGTTTTCAGCCAGTTCCTGTGCCATCAGGGCGCGCACTTTTTCCAGGCATGCTGGGGTGTCGACGCCCGGACCGGTTGCGGCAATCTCAAACGTGCGAATGTTGATCCCCGCGTTCATTAACCGTAGCTGCTCCAGTGATTCTGCCTGCTCTGGCATGGACTCCGGTAACTGGCTGTAGTTTTGCAGCACATCGCGACGATAAGCGTAAATACCAACGTGTTTCAGGTAGCGCGCTTTTTCAGCATTACGCGGATAGGGAATCGGCGAACGGCTGAAATAAAGCGCATCCTGGCGGGTATTTACCACCACTTTTACCGTGCTTGGCTCAGCCGCTTCTTCGGCAGAAATCGCGTGGCATAGCGTTGCCACTGGCAACGCGGGGTCATCACGCATTCCTTGTAACAGCGTTTCTACATCCCGCGGGCGAATCATTGGTTCGTCGCCCTGCAGGTTAATGTAGATATCTGCCTCGACTTTATGCATCACCTCGACCAGCCGATCGGTGCCGGATTCATGATCGTTGCGCGTCATGATGGCTTTCCCGCCAAATGCCTGCACGGCCTTTTCAACACGCTGATCGTCTGTTGCCACCCAAACTTCCGCAACGCCCGCCACCTGTAACGCACGCTCGTAAACATGCTGGATCATCGGTTTACCCACAATATCGAGCAGTGGCTTACCCGGCAGGCGCGATGAGCCATAACGAGCTGGGATGACAATAACAGCTTTGCTCATTTCAACTCCTTACAAAGACAGAATCACTTTTGCACCCACCGCCAGCTGATAGAGGATGGTGGAAATACCACGGGTAACTTCAATATTTTTCGATTCATATTTCGGCAGAACCATAATCTCATCGCCCGGTTTGAGTGAATCCACGTCTTCCGCGTTGACGGCAGCACCGTTCTGACGAATGACGATAATTCTGGCGTTACCCGATTTTTGCGTCAGGCCACCACATTTCTCGATGTAATCCTCGGTGGTCATACCCTTCTGCCAGCTCACCGCGTTCGGGAACAGCACCTCGCCATGAACCATAACCAGCGATGTTTTCTCCGGAATATTGATGACGTCGCCATCTTCAAGCAGAACAGAATCAATATTGGATTCGTTGAGGATCACTTCACCTTTCGGAACCACGGTGCGTGCTTTCGCCACAAAGCGGCTGATCAGTTGTGCTTCCTGCATTCGCAGGCTGGCTTCTTCTTTGGTGGATGACTGGGCAGAAAGTGAGGCTTCCTCCAGCTTTTGCAGCGAGAGATTCAGCATCTCTTTCTGACGCTGAGCCACTGATGGGCGATAAAGCTGAACTGCGTTCATCTGCGACATGCTGTTCGGGCGGACTTTTTCCAGAACCGCACGCATAGTGGAACCATAAGGCAGTACCATGGCATGTTCACCGGAGTGTGCGCCTTCAACCCGCACCTGAATGGTGCCGGCATAGCGGTCAGTGCTCACGATTAAGGTATCGCCATTTTGCAACATACGGCCTGGCGCAGAACTGATCGGATAGTATTCGCTGCGTTTTTGCAGCCCCTGTTTACGCATAATCGTAATGTGAGTCGCGCCAGGCTTAGGGCGCGCCCAGCTCAACGCTTCCGTTACGGGAATGCTGCTTTCGCGGAACTCAAAGTCGTAGCTGTTAAAGACATCGCCCTGAACGCTGAAAGTATGCTGACGCGGCCCGACGATGATGGTGTCACCATCGGCGAACTGCGAAAGCCCCAGTTTGCCGTTCAGCAGGAAGTCGTACAGGTTGACGTTGGAGCGCACGCGGTTACCGCGCTTGACCACAATATCAACGTAACTTCCGCGCTCTGGATCAACGCCGCCAGCCTTGATCAGATAATTGAGTAACGAATCAGACGTCACACCGCCATACAGACCAGGATTACGCACAAATCCGGTCACGTACACTTTTACTGGCTGCGCCTGTAATAAGGAGGCGTAGACGTTGACGTTGGACTGGTACACTTCCTTCACTTTTGATGTAACCAGAGTGTTCAACTGACTATTGCTAACCCCGGCAACTTTCACCGGACCAACGTTTGGCAGAAAAATATTACCTTTGGGATCAATCTGTAATGCACCATCAAAGGTGAACGCACCCCACAAGCGAACCTGAATGCTATCACCCGGATTCAGAATATAGTCAGGGTTGAATCCTACCGTCGCACCGCTATCCGCGCTGGTGCCGTTGAAAAGTTGAGCACCAAACATGCGGCTCATGACCACCGGCGGTGCGGGCGGCGGGGTATTGTCGAAGCCGCTCATGTTTTGCGTATCCGACTGTTGCCCGTTCAGAATACCGGTAAGCGTCGCGGCTCCTGTAAGGTTTGGGTCAGCGTTAATATCAATGGCCGCGCTGGCCTGCGCCGCGTGACAGGCGGCAATCAGTAAAATTGATTTAAATAATTTCATCACACACTCATTCAGCGACAGCGTTAGTCTCGGTGATCTTCAATAACAGCCAGCAACAGTTTCAGGGTGCCGAACAGCAGGCAGCACACCAGTAACCAGCAGGCGATCAAATAAGGGATATTTGGAAAAGACGATTCCTGCGGCAACTGTGGCGAACTGATCACTGACAGCACCTTGAGCTTACGAGCCGCTTCTACACGGGTCTTTTCAATGGAGGTCAGGGTCAGTTTGTACAGCTCGGTGTTGAACTCTACTTTTGATTTGATTTCTTCAAAATCCACTGCCATACGGTTTAGCTTGTCACCCTGTGGCGCAGTGATTTTGCTTTTTTCTTCGTCAATTTGTGCCTGCAATGACTGAATCGCATTACGCGCACTCACAACTTGCGGGGCGTCCTCACGCAGATACGTCAGCAAGTTCCGCAGGTCCGCTTCCATCTGGATCTTCTGGCCCATCAGCGTATTCACTAACGTGCTCGCCGCCTGTGCCTGTGCCTGTGGATCCAGAACGTTGTTGTTGTCCTGATAAGAGAGCAATTCCGCTTTGCTGGCGTCCAGACGCTGGCGTGCCTTTTCCATCTCCGTTTCTGCAAAGGCAAGCTGGTCACGCGCGATGCGATGTGACATCTCATTGATAAAGCGCTCTGACTCTTTCAGCACGGTTTGGTTAAACTTAAGCGCAAACTCCGGGCTAAAGCCCTGCGTCTGAATATTCAGTAATCCGGTTTTATCGTCATACGAGACGTTGATACGGTCCTTGTAGTACTTCAGGAAGCCTTCTGCGGTTTCATCCTTGCTAAGATGATTAAGAAAATCGAGCCCGCTGTGGCTAAACGCTTCACGAAAATTTAGTTGCTTATCCAGCGCCGCCAGCATATCCGGCGAGTTGATGTACTCTTTCAGATACAACGCATCTTCTGCGGAACTGGGGTTAGAGGCACCCAGAAGCAGACCAAAATTCAGGCTGCCGCTGTTTAAATCATCCGAGCGTTTAATGGCGACTTTCGACTCGCTCATATAGCGAGGCTGGCTGAAGATAGCCAGATAGATCAGCAGCACCGCCATCGGTGCCAGAATGATGATTTTCGCCAGGTGTTTTTGGATATCTGCCAGTGAGATGGCAGACAGACGAGCACGCATCCAGGATACGGCAGACTTCACTTTTATCAACATGTAACGATTATCAAAGTTTCAGTGGGGCGCAAACTCAATGAGAGACTAACCTCTCGCACCCCGTTGCTTAATTAGTCGAAAATGCGCACAAGGCCAGTGACTTTATTTGCCTTGTTGGTCACCAATAACGTTGAGACGCGGTGCTTTTGCATTTTTTCTTCCGCTTCAATGATCATGGTGTCTTCCGGTAGCGTCAGCGGTTCACGTGTCATCATCTGCGCAGCCGTGGCGGATGTCAGAGAATCCTCTTTTTCCATAAAGCGACGCAGGTCACCGTCGGTGATAATGCCCGCTAGCCCACCTTCTGCGTCTTCTACCATCACCATTCCCTGGCATCCGCTGGTGATACGTTGAATCACGGTTTTAAATGACGCATCCAGCTGTACCGCAGGAACATCATGCTGCATGACATCAGCAACGCGGGTCAGCAGGCGACGACCTAATGAACCGCCCGGGTGATAGCGCGCAAAATCATTCGGCATAAATTTGCGTTGGTGGATCATGGCAATCGCCAGCGCATCGCCGATCGCCATCGTCAGCGTGGTAGACGTTGTTGGTGCAAGATTATTCGGGCAGGTTTCATTCGCCATGTGGAGTTCCAGCACGGCATCAGCATTTTTCGCCAGCGTGGAATTTCCATTATTGGTAATGGCGATAATTCGGTTGCCGAAATTTTTCAGTGAAGGAACTAGCTTGAGGATTTCATCCGTTTCACCGCTGGCAGAAATAAGGATCAGAAGATCGTAAGGCGTAATCATGCCCAGATCGCCATGGAAAGCTTCTGCAGGATGAATAAAGAAACTAGGCGTACCCGTAGAGGCCAGCGTCGCTGACATTTTACGACCGACATGCCCTGATTTACCCATTCCCGAAAGAATAACGTGCCCTTTACAGTTCATTATCAAATTAAGGACATGCTGGTACTGCCCGGAATCCAGTTGTTTAGACAAGTTTTGTAATGCTGCGCTTTGTTCTGCCAGAGTCTGGCGAACAGAGGTAATTAGATATGGATCGATAGTACTGCTCTGGTCATCAGGTAAATGTCTTTCAGACATATCAGCTCCTTTGCACGGAAATAATGCCACAGTCACAACAAACCCGAACCCACTATAATTTATTTATGCTAAATCAATGGGTTGTAACAAAATTTTTAATGAATATAAAACCATGGTCAGTCCATGCTTATATGCAGGACTTATCACCTTCTTATTAAGTCGCAATGTCTCATGGAGGTGCGAAGACGCTGCAATATTACAGGCGAGAAAGGGAACCAAATTTTGCCCACCTATTTAACACACTCCTACCTTATGAACAAGGAATTTAGGATTTTTATCATTTGTTAAAATGTTTCCTACTTGACTATTAATACCAAAAACAATTTATCAATTGATTATTTCCTTGTAAAAAAAGAACGTATGACTATGTTATTAATAAATAAAACACGCAAATAATGGTGATGTTGTTTTGTGATTAATTATTTAAATTCGGCATAATAAACAGGTTGATAATTTCTATGTAAAGAAGAGGAAAAAAATAAAATTTTAGCGGTGACTATTGAATGATATAATAGTTGTAGTGTTGATTATTTCTGGTAATGAATGCGGAATTAAATCTGGCCGGATTGTATTTTTGCTATATCTATTTTTCAGGAGATTATTATTAAATAGAAAAATAACAATGGTGATTATCTCCGGTTGAGCTGGAGTCACGTATGCCAGCGAGTGCTTTCTTCCGGGCCTTCCTTCACTTCAGAGAAAGAGCCTATGGAAAAGAGGCAATCATCAGGCTCTTTTTGAGTCATATGCGCCGATAATCAACTGTCTTGAACGTAAAAATTATGGAGCAACATGATGCTACGATTCATTTCACTCTTCGTTCTTTCTGAGCATTGCGTTCAGGATGGTCAGCAATTTACGCATACAGTCAACCAGCGCCACTTTTTTGGTTTTTCCGGCTGCTGGCAGATGCATGTAAAACGCCTCTTTCACCGGATTAAACCAGGTTACCACAAGCGCTGCCATGTGCAGGGCTGCTCTTGCCTCCGTACGCGCACTGGCGTCGTTCGGCCAGCAGATATGTGTGGGATAACAGGGATGTTATGTGAACTGAACTGTGTTTTGTTAGCGGGGGATGTTTATTGATGATTCGGGAGTGTTTAAGACCTGATGGCGTTATGCACCCAAGTTTATTTTATATAAAGATCCAAAAGCAAAAACCCGCCTTGTGGGCGGGTTCTTAAGAATTAGTGGTGCCCGGAATCGGAATGAAACTGATTGTATAACAAATTGTTTTATATAGATTATTTTGTATTTGTTGTTTTTGAGGCCACCAATGAGGCCCCCATGTGCAATTCGAATTCTTTTGACGCTATAATCCCTCTTTTTTGTGCTTTGCTGTAATCATTTGGTCTGGTTCGGTATGCTGAATTGTGGAATCGTACTTAACGCGTTTGTTAGCTGGTCAGAACACTTAGCGCTGTTTGTCTGAAACTGGAATAGGCTTCTTCCCAGTTAATCTGTGTATTACCAAATACCATCGGTTTAACAAATCGTTGAAAGCGCAATTTGTGTACAGGATAATCCCGGAGTGCATCCAGCCCTTTCTTAAGTTCATCAACTGGTGAGCTACAAAATTGTGGGTACTGGTTACCATAGCTGAATACATATCTGAACAAAATTTTTCAATACAGGAACATTCACACCTTTTTCCCTGACAATGCAGTAGTTGTCGTAAATGTGACGTACCAGAAACTCATCATCCTGTTGTTCGGGATTACGAAGATGTGCTGCTGTTCTTCGCATCATGGAGATGAGCTTTTCAGCCTGAGTGGATAAAATGGTGGCACAGGGGAATGCTGTTACAGGTGTACCTTTACCCGTTAACTCCGTGACAAGGGAATAAATATCTCTGCTTTCCGGATGTTCCAGCAGAGTGCTTTCCATCAACTCCAGATTAATAAATGGACGAAGACAGGGGACTTGTGCAAATGTCTGGGGATAACGTACCGAGATTTCGTTATAACGATACTCATCACGTGTTATACGGGCGTTTTCATTATCCAGGCTGAAAATGTCAGAATTATGAATAACATCCGTGATTATTTGCACGATTTCCTTGCGAATTTTTCTTCTCTTGTCTCTGCCATTTTGCATAAAGTTCTCTGTTGGCACGAGCTTTATATCAATATCTTCTGACATTCTGTTTAGCGAGATACCTGCTTTTGATAATGCGGTACCTCCTGCAAACACGAGAGTATGTGTTTCTGGTTTTATTTCTTTTAATAATCTTAAAAGATCAACCACAAAATAATCTTTTTCGACGATAGCGACAGATTCAATATCCAGTGCATCGGCAACGTCAGGAAATAATGATGTTAATTCAGGCATTGATTTTACTTTTCCCTACTATTAACATTCTTTTAAATCGAGAAGGTGTTTTTATCCCCAGAGATACAGGAATTTGTGTGGACTGACCTTTATTGTAGCATTCCGTTGCTCCTGCCAGACGGTATCTGATATTCAGGCGCTCCAGGGCCTCTGTAATTACTGCAGCAGAGCCCCCAGGCGCTGCGGGCATGATTTTCCCAGTGATGATGTTACGACGGGCTTTGGTGTAAACACCATAGCCCACTTTCATCAACTTACCTTCGTTTACCAGTGTACGAAGAGCTCTGCCAACCTGATCATAGCCAGCGATATCCCTGAAATCATCCCGGGTGAACACATAACGTTTTGAACGGTTCAGTCGGGACTGAATACGGTCTTTTGTAGTCATGTTTCCTCCGAAAAATTTTCACAATGATAGCAAAAATATGACATGTTTAATAGCGGGGCAAGGCCACATTACCTGTCTGCTAATACATTTGGATAGTGCCTGGCAATTATGTCATTTAGCCTGTCAACCAGTTCTGGTTTCCTGAACGTGATGTGTGCGGAGCCCTTCTTAAAGTATCTGATGCTGAACATCTCATCTTCATAGCACGCTTTGCCCTGAACGGAGCGGATGTGATCATCCAGCCGAATGATGATATTTTCCCGGCTGTCGGGGATCGGTTTGCCGCTGAACAGATGCAGCATTCTTTCCAGGTCAGCGAGTCGATCTGCCTGTTGCCCGGTGATAAGATGCAATCCCCATCGGTCCCATCTCACCAGATTGTTGACGATAATTTTATTGCCAAATTTACAGGGGCAATTGGTTTTGTAATTCCAGCTCAGACCTCTGAAGAGGTTGATCACACCTCGCTCAAACACGTCATCCTTATTCTGGTGCAGTTGTTCAAACGTACTCAGGATATTCGCCTCGCTGATTTCCGGAAAGTTATCGTACTCCAGTGAGCGGTACCATGTATCATGGGCCTGCGCATCCATTAATGACAGCATCCCGGAACGTTGCATCAGGTCACGCCAGATTTCGCGATCGAGATTGCGGGTGATGGCTTTCATTGCGGTTTCCGGTTTCTCCATGAGCCAGCAGCCGCAGCGAAAATCCTGTTTCATGGCCCAGTCCCGGGCGGTTTTACCGCCAATGCTTTCCGTCAGTACCGAGATTTCAGCCAGTTGCCGGATAAGTGTGTCGATTTGCAGCAGCGCACTCTTTCGTACAGCCAGAATGTGGCGGATACTGGTTGAGCAGATAACGTCCGTATGTCCGTTGACCAGTTCCGGGCGGGAGATTGTGATATCTGACATCATCGTTTTTCCTTTTGGTTTATAAACGAAAACGCCAGCCGTATTCAGGCTGGCGTCAGTGGAATAAAGTCTGGTGAGTAAGACTCACCTGTTCTGTTGCAGAAGCTGCAGTTGGCGCAGGGTACGGATATCTTCCCTGGCCTGTTCAATGCAGGGCAGCAGTGCTGCCGAATCCGTTTTATCCTCATCGTTGTCAAAGATAATTCCCGATTCGCAGTCGATATTGTCCTGCAGCCACGCAATCAGAATATCCAGAGCGCTTTCCGTGGTTAATGATTTCATGTTGCTCCTGGTTACCAGTTGAAAGTGGGTAAACCCGGCAGGCATTCAGCGCAGGCATCCAGATGAATGAGACTGGCGCCATAACGCCGGGTGAGAGTGACAACCAGACGACGGAAGGTTTTTGACACCCCCAGGCGTTTAAGCCGCAGAACCGGGTACGACCACGCATCGGTACGTAACAGATAGCCACTGCCGGTAAAATGAATCCATTCTGATTCCCCGTCGTCATTAGTCTGGTGTGACAGCGAGTACAGCCAGGCGTTGTCTGTTTCCGTGATATGTGCGGTGCTGCAGCGTATGCCGCTCAGGGCAGCTGAGGGGGGGATGTTGTCTGTTGAAGTCCGGTCAGATTCATCAACAACACGAAGGGTGTAGCCGTTATCGCAGACCACGTTAATCAGTTCGGCAAGCTCAACACCATCGACGTCAACGACAATTCGCCCCATGTTCAGTGCCTGCACGTTAATGCTGTCGGCTTCCAGCGTCAGGGCCAGTTTCATCGTTTTGCCTCCGGATGCTTGCCCTGGGTAATGTTATTTACCATTCTGTAATTGTTCCGGGTCATCAGGCCGGTCGCCCTGCGAGCCCGGAGAATATCAATGCTGTTGATTAACTGCGACGGGGCTCCTGCGCTGAATCCCGGCTGGTCGGTACGCACCAGCGCGTATTTTTCAACGAGAAAGTTCACCGCATCACACAGTGAAATCCCTGCCTCAATATGCTGCTCAATCACACATTCATCAGCGAACGGTGTGTCATTCAGCGTGAGACCATAGTGCTGGTCCAGCAGTCGGGTGAGCAGTGTCTGCCAGATGGTGACGGGAGACGGGCAGCGCGATGCCGCCCGTACGTGTGTGTCGGGTAATGTTTTCATACTGAAGATTTTCCTGATATGCAGATATAAGAAATGGAAAAGTGGCGTGGAGAAAGCACCAGGCCGGAGCAGAAGACTATTCCGGAGGGTTACTTTCCGTTTCGGTCGCAGGATAAACAGCCAGATAAACGTAACCACAGGACCCGAGGGTGTCGGCATCGCAGGTCAGCCCTCTGGCATACAGCGTGACGGTATGCTGATGGCGGGGATTCAGTTCACCGCTGGTGAGCATGAGTTCCAGTTGTTTCATCAGCAGTGGAAAAGCCTGGTCCAGATGGTATGCATCCGCGTCGCTGAACTGCCCTCTGATACCGGCGCGGTCGGCAAGGTAATGCAACTGATTGCCCTCCTGCACCAGACGTGCCCCGAAACAGGGCGTCACGGTGCAGGGTAGCCCCCACCAGGGGCGGTCGTTGTTGTCGTCGGGAAGCGTTGTTCCGGGGAGTGTGTCCGACATGATAAAATCCTCACAGAAAATCGGTGAATGATAGTTTAACGATGACGGGTCAGCCGGTGCACAGACCGGCTTCGGTGAAGGTGTATTCGTTGATGAGCAGGGCCTCATCCACAGCGGCGTCTGAGGTCAGCCAGTCGTACTCGTTTTCCAGTTGACGGTACAACCAGAAGGCCAGGTCGCGCAGGGCTTCGCTGACAGCGGCTTCCGCATCGGCTGTCATTGCCTGACCAGTCGGACTGTTCCGGGTAACAGTGATATCCATGCTGTACGGATGGCAGTAACGTCCCCGGTGACTGATTTCAGCCTGTAATTGCCAGAAGTTACGTTTCTGCACCGCCTGCAGGGCATCCGCGATACGATGGAGTTCATGCCCCTGTGGGGCATACTTCCGGATTCTCCTGACTGTCGCTGGCTGCCAGTGCCAGCGCCCTTCAAAACAGGCTCCGTCCCCCTGGCTGCAGAATCCGCTGAACCAGATGCACGGCTCTTCCATAAACCTGCCGTTGCTGAGCCGGAAAACGCGCTGGCGGAGGTCAATTCCGAAAATGCCACAGACCTCCCTGAAGTCCTCATACACGTTTTCATACCAGTTGCTGTCAGCATGATGCTGACGGTACCAGTCGCGGGCTTTTTCCTGTGCGGTGGAGGATAGCTCATGCAGTGTATACACGGTGGTGGTGATAATTCTGCTCATCAGAATGCCCTTACTGACTCAGTTCAGAGTGACGCTCATCAGCCGGACATACGGGCCAAAACTGTCCTTACGGCGTTCAGCAAACACGGCCAGCACACCGGGAATATCCTGCACTTCACGACCGGTATACGTTTCAGTGCTGCCGTGCCAGCGGTATTTGCCGGTACAGAACGGAAAAAGACGGGATGCAGGATGCTGTTGGTGAATACGCATGGCTTCACCACGGGTGATGATTTTCATAATGGGATACCTCTGAAGACAGAAGATAAAAGTGAAAACAGGTGTGATGTGGTTGTGACGGGTTAAAGCAGACCATATTCGGCAAAGGAGAAAACCTGGCTGCCACCGACTATCAGATGGTCCGGCACCCGGATATCCACCAGGCCCAGTGCCTGTACCAGACGTTCCGTGATAAGGCGGTCTGCCTTACTGGGGGTGACTTCACCGGACGGGTGATTGTGTGCCAGCACCACGGCTGCGGCATTGTGATACAGGGCGCGTTTAATCACTTCCCGGGGATGGACTTCCGTGCGGTTGATGGTGCCGGTGAAGAGGGTTTCACCGGCAATCAGCTGATTCTGGTTGTTCAGATACAGCACCCGGAACTCTTCACGCTCCAGTCCCGCCATGTTCAGAATCAGCCATTCCCGTGCCGCACGGGTGGAGGTGAAGGCCACGCCGGGTTCATGAAGATGGCGGTCCAGGGTTTTCAGGGCCCGCTGAATGAGACTGCGCTCGCCGGGCGTCATTTCTCCGGGCAGAAAGGAAATCTGTTGCATTGTTCCTGCCCCCTTTCAGTCAATAATGCGCATAATGGCGCTGCATTCCGGATGCTGCAGGGCGTAATCCCGCAGACGGTAATAATGAACCGTCATGGCATAACACTCCGTACGACAGGCATGATGACTGTACGTCATCAGACAGGCAGCAATGCCGGCGGCTTCCGGGCTCATTTCAGCGCGGTTACCGTTCATGGCATTGAACAGTACCCATGTTTCGTCATCATCGTCATCCGGTTCGGGTGCCATAAATGCCCCGCCGTTGTTCAGGGTGTACAGATTCCAGATACCACCGCAGTAGTTTTCGCACAGACGGTCCATCCAGCCGAAGACACGGGGCTCCAGGGTCACCCACTGTGGAATGAGGCCAAAATGCTGCGGCCAGAAGCTGATGCGCTGTTCATCAGGGACTATGGTGGCAACCAGTTGTTGCAGGCCAGTCTCCGGTGCACAGGCCGAAGAGGTGGTGTTCTGAGACAATGTTTTCATGTATGAAATCCTTGTAATGTGAATAAATGAGAGGGAGTAAAGGTCGGGAGCTGGCAACATCACGTTCATCACTGACCGTGAGACCCGGTAATATCAGGGATGAATGATATTCGGCTGAAATTCCGGACAGCCGTACGCGTAACCGTTCCGGTCACAGACGGATGGCCAGATGCCATTGCCTGTACTCAGTCTGCACAGACTGATTTCTCCGGGACGGTAAAGCAGACGGGTACACCAGGCGCACAGGTCATCATCAGAAATGGAACGACACCCCGGCAGCGCCTCCGGGGCGTCGGGTGATTCTGGTGCCTGAATCACGCCTTCAGGGATATGTTTCATCAGCGCATGCTCTCCAGCAGCGTTTCTGCCATCACCCACAATGCACGGTTGAGCTTAATGTCGGTATCAATGCTGTGAATGGCCCGGGTATGGATACGTTTTCCTTTTGCACTGCGACCGGAAATCCCGCCTTTCAGCATATTCTCCTGGATGGTCTGATAAGTACTCCACAGGTCCTTACCGTAATCCTCCCGGCGTCGTGGCGTCAGAATGTCGGCGGTGGTGACGGGCTGATGTTCGTCACCATAACGGTAAGTCAGTGCCGCCTGTGCCAGCGCCTGGCGTGCCGGTGGCGGCAGGACCAGCGACTGCATGGCATCACGCTTCTCCTCTATCCGGTCAAACACGCCCACCACCTCGTAAGCCCCTTCAATGACTCTGTCCACCACATTTCCCCGGTGCGGAACACGCACTTCCCCCAGAGACTGACCACAGACGCATCCGTTCTGGCAGACGAACCTGAAGTAACCCGGCAGCATCTGGTAGCTGGAGGTACCGTCATGGGAGTTGAGCAGAATGATTTCAGGGACATGTTGTCCGGTTATCTCTCCGGCCCGCCGCAGACGCAGCATGTGTTTGGTGTATTCCCGGCGGTCCGGGTCACGTACGCGGGTCTGGCAGGCGAAGAATGGCTGAAAGCCTTCCCGCTGCAGACTTTCCAGCACGGTGATGGTGGGGATGTACGTATAGTTCTGGCTTCGGGACGTGTGTTTATCTTCCCCGAAAATCCCCGGCACATAGTGCATCAGTTCTTCGTGTGTCAGCGGACGGTCACGGCGTATCTGGTTCGCATAACCAAAACGACTGGCTAGTCGCATAATTTGCTCCTTATCGGTGGTTAAGATTTACTGGTGTAATAAATGAAAAAGCCACGTCTCCCGGAGAAGACGCGGCCTGATGGGTGAAATGAATGACGTTTATTGTCTGAGAAGACCGTCACTGGCGAGCCGCGTATTAAGCACCTTTCCGGCATCGGGTTCAGAATTCCGGCAGCGCCAGCGTCGCTGACCTTCCGCGTTGCGGATAACCCGACGGAAATGCATTCCCGGGTCATCCTGGATAAACACATTGCGGTAAGCGGTTATGACAGCAACCGCCTGACCGTATGAGAAAGATCCTTCAGCCAGGACATACTCTGTGTGTAACCCGGCATATCTGGTTTCTCCTGATAAATAGCCTCTGCCATACGTTGTGGCAGAGGCTGAAGCATGAAACTGACTTCAGGGATCAGTTAACATTTTTTCCGGAAACGGTAATCAGCAGTGGATGGTAGTCCTGGGGATCGAAAACCGATAACGGCAGACTGACACGATGGCCGTTACTTTCTTCAGTTGCTTTAATGATTTCGGTTGTGGCGACATTTTCCACGCACTCCGTTTCCAGAAATGCGTCTGTGGTTCGCGTGGCATTACTGTCACCAAAGGCTTCCGTTTCCATTTTTCTGGTCACCAGCGTCTGACCATATTTGTCTTTGAGTTGCAGAGTGATGGTGAGGGGGCCAAATCCTTCATCGTTTCCGCCATTATCCAGCCGGAACTGGTAAGCACAAATATTTCCCGGGAGCCATATCGTATCTGTATTGCGTATACTGATGTAACGTTGATCCTGTGCCCGGAGTGGGGCAGACCACGTTAACCCCAGAATGAAGGCGGTAATCATGCAGGTTTTGAACAGGTGAATCATGGTATTTACCTCTCTGAGTCATGACGATGACACTGACAAATCAGGTGATAAAACGTAAAAGGCGCAGAATAGCCGTTATGCCGGTAACTCCGGGGGTAATGTTTCTTCCAGTCGGTTAACCATATTGCCGAGATGGGATGCATCATATTCCATGACGGGGCGTTGCCTGATGATACTGACCACCAGTGGTTTGATTAACATGTTGGTCGCGGCCCGTTGTTGTATACCGGCGGCGAAAATGATCTCCAGAGCATTCTGATCGATAACACGGGCCAGATTCGCGTTCAGATTTTCAATCTCATGTCCGGTCAGCAGGAAACTGCCGGCAAGCCATGTCATCTGCTCCTGAATCATTGCCAGAATTTTGACGCGATCTTCTTCAACCAGCGCTCCGGCAATTTTTCCTGATACAGCGGAGGCAATCATTCCCCCCAGAACACCGCCAACCACACGCCCTGTCAGTGCACCAAATGGTCCCAGTGGACTGAACAATATCCCGCCCGCCACTGACCCGACAGCACCACCTGCCACACCGGAAGATGCCACGGCAAGATTCCTGATGAACTGCGCACCGGAGATCCGTCCCCGCAACATTTTGATCATGTCAGGGCCGGTTGTGACAGCTACCAGTGCCAGAGATGTCACCAGCGAACCCTTCATCACTTTGTTCAGGGCACTGATATTTCCTGCACCGGTCCCCTTCTGAAGCGCCTGCCGGACAGTCGGGCTGGCCGTCGAAAAATCAATATGCTTCAGCATACCCTGAACAACACTGAGCCGGTGAAGTTGCTGGGTTGTGACGTAGACAGCCAGTGTGCGGGTGAAGGTTTTTCCTGCCTGGACAGCAGCTGTCTGCAGGGCAGCATCGCGATCGCCGGTGCTGAGCCAGAAGACCGATGCCGTCAGGGCAAAACTGATCCCTCCGGCCGCCAGACTGACAACCGACCCCTCGGCAATATCATAAGTGACCGATTCGATGGTCCCGAACCGGGTGATATTACGGGCCTGGGTATAAGTCAGATGTCCCCGACGAATCAGCCGGGACGCTTCTTCGGGATCGGTTACACCGGGTACTTTACCTTCGCGGATCTTATTCTTCATGGTTTCCACAGCGCCGGCATACTGATCACGGGGGACTTCCAGTTGCATGGGACCATGATTTCCCATGTAACGATACTGTCCGTTCTGTCCGTCGAATGCCGCACCGACGCTACGGGCTGCAGTTGAACAATATTTCGTCTGGATTTCTGTTCCGCTGACCAGTCTGTCTGCTCCATTTCTGGCATTATTATCACCGAGGATCCGTGCGTTTTTCAGACGGACTCTGTCGACAATATGGTTTCCCCGTTCAGCGGCAAACCCATGTCCCTGCCCTCCGGAAGCAAACATTTTCTCATTTGTACTCCAGGTTTCCGGCAGTTTCATGAGAATCAGACCATTCGCCGTTGCATCGGAAATAAAACCGGTGTAAGAACGTTCATAAATGTCCTGACACAGTGTTTCTGTTTCGCGACAAAGAGAGGAGCAGTACCATTCCGGATCCGGCTTATGATTTTCCGGGGCATGATGTACTTCTGTCAGCCCGCAGGAGGCACAGATACGAAGCTCATCCACGTGGTGGAATGATACAAAACGGCGGCCTTCTGAAAAGGGGTACCAGTCACCGCCGTCCAGGCAACGATCGAGAAAATCGTCATTCGCTTCCGGTGATAAATTCAGGCGGTTCCGGAAGAGGGTTTTCAGTTCATCAGGGGTAAATGACAGGCTCTCTCTCAGCTTTTCGTTGAAACCCGCCATGTTTCTTTCATACCAGGCATTGTCCAGTAGCCAGTTTCCGTCTGCCAGTTCAAATTCCCTCAGTTCTCCCCGGGAAATCCGTTGAGAAATGAGCGTGAGCCAGATGCGCTCCGTCAACGTTTCAGGAAGGCTGTAATCGTTTTGCAAACTGCTCAGCCACGATTTACTGTTGAGCACCGGTTGTTCTTCCAGTGTCTGGCGGATGGCACTGGTCAGTTTTTTCAGCGCCTGGATCTGGCTGGCCGCCCATAGCAGCGTCACTAATGCAGCCAGCCAGTACAACAACCCGCCCCACCACATCAGTGAGGGTGAAATATCGAACGGCAATGCGATCAATGGTGCGTATGCAGAACACGCCATAAGGAAAAAAGCAGTATAAAAACAGCAGTAATACCCGTTAATTTCCTTGCTGATATCTTCTGGTGTGAGCCCGTTCTGCTGAATTGTTCTTATCTGCACGGGAAGAGCCAGCAGACCAGCGGCGAGAGCGGTGGTCAGAATAAATTTTACAGAGTCAAAGGTATGAGCCTCCAGTGCGATATGTTTACCATCAAGTCCCCACATGAAGCTGATGATCATTCCAGCAATCGTCAGAAATACGCCTGCCAGCCAGCGAATATGGAATAACCGGGTTATGCGTTCAGTGATATAGCCAGCCAGTAAAGCCGGGCCGAACAGACACAGCAATACGAATCCTGCCAGCGCAGACGCCGTGCTGGTTAATGCTCTGAACAAAAGGCGAAGAATGGCAAATCCTGCGATCAGCAGAATCAGCGCGCCGACTATCTGTAACATAGTCACTCCGTGATGAATATCATGTTATTGTGAATGCCAGTGAATGTGGCACTGAAGCGTTTGCACCTGTCCGGGGCCCGGTCATGATGACCGGGACCACAGAGAGGCGATGGTTCTGTCAGAAGGTCACATTCAGCGTGGCCTGACCGTTATACCCTTCAGCGCTGCTGCCGCTGACGCTGTGGGCATAACCGGCCTGAATGCTCAGGGTGATATTTTCCCGGACACGGGCTTCCAGTCCGGCCTGCAAGTCCAGTGATGTGCCATTCTGTGAGGGAGAGAACGTCATCCCGCTGCCTGCAGTGGAGGTCCCCACACGCATATCTCCCCGGGAGCTGAAGGTGCGGATAACGGAAGGCTGTACCCACCAGTTCACCGGCAGTTCACGCACACTGTGTTTTGCACTGTCACGCAGTGGGGCACGGGATGAGGTGCCTTCACCAAAGGTCATATCGTTGTGGCTGCCCAGACGGAAACCGGCACGCACATGTTGTGCACTGCCATGCCCGAACTTCACATAACCGGCGTTGTCCTTACCGTCATCCAGGGAGAGCCCCTGCCAGGTGTACTGCAGTCGTGGCTCCAGCATCAGGTTGTCAGTGATACTGAAGGGCAGACCGGTTTCCAGTGAACCCAGCCAGCCCCGGCCCCGGGCGCGGAAGTCGTTATTGTCCGATGATGCTTTCATGCTGTGGCGGGTTCCCTGTGCCACAATGTCAGCCCACAGGCCGGAGGATGTATGTGTCAGATTCAGGTATCCGCCAAGGCTGCCGGCATCATCCCGGACCGTGCCGGCGCGGGAGCCGTCATCATCCTTAACATCAACGGAAGAATGGCCAGCAGCACCATATACTCCCGCGGTCACAGACATACCGGCAACCTCTGTTCTCAGCAGGTCACCCTCCAGGCGGACGAAGCCATAGCTGCCGCTGCTTTCCGGCGTGGTCCCACGGGCAATACCGCCGTTGTTATCGTGACCGAGATGGCCGCCCTGAATGCTGAGACGGACGCTGTTATTTTCACCATTTACACCGGTCTGATGGCTGCGTGAGCCTGCCAGAATCCGGTCATAGTCCATTGCCTGTGTCAGCATGGAGGCATACAGGGGGACTTCAGCACGATAACGTTCTTCACTGCGCAGATACCAGCTCTCATCACTGTCCCGGTTGAGGGTGTAGTTAAAGGCCCCGGCCTGCAGCATATTCCCCTGGACAAAAGCCCCTTCCTCCGTGGTGGCACCGTTAATGGCCTCAACCACCTGAATACCCTTACCGGTGGTCGCCAGCCCCGTACCACTGTTGCCGGCGTTCACCAGATTCAGGATGGTTTTTCCGGTTGCCCTGCCGCCGTCAATGACCAGTCTGTCAGCATTGTTCTGTGCCATATCCGGGCGTACACGCAGGCTGATGGTGCCATTCTGTCCGTTCAGGTTTTTCACTTTCAGGGTTGCCGGTACGAACTTCCCTGTGCGGGTGGAGGTGAAATGAATCTGTCCGGCATGGCTGAGGTCATCCACCACCGACAGCACCGTGGCGTTATCGGGGATATTCCAGGTGGCACCGGAGGCGAGAGTGACATTCGTGGGGTCAATGGCACCGTTCAGCACAGTGCTGCCGGTCAGCTTCAGGGCTGTACCGCGCTGAGCAATGACATCCGTGGTGACGGTACTGTCGTTCAGCGTCAGCGTGCCTTCATTCAGGTTGACGGCTTTCTGGGTGAGTGTGGTGTTGCTGACAGTGAGTGTGCCACTTCCTGATTTTTCCACGCTGCCGTTACCGGTGAGAGAGCCTCCCTGCAGGAGTGCATCGCCTTCACGGATGGTCAGGGTATCGTTGTTCACCGTCTTCCCGGAAAGGGTAAGTATGGCGCCGTTATTCAGCGTGGTGGTGCCCGCCAGTGTGCCGCCCCTGGCGGTGAACAGTCCGCCATTTACCGTGGTATCCGTGGCCATATCACCGGCGTTCAGCGTGAATGAACTGCCTTTTTCCAGCATCAGGGCATCCGCCTGACCGCCTCCGATACTGAATGCCTTTCCGTCGCTCCGGGTACCACTGACAGCGGCACCGGAATCGACCAGCAGTACCCCGCCATTCCCCATGGATACGGTGGTGGCGGCACCACCGTTGCGGACATCCAGCGTTCCGCCATCATCCACACGGGTATTAGTGGCTGTGTGTCCGCTCAGCACATCCAGACGTCCGCCATTTTCCAGTACGACATTATCAGCCTTACCCGCCACAACGGAGAATGCTCCCAGGCAGTTTGTGCCGGTGACGGTTGCAGCTGTACTGGTAACCAGTGCACCGCCCGTGTTCTGGGTGACATCAGACGCTTTACCGCCGGCATTCACCTGCAGCTTTCCTTTCTGGTTGATGGTGGTATGCGCGGCAGTTCCTCCTTCCTTAATCACCTGCCAGCCATCACGGTTTATCAGCGTCTCTGTTGCCGTGCCACCGTTGTGTACATACTGGTTACCCCCCTCCAGTCGGGTGTTATGTGCCTCTCCGTGTACCGTCTGGTCACCACCGGCGTAAATGAGGGTGTCCCGTGCCATCCCCGAAGACCAGATAACCTGCCGGCCATTTTTGTTGATGGTGGTGGATTCAGCCGTCCCTCCGACCATCTGACCGCTGGACACATTTTCAGACTCCGGACCACCTTCTGCACCGGTGTTGACGATGGTTCCGGTTGCCAGTCCGCCATGTTTTATGGTCTGGTAACCATCCTGGTTAATAATTGTACCGGCAGCTTTCCCTCCCCCGTGTACCCACTGCTCACCTCTGTTATCCAGCGTGGTGTTCACCGCCAGTCCGTTAAGGCTCTGCCCTCCGCCATCACGAATAACCGTATCACTGGCAGTTCCTCCTGCCTGCACAATCTGACGACCATTTGCGGTGACAGTGGTGTTTCTGCCTGTGCCACCCGCTTTTATCCATTGCCCGCCGGTGTTTTCGTCACTGTCCGGCCCCAGCTCAAGCCCGGTACTGACAGTCACGCCATTAGCTGTTCCGGATACAAACTGGTTGTCATGGTTTACCAGTGTTCCGCCATTCACTGTTTCACCCGGGTGCACAACGATGTCAGCAGACAGCACCGGGAGTGACGTGACCGCGGCAAGAGACAGTGCAACCGCCACACCGCCACGTTTACCCCGTGTGCGGGCCAGTTCGGAGGCAACCACGAAAGCGCCCGTAATGTGATTCCATACCAGCCTGTAGCAGGTATTCAGATGTCGTTTCATCAGCATTTCCTTAATCAGAGTGAGGGTGAATAAAAAAGCCGGTATCCACAGATGTGGATACCGGCAGGTAAAGGGTTACAGTGCCGGAGGTCCGGCTGACGGAAGTTTCTGACGTGTGGCTCTGTTGTTCCCTGAATGTCTTTCTGTACGTATCTGTGCATGTTACTGACAAAGGTTATTATTAGCTTATCGATCGATATAAACGATCGATAAAATAGGTATCGATCGTTTTATTCTATTGTTTGGCTATTGCACGGACAAGAGAGACAGTAACGAAAACAGCGCTTTTGTGAGCAGACTCAGAGGCAGGGAGGACATCATCCACAACAGGTTCAGAAGAAGATCCAGTTCCATACCGCGCGGGCAACAGAGACCACTGTGTCACGGACGGCACGCAGAACCGTGCGTGCAACAGAGGCAACACAGACGCTCTCCGCTGTGTCAAATATCCGGTCCACCGCACCGGTAAACTGCTCACGGGCCTGAGCGCGGACAGATTCCGTGCGCAGCTCGTCCTGCAGGCGGGTCATCAGGGGACTGGCGGCATGGTCGGGAAGCGCTGTCATGAGCGCACTGACCAGCGTATCCAGTTCCCAGCCGGTGCGGGCCGATACGGCCACAACCGGATGTACAGGCCGGAACAGACGGAATACCGCCTCCGTTTTTTCGCGAATGTTCTGTGCCTGTGCGGGAGAGGGCTGAATGCCGGCCATATCCCATTCATGGCAGGGCTCCGTTTTGTCGGCCTGTGTCACCACAAACAGCACCTGCTGATGTCCGCACTGCAGGATGTGTCGCCAGAAATACTCATCCACAGACAGGGCCCGGTCATCGGCTTTAATCAGCCACAGCACCAGGTCCAGTTCAGGCAGAATGTCACGGTACAGGGCTTCATACTCTGCATCCCTGTCCCGGCTCTCGCCCACCCCGGGCAGGTCAGTGATAACCATGCTGTAACCGTGACCACTCAGACGGAAGCGCTGCACTTCCCGGGTGCCGGCGTGAACATCACTGACCGGTGTGACCTCCCCCTGAAACAGTGCATTACAGAGTGAGGATTTACCGGCCCCGCTTTTCCCCATAATGCCAATCACGGGTTCGTGGCTGGTGAGTTTGCGCAGATGTTCCAGGATGTGACGGGAAAGTGAATAAGGCAGGGAGGAGAGCGGTTTTTCAATTGCCTCAATGGCATCAGACGGATTCATACATGTATTCCCGGTGAAAAAAGACAAAACCCCGCGCACCGGAAAGGTGGCGGGGGATTCACGGAGATAATATCTGTCTGAAATTGTTTGGAATCGATGGGGATGTTGCGTATTAACATGAAGGAGGACAGGAGTTATCCGTTATTGGGCGATATCCTTCCATGAAAATACGCGGTTATTGTTAAACAGCAGGCTGATTACTCCGTAAAGGAGAAAAATATTCATCTTGCAGCCTGATTATCAGGTGTGTTTATGTTTACTGAGGTGAGTATTTTTCAGTATATTGTCGGGGCAGTCAGTGGGAGATATTAAATTTACGTTTAGAGTTATCTTGCTTCTGCTGTGTATTTTTATAAGAGTGCGCACGTAATGATATCTGTTGATACCATGTTGTTAAGTGTTTCCCTTCCGGGTCATGCGTACTTGCAAAATGGCATCTGAATCGATCACGGTTTGGCCAAACCGTGATCGAATAGAGAGGAATACGCACGTAATGATTAAATGCTTTTGTTACACCATTCTTCCGGCATGAATATTTATCCAGTTCCCTTTTTTATTTGTGTAGTGATACTGTCGGAATAGCGTTCAGTAATGTGAAGTGTCCTGTTAAAAATCTTTAATAAATGTGTCATCCTGGTCAGGAAATATCTGCTGAGATATTATTAGTTGGTGGTGTTTTTACTGAGTAATAGCTGGCTTTTAATTCCTGAACTGAAATACTGTCGCTCGTCAGGGTTTAATTAAAACTGGATGATGATGTGAAAATGAAGGCTGGTTTTTGTGTTTGTCGAAGAGGTGCTATTTTAATCCATTCTCATCATTGGCTGGCGATTATACAAAAGTATTTGAAGAAAAAATGTTGGATTTTATCTGTGTCAGCAGGGAGGAAGTATTTTATTGATGTATCAGTATTAAATGGTTTTTGTTATTTATAAAAATGTCATCCTGTCCATAGAATATTGTACTCAGCATTCAGTGCAGGAACTGTCATCTTCTTTATTTTATTCTACTTCAGGAGGGCAGTTTTCTGAAAACGTTACTCCGGGGAAACTGTTTATGTTTATTCCCGGCAGGAAACCCGTACCTGCAATACCCTGGATGATGCTTTTTGCTGGTACGTTGTTGTGTGAAAATTAATCAACATGTGTGTTCCGGAGAGCGCCCGTAGACGCACAGATTCATTCTAACATTCTTTAGCGACAAAATACCGAATGGTTATTATTTAATCTGAAAATCGACAGAAATTTTTATCCTGTATTGATTCTGCTGCTATTTTTGCTATTAGTAGCAATAGTTGCGGTACTTTATGTTCTGTGTGTTGTGAGGTCATTATGCCATACTTTCAGTATCCTGATGAGTTTCCCCTGAGCTCGCTGCCTCCACTCATTCGTGATGCCGTTATTGAAGCTCAGCAAATCACGCAGGCTCCCCTGGGGCTTGTGGCAGCATCTGCCCTGGGCGCTGTTTCACTTGTCTGCCAGAATCTGATTGATGTCTGCAGACTGAATACACTGCGGGGGCCGGTTTCTCTTTTCTTACTGACGCTTGCTGAGTCCGGAGAACGAAAAACCGCAGTGGACAAATTATTAATGGAGCCCCTGTACCAGCAGGAGATGCTGTTATATTCCAGACACAAAAATGAACTGACGACATGGAAAAATAAGGAAGAGCTTTTAAAGGCGCAGAAAAAAGCATTGTTGTCAAAACTGAATAAAGAACTCCGCAAAGGCGCGGATGAGTCAGAAACGCTCAGACAACTGGAAGCGCTTCAGAAAAACAGAGGGGAAAAACCTGTAAGATATAAATTCATTTTTAATGATGCCACGACAGCAGCAATTAAAGATCAGCTTTGTGGTCAGTGGCGTTCAGTGGGTATCATGTCTGATGAAGCCGGTATAATATTTGATGGGTATACCCTGTCTGAGCTGCCTTTTATTAACAAAATGTGGGATGGCTCCGTATTGTCGGTGGACAGAAAGAATGAACCCGAACAGATGATTGAAAATGCCAGAATGACATTATCCCTCATGGTACAACCCGGTCTTTTTGACCGATATATGGAGCGAAAAGGTTCTGTTGCCAGGGACAGTGGTTTTCTTGCCCGTTGTCTAATCAGTAAACCTGCCACCACGCAGGGGAAACGCTTTATTAACGGAGCTGTGACCCCGGGAGGATCATTAACGGCATTTCATGAACGATTAATGGAACTGGCCAGAGGCAGTATTGAAAAATCCAGTAAGGATGAACGTTATTGTCTGCATTTTTCTCCTGAAGCGCAAAAAATATTTATTGATCACTATAATGTTCTGGAGCAGGATTTGTCTCCTTCCGGACCCTTAAGCCAGTTTCGGGGACATGTTTCAAAAAAAACAGAAAACATTGCGAGAATTGCTGCGTTATTGCAGTATTTCAGTCAGGGTGAAGGGAAAATCTCTGCCGATATCATGACGTCTGCTGTCGTAATAAGTTCGTGGTACACAGATGAATATAAAAAATTATTTGCGTTACCTGATGAATCTGAACTGCAGCTGCAGGACGCCCGGGAGCTGCTCGACTGGCTCATTGAGGAGTGCCGCGGAGAATGCCCGCCCCGTGTCAGGAAAAATTATATTCTCCAGTGTGGCCCGGGCCGGTTCCGGAACAGGAAAAAGCTGAACGTCCTGCTGAACATTCTTGCATCTCAACTCAGGCTCTCTGTCGTGCAGGAAGGAAAAACCACCTATGTCCTGCTTTCCGAAATAAACAATATCACGCTGCCTGAACTGAATGCGTGCTACAGCCAGAAACTGATAAGATGGCATGAGCAATCCTTTGGCTTATAATGTTCCCTGTTGCTGAGACGGATTATTCAGTGGTGGTATCGCAGTATGCCCGTCACCCCCGCTTCTGCATGAGGGTGACGGAGGAAAAGTAAGTGTGCGGAGGCCCGGGAGCGTTATGAATCAACAGGCGTATAACAGGTACTCGTCAATCATCAGTTCCAGCTCGCGCTTTTCCCGTTTGCGCGCCACAGCCCAGTTTTCAAGCTCTGCATGTGATTTATGCTTTAACTCTTCAGTCCAGGGCTGCATGGAGTGGGCACACATCAGATCATACCAGCACAGCCATATCAGCGTGTGGTAGAGATCACGATCGTCGAAACGCCGGAGCAGGCTGTTCAGCCTGTTTGCCAGCCGGTTTTCACCCAGACGATGTAGCTCACTGAGTAAAACGCCGCCCAGATTAAAATGTGTAAGCAGCATGATTTCATGGGTCTGAATGCTGGTCATTAACCCTTCCTGAATGGCAGGAATGAACGGTGGTGTTCCCGGGTTGACGACCTGATAGAGTCCCTGTGGTGCCACTGAGATGATGGTGCCTTTTTCTGGCAGAAAAAAGTGGGCCAGGGTCAGGCGGTGATAACCATGAAGATGCGGAGCCCCCATTCCATGAGCGACGATAAGCCTCGTCACGTTTGTCATCCATTTCTGATGCTGGATGAGCAGCAGCTCACACCGGTTTTCAAGTTTTTGCATAATATTCTCTCCTTTAGCGCGCAGCAAAATGCCTCCGGGGGCCGGATCATGCCTTTGCTGCGGTTGAACGGATAACGGTCAGGAATTACGGACGGGACTGTGTAATACGTGCCTGCAACCAGGCTTCCACTTCACTTTTCAGCCATCGGGAGCTACGGCCCAGTTTGATGGGGGCAGGAAAGGCACCATCCTTGATGAGCTTGTAAAACCATTTATCGGTCAGGCCGGTCAGCTGAGTGATAAACGACATGTCGACCATCTGGTCATCCATCAGTGAAACTGGGGTATTCATGAAAATGTTCCTCCGGATGTTGTTAATCTCAACCGGCGTTGGTGATGAAAACAACGCACCACCTTCCCCGGCATAACAACCGGGGAAAAACGTAAAAAATAATCGGGAATGTGACCGTCAGGAGATAAACGGGGGGATTGCGGTGGCTGAGCCGTACCGGTATGTCGGGTGATTGTTGCGAAACGATGCTTCCGCACGCGCACGTGATAAAGGAGGGAGGACTTTCGTGAGACAAGGGGAAAACTGGCGTTCTGATAATTGCAGAGTTGTTTTTGAAGGCGGTTGTGGTGCATCAGCCCGTGACCTGTGGGCAGGCGACAGGTATCACTGGTGGGATAAGACTGTCTGATTGGTATTATAAATATATAAGAGAGCTCAAACACATGAGTTCATATATGTGAAATAAATCTGTGAGTGTGATCAGCAGACCAGTCTACCCAGTAGCAACAGATTGCGTTGTACTCACAGGGTTATCCCTGATAACTGGCGTATAACCTGCGTACATAAAACGTACCTGCAATGCACCTGAACAGAGTGCATTAAGCATCCGCCTGAGCGGTAAACGTATCCGATCTGGTGAGTGACAGTCTGAGAGCATTCTCAGTAATCGCCCCCTTGTATCCTGGAAATTGGTTAAGATAACAGCGATTAGATTTGGCAAGGTGTATGCAGCCAGCAGCTTAACATCTCAGCTAACTGGCTGGTTACCTTCAGGTTGTCGCAATGGCATCGGACATCCGGTGTCGGATAACTAAACGTAGCGTTAAGGCGATATTGCTGAGAGACCGGTTAAGTGGTTGCACGGGAGTAATGAGTTTGGGGAGGGTACCAGAATGTCAGTCTGGTGCGGTATGCTGGCAGTATCACGTTGATTACAGCATAAAGTAACGAGAGACGAATGGAAGTTAAAACCAGAGCAGTTCCGTCGTTGTTCATCCCGGGAGACGCTGGAAAAAGTGATTTCCCACACACGTTATAAACTTACCCCTGCGGAGCTGGAAGCCTTTAACTCTGCGGTCGATCACCGGCTGGCAGAACTGACAATGAACAAACTTTACGATCGCGTGCCGGCTTCCGTCTGGAAATATGTCACCTGAATCTTGAATCCGCGCTACGATGACTCCGGTGTTATCTGTGCACCGGAAGATCGGGAACATTAAGCAGTATAACGGCAACAAAGAATTCGAAATCAAAAGGGAATGGTGTACAGAGGGGCAGGCGTTCAGGCATTACCGGCCTGTATCTTCTGAAGGGGACTCGTATTTGTCGGGGCTGAGTATTCCGCTCGATTCGATCACGGATTGGCGGAATACCTGACTGTGATTGATTCAGGTACCATTTTGCAGGGAGCCGGTGCGTTACTGTCTGGCACAACAAACGCAGCGGGTCGCTCTGCCCCGCCGATTCCTGATAATCCCTCCTCTGTAACCTACTGCAACAGTACAAATACACTGACGCCTGAAACGGTAACCAGAATCAGCACCAGCAGTAACGTCAGTAAACAGAGCAGACGATCGGTCTTCCGGTAATAACCGAAGGGGTCGACAGCGCCACAATACGGGCAACATACTGTATTATGAGTAATTGCGTTACCACAGTCCCTGCACTTCTTTTTGCATATCACGATCGCTCCCTCTCCACGCCTTATCCGTAACCTGTTTTTTACATTAAAAAAACAACGCCGGGAATTCAATCGTCAGTCCGGCGATGACCGTTCGGGTTATCACAGAGTGCCTGAGACAGTGTCCTGCCGGAGGTCACCTCAGGGGCTCTGCGCATTTTTTACGACGTGGTTATTCCGTATGAACCATACGGAGATTTAACCATGACCTACAAATACAACCCCTTCTGGCAGCAACGTATTCGTGAGACGGTGCGGCACGCACTGAATGTTCATCCCCGCCTGACGGCATTGCGGGTTGACCTGCGTTTCCCGGATGTACCGGCAGCAACGGACGCAGCTGTGATATCCCGCTTCATCAATGCCCTGAAAGCCCGAATCGACGCTTACCAGAAACGTAAGCATCGGGAAGGTAAACGCGTGCATCCCACAACCCTGCATTACGTCTGGGCCCGGGAGTTTGGGGAGTGCAAAGGTAAAAAACACTATCACCTGATGCTGCTGGTCAACCGGGATACCTGGTGTCGTGCCGGCGATTACCGCGCTCCGGGATCACTGGCCGGGATGATTAAACAGGCGTGGTGCAGTGCCCTGGGAGTGGATGCCGGACGTTATGACACGCTGGCACATTTTCCGGTCAGGCCGGCGGTGTGGCTGGAACGCGATGATGACACCGGCTTTCAGCAGGTGCTGGAGCGTGCTGACTATCTGGCGAAGGAGAGTACCAAAGCTTACGGCACCGGTGAGCGCAACTTTGGCTGCAGTCGTGGCTGAGCCCGACAGACGACTTATCTGACCTTAGTGTGATGACGTGTTCACAGCGACCACACTGATTTTCCCTTCTGAGACTGAACTGAAAACCGCCATTCACACCTGACCACGCTGCCCGTACCGGGACGGCTGTTGCCTGTGTGTCGTCTGGCGCAGAGGAACATATACTATGTACGCAAAATCTTTTCTCGCACTTGATGGCAACGGACGTCTGACCGGTGCCCGTACCGCACAAACTGCTCCTTATGCCCACTACACCTGCCACCTTTGCGGCAGTGCACTCAGATACCACCCGCAATACGACACCGAACGGCCCTGGTTTGAACACACTGACGACGGGCTGACGGAGCACGCGCAGCAATGTCCTTATGTCAGGCCGGAACGCAGAGAAATACGGTTGATTAAACGTCTGCAGCAATTCGTCCCGGATGCCTTACCCGTGGTACGTAAAGCCAGCTGGTACTGCAGGCAATGTCACCACGATTATTATGGGGAGCAGTACTGCACACACTGCCAGACCGGGCGTTTCAGTGAGGAGGGGGTAGCAGAATGAACGGTATAAAAACGGGGCTGGGGATCACGCCGGGTGAGCACATTATCAGTGCCGACTCTGCGCTCAGCAGAAATATCCGGCATTGTTTCTGCCTTTCCTGTCATGGTCGGTTGATTCTGCAGACAGATGCTCAGGGGGCGTGGTTTGAGCATGATTTACATGCCCTGAGTGAGCAACAGAAGGGTAAGCGTGCAGCAAGAACCGTATTGACGGGGATGTGTTATTCAGTCGGCAGTGCTACGCGCCAAGGGAGCAATTCGCCGACCCGGTTTATCGGCCAGTCGGCTATGACGTCAAGGACATAGCGGAGGTAGCTTTCTGGCTCCACTCCGTTCAGTTTGCACGTCCCGATCAGGCTGTACAGCAGCGCTCCCCGCTCTCCTCCATGATCCGAACCGAAGAACAGGTAGATGGTATGACCTTTATATACTCACTATAGCATTGGTGGGATATTCCAGAGGAGGTCATTATGCATTCGGAAAATATTGCAGCTTACATCGGGCTGGATGTACATAAAGAAACGTTGGCGGTTGCTATTGCTGCACCTGAACGGCTTGGCGAAGTTCGTTATTATGGTACGATTAACAACGAAGCCCAGGCTGTACGTCGATTATTTCAGAAATTGCAGGGACTTTACGGAAACATTCTTTCCTGCTATGAGGCTGGCCCCTGTGGTTTTGGGCTATATCATCAACTCACAGCGATGAATATAAAATGCCAGGTTATTGCCCCTTCCCGGATACCAAAATCACCGACAGACAGAATCAAAAATGATCATCGGGACGCAATTTCTCTTGCCAGGTTACTGCGGGCTGGTGAACTTACCCCTGTCTGGATCCCTGACCTGACTCATGAAGCTATGCGGGATCTAATCAGAGCCCGTGCAGCAGCTAAACGAGACAGCAGAGTTGCCCGACAGCGAATTCTGAGCATGCTATTGCGAACAGACAAACGTTATGCAGGGAAGCACTGGACCGGCAAACATCGAACCTGGTTAGCTAATCAATCATTTAGTCAGCCATCTCAGCAGATTGCTTTTCAACACTATTGTCAAAGTCTGGAGCAGATTGAAGATCGCATACTTCAACTCGACCAGGAAATATCTCGCCTGTTACCTGAGTGGTCTCTGTGCAATCTGGTCTGCCAGTTGCAGGCTCTAAAAGGTGTTGGTCAGCTAATTGCAATAACCCTGGTTGCTGAACTGGGTGATTTTTCGCGATTTTCCAATCCCAAACAGCTCATGGCTTTTCTGGGACTGGTGCCAGGTGAATATTCCAGTGGAAACAGTATTCGTCCCAGAGGAATAACAAAAGTTGGAAACAGCGAACTGAGACGTCTGCTTTACGAAGCCGCCTGGTCTTATCGTACACCTGCAAAAGTTGGTGCATGGCTTATATATTACCGACCGGACTCTGTAACACAATATTCCAAAGATATTGCATGGAAAGCTCAACAACGATTGTGTTCTCGTTACCGAACTCTGACAGCAAAAGGGAAAAAATCACAAGTAGCCATTACGGCGGTGGCTCGTGAGTTGACTGGATTTATGTGGGATATTGCACTTGCTGCCCAATCATCATTCAGTCAGCAGAAGCAAAATTAAACCCTGAAGCAGTCAGACACGGAATGAGTGATCCTCGAAAAAGAATTCAGGGAAGCCAGAATGCGCTAATACCTGCACGTAGAAAGAGGCCAGCTCACTGCGTAAATCGTCATGGGGCTAAAATCCCCGAATAAGAGTTTGTAAAATCCAAGATACAGTCTGACTGTTTCAGGTTCTTTAATCCGCGATATAACGAAGCTCCCGGAGCTGCGTAGGTCTTTTTGGGCTTAATATTTGACAAAGGTCATAAGAGTTTTTGCGGCCCAGACTGACCATCCGCAACGCATTTTCAGCGATGTTATTGTC
>OBXW01000326.1_pt1 | contig 42680 bp, 47 predicted proteins | sample 1495431 | NCBI WGS metagenome assembly OBXW01 (sample SAMEA2580166, study PRJEB22360) | human gut metagenome | biome: human gut; feature: human-associated habitat; material: faeces | place: Denmark | collected 2008/2010 | reverse complement strand
GGGATAGCAGGATAAGCACCTGCAATGACGTTAAGCTGCTCCTGCATCTGAAGCACCTTGTCTCCAGTAGAACCATTCTCCAGTGTATATCCTGGCCACGACGCCGGAACTCCTGAGATCTCCTGGGCCGTGTTGATGTACATATCACTTCCATAGAAAGAGCGCAGGATCTGAATCGCCGTGTATCCCTGATCCGCCAGACTCTTGGATCCCCATTGGGTCATCCAGCCGGGACATGACACCTGCTTTCCATCACAGTACTGCGTCAGAATCGGCTGGCGGACATTCGGCCTTGACAGATAAGAAGCAAACAAATCATCCACCACAGAAGAAATCGTATCGTAGACATTTCGCCTGGGAATCCACTTATGGTCAAAGGCTGTAGAGGAAGAAATCGTGAAATCAAATCCCTGGTTCCGATACCATTCCGTGTACACCCGATTTAACGTAAAGGACATAATGGCAAGGACGTTGGCCTTGATTGCCTCCACAGGCCAGGTAGCATAGATTTCGCTGGAAGCGACATTCTTGATGTAATCCTTATAGCGGTCATAGTAATTGAGAGCCGTGGTGTCCCGCGGCGATCCGTCGTGTACCACGACATATTCCGGTACCACCACCCGACTTAATACAATCTCTCCCGTCTCATTCACCGGTTTGATCTCTGCCTCTGGAATTTTCGGCGGATAATTGCCGAACAGCGTATGAGCCGGGATCACATACACCTGCTCTCCTTCTTCCCGCGTAATCGGAAGAAGACGGATGTTTTGAAGAGCCGTCACCCCAGAGAGGATCTCTGTCCCCGCAATCTGGATAGGTTCAAATCCCGGAGCTGTCACTTCCAGCGTATACTCGGAGTACGGCTGTTCCTCCTGCCGTTCATCGAGGCTGTACTCTACCGGAGGCGCCGCAAGCTCCAGCGTCTCAGTCTGCCCGGATGAATCGGTGGAAACCATCTCCAGTGTATTCTCTGGTACTCCGGTATAGGAAATCCGCACACTGGCGTCCTCTACCGGAAACGCAGTTGCCTCCGAAGTAATCTGTATTTTTAGCCTTCCTTTATCGATGTTGTTTTCCTGCATATGATATAATGTGCTCATTTTATCATCACCCTGTCACAGTTCTCTTATCATCAGAATATGTGTGGAACCCGAAAATCATGTCATAAAATTCACGTTGTAAAAGAGGAAAATTTTCTATGAAATAAAAAAACGGGATGCCACCACAAAATGACGCTCCCGTTATCCTATCCCATATTTCCCATCAGAAAAAAACTCTTTGAATATCATGGTACATGACGAATACCATCAAAAGCAACAAGCAAACCATGCCAATCATATGAACATAGCCCTCTTTCTCCGGCGGCACTCGCTTGCCGCGGATCACTTCGATCACCAAAAAAACCAGACGTCCACCGTCTAGTGCCGGGATCGGAAGCAGATTCATCACACCCAGGTTTGCTGAGAGTAAAATCATCAGATTGAGCATATTGAGGAATACAAGCGCCGCTCCTCCGCTTTTGCTCTGATTGTAAGTGTCTTGAACGACATCCACGATTCCTACTGGTCCGGACATACTTTCCATGCCGATCTGCCCCGTGACAAGCATCTTTAAGCTTTCCAGAGTCGTACTGATCCAGTAACGGACCACGGAACCACCATAGCGGATCGTCTCCAGCACCCCGGCTTTTGTGTAAGCCCCTCCGCTGTAACCGTAACGGTACATCCCATACTTTTCATCCCACTGAGGCTTTAGGTGAACCGTCGTCTCCTTGCCGTTCCGTTCATAAGTCAAATCGATCTCTTCCTTCTGGTGGAACTGGTTAAAGGTGGTAATATCCCGAAATAGGTGAATCTTCTTTCCATTAATCTGTGTAATCACGTCTCCTGCCTGCATACCGGCCTCGGCTGCCGGATAACCCGCTTCTATCGAAGATACCACCGGTCTGTCGACACCGATCCACGCCGTAATAATGATAGCGCCAATCAACGCCAGCACAAAATTAAAGACCGGTCCCGCCGCAATGACACTGATACGTCGCCACGGAGATTTTTCATTGAAATTCCCCACGGATTCACCGGCATCGCTTTCGTCCTCTCCCATGGCGCAGAACCCTCCAAGAGGAAGCACCCGAATCGAGTAGAGCGTTTCCTTTCTCTGAAATCCGAAAAGCTTCGGACCCATTCCGATCGAAAACTCCTGCACTTCAATCCCATTGAACTTTGCCAGTAAGAAGTGCCCCAGCTCATGGATAAAGACGATAAATCCGAATATGATAATTGCAAGAATAATTCCCAAACCCTGTTTTACCTCCTGCTGCGAATTCGTTCATAAGTTTCCTGTTCTGCCGTAAGGATCTGTTCCAAGGACGGGGACTTGATATTTTGATGTGCCCGCATACAGTCCTCGATGATCTCCACGATTTCCAGGTAAGTAATCTCTCTGTTTAAAAACATGGCTACCGCCAGTTCATTGGCCGCATTGAACACGGTCGGCAAGCTGCCTCCGGTTCTGCCTGCCTCATAGGCAAGAGAAAGTCCGTAAAAGGTGTCCATATCCGGCTTTTCAAAGTCCAGGTGAGTAAGACTCCAGAAATCTAAGCGATCTCCTGGCAAATAACGTCTCTGAGGATAATAAAGCGCATACTGGATCGGGAGCTTCATATCCGGTGTGCCAAGCTGGGCGATCACGGAACCATCTTCATATTCTACCATCGAATGGATGACAGACTGCGGCTGTACAACAACCTGAATATCGTCTATCTCTACATCGAACAGCCATTTTGCCTCAATGACTTCCAGTCCCTTATTGACCATGGTAGAAGAATCGATCGTAATCTTCCTTCCCATAGACCAGTTCGGATGCTTCAAAGCATCTTCCACTTTGACGTTTAACAGATCTTCTTCCCTTTTCCCACGGAACGGTCCTCCGGAAGCAGTCAGCAAAATCTTTTGAATCCGATTTCCCGCATTTCCCTGCAGAGACTGAAAAATAGCGCTGTGCTCACTGTCCACCGGAAGAATCCGTATCCCTTTTTCCCTGGCAAGGGGGATAATCAAATGTCCTGCTGTCACCAAGGTCTCTTTATTGGCAAGGGCAATATCTTTCCCCGCCTCGATGGCCGCAATGGTGGGGCGGATTCCTATCATGCCGACAACTGCCGTGACCACAATTTCCGCCTCCGGAACACAAGCAGTCTCAATCAGGCCGTCCATTCCTGTAACAATCCGGACTGCTACGTCTTTTAACCGCTCCCGGAACTCCCGTGCCTTCTCCTCCTCGTAGACACAGACAACCTGAGGATGAAATTCCCGCACCTGCTGCTCGAGAAGCTCTGTATTAGAACCTGCCGCAAGGGAAATGACCTCGATATCCCCATTCTCACGCACCACCTCGAGAGTCTGTGTCCCGATAGAACCTGTAGATCCTAAAATAGCTATTTTCTTCATATTATTTCTCCTGATCTGTATAAAGCCTATTTATATCATAAAAAATACACTCAGATAGTAGATGATCGGCGCCGTGAAAATCACGCTGTCAAACCGGTCCAAAATCCCGCCGTGTCCCGGAATCAGTTTTCCATAATCCTTGATTTCATGATTTCTCTTGATGGCGGACGCCGCCAGGTCTCCGACCATAGAGATCAGTCCTCCGGCTCCACAGATCACCGCATACACTACGGGACTTGCAGACGCATCCCCGAAATGGCTGACTGCCGCCGCATACACTGCTCCCAGAAGCGCTGCTCCCACAACGCCTCCGACAGCGCCCTCCACAGATTTCTTCGGACTCAGTTTCGGAGACATCTTATGCTTTCCAATCAACATACCCACACAGTAAGCACAGGTGTCGCATCCCCAGGAAGAAAGAAATACCAGCCACACCAGATAGACACCTTCTTCCGGAATCATTCGTGTCTGATAAACATAGGACAACATCAGCGCCACATAGAAAATCCCAAAAAAGACGAGCATCATTTCTTCCGCCACATATTTAGGATAGGAAAAGACATAGACTGCCATCAAGATGATCAAAATCGCAATCACCAAAAGCCCAAGCCCCTGTCTGTCAAAAAAAGCAAGTACTTCGCTCTCTCCTGATCCTTTCACCTGGAGACGGATCAGCACATAACAGGCGGCGGCAGCAGCATATCCCACAATACCGGGAAGCGAGACGTGCAGATTCCGTACTTTATAAAGCTCGCTCATTCCGATCAGGCTGACCAGAAGAAGTAGAGCAAGCAATATATCATTCCCGGGAATAATCGTGGCAAGAGCAATCACCACAAGCAGAATCCCACTCAAAAGCCTTGTCTTAAACATCCGTCTCTTCCTCCTTTACCTTTCCGTATCTGCGCTCTCTTTTATTATATTGCAGAATTGCCTTTTCTAATTCCTCTTTTGTAAAATCCGGCCACAGAACGTCCGTAAAATAAAATTCCGTGTACGCCATCTGCCAGAGAAGATAGTTGGACAGCCGAAGCTCTCCGCTTGTACGGATTAGAAGATCCGGATCCGGAATCCCATGAGTATCCAGATACGTCTCAAACAGTGTCTCATCAATCTCCTCAGGATTCACTGTTCCCTCTCGAACGTCTGACGCCATCCGTCTGATGGCACGCACCATCTCATCCCGGCTACCGTAATTGATGGCGATCTGGAAATTCAGCCCATCATTTCCGGCAGAAGCCTCCTCAAGCTCCTCGATCCGCGTCCGGATATCATCATCCAGCCCGGTCTTATCTCCGATGACCCGAACCCGCATCCGGTTTTTCTCTGCGGTCTTCAGACAGGTCTTCATATAATTTCGCAGAAGCTTCATCAACGCATTGACCTCGTCCGACGGGCGGCTCCAGTTCTCCGTGGAGAATGCATAGACCGTCAAATATTTGATCCCCATCTTGTAGGCAATCTCACAGATCCTCTCCACGTTCTTGCTCCCCTGGGCATGTCCGTAATTGCGAGGCATATTTTTCTTTTTCGCCCATCTCCCGTTTCCGTCCAGAATAATGGCGACGTGCTGCGGTATCTTCATCCTTTCTCCTCCTTGACACATACATAAGAGCAAGAAGGAATTCCCTCCTTGCTCTGCTCTTGTTATCTTCTTATACGGTCATAACTTCTTTCGTCTTGGCTTCTACTGCACTGTCGACTTCTTTGATGTACTTATCCGTCTTTTTCTGAAGTTCGTCTTCCATATCTTTGATCTCGTCCTCCGAGATTTCTGTGCCTTTTAACTTCTTACATGCGTCGTTACCATCTCTGCGGATATTGCGGATCGCAACCTTCGCCTGCTCACCTTTTTTCTTTACGTCTTTTGCAAGCTCTTTACGCCGGTCCTCTGTCAGCTCTGGAAATACAAGGCGTATCACCTGTCCGTCATTGGTCGGATTGATTCCGATATCCGACGTCTGGATCGCTTTGGTAATCTCCTTTAACATACTCTTCTCCCACGGCTGAATCTGAATCATCCGCGCCTCCGGTACGGATACATTCGCCACCTGCTGAATCGGAGTCGGTATCCCATAGTAATCCACCGTCAGCCTGTCCAGAATGTGAGGATTCGCTCTCCCGGCACGAATTGCCGCCAAGTCGCTGTCCAGACTCTTCATGGTCTTCTGCATCTTCTCTTCGTATACTTTTAATTGTTCATGCATAAATCGTTCCTCCTGTCCTCTCTCTTAAACAGTCACTTTCGTTCCTGTAAATTTCCCGCTCATAGTATTGACAATACTATTCTCCTCATTCAAACCGAACACCAGCATCGGCATCTTATGCTCCAGGCACATGATGGACGCTGTCAGATCGACTGCCATCAGCTTCTTGTCAATGATCTCCTGAATGGAAATCTCATCGTACTTCTTCGCCTCTGGATTCACTTTCGGGTCACTGTCATAGATGCCGTCAATCGCTTTGGCAAGCAGCATCGCATCTGCCTCAATCTCAATCGCTCTGAGTACAGCTCCGGTATCTGTGGAGAAATACGGATGTCCGGTTCCTCCCGCAAAGAAAATAACCTTGCCCGTCTCAAGCGCCTTCACTGCTGCGTCCTTGGAAAAAAGCGTTGTAAATGCACCGCAGGTAAATGGTGTGAACACTTCGGTATCCATCCCCGCATAACGAAAAATCTCAGAAACATAAATGCAGTTCATTACCGTGGCAAGCATACCGATCTGGTCTGCCTTCACCCGGTCAATCGTCTCACTTGTACGTCCTCTCCAGAAATTTCCGCCGCCTGTCACAATGGCAATCTGAATACCCTGATCCACCAGCTTTTTCACCTGGCCTGCCACTTCAAGGCAAGTCGCCTCGTCAAAGCCTGTCTTTTTATCGCCTGCAAGAGCCTCTCCGCTCAGTTTTAGCAATACTCTTTTCATGGTATGAACTCCTTCTCCCGAGCCGTTTCCCCCGGCCCGTATTCTATCTTTTATTATATCTGGATCACTACCTTGTGTCAATTTGCATTTTCCACCGGAATCCGGACACACTTTAACGGAACGCTCCGCCTTTTTGTTTTTCCGACTATTCTTCTGTCAATGCAGCAAAGGAAGTATCCGCAAAAAACGTGTCCGCACTGTACAGATACAGAACCTCATTGATTTCTTCTGTATCCATCAACTCCTGAATATCACCATAATAATACCGCGGATCCACCACTACGATCTCCCTGTAGTACGGAGCCAGAAACGGGAGGAAACAGTTGGCGTAGGAATCCTTGAATACAAGCAGACGCTTGTTTTCTGTCGTTGGTGTCTTGATCTTTAACAAGCCATGGTTTCCGCCGAAAAAGACTTCGTACGCATTTTTTTGATCCAGCTTATCGGTATTATAAAAGCTGCCCGTCTTTTTCTGCTCATCCGTATATTCCACAATGGACGAAACCTGTTCCTGTGTCGTATTTTCATTCTTCTTCGGAAGAAATACATCTATTTTCTCTTTCATACCCGTTCGACAGCCGCTCTTTGCGGAAAGCGTCCCCTGGAACTGATCCGTCACCGGGATCTTTTCATATGTCAGAGCGGACGTGTCAAGCTCGGCAAGCTCGGCAAATTTCTGGAATGCAAGATATGCAGCGGACGTCGTCCAGTGGTGATCCGTCTTATAATATAGCTGCTGTTCCGTGTTTTTCCGAAACGTACTTTCTACGTCCACTGTCGTCAATCCTGCCCCTGTCAGTGTCTGGTATGCCTGATCGATATAGGAACCCTGATCCGCTGTCAGAGCCAAAGCCGGAAGCTTGTCCTTTAAAATCTCGGAAGCTGTCGGAACAATCATTACATAATGGTGGATGTCCTTATAAGACTTCTGAAATTTCTCCATTGCTTTCAATGTCTGGTTCACTACCGACTGCTGCGGACGGTCAAATTTTTCAATCAGATAGCCGCTCTTTCCGATATAAACTCCGTTTTCTTCTACTTTCCCGAGAAGACGGTCAAATCCAGTCTTCAATTTGATCCAGGAATCCCGAAACACAAACTGATCGTTAAAGTATTCCTGATATTGCTGTGCATAACTTCCATTCCCCACGGCTTCTGCTGTCAGCTCCGGCTTCTGCGCCAGCTCTCTGTTCTCCGTCTCCGAAATCTTCTTCGTCCCGGAAAAGAGATTGACAAGGGAAAGAATAAGAACCAAAATGGCAAACATAAATCCCACAAAATATGCAGTTGGAAATGCTGGTTTCTTCATGTCTGACACCTCCCTTAAAACTGCATGTACAGGAACGGCTGGTAGGAATTAAATACCAGTCCTCCAATACTGAGTAAAAATAAAATCAGATATACAACAACCGTGGTGATTGCGGAAGACTCCACAAACCGCTCGGAAAACTTTTTCAAAACCGGTCTCGCTGAAAGAATACAGACTGCAAACAGGAGAAATCCTGTCTTTAAATAGTAGCCTGCTGTCAGGTCAATGAAAGAAGAGGCACCAAATCCAAGTAATGCTCCAAGGATTTTGCCCACTGCATCCAGGGATGAGTTCATAAAAATCAACCATCCGAACATTACAAGAAGCATGGTATATAGATTGGCCGCCCATCCCGGAAGTCTTGAAAGCAGGTTCTTCCATACATATTTCTCAAAAATCAGAATGACACCGTAATAAAGTCCCCAGAGCGGAAAATTAAACGTTCCACCGTGCCAGATTCCTGTCAGACACCAAACAATCAGAATATTTCTGAGATGTCCGGGAACAGATACACGGTTCCCCCCAAGCGGAATATAAACATAATCCCGGAACCATGAACTCAACGACATGTGCCACCTTCTCCAGAACTCTGTCACACTTTTTGCAATATACGGATAATCAAAGTTCTCCTGAAAATCAAATCCAAGCATCTTGCCGACCCCGATTGCCATATCCGAGTAACCGGAAAAATCGAAGAAAATCTGCATCGTATAGGCAAACAGATAAGCCGTCATCATAGACATCGGCGTCCCTGCATCCTGAATCTGAGAAATCATCATAGAGAGTTGATCTGCCAGGAGCACCTTCTTTGCCAGTCCCAGAATAAAACGCCTCGCTCCTTCTCCAAGTCTGGACATGTAGACATTGTGTGTATATAAATCTTCCCGAATATCCGCATACCGGACAATCGGCCCTGCGGACATACAGGCAAACAACGACGCATAAGCAAGAAACGCAATCGGATCCCTCTCCGGCTCACATTTCTTCTTGTAAACATCAATAATATAAGAAAGATTCTTAAAGGAATAGAACGAAAGACCGATCGGCAGCGACAAAGCGGACGTAGAAAATCCGGTTCCAAGCCACTCATTGACAGCCCCGCTTAAAAAACCATAGTACTTAAAGAATCCCAGAATAAACACGTCTATCACGACAACGAATACAAGGGATGGAACCGCACTTTGGTTCCTCTTTCTCTTTCTTCCGATATCGATACCCATCATATAATGCAGTACCGCGCTAAACAGCATGAGCACCACATATACTGGCTCACCCCAGGCATAGAAAAAAATACTGGAAAGGGCAAGCACGACATTTTTCCATTTCCCAGGTACAACATAAAACAAAATCAAAACGACCGGAAGAAACGCAAATATAAAATTCAGACTGTTTAAAAGCATGTCATTTTCCCTCCACCAATTATTTTATCGCACTTTCAAAAGCGGCTTTCCAGTCGTCCGCCCTGTCTCCAGCCATATAGATCACATAGACTCCCTCCGTCTGTGCGTACGCCTTCTTCAACTGTGCGCTCTGCGTGACCCCATATCCTTCAAAACTCTCCAGTTGATTATCCAGGCGGGTATCCACAGCCTCCCCGAACTGCTCGGCATCATGGGCACTCTTGGCTTTCAGAACAAGGAGCTCATCCACTGCCATCGGTGACTCCGCTTTATAATAGAAATATCCATCACACTCCTTACCATCTATTCCAAAGTATCTCCGCAGATCCTTGTCTTTTCCCTCATCCATTCCATCCAGAAGCTTTGCACTTTCAAACTCCTTGTGCATTGCGCCAATGGATACGTCCTTTGCGTATCCCCTCATACAGAGAATTCCCAGATATACAAGAAGAAATGCGGCAAAGCAGACTTTGATAATCATCCCGTTCCAATCTCTTCTTTTCTTTTTCATAAGTTAAAGCCCCGCCTTTTCTACAATATAAGATAGCCACTGTTCATAGTAGGCCTTTTTCATATGGATTCCGTCCTGCTCATAAAGGCTACTGTCAGCCTCTACAATGAAACAACTGTCGATGTAAAGATATCCCTCATCTTCACACATCTTCTGAATTGCCTCATTATACTGCGGCTGCTTCTCGCGGCCGGCTTTTTCCTTTATGCTTGCTTCCGTCATCGGAAGAATGGAATTCACACAGATCATCGTATCCGGAAGCGCGTCCTTAATCTTCCGGATCTGAGACTTATATTTTTCAATAAATCCATCGATGTCGGAATTATACATCTGCAAATCATTGCAGCCAAACTCCATAATGACAGTAGACGGTTTCATAGAGATGACTTTTTCGATCAGCTCATCAATCCCGTTGACAGAAGCTCCACGCTTATAAACAACAGATCCTGCATCCAGTATCCCATACACATCCAGTGCCTCAGAGAAAGAATCTCCCACGACCAGAACACCTTCAAAGGCCTTCTTGAGCGTCGCACTGTCAAGCTCCACAACTCCATATTGATTTCGCTTAGATGCATCAATCTCCGTCTTTTGATTTGCTCCTTCCAGAGCCTCCCATTGCTTCTCTGTATCGGAGATATCTACTTGCTCCAGTTTTTCCAGTTGCTTACGATTCTTCTTATATTCGTCCGGGCGGCTTTTCTTTATCTGAACACAGACAATGATCCCGATTATAATGGCAATCACACAAAGAGCCACAATCAGGATCCGTCGTCTTAAAATTTTTTCTCTTGCACTTTTCATGTATTTATCCCCTTAGTATTGTCGTAAACTCTATTTGTATTATAAGAGGTTTCTCCCTCTTTCGCAACACAAGGATTGGAAATAACGCTCCAGCGCTTCCAGATTCTCATCCGAGTGTTCGATCTCCCTGGCGTAGCGCCAACTAGACTCCCAGACATCCGCTTTTTCTAATCTTCCCCCCTGTCGAAGCCATCTTGCCATACACAGGTCATAAATCATAGCAGTACTATAGATACCAAAGCTGACTTTCGTATCGATCCTACCGTCATAAACTGCTCCGCAAAAATAGGTATAGAAGAAAAACATCATCAAATTCTCCCCGTACTGTTCCCACTTCTTAAACAGAAAAGATTCCGCAATCTTCCGGTAGGATGCCTCTCCATCCTTATAGAGAATTTCAGCCACTTTAGAAAGCTCGTCTTCCCAGCTCTGATGCAGAAATTCCATCCGAAGAAGCTCGTCCAAAAACCTTGTCCTTTCTATGAATTCCAGACTGTCTCCTGAACAGGCGGCACTTTGAATCTCTGCAAGTCTCCCATCAACCGCAAACAGATTTCCCTCCTCCAGCGCCCTCTGGCATACCTGCCCCGCTATCAGACATCGTTCCATGCGGACAGAAACAGGCTCCTTCCGGTTCTGTACGGTCGCGAACAGCCAATCCCGGATCTCGTTTAATATCGAATACATCAGGAAGTCAAAGTTCTCATCCGGTTCCGGCTCCTTCTCTTTTGTCTCTTCGCTTAGGAAGATAAGCGGCTCCGTACATTCCAAAATAATCCTGGCCGCTTCCGGACAAGAAAGGGACAGGGAAATCTCCCTCACATTCTCAAACTCCTCCGTATGTCTTGGATACTCCCGACAGGTTCGGCAAAGAAACTCCTCTCCCATCTCCTCGTAGAGATCACAGAGCTTCTCCTCATTCAGGAAGCTGCACCTCCTGTCAAACTGCAAGAACGCGCCCTCCTCCCAGTCAATGGATGTCAACATCCGGTTTCCAAATCCACCCTCGATGCTGCTGTACTTTTCAAGAGATTCCTCATCAATCAGAATCTGCCATCCAGCGCAGCAGGTGTCCGGGCATCGGTCTGCAATACAGTGAAATTGATCGTAAAAATGTGGCTTGATATAAAGCATACGTTCCCCTCTTTTTACTTTATTCGACATTTATTTATCTTACCGGATTTCTGACCCATTGTAAAGCTTTGACAGGAAAAACCGGGTGCAACTTTTGTCACACCCGGTAACTTCAAATCGTTCTCTATGCCTGCGGTCCTGCACTGACAAGTGCTTTTCCCGCTTCGTTTCCTTCGTATTTCTGGAAATTTTGGATAAATCTCTGTGCAAGATCCTTTGCCTTTGTCTCCCATTCTGAAACATCTGCATAGGTATCTCTCGGATCCAAAATATTGGTATCTACACCCGGAAGCTCTGTCGGTACTTCAATATTAAAGTACGGAATCTTCTTTGTCGGTGCGTTCAGAATATCACCGTTTAAAATTGCGTCAATGATACCACGTGTATCTTTAATTGAGATACGCTTTCCTGTGCCGTTCCATCCGGTATTGACAAGGTATGCCTTCGCTCCGCTCTGCTCCATTCTCTTAACAAGCTCTTCCGCATATTTTGTCGGATGCAGCTCCAGGAATGCCTGTCCGAAACATGCGGAAAAGGTCGGCGTCGGCTCCGTGATACCACGCTCTGTACCCGCAAGCTTTGCCGTAAATCCGGAAAGGAAGTAATACTGTGTCTGTTCCGGAGTCAAAATGGAAACCGGAGGAAGTACACCAAACGCATCTGCTGACAGGAAGATTACTTCCTTTGCTGCCGGCGCTGCGGAGACCGGACGTACAATCTTCTCAATGTGATCGATCGGATAAGAAACACGAGTATTTTCTGTCACACTCTTATCCGCAAAATCAATCTTACCCTCTGCATCAAGAGTAACATTCTCAAGAAGCGCATTTCTCTTGATCGCATTGTAAATATCCGGCTCGGATTCCTTGTCCAGATTGATGACCTTCGCATAGCATCCACCTTCAAAATTGAAGATTCCATTATCATCCCATCCATGCTCGTCGTCACCGATCAAAAGACGCTTAGGATCAGTAGAAAGAGTTGTCTTTCCTGTTCCGGAAAGTCCGAAGAAAATCGCTGTATTTTCACCATTCATATCTGTATTTGCAGAACAATGCATGGAGGCAATTCCCTTAAGCGGCAGATAGTAATTCATCATGGAGAACATCCCTTTTTTCATCTCTCCGCCGTACCATGTGTTGACAATAACCTGCTCACGGCTTGTGATATTAAACATAACGGCCGTCTCAGAATTCAGCCCAAGCTCTTTATAATTTTCCACTTTCGCCTTGGACGCATTATATACGATGAAATCTGGCTCGAACTCTTCAAGCTCCTCTTTCGTAGGCTGGATAAACATATTGGTAACGAAATGTGCCTGCCATGCAACTTCCATAATGAAGCGGATCGCCATACGGGTATCCTTGTTTGCTCCGCAGAATGCGTCCACAACGTAAAGCTTCTTTCCAGAAAGCTCATCCAGGGCAATCTTCTTTACTGTCTCCCACGCTTCCTGTGTAGCAGGATGATTATCATTTTTATATTCGTCAGAGGTCCACCATACTGTATCTTTGGAATTCTCATCAATTACAATGAACTTGTCTTTCGGGGAACGCCCGGTGTACTCACCAGTCATAACATTGACTGCGCCAAGCTCGCTCACCTGTCCTTTTTCAAACCCTTCCAGACCCGGTTTTGTCTCCTCTTCGAATAGCAATTCATAAGAAGGATTATGCACAATCTCTGTGGTTCCAGTAATGCCGTACTTGCTTAAATTCATTTCTGCCATCTTACATCAAACCTCTTTTCTTTCATTTTTTGCGGGAAATCTTATCCAACGACTCCCTTTTACCATTATACATGATAAGTCAATGAAATCAACTAAAAATTTTTCTATTTTAACGCAGGAAAGCGCGTTTTATCGATATGCACAGATTTTGCCCGAAAAATGATTTGATATTTAGTCATTTTTTTAACAATCCATGCCATCCTCCTAAAATTCTCTGCTCACACACTTTCTTCTGAAATCATCTTATAGGTGATTTTCCTGGCAGATCCATGCAAGCAACGCTTCGCAGCCTTCTCTTACGTCCCGGTATGTAGTATCAAAATCACCTGTATACCACGGATCCGCAATATCCTCGCCTTTACGCTCCGTGAAATCCAGGAGCCGGAATACCTTTCTCTCCGGATCGCTGTTTCCGATAATCCGTCCAATATTACGAATATTCCAGGAATCCATTCCAATGATATAGTCAAATGCATCGTAATCTTCTCTTCTCATCTGACGTGCCCGGTGATCCCCACACGGGATCCCGACTTCCTTTAATTTATGGCGAGTGCCGTGGTGAACCGGATTGCCAATCTCCTCCCGGCTGGTAGCGGCAGAATCAATGTAAAATGAATCAGTTAAGTTTATTTTATGAACCATGTCCTGAAAAACGTACTGGGACATAGTACTACGACAAATATTGCCGTGGCAGATGAATAGTATTTTAATCATATCTCAAAAACTCCTTATATTTGCTGTATTTCCTTGATTTATCGGCTTTTCCTGTCGTCTATTGGTATCCTCTGTTCTTGGCATATCTTTTACCTCAAAAGTAGTAAATTAAGAGAGATTATGCCATTTTACTACTCGACTTTTGTCATCCGTTCCAACTCCTCTTTCGCATCATCGTAACCGATGTGCGTATAGGTATTCATTGTCACTCCAATATCAGAATGTCCCATAAGGTATTGGAGCGTTTTCGGATTCATACCGCTTTTTGCCATGTTAAAACAAAATGTATGCCTACATACATGAGGTGTAACTTTAAGCATCTGCACTTTGTAGATACTGTTGTACTTCTTGCAAATATGTTGAAAGTATTTCTCCCAATGCAGAGCTACCATCGGCATATCATTTTTATCCAGATACAGGAATCCACATTTACCATCTATCATAGGCTCAGTTTTCACTTTCTTCCTGTTTTCGATAATTCGCTGAAAACAAGCATATACCTCGTCTGACATAGGAATTTCTCTTGTACCGCTTGTGGTCTTTGTGTTCTCAATCACATACTCCATATTCCTTTTTCTCTGTAATTGATGGTTGACATTGATTTTTCTATTCTGCATATCAATGTCATTCAGCGTTAATCCTACAAATTCAGAAATCCGAAGCCCTGTTTAAAATAAAATATAGATTCCATCATAGTATCTGCAAAAATGCTTGTCCTGTGCTACAAATTCAAGGAAAGCTCGCTCCTGTTTTCTTGTAATAGCTTCTCTTGTCACGCTGTCATTCACGACAACGGTGGCAAGCTGAAACTCAAACGGATTCTTGCGTATCAAATCATCGTCAACTGCCATCTGGAATGCAGGTCTTATAACACCCCTTATAGAATGAATGGAACTGTAACCTCTCCCATCTCGCTGCATTTTGATAAGCCAGCATTTTGCGTCCGACAGTTTCACCTTGTCGATTCGCTTCTTACCAAACACTTCTTTTTTTATAATATTAACTACAAATTTATAGTTGGCTTCTGTATTGTGCCGCACGCCTGTTTTCTGTAAGAAATACTTTTTCACCAGTTCCAGAACGGTCATTTCTCCACCACGGGGAACTATCTCATCATCAATATCTTTCAATATCAGTTTTTCTTTCTCTCTTAATGAAATATCATCCCTTTTTCCCTGTGGTGTCTTATCCGTCTTTTCCAGTTTCCAACTGTACACAAACTGCTGTTTTCCTGTGGCATCAATGTATTTGAATGCGTATCGTCCGTCTTGACGTTGGCTCTCTCCGTTGCGGAGAATACGATTTTTGCTGTCCCTTCTTTTTCCGCTCATATTCATGCTCCTTTCATACAAAAAGAGCCCCGTCACGATATAGCGTAGTATATCATAGGCGAAGCCCTTTTTCCATCTTAAAAATAAAAGTAACATTTAAAATAAAGTATCCTTTGTATTCATCCGCAAGGCTACCTGCATTGTAATTTATTCAAAAATATTCAAATAGCCGTTAAACCCTCTAAAAAACTTCAAACTGTTTTCTCTTGATTAAAAACTTCACCCCATTCTGAATAATAAATCCTGTATCTATATTATCTGCAACAATCTTTCTTAATTTCTTTTCTCCTAATATTAAAATAGACAGATGCCTCATCAATCGTAAGACAGAATTTATCTTTTATTTCAACCTGTGTCTGCTCTATCATTGCTTTTCCTTCATAAATTTAAAGCAGATTACTATGGGAAATTTTAATACTAATGACAAGAGCCTTATCAACCCTTGCCATTGCATTGTCACGTATTTTACCTATCTAATTCCTAAGTCGCTGTTTATCAATTGTTCGTATCTGTTCAAGTAGAATAACAGAATCCCTGTCCTTCAACATTTTTTACTTCAGTATGTGTTGGTAATTTTGCTTTTGTCTGTGTTTTCCCCGTAATTGCCGCCACAATAACCGTAGGGCTGTGTTTATTGCCTATGTCGTTTGAAATGATAAGTACAGGTCGTTTACCTCCTTGCTCCGAACCGATAACGGGATTTAAGTCTGCGTAGTAAATATCGCCACGCTTAATCGTTTTTTCCATTGTGTTTGACCTCCTATCTGAATTTAGGCAGGAGTGTTCCGCCTATGTAGGCAGCCAAACACAAGGAAGTATTTAGGTCGGGAGAGCATAAAACAAAACTCTGTTTCCATAAGTCGCCTTGTGTTTGGCTTTATGATAGAAGCATCTCTATTTGTCCTCGACACCCCGAAGATGCAATGCGTTGTATCACGCAGGGAAGTCACCAAACGGTCAGCAGCGAACTGACGCCACGGGAGTTTCACCCCCAACTGTCTCGTTCTGACAGAGCCGCCCTCATTGCCTGCGGTGGACTGGCTACCACTCGGACTGTGACTGGACGGGAGTATCATTATCCTCTTTGTGGGTTACGGCGAAATCGGGAGCTGCCCGATATTTTGAGTCGGTAACGAATGGCTCACCACCTTTCATATCGCTCACTGCTTTTTAGCAAGTCTTGGCGTACCGCTGCACACGCTTATGCTCATCACAATCACAAAGAGAAAATATTTGGCGAATGATTATTCGGTTGTCAAGGAGCCATCCCGTTTTCGCCACACAAAGGAAAACAGGTGAAGGGGGAGTGATGCCCCTTCACCTGTTTGCTCACTAAAAAAGAATTCGTGTAGTGTAAAATTTAAAAAGTCCCAAAATCTTTTTTCAACTTCTCAATAGCAATATCAACACTAAATTTGACTGCTCTTTTCGTACAGCCCTCTATGGCTGCAATTTGCTCATAGGTCATTTCACCGAAAAAGTACAGTAACAATCTACGCCGTTGTACTTCGGGCAGTTTTTCGATTACTCTATGTAACAACTCGTATTCCATATTTCTTGATACTTCTTCCTCAATACTTTCCGGCTTGCAGAACGCACGTTCATTCAATGACGCTTCTGTCAGCTCCGAATGTTCAATATGCCTACTTAGCTTGTTGAAATATGATATATCCTCAAGCTCAAAGCGATTAAACAACTCATACAGTACTTCATCAATCTCAATGCTCTGCAATGCACCTCGACTGTCCTTAAACGAGAGGTAATAACGCCCGTCTAAAATAATCAATGTATATGGATTGTACTTGTCCTTTTTACGATTTTGATGCTTTTCATCCATTGTCTGTTCCTCCTATCAATCTGAAATTTGAAAAATCCAGATTGATAGGGCGGCGAACGGCAACCAACGCCAGAAGCTGACTTATTCTGCGTTCCAGTAAAAAAGGCACAAAAAAATCCGCAAAGATTTTGTAATCTAAGCGGATATAAGAATATTCAATTCTATAATATAGAAATATAACCTCTATTTTTCGGCTATACGAGTACCGTAAGCACGCAAGGATTTTTTTAACGAGATGTCCTTGCAGATTGCTGAAGTATTATATGTAATTGCCGCTTCTGATAAGCAGCAGTGCCGTCATTTCAGACCAACACATAAAAACCCTCCAAACCTTAAACGGGTTTAGAGGGTCAAATTTTCATCTGAGCGTAACAAAACAGCCCACCCAAAACACCGTTTTTTTATTAGGTGGGCTATCTTACCTACAGATTCTCTTTCAAAATACGAATTTTAATCTATATTTTCTTTTCTACATTTATAACCTTTTGAACCCAATCACGATAAAACGCTTCTTCATGTGATACTAATATTACTGTACCTTCAAATTCTAAAAGTGCAGTTCTTAACGCCTCCTTCGCCAGTGTATCAAGATGATTTGTCGGCTCATCCATAATTAGGAAGTTACATGGTTTCATCATAAGCAAACATATTTTAACTTTTGCCTGTTCACCACCACTTAAAGTACTAATTTCCTGCATAGCATGTTTGCTTGAAATACCACAACCTGCAAGGCGCTTTCTTACATCTTTTATAACAAGTGATGGATAAGCATCAGAAACAATTTGTATCGGTGTTTTCGTAGTATCTGACCATGTTAAATCTTGTTCAAAATACCCTATCTTTACTTGCTCCGAAAAATGAAAATTACCTCCTAACGATGGAATTTGATTTACAAGAGTTTTAAACATTGTAGACTTCCCTATACCATTAAATCCCGTAATAACAACTTTTTCTCCACCTTTTACGGAAAAATTGATATCAGACAAGACAGAATAATGATAACCAACATCCAGATGTTTCACCCTTAAATGCTCCGTTGTAGTTAGGGGAGCGGCAGGAAATTTGAAATGTGGCTTGATTTCTTTTTGTTCAATCGCTTCCATCTTGTCCATACTGTCTAATGTAATCTTCTCGAAGTAACGCTTTTTTTCTTCTAAACTCATAATATGTTCCAAAATATTTTGTAATTTTCTGATTATCAATGTCACAAATCCTTGTGGATATTTTTTCTAAAAACTCATAATCATGTGAAACTACCATAAAGGCATTTTGCAAACTTGAGAGATCCTCTGCAAGCCATACAACATGTTCCTTATCTAAGAAGTTTGTTGGTTCATCCAGAAGCAAAATGTCTGGTTTTTCTAATAATAATTTTGCTAATATGACCTTTGCTCTCTGCCCGCCACTCATCTGCTCTATAGGTCTATCCAGTCCAATAGCCATTAAGCCCAATCCTGTCGTCACTTGTTCTATCTTTGTATCAATCAAATAAAATTCATTACGTTCTAACTCCTCCTGATACCTTGCAGCCATATCTAATTTTGACATATTCCCATCTACAGACTGACAATACAACTGATTCATCCTATTTTCCATCTCATATAATTCAGAAAATGCTGATTGCAGAAATACCCTCATAATTGTACTTTTTTCAATTTGAGCATATTGGTCGAGATATCCTATTTTTGTGTTTGGTTGCCATACTATCCTGCCAGAATCAGGGATAAGTTGCTCTGTACAAAATTTTATAAATGTACTTTTTCCTGCTCCATTTTGACCGACAATCCCTATATGTTCCCCTTTATTTAATGAAAAATCTGCATTTTTAAACAGATAATTATCACCAAAAGAATGTGTTAATCCTGTAACTTCTAACTAAACTCATAAATAAAACCTCTCTTTTTTACATCTAATTTTCTAAAATAGGCAAAAAAATAGCAGAAGTTAGATACTCATAGTATCAGTCCTTCTGCTATATACATTTCATTATAAACTTCTTAAATGAAATAACCCATATACAACAAAAGGCTACAGACAAAACATTGCCCATAGCCTGCTGCACAAAAATTTGTACGAGAAAAGAAACAATATATGAAAGAAAAAGCTCTCATGTATTGCTACGTTTCCCGATGAAATCTTTACGTGTTATATTATGCTATACTCTGCACAATGTTTCATCGGATTTGATTGTACAGAGCTGATTTTCTTTTTAGGTGGTAGTTCATTCGTTATATAAAAACTCATAAAACCATTCTCCTTCAAGTTATGATTTTTTAGAATACCACAAAATCAGCCCTTTGTCAAATCAGCTTTTTATTAAGTTTTTAGTCTTTTGCTTAAAAAATTTGTTATTGCAAAAAGAGAGGTTTTATATGCAATAAAAACCAACATATAAAAAAGTAAGCCGACAAACTGTGATTGCTCACAAGTTCATCGGCTCTGCGTCTAAAGCGTCTGGCTCTTTGATAACGACTATATGTAAATTTTTTGCATTGATTAAAGTTTCCTGTTTGCATTTGGGGCAGTAAAGAGGATAGTTCTTCAAAATTGTATCCTCTCTCAGTCTGTCACGGGTTTTGCTCCCACAGATAGGACATCGTATCCAATCAACGCTTATTTCTCTCACTTCGCTGCTTTGTACAGTAAGCCTCGATTGCCTTACTAAAAAACATTGCTAAATTTTCACCGCCAAAACGATTGATAAACTCTGAAAATCTTTCGTCAGTAATATATAAATTTCCTAAATAGGAGAGCATCTGACTATCGCATTGATAAAAATGCTCGGATATATATTCTTGCCATTTCTGCACAATCTGTTGAACCTCTGAACAGCTTGGAGTCTTTCCCTCATACGTTGCTAATTTTTCAAAGAGTTCCTGTGCCGTACAATAGAATGAGCTTATCTGCTCATTTTGTATTTTGCGACTTTGTGATGAGAAGATTTCCTCAAATTGTCTAAAGCTTTCCGTATTGCCCCAACGCTCGATGATTTCATCTCGAAATTGTGTTTGCAGTTCAATCACTTTAGATTGCGAAAAAGCAGTAAAAGCAAGTTTTTTTTCTCCATTGATTTCATTTTTTATAAGAGCAATAATTGCGTCAATACGCTCTTTCTGTGCCTCTAAAATGGAAAGATGTCTTTCTAAGGCTTCGCTGCGATTATAATGTGGGGCATCTAACAGTTTTTTTATTTCTTTTAACGCAAACCCAACTTCCCGAAAAAACAATATTTCTTGTAGTCTAATTAAATCTTCCTCGGTATATAATCTATATCTTGCTTCTGTAACAATCGAAGGTTTTAAAAGCCCTATCTCATCATAGTAATGAAGTGTTCTTGCAGTAATTCCTGTCAAATTTACGACTTCGTGTACTGTCATAGGTTTTTTATTCATTCCAAAAATCCTCCGTGGCTTTCAAAATCTCATTTGCAGGCAATAATGTTGCTTCTACAATACTTTTCCCTGTTTTTTTCAAATAGTGTTTTACTAAGTGATACCCACAAGCATATCCGGCACAATAGGGCAGTCCAACAGCAGGATAATTTTGTAATGCTGCCATTTCATCACCATACAAATAAGCATTAAGCTTTTCAAGTCCTTGTACGCTCAAGCCATCAAAGATAATTGGTTTAATATATTCGTTTAAGGTTTGCATATCGGTTTTTGTAACCCACGGGCCTGCTTTATCCTCCCCATACAAATGCGTTGCAAAATTTTCGGCAAGTCCCTCGCTGACCATCATTTCACCAAGAGTAATATCGTTTTTCCACTTTATAAATTGGAAACGCACATTGTGATTGACTTCATGGGCAAGTGCAACATGTAAATGCGTTAATGTGTATTCATTAGGAATAAGCCAAGAAAAAATATATCCAGGTATTCCTCCATCACCACAATACCCCTCATTCATTTTGATATAAGGACTTTCAGAATTCGCTAATAAAATGGTGAATAGATAATCTTTGACAGGCAATTGTATTCCTTTATCAATAAAACAGTTTAAAGAGTTTTCTATTGATAGCTTACAATCACTCCAGAGCTCATTTGACGATAATGCCTCGATATTGGCTCGTTGACTCTCATCAACTTTTGTAGGAGCAATGTGACCAAGCATACAGCTTGCCATTATAACATCATATCCATTAGGAGTAGTAGCTTTCATCGGTACGCTGTAACATGCCCACTTTTTTTCAAAAGGCATCATCATTTCATAACGGTAAATATCATTTTTCTTTTCAGACGGTGCTTTCATTATTTTTTTGTAAATTCCGTCTGAGCGAATTGGAATTACTTTCATTTTCTCTCTTCCTTTCTCGTTTTTCTAAATCTTACACTATGACGCAACGTGAAAGTCAAGAGAACAAGTAAATATTTTTATGGCAGGTCAATTAAAAATCTTATTGATACTGTGCCTTTGCGTCTGGCTCTTTGATGACGGTTATCTGCAATTGTTTTGCGTTTATCAAAGTTTCCTGTTTACATTTCGGGCAGTAAAGAGGATAGTTTTTCAAAACTGTATCTTGTCTAAGTCTATCACGAGTTTTACTGCCACAAACAGGACATATAATCCATTGAGATTCATCCATTTTATTCACTCCAGCGATTTTCTTAAAGAAGCAATCCATTCTTCTATCGCCCCTGCCAGTATATATTGCTGTTGTAAAACTGCCATACCAGTAGTCGGAATGTCATCATCACTTTTTTTCAAAGCGATATTTTCTTCCAGATATGTTTTTAAAACTGCCATACTGCTTTCAATATTATCCAGACATTCTTGTTGTCTTTCTTTTGGCATACTGTCCAAATTTACGATAACAGCATTAAAGTCTAAAAAAATGTTGATAGGCTTACAAGATATTTCAATCATCAGTTTCTCAAACTGCTGTTTTCCTTTTTCCGTCAAAGTATAAACTGACTTTTCTGGCATTTTACCTTCTTTTTCAATATGACTTGAAATGTATCCTTTTTCCTCCAACTGAATAACCTTTTTATAAATAGAAGGGGTGCTGATTTTTACCCACTTTGAAATATTACGGTACTCTACCAACTTTTGAATGTCATATGCACTCAAGGGTTCTTTCTTTAATATTCCCAAAACAATCAGGTCAATGGTCGCCATATCATCTTCCTCCTTTACTCTCTTGACAACTACTATAAATTATAGTAGAATACCTCTTGCGTTTCAATTACTGTAATTTATAGTAGTATATTTTATTTCATTAGTCAAGTGAAAGGAGAAACAGTACAATGGACAAGCAAAACAAAAAACTGGAGTTACTGGGCAATGCTCCAATTCCAAAAGCCCTTTTAGCTATGGGTATTCCTACAATGATTGGTATGCTTATCAATGCTTTATACAATCTTGTTGATGCCTATTTTGTCGGTGGGTTGGGGGAAAGCCAAATGGCTGCTATCTCGGTAGTATACCCACTCGGTCAAGTAGTTGTCGGCTTAGGATTACTTTTCGGTAACGGAGCAGCATCTTATATTTCCCGATTATTAGGGCAAAGGAACAGAGAACAAGCAAACAGGGTTGCAAGCACTGCACTGTACAGCAGCCTTGTTGTAGGCACAATTATGATAGTTCTCTCAATCATCTTTTTGGAACCCATTTTAAAACTGTTGGGTGCAACAGAAAGTATTCTTCCTTATGCTGCCACCTATGCGGGTATTTATATCATTTCCTGTATTTTCAATGTTTTTAATGTAACAATGAATAATATCGTAACAAGTGAGGGGGCAGCGAAAACTACAATGTGCGCTTTGCTGTTAGGGGCTGTTCTCAATATAGGGTTAGACCCTTTATTTATATATACTTTTCATTTAGATGTTGCAGGAGCAGCTATTGCAACAGCAATCTCTCAGATAGTATCGACTATGGTGTATTTGCTTTATATCTTCAGAAGGAAAAGTGCTTTTCAATTCAAGATAAAAGACTGCACTTTTTCTAAGGAAGTTCTTTCTGAAATTTTTAAAATCGGCATTTCGACACTTGTATTTCAGCTATTGACAAGTATTTCTATTTCCTTGATAAATAACGCAGCAGGTAATTACAGCGATGCAGCCATAGCAGGAATGGGAGTTGTAACTCGTCTTATATCTATGGGCAGCTTAACAGTATTTGGTTTCATCAAAGGATTTCAGCCCATTGCAGGATATAGTTATGGTGCAAAGAAATTTGACCGTCTGCGTACCGCAATCAAAACCTCTGTTTTATGGTCAACCATTTTCTGTGTAATTGTAGGTTTATTGTTCAGCCTGTTTTCTGCAACTATTGTTTCACAGTTTACAACTGGAAATGTAGAGATGATTAAAATCGGAGCTTCCTCATTAAGAATAAATGGTATTACCTTTATGCTGTTTGGATTCTATACGGTATATTCCTCTTTATTCCTTGCTCTTGGAAAAGGAAAAGAGGGATTTATTCTTGGAGCTTGCCGACAAGGTATCTGCTTTATTCCTGTTATCTTAATCTTACCCTTTGTATGGGGATTAAATGGTATTTTGTACGCACAGCCGATTGCTGATGTCCTCTCCGCACTTATCACGGTATTTATGGCAATCCCTTTGCACAAAAGCCTGACTGTTGAAGAGCGAATAATGAAAGGAACATCTTCTATCTCCTGTGATGAACAATCGCACTAAACATACTATTACAAGCAGAGCCGATGAGCTGTGGGATAACCCACAAGTCCATCGGCTCTGCGTCTATGCGTCTGGCTCTTTAATGACAGCTATGTGCAATCTTTTGCGTTAATTAAAGTTTCCTGCTTACATTTCGGACAGTAAAGAGGATAGTTTATCAAAACTGTATCCTCTCTAAGTCTGTCACGAGTTTTACCTCCACAAACAGGGCATAAGACCCATTCGCTTTTTGCTATCATACACTTATTTCTTCTCCCATCTTTTCAATCTCCTTCTGCAAATTCTTCAGAAATTTGCCTGCGTGTGCACCATCCATTTGCGTATGATGGAATTGAAAAGAGATTGATAAAAGAGCCTTATCGCCATCAATGCGATACTTCCCCCATATCATAAAAGGATTGTTGAAAATTCCGCTATTCATACCCACAGCACCGTCCAGTTCTACATTTACAATAGCAGAAGTACCTATAACCATATATTTTTCCGATAGGTCGTGGTCAATACAAGTGTTGTGTACTGCTGTTGTATATTTCAGGTAATCTGCATTGAACTTTTCAAGACTGTCCGTATATGCAATATCACAGGAACTAACTTCACCATCTTTGTTCGCAACAATAGTGTTGACAGCAAGTTTATCATATTGCATTAGCTTATTTCCTACAGGCAATAAATAAAATTCTTTTACAGAAGCAGCAGCTTTTCCTATACAAAAGTCAAGAAGCATATTGAATTTCATACCACGATTTTTACTTACTTTAATCAATGGCATTACATCGTATGTCTTGAAAAAAGTGACCATAGGATTAGGAGCTTTCATCCAAAGCTCAAACGCCGATGCTCTTGCAGTTTCTTTGGGATTGATTTCTCTTACGCACATTGTTATTACCTCACACTATTTGCAAATCAGATTTCTGTTTTATTTGAACTCAGTCGTTTATCATTTGTTTCTGAACATTTTGCAGTAAGCACAAAGCGTTGTGTAGGATAACCAAATTCTATTAGAAGTTCTCGTTCTGCAAAACCAAGTTTTTGTAGTTCTTTACGGTATCCTGTATCGGCTCTATCACCCTTCCTATAAGTTGTTATACAAATATCTTGTTCTGGATAATAATCTTCTATTAACGCATCCAGAAAAAATTTTTGAATGCCTCTTTTGCGATATTGAGGATGTATACCCAAAAACTCAATGCAGCATGGTGGAATGCTGAAAGCCAGAGCACCAATTAACAAATCCCCATCTTTCAAAACCAATGCCTGTTTGTTTTGGATACATATTTTTAATTTATGTAAGTAGTCTGTTTCATCTAAAACAGGGTATCCATCAACCACTAATCGAAGTAGCTCCATCCAAGAAGGAATATCCTCTATCGTAGCAAACCGTATATTGTTCTTTGTCAATGTAGTATTTACCTTTTTATTATGTATAACAACCTGCAACAACAATGGATAAAACTCTTGTTTATCACGATACTGTGCAGGTGAGGTCTTATACATAGCTGTAAAAGCAGTAGTAAAAGATTGTTGACTTTCATATCCACAGATAAAAGCAATTTCAATGATTGGTTTATCTGAAAACACCAATAACTTTGCCGCTTCCGTGAGTTGCCTTCGTTGCACATAATCGTGAATTGTCAGACCGACTGTTTCGGTGAACATTCGATGTAAATGATATTTTGAGTAATTGACCGTCGTAGAAACTGTTTCAAGGTCAATCTTTTCGCTAAGATGATTTTCGATGTAATCAATAACCTGTTCAATACTAATAACTGCATTATTTTCCATACAAAACGCCTCCTTTCTTACAATTATAGTAGCAAAAAAATTTGCCCGTGTTTTCACAATTCTTGCTATCTTTTAGAGATGTCCTTTTAGCCTTACCGTTCACTTCCATTTGCTTATTTTTCGCTGTTTATATACCGTAATGTCATTTTTGACATTAGCTTGCCCATCTTGATTGGAAAAAGATAGCAGGCAATCGTCTGGATTTTTTGCACGAAACCATGGCAAATAATAAATCTTTTAGATGTGATATGCTTTGCAAGTCCATATCCTACTTTTTGTGGGTCAGCCATAAATTCTTTTGGAACAGGTAACGGCTCTGCCGACTTTGTTCGAGTTAATGGCGGGTGAATAATATGGAAGGTAACACCGACAGAAGCATATTCTAAATTAAGGCACTTTGCCAATGCTTCCAATGCGCCTTTAGTCGAAGCATAGGGAGATATTCCTATAAAACCTGTTACTCCTACACCAGAGCTTGTAAAAATGACTTTTCCGTATTTTTGTGCCTGCATATACGGCAATACACTTTTTACTAAACGAAGTGCGCCATAATAATTCACATCAAAAGACCGTTCATATATATTGAAATCAGTAGTCGTTTCTTTACCAAAGGTACAAAGGCAGGCATTATGAATAGCAATATCTATTCGTTGAAATTTTTTAATAATATCTGCAATGGCGATGCGTATCTGCATCTCATCACATACATCTGCCTTATAATAGAAAAGTTTATTCGGAAATAACTGTGCCAATCTTTCAAGGCTTTCTGTATCAACATCTAACACAGCTACTTTGTTTCCATCCTTTAGAGCCTGCTCCATAAAATAATATCCAATTCCTTGATTTGCACCAGTAATTACAATGTTAGACATTATGCCACCTCCATCTCTGCAAAAAATTTCTCGATATGTTGATAAGCAGCATTCCGAAAAGAATTTTTTTGTTCTTCCGATAATTCTCCGCTGAATAACCATCTTTGAGCAAAAAAATAAATGGGTGCATAGTATTTAACAGCTAGATATCCACTATCTGATTTTGGAATTATTCCTATTTCCATTAGCGTACCAAAAACCTTACTTTGAAATTCAAGTGGCTCTGCAACCATCCAACGGTCATATATCTTTTGGACTTCCGAATTACCAAATTGCTCAATCAGAAGAAGCCTCATTATTTTGTTGCAAAAATCGTCCATAAAATAGCTTTCAAAAAAGGTATCGCAAACAGTTTGGTAAAATGGCTTCTCCATTGAACAGGATTGCACTGACAAAGATTGTTCTAACCGTACCATCATATCGGTCGCCACTTGCTCAAAGTGATAAAGCAACTCATCAAAAATAGCTTGTTTATTTTTAAAATGATAATAGACAGAACTTTCTTTAATCATTACCTGAGCACAAATATCTCTAATAGAAACTGCTGAAAATCCCTTTCGAGAAAAGAGGTCTAAAGATACATCTAATATTTTCTGCTTTGTATTACTCATCATTTACGCCAACCTTTCTAACGACTGTTAGATAAATTATACCTAACAATCGTTAGAAAGTCAATGCTACTGAAATAGGGATAGGTAATTTAATAGAAAACGCAGAATAAATGACTGTGATTGCTTACAAGTTCATCGGCTCTGCGTCTGTGCGTCTGGCTCTTTGATGACAGACATATTAAATTGTTTTATACTAATCAAAACTTCTTGTTTGCATTTCGGACAAAATAAAGGAAAATTTTTCAATTCTGTATCTTCACGAATTTTCAACCTTGTTTTATTTCCACATATTGGACATAGTAACCATTCTTCTTTTTGCACAACACCACTTCCATTCTTCGTAACTACTTCAGGCTTTTTTCTGCTAATGCTTTAATTTCTTCTTCAAGTATTTTGGGTTCAGTAAATCCCTCATTAAATCCGTCTATTTTTTTCAATGACTGAAACAATCTTCTATAAAGAAAATTCATCTTATCATAGTTCATTTCCCCACCTATACAAGTTACATAAAATGCGTGATTTAACAATTCTAATGGAAATAGTGTTTCAAAAAATCCATTTATTCCATTCGGAGTATAGCAACATACAAATAATCCTACTCGCTTTTTCAATAGCTGCTTTAAGTTATGTTTACAAAAACGAGTTATTTCTTTTTGAATTTTTCCCATATAGACCGAACCACCTATTAAAATGGTATCATATTGTGATACATCAATTTTGGAATTTTTAGCAGAAAATACTTTTACGTCACTTTGTAAATAAGATTTTAAGATTTCCACACACTTTTTTGTGCAGCCATATTTAGTGGCATAAATGATTGCAATTTTCATTTTATTTCCCCCCTCACGATAAATCTTGTCAAACTGTTCAATATGTTTTCCCAAAATTTTTATTGCCTCCGCTTCCTTCTCGGCAATACCGTCATATCTGTTCAGCAAAAGAAAAATGGGAGCGAAAAATTGTAATGCCATAATTTTAGGGTCTGCTTTCCGCATATAACCTTGCTTTATCATTTCTTCAAAAATTTGAGCTTGATTAGAAATCGCAGTATCAATATACACTTCCCGATAGATACGGTCTATTTCCTTACTTTTATATTTTTCAATAGAAAGCATCTTTCGGAATTGAGAAGCATAGGGGTCTTTTAAGTAAACAGGCTATCAAAAAGGCTCGATTGGCAAAAGGGATGACCAGAGATGACTTTTTCAAATATTAGTTCAATTTCTTCCATGATAGATTGGCTGTCATTTTTCATACATAATAGCATAGCCAAGCAAGCTTGCATATCTGACATATTATCTAAATTAAAAGAAGATTTTCCATTTTCAATATCCGGAAAATGCTTTAAAATAATTTGACGTATTTGCTCCAATTCTTCCTTAAAACATTCCCAAGGGGTACTAAACACCCTGGCCCTATAATAAACTTCATCAGCATGTATTTCATGAACTGCATATTTCTGTATTCTTTTCAATTCATCTAATATCTGACTTTTAGGAAAATACCGATTATTATATTTAATTTCTGTTTCAAATTCTCTCCATTGTCTTTCTGTTTGGTGAAACAGGAAAAGTAAAAGCATCATCCACTTATTATTTTCATCCATAAATTTACTGTTCTCTCCTCATCCATTGCTTTCCTTAGTATATCAAAATATTCCCTCTTTTACTAGCTTCTACATGCTAGATTATAAGAAAAACGCCCTGCCAAAGCAGAGCGCCTTCATCCTTTCCATATTATACTATCCGAAACATTTTCTGTGAAACTGTCCCTTCTCCATTTATCTTTTACATTTCCTTCCTGGCATTCTCCAGTTCTTCCACCCGCTTTAACTCATATACGGCGTCCTCCAGCCCCAGATGGGTATAGGTGTTCAGCGTTACTCCGATATCGCTATGCCCCATCAGATACTGGAGCGTCTTTGGATTCATACCTGACTTCGCCATATTACTGCAGTAAGTATGGCGGCAGACATGGGGGGTAATATTCGGCATCTGAACCCGGTAAATGGCGTTGTATCGTTTTACCATATGGTTAAACCGATGCTCCCAATGCATTGCCACCAGGGGAAGCCCCTCTTTATCTGTAAACAGGAATCCTGTGTATTCGTCCACCACTCTCTCATACCTTGGTGCTTCCCGGTCCTCGATGATGGCCTGGAAACACCGGAATACGTCTTCGGACATCGGCAGCTTCCTGGTTCCAGCATTGGTTTTCGTTGACTCGATAACCAGCCACATATCAGAAGTTGTCGCCTACTACCACCGCAGCAAACTCAAAACATCTGCGCCAATCCGTCAATGATGCTGTTTCTTCGCCCGCTGATACTTAAACTCCAGTTGTTCACCAAATACAGCCTAAAAGTAAGTAATCGTAGCCGTATTCGCCAAAGTTTTCTCGCATTATTTTACAAAAAGGGGAATCCCTATTTAATTTTCTATTTTTGTTCATTTGTTCCCATGCTTATCATTTCACTGTTTCTTACTAAAAATTTTGAACTCCCCTTTCTATATTTTTTCGAAAATAGGTTGAATTTATCCTATTATTGGATATAATAAAAGTAAATAGCAAAGGAGGTCTCGTTATGAATATCAACACAAAAAATCTAGTTTCCATCACTGATGCCAATCAAAATTTCTCTAAAGTAGCCCGCCTCGTAGATGAGAACGGTTCTGTTATCATATTAAAAAACAACGTCCCCCGATATCTAGTCATGGAATTCAGTTCTGCTGAAGAAGAACAACTTGCCGCCGATGAAGATGTCATGTCTATTTCCAAACGTCTCATTGAAAAGAACCGGCAGGCTTACGAGGTACTTGCCAAATGATCCGATTATCCAAGCCACAGATACTTTTGCTGCATGAACAACTCATTGCAGAAACCGGAGGGTCATCGGGCCTGCGCGATGAAGGAATGCTGGACTCTGCACTGAATACCCCCTTCCAAACCTTTGCTGGAAAAGATGTCTACCCATCACTCCAGCAAAAGGTAGCCCGTCTTTGCTTTGGCCTGGTAAAAAATCATCCCTTTGTAGACGGGAACAAACGTATCGGCGCACATGTTATGCTGGTGTTCCTCGCCTTAAATGGGATCGAATTACAGCATACGCAGACAGAACTGTCCGAGGTCATCCTGCAATTAGCGGCAGGCACCCTTCAATCCACTGATTTACTGGACTGGATACTCTCACATCAGATATAGTAACAAGCGATGATACTCTTTTTTAAGAATATCATCGCTTTATTGTATCATCTATAAAAACTTGTCACATCAAGGCTCTTTCGAAAATGGTGTAGTAGTGGTGTAGTAAGCGCCTTTCTGTTTCGTAAACCCATTGATTTTACTGGCTTTTCCGGGACTTTTCAAGATACTGCCGTGGCAGATGAATAATACTTTTATCATGTTCGCATTTCTCCTTATATGTTGGTTTTTTTCTGAGAAATTATATACTTCATTTCGCTATGTTACACTGAACTACATTTTTTACAATTTACCGAAAGCATTATAATGTAAACTCTATGATTACTTTTCCTTTTCATATACAATTTTACACTGTTGGCAAACTTTCTTTGTTAGTAACAGATTCCATGCATGCATTCTACTATGCCAGCGTTTATTCTTCAGAAATGTATTCCAATCCATTTCTAATACTGTTTGTAACTCATAGTTATCATCAAACTTACATACAATAACATACTCAAACTTCTGATTATCTGGTATATTTGATTCTGGTTCTTCTAATCCATAAAACACACTTGTTGTATTGCTACTCGTTGATTTTATACTGTATCTATCACCTTTTCTGCTAATCGCATCAATATTTTCTGTTCCTACTGGTGCGGGTGAAAGATTAGGCAAACCAGGTGTATTATTATATAGTTCTATTGCCAAATATTCGCCAAGTTCTCCAACTACATTATTTGTTCTAATAACCCCACGGTGTTTTAATTCTTTTATGGCCATACTATACAGTTGAATTATTTCTTTAGTTTCTTTTTCTTGCAAATTAATCATTTTATCCTCTGTTCCTTTTAATATTCAATCTTTACCATATTCTCTTTTCAAAATGACTATCTATTCTAAAATCTATTCTTTATTCTCATGTAAAGTTGGATGTTGCATGTAAAAGATTTTTTTCTGCCGTTCAATTTCTGTTTTTAACTGCTCTTTTGTAGGCAGATAAGTCAAATATTTTGACATAAACAGTCGGTCGTTGTCATGAAGTACCGAATATCTGGCAATATCCTCATCTGTTTCTGAACACAGCAGAATCCCAATGGTAGGGTTATCTCCCTGCCCTCGCTTTAAATCATCATACATACGCACATACATATCAATCTGTCCTACGTCTTGATGAGTAATTTTGCCCATCTTCAAATCGATTAGGACATAACACTTAAGTTCAATATTATAAAAAACGAGATCAAGATAGTAATCCGAGGTTTCCGTTACAATGTGCTGTTGACGAGCCACAAAGGCAAATCCTCTCCCCAGTTCCATCAAAAAATCTCTAATATGTGAAAGAATGGAGGACTCTAAATCTCCCTCTAAATAGGTATCTTCATTTTTAAAACCGAGAAATTCCGCAATCATTGGACTTTTAATCAATTCAAATTGATTTTTCTGAAATTCCGCAGTTTTCTGTTTCATTTCTTCAATTACAGCCTCTTTTTTCGGCGTCTGAAGAAGTCTGTAATAATATTGCGTACTAATATTACGGTCTAACGTTCTTGAGCTCCAACTCTCGTCAACCGCCTCTTTCATATACCAATAGCGTGCATTTTCATCTGTAACACGAAGAAGACTCCTAATATGCGTCCAGTTAAGATTGTGAACGCATGCGTTCATAATCTGCTCATCGGGAAAACACTGATAAAATTTGATGTAATAATGCAAGTTTCTTTTGGAATAATTTTTACCAAACTCCTTTGTCAAATCCTCTGCCAAGGCAGAAATCAAACCTCTACCGTACTCTGCACGTTCACTGCCACCCAGTTCTTGCTCTACAATTCGTTTACCTATATTCCAATAGGTAAGCAGCATTGCCTTACTGGAAGCACTATAGGCAGCCTCTTGTCCAGAGGAAATAATGCTTTTAATTTCTGTAATAACTGACTGGTATGGAGTCAAATGTTTTTCCATCATGTCACCTCGATTCCCCATAATAATTATATTTTAACTTGCTTTTCCTGTCACATCAAGACTCTTTCTAAAATGGTGTAGTAGTGGTGTAGTAAGTGCCATTCCTCTCCGTGAAACCATTGATTTTACGGGCTTTTCTGGGACTTTTCAAGATACTGCCGTGGCAGATGAATAGTATCTTTATCATCTATTTTCTACCTCTTTCTTTTGAAATGATATGCTGGTTTTTACCCTATTTTATGCGGATGTTTGAGGTTTTTGGATATTCCTTTCTTCACTATATCTTTGGCAAATCATAGCATAAGTTTGCATACTTTTTCTTTCAATCATGCTAAAATGTCATGTTAAATTAGTGTTTTAACATTATCGATTTCTGCTTGATATATCGCTCAACTGATTACTACTACTTTTTTCAATTCCTCTTTCGCATCTTCGAGTCCCAGATGTGTGTATGTATTAAGAGGACACCAATATCGGAGTGCTTCATCAGATACCGAAGAGTCTTGGGATTCATACTAGATCTCGTCATATTAACTACAATATGTATGCCTGCATACATGTTGTGTTACTTTCGGCATCTCTGCTTTGTATATCCTGTTGTATTTTTCTCTTATATGCTGAAAGTATTTTCCCCAGTGTAAAGCAACCGTAGGTTTATCATTTTACAACAAATAAAAAAGCCTTAGTTGAGGCCTTTTTCTATTGCACTATTGCATACAAGAGAGATAATTTTTTGCCAATACTGTTCACAATCCTTTCTTGCTCTGCTACAGGAGGAAGGGGAGCAGAGCCCTCTTTAACATATCCTGGGTTAGCTGATTAATGGATGTTGAATTTCCATCGTCAAATATACCTCGGAATTGGCTTGAACGCAGATAGTGCAGAACATATTTGTAATAGCTCGTTTTATAAACAGCCATAAATACACCAAATGATGCAGGTTCTTTCAAATTACCAATAAGTGCACATTTTCCAACCATTAGGCAATTCAAATGGCAACTCATCTTCAATACAACGATATTTACCATCAGAGTACATCTCATAATAAAATATTATCGGAACATTCTTGTTAAAATTAAAATCCTATTCGAGCTCTAATGTCATTTAACCACTCGCCTTTATATTTAAAGAACCTTGGTCCTGCAATCGAATATTTCTTTCCAGATATAAGCTTTGCAGCAGCTGTCAATGACATTTCCTTCCCCTTATATTCCACTTTTCTATCACCGACAACCTTGCACTTAATACTCGGATCATCATAATATTCGATTTCTTCTCCTACTGAAATCTGACATTTAATAAAAGAAAAATTCTCCGCTTTTTCATGGCTTTCTGTGTCAATTTCCTGTGCCAACTGTTCCTCCAGTGCCTCTACATCACTTGGAACAACTAATTTCAGATTTTCTTTGCAATCGTGGATTTCTGCCATTGCTTCCAAAATTGCATAGGCTTCTTCCGGCTTCATTGCGTAGAATTCACGAATCCTTTTCTGACCATTAAAGTCATCAATAGAGCGCAATTCTGGATTTAGCTTATCGATAATTGTATGAAGCTTTAAGTCCGATAGTCTTGAGTTCACTTCGTACGTCGCATATACTCGGAATGCAAACGGAATACACTCGCTGCGATTTAATTGCTTCAATCGCTTGTCTATATCATCTGCATATCCTATTTTCACATAATCTGGGAAAGAAGGATTTGTGAGAATGTATATTACACCTTTTTTATCACTCATATACTTTTTCTCCGTTTAATTTAAAATATTTTTAGCTTTCCCAAAATGCAAATTTTGCCCTTTGGCTTTGCACTTTGAAAAATCACTTTAATAAGCAATCCTAAAATAATCCAAATACGCTTTATATTTATCCTGTGCCGTCAAGCATGTATTTGTCAGATTTCCTTTTTCGTTACTCCACTCTTTTAATCCACGATAATAGAACATCTTTAGATTATCCTCTATGATGAATGGAACAATATTATATTTCAGACATTCTTTAAACATAATCAGTCTGCCAACACGACCATTTCCGTCCTGGAACGGATGAATACGTTCAAACTTCACGTGGAAGTCCAATATATTTTCAAAAGTCTTTTCTTCTTTTCCATTATACTCCGTCAGCAGACCTTTCATTTTATCGGCAACTTCTTCCGGAAGTGCTGTATCCATTCCACCTACTTCGTTCGGTATCTTTTTATAATCACCTACAGCAAACCAATCTTTTCTGGAATCACTAGTACCATTCTTCAGAATCAAATGTAACTCTTTGATGAACTTCTCTGTCAGCGCTGCCTTTGCATTATCAATGATCACATCAATACAGCGAAAATGATTGGCTGTTTCAATCACATCATCCACATTCAGCACTTCTTTTTCTACACCTATGGTATTGGTTTCAAAGATATATCTGGTCTGATCATGTGTCAGGCGGCTGCCTTCGATATGATTGGAGTTGTATGTTAAATCAATCTGTGTCTTATGGTAAATCCCGCCAGAATACTTATTTTTTTTCTGCTCCTGCAAAATTTCCAGCAATGTTATCGGCCGTTCTTTCTTCTTGTTGGAACGCTCAGGTTTTTCTGCATTTTCAGGAATTTTCCAAGTCTTTCCGGTAAGAAATGCACCGTTCACTCGTCCCTGAGCACAATAATTTCTAACACTACGCTCTGATATATTCCACTTTTTTGCTATTTCAATAACTGAACGGTATCTCATCTGCTATCCTCCGTCATAAATCAAATCAAAAAACAACACTCATCTACTGCTTAGTATATCACATTATCGGCAAAAATATCAATCCTTATCTCTGCCACAGTTCTGTTTTTCAGCCGATAAGCAATGTCTTATTTTACTCCACTTCAATAAAAAATAGTATTTTTATCATATCTTTTATATCCCTTCATAAGCCTTCAAACCTTGATACAATCGAACATTAGCAATTCGATTGCCATGTATTACGGGCTTTCCGGCACTTTTTTCGATTTTTGTTAATAAAGTTAAGCTCGATTTTAGCACCACAAACAAGACAGTACATATAAAGAACGCCATCCGCTGAGGCTATCCATTCCATTTTGCATGTCAGAAGTCTCCTAACTTTTTCAATTTAGCATTTTACAGAGTCTTTTTTAACATTATGTAATCATCCGTTCGGTATTCTTCGTAAAATCCGTTTTTTAGGAAAAGAGAAACTGCAGGATTGTCAATTACAATATCATCAAACATGAATTCAATTCCATTTTGCTTTGCACATTCACACAGGAGGTTAAGGCCTAGGGAACCGTAACCTTTCCCACGATACTTTGCCATAACAATTATATCCGCAATATATATTTGCCTGTTCTCGTCAAAGTGATATGCTATCTCACCAACAAACATATTATTATCATCGAGAATATATCTATAAAACCTTTTACCATCAGGATTTCTTACCCAGTAATCATACCAACTTTCCCATTTATCTTTTGGAAAGTGAATTGTACCACCCCACTTTTTATTAAATTCCATGGTTTTTTCATCATTTATTAATTGCTCCCGAAACCACATGTCTTCTAATGAAGGAACAACCAATTTAATCATGTTTTTATCTCCTTCTTAACAATTTTTACAATATACATTTTATCAAGAAACCATGAATACTTCCTCCATTCGATAAATTGTATAACCCTTCACACCCACTATGAGAACTGCTACCCTTTTAGAATATCCTTTTTCTTCTATTCATCTGATAAAAGTTCCGTAAAATCACGCATTACTATCTGTGATAGTAAGAGCAAGTTTTGACTATTGTGAATGTACCGACCCTTACACAAACTGGAAGCTATCGCTACAGGCAGCTACAGATCTCAATAATATTCTCAACAATATAATCTGGCTTTTCATCATCTCCAGTTATTTGCCAATAACCGCCAAAGCCTTGTTTTATCCATATTGTTCGCATTCCCATTTTTTTAGCGGGCATAATATCATTATCTATTCTATCTCCAATCATTATTGCCTTATTAGCCTCACACTTAGCCCTTTGCAAAGCAATTTCAAAAATTTTAGGATTTGGTTTTGACACACCTTCTTCTGCCGAAGCAATAACTAAATCAATAGATACGCCTTGATTGTTTCTTGTTGAAAACATAATCAAAGATAGCGTGCGCCGCTTCAAAAGTACAGCCTATCCCCTGATAATCAGCATCCAACAAGGACTACATGTATCACAAACTGAACTTTCATCATCCGGCTCTTCTGTTCTTGAATATGCATCTATCTCACTAATCACTTTACCTGCGTGTTGAAGTATAATTGCGGAATAATACTATGTTTCATTTATACGTTTTTCATTTCTTCTTTCACTTCATTCACCATGTACAACTTCAAAAGAGATTTAGTTAATATGTTGGCTTATGAAATTTTTTATCAGCGTTGCGGCTTCTTCCGCATTGGAAAAGAGAGAAGGGTGCCCTCCTTTTGGGAAAAGATATATGGAAGATTCAGAAAGCATAGAAGCCATTTCTCTATACTCTTCTTCAATATTGTTTCGGCAACTTTCATCTTCTCTACTTCCCATGAATAGGATAGGCGTTTTTAATTCTTTCAACGGCTTATGGAATAGCGGACGCTTTTCCTCCGCACACTTCAATAAAGCTTCTGTATCAAGGTCAACTACCTTTTCCCAGTCTGCGCCCTGACACCATTCGTAAAACTCTCTTGACTGTATATCTTCTTTTGCCATTTTCCTTTCAGATAAAAGATTGGTGGAAAAATCCTCATTAAGAGTACGTCCATCAAAGCTGTCCGCAATAACTACATGAAACAAGTCAGGGCGTTCCAGTGCCGCATTAACAGCCGCCCACGCTCCGCCGCTTGTTCCGATAAGGCTGGCCTTTCCACATTGTAAATGTTCCGTAAGTGCGACTGTCTGCAAAGCTTCGTCATGCCACATATCCGGTGTAAAGCTTTCTACTCGGTCGGACTGGCCGTTCCCTAAAAAATCAATCAGAATACATCTGAAATTTTCTTCATATAGTGGCATGAGGAGTTCAGACATTTTCGAAGAGGCGGTATTGCCATGCAGGAAGATAAGCGGCTCTCCTTGTCCGTATTCTTCATAAAAAACAGACTTGTCCTGATAGTTAAAATATGCCATATTTGCACCTACCTTTCTTTTGCTTTATCTACCCCTTGTTTTTGATACTCTGGAAGAACAAGCAATTCTGTAATCGTACCAAAAAAATATCCGTCTGTAAGAATACGCAAACATCCTACAAGCAATTTATTATCATACGCTGTAATATTCATCGTTCTAGATAATGCGGTTTGTGTGTGCTTCATATCATAGTCTCCTCTCCATATTTGATTTGCAAGGAAAATGAAGGCCGAAGCAACAAGTTTAGTATCATTAACTTTATATTCCATTGTATTCCTCCGTTAGTTACAAGGCAGCCTTTTTCAAATCAGTAATAAATTGTGCCTGTTGCTTTTTCAGATAAGATTTTACAAAAGGCTTCATAAAGAATTTTTTGACTGTTACGTATTCTGTAAAATCAATCTCCGTTTTATTATCTTTGGAAGTAAAAAGACCAATCCAATGTCCTTTCATGTTGCTGTTTTCCATATCAAATTCCCAACGCTTATATGGCTCTGTAACAGTGATTGTAAAAGTGGTCGGATAACCTTCTTTGGTATATTCTATAAACTGCCTGCTACTTATGACTTCTGTTTTACTCAAATCACTACGCCATGTGTAATTTTTAACTGCCGTAATAATTTCCCACACTTTATGAATATCGCAGGAAAGTGTCGCTTTTATATTTGAAGTTGTCATCTTCAGCACCTCCACAGATTTCAAATTTTCATTATCTCACATTTTTACACAGCAGTACGGTAATATAAACTTGCCGTTCTTTCTATTTGATTTTCAAGTATCATATTCTATGAAAATACTTTATTTTTTCTGCTGGTTTTTCATCTAATCCTACTGAAGCATATGGATCTGCTATACAGCTATTCTACCAGAAGCCGCCGTCCCTTTCCACACATTATCAAAAGATAGAGTAACTTCTATTTCATTCTATTGTAACCGTCCAAAAATTCTGCGGATTTCCTGCTTTTCAGGAACCTCCTATAATTGTAGTCGATATATATTTAGAATGTTTCACTATAATGATGGGGATCAGTTACAGGTATGCTAAAAGGGAGATACACATTTTGTGCTGTCTCCCTTTTACAATAACTGTCATAGCTACGTTCTCTTAATCATGGTAAATTAATGGTAACATAAGCCTTTTCATTTTACGACTTCAATATCAAAGAATTCCACTTTCCCGTCTTGTGCCATAAATCCGATTTCATACTCCGTCTTTTCATATACACGATATGTAAAAGCGGCCCTTTCTCCGATAAATATTTCTACCATATCTTTATCCATAACCACTTTTACATCTATCACTTCTCCTTCCTTAAACAAAAACGGCTTTTCACATACCCGGATGCCATCCGGTCCCGGATTTTTGGGCGTCCCTACATTTGTGCAGGATTCCCTCCAAAACGGGTCCACATCCATCGGAAGATTTACAAGAGAGAGTCTTTTCATTCCACTTTCTATCCGAAGTTCAAGACATCTTGACGCATCCCGGTTTGATTTCAATAGCAGTCCGCAGTAATCACGGCAGTCCGTTATCCGTAATTTACAGCGGAATAAAAATGTTTCCGCTTTTTCTATATTTAAAAACCCATAGGAAAGTGTACTTACCGCATCCAGCTCCACTGTCTTTGGCCCGTACATCCGGCTTGTCCCCCATACCGCTTCATACATCCACGGAATCTTTTCACACGCTGCCTCCACATATTCTCGAGGCATCTTTACATCCAGTTCTCCTTCTTTGTTTACCGTTACCTCGTGCGGAATGCAAAACGCCCCGCCCCAATACCATTCTCCCATATCGCTTTTTCGGGCACGGTCATGTGCCCATGCAAAATAAAATCTTCTACCTTCATCATTCTCACACGACTTCGCCGCATAAAAACGCCGTCCTCCGATACCATCCATTTTAGGAGTTCTCCATGGGCCAAACGGAGATTTTGCCACCCGGTAAATTGTATTGACGAATTCCGAAAACCGTGAATAGGATAAATACCAGTTACCGTTTATTTTGTACATTTCACAACATTCCGGACAGTTTGTATGATACGGCTTATAAATTGGGCCGTAATGCTCCCATGTTTTCAAATCCCGAGAACGATAAAGAACAATACATCCTGTTTTTGTAGGCGGGCCTTCTTTTAATCTTCCCGAAATCAAAATCCAGTAACAGTCATCATCTTCATTATAAAATACATACGGATCTCTCCAATCCAACGTTTCATATACTTCCGGTATGGGTTTGATAACCGGGTTTCCCACATCTTTTATCCAGTGAATTCCGTCATTACTTACCGCATGACAGATTGTCTGTTGGGAATCAATGTGATAATTATATCCTGTATAAAAAATATGATACTTTCCTTCTCCATAGATAACGGAACCCGTCCAGACTCCATCCGCGTCCGGGTCCGTTCCCTCTCCCGGATACAAAGCCGTTTCCAATTCCTCCCAGTGAATCAAGTCCTTTGAAACCGTGTGGCTCCACGTTGTCCGCAGCCGTTCCGGATATACCGTCGTTCCGGTAGGCGGCGTCAACGAAAAAATATGATATATTCCATCATGATAAAACGGAATCGCGTCTCCTGTCGAATCTGCAAAAGACGGCTTTCTAAAAATCTCCATTTTCTGTTTCCTCCTTAGTTTGTATTTTTTTCTTTTTCAATTTTTCGGAGAGTGCTTCTTTCCTTGAATCTAAAATGACTGCCGCCAAAATGATAAGCCCCTTTACGACAAGCTGCCAAAATGAGCTGACTCCCATCAAGTTTAATCCGTTGCTTATGATTCCAATCACGATTGCTCCGAATACCGTCCCGCTGATTCTTCCCACACCGCCTGACATAGAAACTCCTCCAAGCACACATGCCGCGATTGCATCCATTTCGTAGCCTTCGCCTGATGCCGGCTGTCCGGAATACATACGCGACGCCAGAACGATTCCGGCAAAAGCCGCAAGGACGCCGGTTATGGTAAATACGAGAATCTCTATTTTTTTAATAGGAACACCGGATAGCCTTGCGGATTCCCTGTTTCCTCCCACCGCATAAATATATGTGCCAAATTTTGTTTTTCCCAAAAGAATGGCAAAAACAACAATGAGCAGAATCATATACGCCACAGGTAGCGGAATAATTCCAAATAAATATCCCGTCCCCAGCATTGCAAAGCTGTCATCGGTAATTCGCGTGGACTGACCTTTGCTGTAAATATACGCAATCCCTTTTGCAATATTCATTGTTGCCAGCGTTACGATAAATGCGGGAACCTTAAATGTCGCAACAATTATTCCGTTTACCAGTCCGACAACCGCTCCCAAAAGAATACCTGCCGCGATTGCCGCCGCCATCGGTAAACCGTTGTTTACCATAAACCCAACCGTAAGAGTGCCGCTCATTGCTACAATAGACCCGACAGAAAGGTCAATCCCGCCGAGAATAATGACCATTGTCATCCCAAGAGCCAAAAACACGTTATTGGAAATCTGCCTTAAAACAGAAATCACGTTGTTCACCGTCATAAATTTCGGTGTAAGCAAGGTAAGTCCTATGGCAATAATAAACATAACGCTTATAATTCCGATATTGGATTTCAGCATGAATACAACCGGATTGTTCTTTTTTATCGTGCTTTGTTTATTCATTTTTATTCCCTCCTGTGGCATAGTGCATAATTGCTTCCTGATTCAGCTCGTTTTTTGCAAGCCTTCCTACAATATTTCCGGAACGTACAATACAGACGTTATCACACATATTCATAATTTCCGGAAGTTCGGAGGATATCAGAATGATTGCCATTCCTTTTTCAGCAAGTTCGTTAATAATCGAGTAGATTTCCGCCTTTGCCCCGATATCCACTCCCCGTGTTGGCTCATCTAAAATCAACACTTTCGGAGCCGTCGCAAGCCATTTGGCAAGGACTACCTTCTGCTGGTTTCCGCCCGAAAGACTGCCGGCGGAAATATCTTTTGACGCAGCTTTTATATTCAGTTCATCCATATAATTTTCTATGACTCGGTTTTTCTTTTCTTCGCTTAAAAGCAGCCCTTTTTTCACTTTATCAAGACTTGATAACGTAATATTAAAACCAACGGAATTAATTAAAGTAAGTCCCTGCTTTTTTCTGTCCTCCGGAACCATGGCAACCCCTTTTGCTATGGCATCGCGGCTATTTTTAAAACGTACCTGTTCTCCATCTAGCCAGATTTCTCCACTGTCATATGTATCTGCTCCGAATACCGCCTGCATGATTTCACTTCTTTTCGCACCGACCAGTCCCGAAAACCCGAGAATTTCTCCTGCCCGTACCGAGAAACTCACATCTGAAAAAACACCTTTTTTTGTCAGATGTTCCACTCTTAAAAGTTCCTTTTCCAGTTTATTATAAGTTCTTGTATAATAATTGGTAAGACTTCGTCCCACCATCATACTTACCAGCTCATCTGTATTTGTTTCCCTGGTTTTTACGGTTCCCACATATGTACCGTCACGCATAACCGTAATTTTATCGGTAACTTCATAAAGTTCTTCCATACGGTGCGAGATATAAATAATGCTTACCTTTTGCTTTTTCAGCTTTCTCATCGTTTCAAACAGCTTTTCAACCTCTTCATCGGAAAGCGAGGAGGTTGGCTCATCCATCACAAGAATCTTAATATGAAAAGAAATCGCCTTGATGATTTCTACCATCTGCTGCTGTGCAATACTAAGCTTTCCCACCGGCATCGTTACATCCACATAAAGTCCGAGTCTTTCCGTCATTTCTTTTGCCTGCCGGTTCATCGCTTTCATATCTTTTGTTCCGAGTTTTGTTTTCAGTTCTCGTCCCAGAAAAATATTTTCCGATACACTTAAATACGGCACCAGCACGATTTCCTGATGAATGATTCCGATACCCGTTTCCTGCGCTTCCTGCACCCCTGCCATTTTGACTTCTTTTCCGTCAATTCTTATCATACCTGTGTCAGGCTGATAAATCCCTCCAAGTATCTTTATAAGCGTCGATTTGCCCGCACCGTTCTCGCCGAGCAGTGCATGGATTTCTCCTTCTTCCAGTGAAAAGCCGATACCGGAAAGCGCCTGTGTCGCCCCAAAGCTTTTACTGATATTTTCCATTTCCAATATCGTCCTGCCCATCTGTAAACCACCTCTTCTTATAATGAAAGGAACCGGTCAAAAAGCCGGTTCCTTTTTTGTATCTTACCGTCTTTTTATCCGCCGGATTACTGCCACTTATCTTTTGTCTCCTTTGCCTCATCCACGGAAACCAGATGGGAATCCAGCCAGATTTCTTTTTCGATTGTATCCCCTTTCATAAGAGAAACTGCTGACTCCACGGCCGTTTCCGCAATTCCAAGAGGCA
>OBXW01000313.1_pt1 | contig 45143 bp, 39 predicted proteins | sample 1495431 | NCBI WGS metagenome assembly OBXW01 (sample SAMEA2580166, study PRJEB22360) | human gut metagenome | biome: human gut; feature: human-associated habitat; material: faeces | place: Denmark | collected 2008/2010 | reverse complement strand
CGTTGCTCTTGCAGGTATGCCGTTCGAGCTGACGGCGAGCGTCGCGGGCGTTATGCTCGTGCGCTCGGCACGCCCCGATTCCAAGACGAGCAAGTGGCTCGCCGTGCTGGGCGTTCTGATCAACGTGGGCCTGGTCGGCTACGAGATTATCGGATCGCTGCGCGTCGGTGGCAAGCTTATTGCGTTTCAGCTGGTTCTGACGTTTGTGCTGGTCATCGCCGCCAACCTTATCGTCTATCGCCTCACGCGCACGACCAAGCCCGACGAGCTCACACGCTGGGCGTTGATGGTGCTTGCCGTGTGGATCGCTCAGGCTATTATTCTCAACGTGATCGTCAAGCCGCTGTGGTCGCGCCCGCGCATGCGCGTGATCGAGGTGACGCCGGGGCTCAATTTTCAGCCGTGGTGGGTGATCGGCAATCCCGACAAGTGGAGCTATATCGCCGCCGGCGTGATCAAGGACGGGTTCAAGTCGTTTGCGAGTGGACACACGGCGCACGCGGCGATCGGCCTTATGCTCGCCGGGCTTCCCGCGGTGGCCTTTAAGGAAAAACCGTCGCGCCGCCGGGTGGTCTTTTGGACGGCGGCTGTGGTCGCGGCGCTCGTCGCCTTTGGCCGCATCGTGATTGGAGCACACTTTTTGAGCGACGTGAGCTGCGGTTTTGCCCTGGTACTGGCACTTGAGTGCCTTGCTGCGCGCATTGCCTATCCCAACGGCGTACAATAGCTCCGTTTGAATCATCTGGCCGATACCCGGTAAGAGAGGATTGCCATGCTCGCGTTTAACAACGATTATTCCCACGGCGCACACCCGACGGTGCTGCAGGCGCTCGTCGATACCAACATGGAGCCACAGCCCGGCTACGGTACCGATGCGCATACCGAGCGCGCCAAGCAACTTATTCGCGAGGCCTGCCAGGCCCCCGATGCCGACGTGTTTTTTCTGGTGGGCGGCACGCAGGCCAACGCGACGGTGATCGACATGCTGCTCGCGCCGTACGAGGGCGTCGTTGCTGCCGAGACTGGCCACGTCGCCTGTCACGAGGCGGGCGCCATCGAGTTTGGCGGCCACAAGGTGCTCACCATCCCCGGCTACGAGGGCAAGATGCACGCCGAGGACCTCGAGAACTATATCCAGGTGTTCTACGAAAACGAGAGCTACGAGCACACGGTGTTCCCGGGCGCCGTGTACGTGAGCCTGTCGACCGAGTACGGCACGCTGTACTCCAAGGCCGAGCTCGCGGCGATTCACGCGGTGTGCCAGAAGCATGAGATTCCGCTGTTTGTGGACGGTGCTCGCCTGGCCTATGCGCTGGCGGCCGATGAGTGCGACGTTACCCTGCCCGAGCTGGCGCAGCTGTGTGACGTGTTCTACATCGGCGGCACCAAGTGCGGCGCGCTCTGCGGCGAAGCTGTGGTGTTCTGCGGCATGCACGCCCCGGCGCATCCCATTCCTCGCATTAAGCAACATGGCGCGCTGCTTGCCAAAGGCCGCCTGACGGGCGTGCAGTTTGAGGCGCTCTTTACCGATGGCCTGTATTTTGAGATTGGTCGACAGGCGATCGAAACCGCGCAGGCGCTTCGTCGCGTGCTGCACGAGCACGGCTACCGGTTCTTCTTGGAGACGCCGACCAACCAGCAGTTCGTGATTCTGCCCAACGAGGACATGGCCCGCATTCGCGAGCATGCGGCGATCGAGTACTGGGAAAAGTACGACGATACCCACACGGTGGTGCGTTTTTGCACCAGCTGGGCCACGACGCAGGAGGATATCGACGCGTTGGCGGCTGTCCTGTAGCCTGATGTAATGACAAGGGGCCGCCCTGCGCCTGAGCTTGGCGCAGGGCGGCCTTTGCTTTTGGGGGAGAAGGGTTGTATGACCGAGATGTTCGAGCCGACGATTCGCCTGGCGACGCCCAAAGACGCGTCGGCGTTGCTTGCCATCTATGAGCCGTATGTGCGCCAGACGGCGATTACCTGCGAATACGAGGTGCCGAGCGTTGAGGAGTTCGCCGGGCGCATCGAGCGTACGCTCAAGCGCTATCCGTATCTGGTGGTGGAGTTGGACGGGCGTCCGGTAGGCTATGCCTACGTGAGTCCGCTTAACAGCCGCGAGGCGTACGACTGGTCGGTCGAGACGTCGATCTACCTGGCGCGCGATGTACGCCACGGCGGGCTGGGCCGCAAGCTGCACGATGCGCTCAAGCAATGCCTGATCGCGATGGGCATCACCAACATGTGCGCGCTCATTGCCGTGCCGCACGACAAGGACGACGAGTACCTGACGCACAACAGCCAGGATTTCCATGCCCATATGGGATATCGCCTGGTGGGTGCCTTCGACCGCTGCGCCCAAAAGTTCGGCCGCTGGTACGACATGTGCTGGATGGAGTTGGTCCTGGCCGAGCGCGTCCCTAACCAACCTAAGCCAACCTGGTTCCCCGACATCCTCGCCTAAAACCACCACAAAGGGGACAGGCACCTTTGTGGTGGTTTCTCTTAAAAATCGATCGTTTTTGGCGCGTTAACCCTAAAAACCACCACAAAGGTGCCTGTCCCCTTTGTGGTGGTTTTGGCAGGTTAGCCGATGGGCTCGGTGTATTTGGCGCGGTCGGTGCGCTGGATGCGCTTGGAGACATGGAGCGGGCGGCCGTCGGTGTCGTAGACGTAGTCGGTGATCAGGATCAGCGCCTGCCCACGCTCAACGTTGAGCAAAAACGCCTCGTTTTGCGAGGCATAGCACACCTCAAAGGTCTTATGTCCCTGTGCCGGCGCGCGATGGAATTCCTGGCGCAGCGTGGCGTAGAGCGAACCGTTGATATCGCGGTCGATGAGTGCTTCAAAGCTCGGTGGTAGATAGGTGGTCTCCAGGCACAGTGGCGCATCGTCCAGATAACGCAGACGGACAAGTTTGACGAGCTTGCTGCCCACGGCGGCATCAAAGAACTTGGCTATGCTGCCGCCCGCCTTGGTAAAGCCCGAGTCCACCGTGCGCGTGGTGGGCTTCATGCCCTGACCCTGGACCTGCGCTGTATAGCTCGAAAACACCAGGTTGTTCTCGTGGAGCGCCGGCGTGTCGGCCACAAAGGCGCCGCGCCCGCGCTCGGTTCGAACCAGACCCTCATCAACGAGCACCTTAAGGGCATGGCGTACGGTGCTGCGCGACAGCCCCGATTCGTCCATGAGTTCCATCTCGGACGGCAGCTTGTCTCCGCGCGCGTAGGTGCCGGCGGCGATGCGGTCGCGAAGCGTACCCGCCAAGCGCTCGTATTGGCTCAGTTTCTTTTTAGATGAAGCGTTCATGCGATCAGCCTATATCTAACTTGTATGCTTATCTAAGCAAGCATGTATTCAATACGACAACAAAACCGCTGGTAGCCAATTATCAAAAACCGCATCAGCAAAAATTCTAAGACAAATATAGCATACAACTAGTCGACATAACCAAAACATGTATGTAACTTGTATGCCATCGAGAGCATCAAACGAGAAGAAAGGCTGATGCGCGATGACTACTCAGGAACAGGTTAAGGACGTCGTCTCCCAGGTTTTGGCTGACAAGGCAGACAAGGGCGGCATCAAGCGCGTCGTGTGGATTGGCGCCGGCGGATCCAACGGCGGCAACTATCCTGCCCAGTACTTTATGGAGCACGAGGCCACGCAGGTCGTGAGCTCCAGCTACACCAGCAACGAGTTCGTGCACGCCACCCCGGCCTACGTCAACGAGAACACCCTGGCCGTTGTCGTGTCCATGCGCGGCACCAAGGAGACCATCGTCGCCGCCCAGGTCGCCAAGGACCACGGCGCCAGCACCATCGCAATCTATGTTGACGAGTCCGGCCTCACCGAGGTCTGCGACTACAAGATCCAGTATGACAGCCTGGCCGTCGACGAGTCCTGCATGGGCCGTACCAACTCCGCCGTCGTGACCATGATCGCCATGGAGCTCACGCAGCAGACCGAGGGTTATGCCGAGTACGAGACCGCTATGGCCGCCTTCGACCTGGTCGACCCCATCTATCGCAAGGCCGTCGAGTACACCCGTCCGCTCGCTGCCAAGTGGGCCGAGCAGAACGCCGACAAGCCCTGCATCAACGTGATGGCTCAGGGTCCGCTCTTTGGTGCCGCCTACGTCTTTAGCATCTGCAACGTGCAGGAGATGCTGCAGATCGACTCCTGCACCATCAACACCTGCGACTTCTTCCACGGCCCCTTCGAGATCCTGGACAAGCGCACCTCGCTGTTCCAGCTCATCAGCGTCGGCCGCAGCCGCTGCAACGACGAGCGCGGCATCCGCTTCGTCAACCAGTACGGTGGCGAGCGCGTCTATCAGCTCGACGCCAAGGAGCTTGGCCTCAACGACATCAAGGACAGCGTGAGCGAGTACTTCAACCACCTGATCTTTGCCCCGATCCTCAACAATGTGTACATGCGCGCGCTCTCTGCCGTCACCCACAAGGACTACATGACGCGCCGCTACATGTGGAAGCTTGAGTATTAGTTACGCGGTTTTACCAAACCGCGTAACGGCTCGACGCTGCGCGGTCCGCATTTGGGCAATCTGACGTTCAACTTCAAGGGCGCGACCAGAAGGTCAGCGCCCTTTCGTTTCACGTCACCTTGCCTCAAATGCGGCCCGCTCGCTGACTTATGCTCAACCAGCGGCGCCTTAGACGTTGGGAACGTTCCTTTTCTGCCGGCAGTTGGGGACAGTCCTAGTCGTTGGGGACGTTCTTAAATGACTAGTCATCCAAGAACGTCCCCAACGACTACTCATTTAAGTACGTCCCCAATGAGTACCCAATGAGTGTGTGGGCGATCGGATTTTCCCGCTCGCCGATTTGTGTCTTGAAAAATGTATATAACGACTATAACGTAGTGTGAAACATATTGGAAACAATATCGAGGAGGCTGCGTTGAAGAAAAGCAATCTGGGCTACGTGCTGGTGCTGGTCGCCGCGCTTATGTGGGGCAGCATCGGAATCTTTGTAAACGGCATCTCGGCCATGGGCGTTTCGTCCCAGAGCATGGCTGCCTTTCGCTTGTTGGTCGGAGCGCTTATCTTGGCGCCGGTCCTGATGTTTATGGGCTGCCGTCCGGGTGAGGGGTCTACCGTGGCTCAGGGTCCCCTGGCCCTGTTCAAGGCAAGCCCTAAAGAGCTTGTTCCCTGCGCACTTGTCGGTATCGTTGGTCTGGCCGCCGCCAACACCTGCTATTACGAGTGCATGGGCGAGGTCGGCATGTCCACGGCCTCGGTGCTGCTCTATACCTCGCCGGTGTTTGGCGTCGTGCTCGGTCGCGTGCTTTATCGCGAGGACGTGACCCCCAACAAGCTCGTTGCCATTGTCTTCAACATCGTTGGCTGCGTGCTTGCAGTGACCAATGGCGACCTTTCTGGTTTTCATTTTTCGGTTTGGGGCGTCACGTCGGGCGTGATTGCGGGCTTTTGTGGTGCGTCGCTCGCGGTGTTTAGCCGGATAGCAACCAAGACGGTCCACCCGCTGGCTGTCACGTTTTGGGGCTTTGTTTTTGGCGGTGCGGTTATGGCAGCTATCGCGGCTCCGTGGCCGGATGTCGCCGCGGCAATGTCGCCACAGCTGCTGCTGCTGTTCCTTGGCTTTGGACTCATCCCCACAGCCGTGGCTTACATCTTATATATGCAGGGTCTGTCCATGGGGCTCGAGACATCGAAAGTTCCCGTCGTAATGTCTTTCGAGACGGTCGTCACCGTACTGGTGGGCATTGGTGTCTATGCCGAGCCCGCCGGCGCGATCAAGGTTCTGGGCATTGTGCTGGTGCTCGCGTCCATCCTGATCATGAATACCGACTTCTCCAAGCTGCGCAACAGCGTGTTTGTCGGTCATGTCGTTGAGAGCATGACCTTTAAGCCCAACGCGTGGTGGACGGAGAAATCGCAGGACATGGATCTGTTTAAGGAACGCACTGGCATCGCGCTGGAGCCCACCGTGCAGGAAAGCCCCTGGTACTTCGTGCGATAGGGGATTGGGGAGGCGTCTGATCGGGCGTCGCCAGGACAGCGCCGACCTACCCTGCACCAACGTTTCGATTACGTTAAACCCGTCAACGGTCGATTTTCACCCGCGAACGGTCTTTATACTAATTAGCAATATAAGCAACGTATAAGACGTTATAATGACCATAACGAAAAGGAGGAGGCAAGATGAATCAGATCATTCTCGCATCTCATGGCGGCCTGGCCGCAGGCGCCAAAGACACGCTCGAGATGGTTCTCGGCGACGTGTCGAACGTCCACGTCGTGTCGCTTGCTCGTGACGACAAGGAGCCCATCACCAATAAGGTGGACGCCATGATCGCCACGTTCAACGCGGACGACAGCGTCTATGTGCTGACCGATATGCTCGGCAGCTCGGTCAACAACAACATGGTCGAGCTTTCCAAGAACGGCACGAAGTTCACGGTTGTCAGCGGTTTCAACATCCCGCTGGCGCTCACGCTCGCTATGAGCCCCGTCCCCGTCAAGGGCGCCGAGCTCGCGGCCCTCATCAACGAGGCCCGCACCGGTCTGACCAACCCCAACGCACCGGTCGAGGCCGCCGCGGCTCCCGCCAAGAAGGCCAAGGCGTCCCGTCACAGCTCCGGTCCCGCCAAGATCGTCCTCGCACGTCTTGACTACCGTCTGCTGCACGGCCAGGTCGTCTTTACCTGGACCACCAAGGTTCAGGCCGAGCGCATCATCGTCGTCGACAACGCTGCCGCCAACGATGACATCAAGAAGGGCGCTCTTAAGCTGGCCAAGCCCCAGGGCGTGCGCCTGAACGTCTTCACCGTCGAGCGTGCCCTCGCCAAGATGGACAAGCTCAACACCCTTGGCGAGCGCGTCATGTTCGTCTTTGGCAACACTGCCGAGATGCTGCAGTTCTGCCAGGGCTACAAGCTCGACGCCATCAACCTGGGCGCCACCGCCAACCACGACGGTGCCGATCAGATTGGCGGCAAGGACAGCTCCGTCTTCCTCGACGCCACCCAGAAGGCCGACGTCAACCAGCTGCTCGACATGGGCATCAAGCTCTACGTCCAGCAGACCCCTACGTATCAGAGCGTCGACATCGACGCCAAGCTGTAATCAACCAGGCTTTTGCCTGACTGAAAGGAGAAGGGTATGAATACGTTCATCAGTGCGGTGCTCGTCGGCCTCGTCGGCGTGTTCTGCATGTGGGACTCCCGCCTGCTCGGTCGTCTTAACTTCGAGCAGCCCCTCGTTGGCGCTACGCTCGTCGGTCTGCTGCTGGGCGATGTGCCCACCGGCCTTGCCGTCGGTGCCGCCGTCGAGCTCGTGTCCATGGGCCTGGTGCAGGTCGGCGCCGCCGTTCCGCCCGATATGGTCCTGGGCGGCATCGTGGCCGCTGCCTTTGCGTGCCTGACCGATGCTTCCGCCGAGACCGCCATGACGATCGCCATCCCGGTCGCCGTCCTGGGTCAGCTCCTCGGCATCGTGTTCCGCTCCATCATCGCCGCCCTCACCCATGTGGCAGATAACGCGATCGATAACGGAAAGTTCAAGACCGCCTACCGTATGCACATCTGCGCCGGCTCCGGTCTGTACGCCGTCATGTACTTCCTGCCGATCTTCCTCGCCGTCTTTGTTGGCACCGACCTGGTTCAGGCCATCGTCAACATGGTTCCCGAGTGGCTGTCCACTGGTCTTAACGTTTCGACCAAGATCATGACCGCCTACGGCTTGGCCCTGCTGCTCACCATGATGATCAAGAAGGGTATGACTCCGTTCCTGTTCATCGGTTTCCTGCTCGCCGCTTACCTCAACCTGTCCGTCATCGCGGTCGCTCTGATCGGTGTGTGCCTGGCTGTCGTCTTCATGGGCTTCAAGTTCAACGGTTCCCATGCAGCCGCCGGTGTCGATTCCGACTACGATCCGCTCGAAGACGACGAAGACTAAGGAGGAACACACTATGGCAACCGCAACCAAGGACGTGTCCCTGAACAAGAAGGTCAGCCAGTTCTTCTGGCGCTCCTGGGCCATCCAGGCCTCTTGGAACTACGAGCGTCAGATGAACATGGGCTTCCTCTACGGCATGGTTCCCACGCTTGATCGCCTCTATCCGGATGAGTCCGACCCCAAGCAGCTCGCTGCTAAGAAAGAGGCTTACCACCGTCACATGGCGTTCTACAACTGCACCCCGCAGACGAGCGCTTTCATCCTGGGCCTCGCCGCCTCCATGGAGGAGGAGTACGCCAAGGATCCCGAGAACTTCGATCCCGATTCGATTAACGCGGTCAAGACCTCCCTCATGGGTCCGCTTTCCGGCATCGGTGACTCCTTCTTCCAGGGCACCATCCGCGTTATCGCCTTTGGCCTGGGCGTTCAGCTGGCTCAGCAGGGCTCCATCATGGGCCCGATCCTGGCCATGCTCATCTCCATCGTCCCCTCTGTGCTGATCACTTGGTTCGCAGCCAAGATGGGCTATCAGGGCGGCCACGAGTACCTGAGCAAGCTCCAGGGCGGCGACCTCATGGAGAAGCTCATGTATGTCTGCGGCATCGTGGGTCTTATGTCCGTGGGCGGCATGATCGCTACGCTGATCGGCGCCACCACCCCGCTGCAGTTCGCTGAGGGCACCGTCGTGATCCAGGACATCCTGGACGGCATGATGCCCCAGATGATCTCCCTCGGCCTCACTGGCCTTATGTACTGGCTCATCAAGAAGAACGTCAATACCGGTTGGCTTCTCGTGATCGCCATCGTGGGCGGCATCGCCCTCTCCGCGGTCGGCATCCTGGCCTAGTCGCGACCAAGCGTCTAACCGCTTTCCCCCGGGGGCCTGCCTGGCATCCCATACCCCAGGCAGGCTTCCATCCCTATACGTGACAAGGGGCAGTCCCTTTGTCACATCCTCAACGGGCCGGCGACTCGGTCCAAACCACGGTAACCCTGCGAGCGCCCGGCAATGTGGCGCCGCAAAAATCGAAAGGAATGTGTCAGATGTACGAGATCGACCTTAACCTCCCTAAGCAGATCGTCGCTGACGTCCTGTCCAACCACGAGATCCACAGCGTCGCCTTCGTCGGCTGCGGCGCTTCCATGTCCGACCTTTACCCCGCCAAGTACTTCCTGGCCAACAACACGGACAAGCTGAACGTTCAGATCTTCACCGCTAACGAGTTCAACTACGACACGCCTTCCTGGGTCAACGAGCACACCTTCGTGATCACCTGCTCCCTCGGTGGCTCCACGCCCGAGACCGTCGAGGCCAACAAGACCGCCAAGAAGCACAACTGCCCGGTCGTCTCCCTCACCAACAAGGCTGGCTCCGCTCTGACCGTCGACGCTGACTACGTCATCGTTCACGGCTTCCACGCCAACTTCGCTGCCAAGTGCGAGAAGCCCGGCTACGCCATCGCTCTTGCTGTCGAGATCCTTCAGCAGACCGAGGGCTATGACCACTACGAGGACATGATCACCGGCCTCACCAACGTCTTTGAGCTCTGCGAGAACGCTGCTCAGTCCTGCAAGAAGCTCGCCAAGAAGTTCGCCGAGGACTTCAAGGACGACAAGATGATCTACTTCATGGCTTCCGGTGCCTCCGAGAAGATGGCTTATTCTCACGCCGCCTTCCTGTTCACCGAGATGCAGTGGATCGACGCCGCCGCCTACAACACCGGCGAGTACTTCCACGGCCCGTTCGAGGTTTCCACCGAGGGTAAGCCCTACGTCTTCTTCATGTCCGATGGCGCTACCCGTCCGATGGACGCCCGCGCCCTCACCTTCCTTAAGCGCATGGGCGCCAAGGTCGCTCTGATCGATTCCAAGGACTACGGCCTGGCTGACGCCGTGCCCGCGAGCGTCGTCACCTACTTCAACCCGCTGCTGCACCTCGCCGTTATGCGCGAGTACGGCAACCAGATCGCCGAGGCCCGTCAGCACCCGCTGACCATGCGTCGCTACATGTGGAAGCTTTCCTACTAATCACAAGTAAGTAGACCTTACGGGTTGATTGAGAGGGGATGGGGTTTGCGCCCCGTCCCCTTTTTGCTCTGGGGAGAGCGTGTCTGTCGCGTCGCAAAGCCCCAGATAAAACCTACCAAAAAAACCTGTCCCTTTTTGGCAGGTGGGAGGAGATGCGTATGATCAAGGCAGTGCTGTTTGACATGGACGGCGTGCTGGTCGATACCGAGTGGTTCTACAACCGCCGCCGCGTGGCGTTTATGGAAGAGAAGGGGTTCCACTTTGATGAGATTCCCGATCTTTCGGGGTCTAACGAGCCTGCCATTTGGGAGGCGCTGGTGCCCGACGATGTTGAGCTGCGCGAGCGTCTGCGCGTGGAGTACAAGCAGGTCTACAGCCCGGTCCACCCCGTTCCGTATGCCGAGCTGCTCAACGAGCAGACGGAGCCGGTGATGCGTGAGCTGCACGAGCGCGGCGTGAAGTGCGCCATCGCGAGTTCGTCCTATCGTGAGCTGATCGACGAGCTGGTGGAGATCGCCGGTATCGCCGACGTGCTGGACTACACCATCAGCGGTCACGAGTGCAGTGCGTTTAAGCCCGACCCCGAGATCTACCTGCGTGCCATGGAGGCGCTGGGGGTGGAGCCTGCCGAGTGCCTGGTTATCGAGGACTCGCCTTTGGGTATCGAGGCCGGCAAGCGCTCCGGCGCCCGCGTCCTGGCGCTGCGCCCGCACGAGGGCGTCAACCTGGACCAATCCGCCGCCGACGTCGTCATCGACAACCTGACCGACATCCTACCTGCCATTTAGGGACAGGTTTATTTTGGCAGGTTTTATCTGGGCAAATGCCGAATTCGCCGTGAAGGGACCGCTCTCTTCACGGCGTTTTTCTTTTGAGCGGCCTCACGGTCCTTCTGATGGTTGTCGAGAGAGGGTGAATTGAAGCGCTCCCGCACGCTCCATGCTACAATCGCGGACATGCCCCACAACTACATCTGCCTTCGAAGGGAGCCTACGTGGCGAACGCCATCGATCAGCTCACGGACCGAGTGCTCGTGCTCGGCCGCCTCACCATCGTCCGCCGCGCCATTACTGCCGTGGCGGTCACCATTTCCGCCGTTCTTCAGACATTTCTGATCCAGGCGTTCATTCAGCCCGCCGACCTGCTTCCGAGCGGTCTTACCGGCGTCGCGGTCCTACTCGATCGCGTTACCTCGCTGGGCGGCGTTCACATCGACATCTCGCTCGGTATGCTCGCGCTCAACATCCCTGTGGCGCTCCTATGCTGGAGCGGCATTAGCAAGCGCTTCGTCATCTTCTCGATGATGCAGGTCGTGCTCTCGTCGCTGTTCCTCAACATCTTTCACTTTTCCCCGTTTTTGGGCGACAAGATCATGCTCATCATTTTTGGCGGCGTGGTCTCGGGTCTGGGCGCTGCCATCGCGCTCAAGTCCGGCGCATCCACCGGCGGCACCGACTTTATCGCGCTGTGGGTCTCCAACCACACGGGCAAGACTATCTGGGGCGTCATCTTTGGTTTCAACTGCTTTATCCTGGCGATCTTTGGCTTTATGTTTGGCTGGGACAAGGCGGCGTACTCCATCGTGTTCCAGTTCATTTCGACCAAGACCATCGACAGTTTCTATCGTCGCTACGACCGCGTGACGCTGCAGATCACGACGCGCAAGGCAGATGAGGTCATGACCGCCTATGTTGACCATTTTCAGCACGGCATTAGCTGCGCTGAGGTAGTCGGCGGATACAGCCGCGAAAAGATGTACCTGCTGCACGCCGTTGTCTCGACCTACGAGAGTCAGGACATTATCAAGCTGGTGTGCGACATTGACTCCGGCGCCGTGATCAATGTGTTCCACACGCTCAACTTTGTGGGCGGCTGGTGGGGTGGTCATGTCGACGAGCCCATGCCCACGGCCGTTCCCGATCCCGACAAGCCCGCGCGTATGGCCAGCAGGCAGGCGCGCCTCTGCGAGCAGGACAGCCTGCAGCAGGATGACGGGAAGTAGGGTTTTGGCATTTTGCCGGCCAAGCGTAGTCCATCCGAATGAGCCCCTCGAAAGCCTCGTTGCTTTCGAGGGGCTCTCGTTTGCCCAGATAAAACCTACCAAAATGAAGCTGTCGCTTTTTGGTAGGGAGGGTGTATCGTTTTATCAATATGAGGTAACATGAAACTAGACGTTATATACGTATTAGTTATTTCAATATTTCGATAAGAGTGATTAGATATGCCTGCGCCCAAAAATGCACCGCTTTACCAGCAGATTTACGACGAAATCAAGGATGCGATCGAGAAAGGTGTTTATGCACCCAAGGAGCGTATTCCGTCCGAGCTTGAGCTAGCCGAGCAGTACGACGTGAGCCGCATTACGGTGCGCCGCGCCGTCGAGGAGCTGTGCTCCGATGGCTACCTGGTTAAGCAGCAGGGCCGTGGCACCTTTGTCTCCACGCCGCACATCAATCGCCAGTTTCACGCCTCGACGTTGCAGACGTTTACCGCGCTGTGTGCCGGCAATGGCATGAAGGCCGGTGCGCACGTGATCGATCGCCAGATTGTGCCGGCGCGCCAAAACGAGATGGAGTTCTTTGGCCTGCAGAAGGATGCGCTGCTGCTGCATATCAAGCGCGTGCGTACGGCCGACGGCGAGCCCATCTTTGAGGAGAACATCTTTGTGCCGTTTGATGCCTACCGCGAGCTGTTGACGGCCGATCTTGAGGACAAGTCGATTTTTGCCGAGGTCGAGCGTGTTGGCGGAATCCCGATTGTCTCGGTTGGCTACCGCACGGTCGAGGCCGTTCGTGCCAATACCGAGCAGGCGGCCGAGTTGGGCATTGCTCCGCATGATCCGCTGCTCAACCTGCGTGCCAGCTTTACCGGTCCCAATGGAGAGCCGGTCCTGATGGGTAAGCAGTACTACGTGGGTAGCCGCTACGTCATGGTTATGTAGCTCTAGTTGCGCGGTTTTCCAAACCGCGTAACGGCTCGACGCTGCAAGCCCGCCAGAGCGGCAATCTGCAGAATGAGCGTGGAAAATCTCCCGTTTTTGGCTTGGTGACGGGCTCAAAGTGGGAGATTATCCACGCTCATCCGGAAAGTGTCCGAAAATCCACGCTCGTTCGCCTTGGATTACGTTGCACGTGGCCGGCAGCCGCGCGGCACCGGTCCGCGTGGCGGCGTATAATCGGCGACAGATGACTTAGACGTTAGGAAACCATGACCGATAGCATGCAGCAGATGGCGCTCGACACGCTCGGCGCCTATTTTGGCTACACCTCGTTTCGCCCGGGACAAGACCGCATGGTCGATGCGATCCTTGCCGGTCGCGATGCACTGGGCGTTATGCCCACGGGCGCCGGCAAGTCCATTTGCTACCAGGTGCCCGCGCTCATGCTGCCCGGCATCACCTTTGTGGTGAGTCCGCTGCTGTCGCTTATGGAGGATCAGACCCGTGCGTTGCTCGCGGCGGGTGCGCGACCCAGCTATCTCAACTCCAGCCTTACCCCGGCCCAGCAAAACACCGTGCTCAAGCGGGCGCGCGAGGGCCGCTATCAGCTTATGTACGTGGCACCCGAGCGCCTGCTCGAGCCGCGCTTTCTGGCCTTTGCGCAGGAGGCCGCGGCCGAAGGCGGCATCGGCGTTCCACTCGTGGCCATTGACGAGGCCCACTGCGTGAGCCAGTGGGGCCAAGATTTCCGTCCCGCTTACCTGCAGATTCGCGAGTTTATCGATTCGCTGCCGCGGCGCCCGATCGTGGCGGCGTTTACCGCCACGGCGACCGAGCGCGTGCGCGCCGATATCCAGCAAATGCTCGGCCTGCAAAACCCCGCGACGGTGATGACGGGCTTCGATCGCAAGAACCTCTACTTTGGTTGCGAGGAGATGGGCGACAAGGCCAAGGCCGCCTGGGTGCGCGACTATGTGATTGCGCATTCGGGCGAGAGCGGCATCGTGTATTGCTCGACCCGCAAGACGGTCGATGCGCTGGCAGGCGAGCTTGCCGAGGCACTGGGCCCCAGCGGCATTCGCGTGGGTCGCTACCATGCCGGCATGGGCAACGACGCCCGCCGCCAGAGCCAGCGTGCGCTACGTGATCCACAACAACGTGCCCGAGAGCATCGAGGCTTACTACCAGGAAGCGGGCCGCGCCGGCCGCGATGGCGACCCGGCCAGCTGCCACCTGCTGTGGAACGGCAACGATTTTCGCATGCGCCGCTTTCTGATCGACCGCGGCGATGCTGCCGATGAAGCGCTCGACGACGAGCAGCGCGCGTGGGCGCTCCAGAATCGATATCGTCTGCTCAGCCAGATGGAGGGCTATTGCAATACCACCGGCTGCCTGCGCGAATATATGTTGCGCTACTTTGGCGACGAGGCCGCGGCCGAGCATGCTGCCGCGGCTGGTGCGGGCGCCACCGCCACGGACGAGGCCGAGGGCTGCGGCAACTGCAGCAACTGCCTCACGCAGTTCGAGGTCGAGGACGTCACCGATATTGCCCGCGCCGCTGTGCGCTATGTGGCCACGCGACCCATGCGCTTTGGCAAGTCGCTCATCGCCGACGTGCTCCACGGCGGCAACACCGAGCGCATTCGCCAGATGCATCTGGACGAGGACCGCGGCTATGGTGAGCTGTCGAGCGAATCGGTCGGGCGCATCAAGGACATCATCGGCCAGCTGTGCGGCCGCGGTTATCTGGCTACCTCGCAGGGGCAGTACCCGGTCGTGGGGCTGGGCCCGCGTGCCGGCGAGGTCGAGAACGAGGCGTTTGCCTTTACCGTTAAGCGTCGTGCGTCCAAGCGCAAGGCCTCGGCCCGTGCCCGCCGCGCGGTGGATCTGCTGCGTGAGGAGGCCGAGCTAGATCAGCGCCCGCGCGTGGGTGACGATGCCGAGCTGTTCGAGCGCCTGCGTGCCCTGCGCAAGGAGATTTCGACCGAGCTGGAGATGGCGCCGTACATGGTCTTCTCTGACAAGGCCCTGCGCGGCCTGTGCCGCCTACGACCTCAGACACGCGACGAGCTTATCCAGGTCAACGGTATTGGCGAGAAAAAGGCCGATGCCTTTGGCGAGCAGTTTATGGCGGCGATTGAAGAGTTTGAGTCCGAGCATGCACGGGATGGAGCGTAATGATGGCATCCGACGATAAAACCGAGCGCACTGAGGTGTCCGCCGTGCCGCTGTACCAGCAGGTTATGGACGACTTAAAGGGCGAGATCGCGCGTGGCGTGTACGCATCCGGCTCGCGCATTCCTTCTGAGATGGAGCTCGCGAAGTACTACGGCGTGGGACGCATCACCGTGCGCCGCGCCATCGAGGAGCTGTCGCGCGCGGGGTATCTCAACCGTCAGCAGGGGAGGGGCACGTTTGTGTGCGCGCCCAAGCTCAAGCGCAAGATTGTCCAGAAGGGTGACGTTCAGAGCTTTTCCGAGGGTTGCGCTGCCAACGACATGGTGGCCGGAGCACGCCTGGTGTCGCGCACGGTGGTTGCGGCGACGCGCGAGGACGCGGTGTTTTTTGGGGTGGAACCCGGCTGCGAGCTCATCGTGGTCGAGCGCGTGCGCACGGCAGACGGCGTGCCCGTCATGCTCGAGAACAACGCCTTTGTGCTGGCCGACCATCCCTATCTGCAGACGCTTGCCGACAAGGACCTCAAGGACAATTCCATCTTTGCGCTCGTTGCCGAGCATTCGGGCCGCGCGCCGCTCAAGTCCGACCCCTGTACTGTGGAGATTGCGCTTGCCGATGCTCAGGCGGCCTCGCTGCTGGAGGTGCCGGTCGGCGAGCCGCTCTTCTATATGGAGGCGTACTTTACCGATGAGGACGAGCGGCCCTTGCTGCTCGGACGCCAAAAGATCGTGGGTTCGCGCTACGTGTTCGACATCTAACGTCCACAGATAGAACGATATAGAACAAATTTGGTGAAATGGCTTCACGGGCGTCGTCATGCGTGCTATAAATAGGACAACATAGAACGACCGCAGGTACGAGCTGCCGTCGTCCAAAGCCGCCACACAAGGAGGAACATCACCGTGAACGCACACGATCTGGTTCAGGAAATTATCGAGCGCAAGGGCAAGATTGAGAACGTCTTTTGGATCGCCTGCGGCGGTTCGATGATTGACCTGATGCCGGCCAACGAGCTGCTCAAGCGCGAGGCCACCACGTTTACCTCGACGGTCTACACGGCACGCGAGTTTTGCCTGATGGCTCCCAAGAGTCTTGGCGAGAAGTCACTCGTCATCGCCTGCAGCCACAGCGGCAACACGCAGGAGGTCGTCGACGGTTGCGAGATGGCGCTGGCCGCCGGCGCCGAGGTCGTGGCCATGACCGACTGCGAGGGCTCCAAGATCGATAACGGCAAGTGGACCACCTGGGTCTATCCGTGGGGCGAGGGCGTGTCACAGGCCGAGGTACCGCAGGGTATCGGCGCTCTGATCGCCGCCGAACTGCTCGACCGGCAGGAGGGCTACGAGGCACTCGCCGACATGTACGCCGGCCTTAAGCAGATGGATGCGCTGCTGCCCGCTGCCCGTGAGAAGGTCAATGCCGAGCTGGGCGATCGCTTTGCCGAGCTCTGCCAGCAGCATAAGTTCTTCTACATCCTGGGATCCGGCCCCAACTTTAGCCAGACCTACGCCATGGCCATCTGCTCGCTCATGGAGATGCAGTGGCAGCACTGCTGCTACATCCACTCCGGCGAGTACTTCCACGGCCCGTTCGAAGCCACCGAGCCCGGCGTATTTTACTTTGTACAGCTCGGATCGGGCGAGTGCCGCCCCATGGAGGAGCGCGCGCTGGCGTTCCTCAACACGCACACCGATACGGTCATGGTGCTCGATGCGCTCGAGTACGGCGTGGGCGAGGTGCCCACCAGCGTGCGTTCGTTCCTGGAGCCGATCTTCTTCTATGCGATGAGCTGCGAGCTGCGCGCCGCTCGCGGCAAGGTGTTCGACCACAGCCCCGAGGTCCGTCGCTACATGGGCATCGAGCAGTACTAGGTACCGGGAATTATCTTTTTTGACGGGGTCTGCGCTGCGCGCGGGCCCCGTTTTGCGTTGTGGCGGCCGGATTCGTGTCTGCGCGAAAATGAAGGTGAATGTTTTTCCGCGAAGTGAACGACCTGTTTTGAGCCCCTGAAGCATCCACACTTTTTGCGGCAAAACCGCAGGAAAAACTCGACGAAACCGCAGGAAACAGCGCCTGAAAAATGTCGATGCTTCGGGGGTCCAATTTTGCTCGTTCACTTCGCGGAAAAACATTCACCTTCGATTCGCAAGGGCACTGCGCGAGTCAAAAAAAGCGGGCTGCGCCGGGGATTTCCGGCGCGGCCCGCTTAGTATCGCGCTTAGATTCGTAAAGTTGCGGCAGCCAGCGGTCTACTTGCCGACAACGCCTTCGGCGTCCCACCAGTCGAGCTGGGCGATGTTGTCGCGGATGTGCTGGCAGCTCTTGTGGAAGCCCTCGAGCTCGTACTCGGACAGGTCGAGCGTGTAGACCTCCTCGACGCCCTCGGCACCGATCACGCACGGCAGGGATGTGAAGATGCCCTCCTCGCCATACTGGCCGGTCATAAGCGTAGAGGCCGAAAGCACGGCGTGCTCGTTATGCAGCACGGCGGCGCAGACGCGCGCGGCGGAGTTGGCGACGGCGTACTCGGTGCACTGCTTGCCCTGGTAGGTCACATAGCCGCCCTTACGCGCGAGCTCCTCGACCTCCATGTGGTCGAAGGCGTACTTGTCGGGGTTCTCGGCCTGAAGCTCGTTAAGGCTCTTGCCGGCGATGGTTGCGGCCTTAAAGGCTGCCAGTTGGCTAAAGCCATGCTCGCCGATCATGTAGGCGTCGATGGACTTGGGGCTCACACCGACCTTCTTGGAAATCTCGGTGCGCAGGCGGGCGGAGTCCAGGCCGCAGCCCGCGGCACCAAGATCGAGTACGCCGGGGGGGGGGGGCCCCGGGGCCGCAGCCCGAGCCGATGATCTTCTTGGGATCGTAGCCGGTCAGGTGCCACAGCTCGGTGCACACGACGTCGCAGGGGTTGGAGATGCTCACGAAGATGCCGTCAAAGCCGGCGTCGACGATGCGCTTGGCAAAGGTGCGGGCGGCGTCGGTGGTAAAGAACAGCTCGCCGTCGCGGTTGCCGGCGGCCAGTGCGACCTTGCCGGCGGCGTTGACGATGACGTCGCAGCAGGCCAGCTCCTCGTAGTGGTCGTAGCAATTGACGATCTTGGTGTTGTACGGGACAAACGAAAGGGAGTCACGCAGGTCCTGGACCTCGGACGTCACTTTGGCCTCGTTGATATCGCACAGGTACAGCTCATCGGCAATGCCCTGCATGAGCAGGCTGTTGGCGACATGTGCTCCTACGTGGCCCTGGCCGACCACACCGATCTTACGCGTCTGGTACATATATGTATCCTTTCGGCCGAGTTTTTCGCGTCGAACCATTGTAGCTTCCTGCTGTCACTTTGCTAGGCTAAAGCGCCACAGTTTTTTGGGACATGCCTCAATCTCTACTTTTGGAGTGATTTGGTCCGCTGACGGCATCGCTGGGCGATGCACTCGCGCGGATGGGGCCGGTCGTTGTACCATAACTGCAACTGACTCGTAAGGAGCATCCATGCCCATTCGCATCCCTGACGCCCTCCCTGCCGCCGCGCAGCTCGAGAGCGAGAACATCTTTGTCATGACCGAGTACCGCGCGCTGCACCAGGACATCCGTCCGCTGCGCGTGCTCATCCTCAACCTCATGCCCACCAAAATCGCCACCGAGACGCAGATCATGCGCAAGCTCTCCAACACGCCGCTACAGGTGGAGGTGGACCTGCTGCGCACCAAGACGCACGAGGCCACGCACGTGAGCGCCGGCCACCTGGAGACGTTCTACCGCACGTTCGACGACATCCGTGACATCCACTACGACGGCTTGATCATCACGGGCGCGCCGGTGGAGCAGATGCCGTTCGAGGAGGTCGACTACTGGCCCGAGCTCTGCCAGATCATGGATTGGTCCACCACGCACGTGCACTCTACGCTGCACATTTGTTGGGGCGCACAGGCGGGGCTCTACCATCATTACGGTATCCAGAAGTACGACCTGCCGGCAAAGGCGAGCGGCGTGTTCGAGCATTATCTGGTGAAGCCGCAAAGCCCGCTGGTCCGCGGCTTTGACGACCGTTTCTATGCCGTGCATTCGCGCAACACCGATGTGCGCCGCGAGGACGTGGAGGCCGAGCCGCAGCTTGAGGTCGTGGCCGTGTCCGACGAGGTGGGCCTGTACATCGTCAAGTCGACCGACAGCCGCCGCTTCTTTGTCTTTGGCCATCCCGAGTACGATACCGACACGCTGCGTTTGGAGTACGAGCGCGACGTGAAGCGCGGGCTTAACCCTCAGGTGCCGGCGCATTACTTCCCGAACGACGACCCCACCGCCGAGCCGCGCAACGTCTGGCGCAGTCAGGCTCAGCTGTTCTACACCAACTGGCTCAACTACTACGTCTACCAGACCACGCCCTACGACCTGGCCCGCGCCGGCGAGGAGCACTAGGCTGCGGCTGTGGCTGCTGCCGTGACATGACGAGTGAGGATATCCGGACACACGAGCGTGGATTTTCGGACGTTTACAAATCGAGCGTGGATAATCTCCCATTTTTGGCCGAGGAACGGGCTCAAAATGGGAGATTATCCACGCTCATTTTTTAGGCATGTAGATGCCGATGGCTCGGCTAAGAGACGGTGCGTGCAGAGGCAAAGTCGCATTTGGCGTGGTCTTGAATCTCGACGGGTTTTTCTTTCTGATAATCCGATGGACCAAGGCGCCAAATTATGGAGACGGGGACCTCTCGACAACCACCCTACCTGCAGATATAAGTCATCAGCCTAAAACGTCCAAAACCGTCAAGCATTTGGTCGGCGCCTGGACAGCATTTGGTCAGACTTCGCATGAAACCGTCTGGTACGTTTGCGCCGTTCCAAGAGTTGGGAGGCGACATGGGAAACATGACGGCAAATCAAAGACTTACAAGTCACATTAAAGCATGCGAACAACAGATGAGTTGCGTGTACGCGCGCACGGCGGCGGAGGCGAAGCAGATTGAGCGTCGGGTGGCGGCGGGAAGTCTCGAAGTGGTCATGCCGGGGCTGTATGCGCGTCCGGATTATTGGTCCGAGCTCAAGTTTCGGCAGCGTTATCTGCATCGGGTGCGGGCCCTTGCGCAAAAGCATCCTGACTGGACGTTTTGCTCCTATACGGCGGCTGTTATCTATGGCCTTTCGGTTTCGCATGCCAATTTGACGCACATCCATATCGCCGCGGCGCCGGCGCAATCGACGACGCCCGGCTCTCAGGTGATTCGCCATCGTTATGCTCGTCAAACACGGGCAATCCAGATGGATATTGCCGTGACCGATATCGATCAAACGATTACGGATTGCCTGGTCGATGCGTCGTTTGTCGAGGGACTGATCATTGCGGACTCGGCGCTTCATGAGCAGCTGTTGTCGAAGGAGCATCTCGTTGAGGCAATCAACAAGCTTGGCTTAAATCGTCGCGGTGTTGTGACGGCGCGAAGTGTTGCGCGGTATGCCGATGGCCTGTCAGAAAGCGGCGGCGAGTCCAAGGCGCGCGCCCTGATGATCGAGCGCGGCTGGCAGACGCCGGAGCTGCAAGTTGAGCTGTTCGGCCCGGTTGAGCCGGGGCGGCCGTATCGCGTTGACTACTTGTGGCGTGTGGGCGACCGGCTGATTATCGGGGAGTTCGACGGATTCGTTAAAAGCGAGAAGGCGGCGGAGGAGGGCAAGCTCGCGAAGGCGCAGTTTGATGAGCGCCAGCGCGAGTCGAGGCTTTCGCTGCTTGATAACTGCAAGATCGTGCGCTTGTGCTGGGATGATCTAAGGGATCCGACAAAGCTCGATCGCAAGCTCAGGGTCGCCGGCGTGCCGCGTGCGTGTTGAGGCGGTTGCAGGACGTTGAGCCGCACGAGCGTGGAAATCCGGACGGACGAGCGTGGAAATCTGGACGCGCAATGGTTGAGCGTGGATAATCTCCCACTTTTGGCTCGTAAGGGGGCTCAAAGTGGGAGATTTTCCACGCTCATCTTGCGGGTGCGATACAGCGGCGATCAGGCGCTGATGATGTGGAGTAGCGGCAGGTCGTGGGCGTCGGTGGGAACGTGGTCGACACGCTGCTCGTCAAAGGCGATGCCGATGATTTGACATGCGGGCGAGAGCGTGAGCAGGTAGCGATCATAGCAGCCGCCGCCGTAGCCCAGGCGCGCGCCGGCGCGGTCGAAGGCTACGAGCGGCACGACGACCATGTCGAGAGCTTCGGCAGACACGATAGGGAAGCGGTCGTTGTCGATGTCCACGGCCGCAAAGACCCGCGTGGGGTGGGCGATAAACGGTGCCGCGGACGCATCGTCGGCGGCAACTGCCCGCATGCACATGCGCTGGCCACAAGCTGCGGCATCAATTGCCGAGAACATGCACGGATAGGCCACGCGCCAGCCGCGTTTGGCGGCCGCTGCGGCAAACGCGGCAGGATCGACTTCGGAACCCATCGCGGCATAGACGGCAACGGCGTGCGGCGCCGCGGCATCCGAGCGATCCAACAGCTCAACCAGCCGCGCACAGATAACGGCAGACTTCGCCGCCCGCACATCTAAATCAAGAGCATCGCGCCGAGCAATCATCGCCCGTCGCAACTCAGCCTTGTCCATCCCAGCCTCCTCTAGCAAACCTGCCAAAAAGGGACAGGTTTATTTTGGCAGGTTTTATCTGGGCAAACGCGATATGGGCAGTAAAGCCACCGCAAATATGCCTGTGAGCTGCGCCCTTTGTGGTTGTTTGGGCCTATGCGTTAATGCTATAACGCCGCAGCGATTGCTTCAGTCACAAACTTATTGAGTGACTCACCCTTCTTTGCCGCTGCCAGCGCCGCTTGCTTGTGGAGCTCAGAGCCCGTTCTTACGTTGAACGAGCCCTTAAAAGCCCGCTCGGGTTCCTTGCCTTTCTCGGCGCAAAACTCAAGGTAATCGTCGACGGCGTCGTGGAAGCATTGCTCCACCTCTTCAGCTGTGGAGCCTTCAAATACGATTGCGTCCCTAATGCCGGTGACCATACCTGTTAGCACATGCTGTTCGGCATCGAACTCGACTGGGGCGAAATAACCCTTGTATGCCAAAACGTTACTCATGACTACCTCCGACATCTTGCGGAAATCGAACGATGTTTCGAATGGTCCCCGCCGTCAATTCGTCAGATGGATGTGGCGCGTGCATTACGAACATCCTGCCATCTGATGGCCTGTAGAAGCGAATGCGCGATCCGGATGTCTTGCCTTTGTTGTCCATTTCAAAGCCATATGAAGCCATGACTTTTAAAAAAATCGGTATACCGATACGTCGAAGGGCAGCTAAGCAGTTGGGCGATGAGTTTATCGGTCCGAGTCATCCCGCCTCACATTCTGCAACTATATCTTAGTTGCAATTTAAGTCCGATGCAAGCACCCCTACTATAGAACATGTGTACGTATAGAACAAGTGTTCGAACCAAAGTAAAGGCACCTGCCCCTTTGTGGGGGTTTTGCTGGTGGGGCGGGTGTCTGCGGCGGTTTGTCTCGATCTGTAACAGTAACTCGGCAAAAATGGGCCTAGCTGTTACAGATTGAGACAAAGGGGCGGCGCCATTCGGAAACGTCTCGATCTGTAACATCTGGAGCCGATATTGCCGCCTAGATGTTATAGATTTAGACAAACTGGTGGGACGGGCTGAGCTGCCCTGCCCAAGCAGCGGTAAAAGAAAAGGTAGATTTTCAGGCATGTCCCAAAAATCTACCTTTGCTGTGCGTTAGCCCATCAGGTCGATGACGTTAAAGCCGGCGTTGCTCTTGGCGATGACGTCGCGGCCGCCAAAGACGCAGGTGGGTGACTCGGCCGCAATGCGCGTCACGTCGGCGCCGAGCGAGCGCAGCTCACCGGGCGTGGCGGCGAGCATCTGGGCGCGGCGCTCCTCGCGTGCGTGCGGATCGAGCCCGGCCAGGTAGGTCGTGTTGCGGCGTTTGGTGAGCGCGTACGGCTTCACTGGCGCGTCCATGCCGCTCACGCAGCTCACGATAAAGCCCTCAAAGGAGGCCTCGTCGGGCTCAAAGCTGCCGAGCCATTCGCCTGCGCGCGCAACGCGCTCAATCGAGGGGTCGATTGCCGGGTCGCGGTAGGTGTAGAACGCCGTCTGACGCTCGCCTGCCGCGCGGAATCCGCAGCCGTACGCGCCGCCCTTCACGCGGATCTCGTTCCACAGATAGTCGTAGGAGAGCGCGTTGGCGGCAACCGCCCAGGCGCCCGTCACGTCGATGCCCAGGCGACGCGGGTCGCACGCGCTTGCCGCAAAGCAGATGTCGCTGGGGATGACAAAGGCCTCGTGGCGGTCGCGCGGCTCCGGTACCACGAGCGTGCCGCTGCCGGCATCGGCGCCGTCTCCAGCGCCCAGCCCCAGATCGTCCGCGGCGGCCCAGTATGCGTTAAAGTCCTCGTCGCTGCCGGTAAAGCTCGCCATGCAGCCATCGGCCACAAAGATGCGGCCAGCCAGCTCGGCAAGTTTGGCGCGCAGGTCATCCAGTCGCTCGTCAAAGTGGTCGAGCAGATCGCGCAGGAACAGGTAGAAGTCCACGCCCGAAAGCTGCTCGCGCACCATGGCCGAGGGCGAGCTGTAGCTCATCGCGCGACCGAGTGCCGCCGAGTGACCGTTGTTGATAAAGCCCTGCTCAAGTCCAATGCGAATCTGCGTGAGCACGTCGCGCACGCGGTCGGCGTCGGCATCGAGCAAAAGCGTGCTCGACCACACCTCGCGCGGCAGGCTCGCTAGCGCATCGATCTTCTCGGACAGGGCGCCGGCGCTCACCAGCAGGTAGGGACGCACGCCGTCCACGTCGGGCTGGGTCATGACCTCGGTCGTAAAGCTCAAAAAGCCCAGCTTGCCGGCGAGCACGTTGTCGAGCTCCTCGGCCGAGTGCTCGCTCGTGGGCAGCTGTTTGAGCAGGCGGCAGAGCAGCGTCACATAGGGCAGGTCCTCAAATGCGACGCAGCTCAGGTCGAAGTACTGCATGGCGTAGGCCAGACGGTTGGTGGGGATGCCGTGGCGCAGGCAGGGGATGGGCGCAGTCGTGTCCACGACCAGCGGCGGCTCGGGGCGCGCCTCGCCAATGTCGGAAACGCGCAGGCGCGGTAGCGTGGCCTTGGCCTCGAGCGTGTCCTCGGCCTCCTGTGCGGCACGCAGCACGGCCGTGCGCTCGACCACGTCGGCCAGCTCGGCATTGGTCATGGCGTCGCGCTTGGCTGCTAGCTCGGCGGCCTCGGCACCCTCTGCGCCCTCGGCGGCGTCCACCGGCACCAGCTCGACCAGCGCCATATGGTCGTTTTCCAGCACCAGCTCGCGCAGCAGGTCCTCAAAGTAGCTGCCATCCAGCTCGCCACGCAGCTCCTCGTACACCGGGCCGTACTTGAGTGCCAGCGTCGCGGCGTCGTCATCGTAGAGCCAGGTGCTCAGCGCGTCGCACGCAATGGCCACGCCGTCGGCGATGCCATAGTCGCGCTGGCGCAGGTCGTACTCGTTGCTGCTGATGATGGCCTCCAGGCGCTCGCGCGGAACGCCATGCTCGCACAGGTCGCGGCAGGCGTCCTGGAACACGCGACGCAGCTCGCGCGCCACGCCGGGCTGTGCGTTTTGCAGCATGATGAGCTCGTAGGGCTGCAGGCTCTCGGCCGCGGTGTAGCTCACCACGTTGCCGCCCAGGCCGGCGGCCAGAATGGCCTTCTTAACCGGTGCTTCGTTGGAGCCCAGCAGCGCCTCGAACAGGATGTCCGCCGCGATCGTGCGCTTGCGGTCGAGCGCACTGCCCAGCACAAAGCCCAGGCCCACCAGGGCGTTCTCGGGCGTGGTGGCCATCTCGACGCGCTTATACTCGCAGGTCACGGGCGCCTGCACGCCCAGCGGATTGGGCGCCAGCGCGGACGGGTCCTCGCCGGCGGCAACGGCAGCGTCCATGCGGCGGCTCGCGGCGCTCGGCTGCGACAGATAGCGCTCGTCCAAAAATGCCAGCGCGCGGTCCATATCTAGGTCGCCGTAGAGTGTTATATAAGAGTTGGAAGGATTGTAGTGGCGCGCGTGCGTATCCAGGAACTGCTCGTAGGTGAGCGCGGGAATCGCGCGTGGGTCGCCGCCGCTCTCGTGCGCATAGGCGGTGTCGGGATAGAGTGCGGCGTTAACAGCATCGTCCAGCACACTCATGGGGTCGGACAGTGCGCCCTTCATTTCGTTGAACACCACGCCGTTATAGCGCAGCGTGCCCTCGCGCAGGCTCGCGGAGCTGCCGTCGCCCTCGCCCTCGACGCTCTCCGGCAGGTCCAGCTCGTAGTGCCAGCCCTCCTGCTCAAAAATGGTGGGCTTGGTGTAGATGGCCGGGTTGAACACCGCGTCCAGGTACACGTCCATCAGGTTGTACAGATCCTGCTCGTTGGTGGTGGCAACGGGGTAGATGGTTTTGTCGGGGTAGGTCATAGCGTTGAGGAACGTCTGCATGGAGCTCTTGATCAGGTCGACGAATGGCTCCTTGACGGGAAACTTGGCCGATCCACACAGCACCGAGTGCTCAAGGATATGGAACACGCCGGTGGAATCGGCCGGCGGCGTCTTAAAGCCAATGGCAAAGGCCTTGTTCTCGTCGTCGCACGCCAGGTACAGTAGGCGAGCGCCCGAGGCGGTGTGGCGCAGCACGTAGGCGTCCGAATCGAGCTCGGGCACGGTCTCGCAGCGCTCGACGGCAAAGCCGTGGCAGGTGGTGCCAGGCACCAGCAGTGCGGCGGCAGCGGCGCGCGGGTCGGTTGAGGTGGTGGGCATATGCAGTCTCCTTTGACGCCCCAGCGGGGGCGAATCGAGTCGAATCCTCGAGAGTATACCCATATGGGGCCGCGGCTCTGCGGCGAACTGAAGACGATGCCGGTGGATTGGCATGGGCCCCGCGTGTCCCGCCAAATGAGCGTGGATTTTCGGACGAAATAATCCGTCGCAGGCCCAAATGCCGTCCAATTATCCACTCCCGCACACCTTTCGTCTCCAACCGTGAGATGAGAGATAGACGAGAGGCGTATACGAAAGATGGCTGTACAGCAAAGAGCCAAACAATTAATAGTGCTGTTAATAGTGCTGTTTGGTTGGTTAAACGAAGGGATATTAGATATGTTCAATTTCGATGAGCCTCGTTACGAGAAGGTTGTGAGCGATGCCCTCGCTCTCCGTCCTCAGATTGAGGCCGCCGTGGACAAGGTCTGCGAGCAGGGCTATTCCAACATCTTCTTCATCGGCTGCGGCGGCACCTGGGCCCACACGCTCCCGATGAAGTACTGGGTCGAGACCACCACGGCCGACGTCGACGTCCACTGCGAGATCGCCGCCGAGTTCCTCGCATGCCCGCCCAAGACCTTCAACAAGGACTCGGTCTGCGTCTTCTCCACCCGCACCGGCACCACCCCCGAGATCATCGAGGCCGCCAAGTTCTGCCAGGAGCAGGGCGCCCGCACGCTGATGTACGTCTCCAACGACAACACCCCGGCCACCGAGTACGCCGACTACAAGTTCTTCAGCTTCGCCGAGGACGACGTCCTGTGCGAGGCCATCTACACCTACCAGATCACGCTGGTCGCCCGCTTCCTCAAGAACGCCGGCGCCTTCCCCAAGTACGACACCTTCATGGAGGAGTTCGGCAACATCGCCCCGTACCTCATCAAGGCCAAGGACGCCCAGGACGAGCGCTGCGCCGCCATGGCCGAGGACTTCAAGGACATCGATTACCACATGGTGATCGGCTCCGGCATGCTCTGGGGTGAGGCCTACGACTACGCCATGTGCATCCTCGAGGAGATGCAGTGGATCAAGACCAAGTCCATCCACGCCGCCGAGTTCTTCCACGGCACCATCGAGCTGTGCGAGGAGGGCACGAGCCTCATCATGCTCTACGGCGAGGACGACACCCGCAAGCTCATGGACCGCGTGGACAACTTCACCCACATGCTCGCCGACGAGAAGGGCGTCAACGTCCGCGTGAACAAGTTCGACACCGCCGAGGTCGAGCTGCCGTTCAGCGACCCCGAGTTCCGCAAGATCGTCTCCCCGATGGTCACCTACACCATCACCGAGCGCCTGAGCTGCCATCTCGAGCACGTCCGCAACCACCCGCTCACCACGCGTCGCTACTATCACCAGATGAACTACTAATCCTTTCAAATTGCTGCTGTTGCCTGCAGGCGAGCTGTTCTGAACGTCTCGCCTGCAGGCTTATTTCTGGGGTTAATCAGAATAGCTGCCCAGTACCTCCTAGTTGCGCTGGTCGCATTATGGCGTCTGTGGACGAGCAAGCATTTGGCATTACGATGCTTGGTCGTCCGCTGTTTACGAGCCTGTTTGTCGGCTTGATCCTTGGCGATGTCCAGCAGGGCGTTATCGTCGGCGCTGCTTTGGAGTCCATGTTCATGGGTGCCATCATGGTCGGCGCGGCGGTTCCTCCCGAGGTCTATGCCTCCGGCGTGCTTGGCTGCGCGTTTGCCGTCATTACGGGTACGGGCACGGCAACTGCCGTCGCGCTCGCCCTTCCTGTCTCCGTCTTCCTTCAGGTGTGGCGCAACTTCTGCTACGCCGTTCCGGGCGCCTTTGCCTGCAAGAAGATTGAGACCGCTCTGGCAAATCGCGATCTTGCCAAGGCGAACCTGTACCATCTGACCGTCGTGCCGTTGTCGATTGGCATTCCGTCTGCACTGCTGGTGTTTTGCTCGCTGTTCTTTGGTGCCGACCTCATCAACAATGCGCTCAACGCGATTCCGCAGTTTGTGATGGACGGCCTCAACGTTGCATCCGGCGTCATGGTCTGCATCGGCTTCGCACTTCTTATTAGGACCATGGGCGACAACAAGCTTCTTCCCTGGCTGTTCCTGGGATTCATTATGGTCATCTACCTCAAGATGGACGTTGTCGGTGTTGCCGCTGCCGCTATCTGCGTCGCGCTGCTCCTGGCCTTCCGCGAGGGCTCGGCCGGTCCGCAGGCGGTTGCCGAGGATGAAGAGGAGGACTTCTAATGGCTACCCAGAACACCGATCTCAAAGAGGCCAAGAAGGACGCGATTATGAGCCCCGATATGTATCGGAGCATGTTCCTTCGCCAGTTTACGAGCCAGTGCTCGCAGTCGTACGACAAGATGATGGCAATGGGCTTCATGTACACCATTCAGAAGCCCCTGCGAAAGATCTATCCCAACGACGACGATTACTATGCGGCGCTTGATCGCCATACCGAGTTCTTTAACATCACGCCTCATGTGCTTCCGTTTGTAGCCGGCCTAACGGTTTCGATGGAAGAGCAGGCGGCTGCCGATAAGAACTTCGACACGTCCTCGATTAACGCCATGAAGGTCGGCCTCATGGGACCGCTTTCCGGCATCGGCGATTCGTTCTACTGGGGTACGTTCCGCGTGGTCGCCGCCGGCATTGGTATTGGCATCGCGTCGACGGGCAACCCGCTCGGCCCCATCGTGTATGCGCTCATCTACTCCGTGATTAACTTTGCAACGCGTATCGTCGCCGCCCATCTGGGATACGACCTGGGAACCAAGTTCCTGCAGCAGTCCGAAGAGAACAACCTTATGTCTCGCATGACGCATGCTGCCGGTGTCCTCGGAATGACCGTCATTGGCGCGATGATTGCGGCGCAGGTCTCACTGTCCACTGCTTTGACCTTTGATGTGGGTGGTTCGGAGATTGTCCTGCAGGATCTGTTCGATTCGATCTTCCCCGGCCTGCTGCCCTTGCTGGCAACGTTCGCTTGCGTTGCCCTGTACAAAAAGGGTGTCAAGACCATTTGGATTATTATTGGTATCTTCGCGATCTGCATCATCGGAACGGGCTTGGGAGTGTTCGCGGCGGCGTAATGTTGACCGCTATGCTCGCGCGTTGGATAACTAGCTGACCGTTTGAAAACGGGGCTCGGCGTAAGGCCGGCCCCGTTTTTTGTTTGAGGGATTTTCCGACCGTCCAAAAATCCACGCTCGCCCATCACTCACGTATCTCTCATCTCTCATTCGTCACTAATACGAGAGATAACAGAAAGACGAGAGATAAATATGAGAGATAACAATGCTGCAAGGTGGCTGGGGGATCGAGGTAAAGTTTCTGTATACGTGTGTTTACCTGTGCGAACGTGATTTGATCGAATGGAGAACGGCATTTTTGTCTCTTATTTCTCACTCATCTCTAATGTGAGAGATAAATGAGAGACGAGAGATGATTACGAGAGATAACTGAGAGGTAGACGGGCAGGCGGTCTGTCGGGGACATGCATCGCTGCCAGATTGATACCGCGCGCGGAGCAGCTGCACTAGCGCCCGGCTCCTACCATCCCGCCATTTCACGCACCGCACATCGAAACCTGCGGCAAAGCAGTTACAATAGCCCAATGTGCATCGCGCACGACGATGATATCGGCGCCCGCGACTGGGGGAGAATACATGGTAGAGCAACAGATAACGCCGGGGACTAAGCTTCAGGTGGCATTCGACGTGCCCATGGGCCAAAAAACCGACTTCAACATGCTCGCCACGTACAAAGAGAACCTGGACGAGGCGTACTTTCTTATGAGCGCGCCCATGCTTGCCGGCAAGCCGCTCATCATGGACGAAAACCAAAAGCTGTTGCTGCAGTACAAAGTGGGCGAGGAGACGTTCGTGCTGGCCGGCTACCCCGAGTCGGTCGAGAAAAAGGGCATCCGCACCTACTGGAAAATGCGCAAAGTCGCCGAGCAGCGCACCTTCGTCAAGCGTCGCGACGAGCGTTTTAAGGTCGCCATGCGTCTGACCTACCAGCGCGACAACGCGCCGACCCCCGAGCCCGAGGACGCCGTGACCATCGACGTCTCGGCCGGCGGCCTGGCCATCTACCTCAACGACTACCCCGACGTGGGCGAGGCCCTGGCCGTACAAATGCCCGCGATCCGCCTGCAGGGCGAGCGCCACGAGCTGCCCGAGCAGCTGGGCATCGTGTGCTGGGTACGCCGCGCGCCCAAGGGCAGCCTGTACCGCAACGTCTGCGGCCTGCAGTTCCGTTATGCCGACGACATGGAGCGCGAGCTCGTCAAAGAATACGTCGGCTACATCCGCGCCAAATATAAGCTTTGATCGCCATGGCACTGTTCAAGCGTAACGACAACAAAGATCAATCTGCCGAGGATTTGCCCGAGGATTTGGCCGAGGACACGTCGCAGAACGCACCCGGCGCCAATGCCGAGGACGCGCCCGGCGAGGACTCCGCGCCCGAGCAGGCTCCCGCCTCCCGCAAGCGCTTCGGCAAGCCCAACCGCAAGCGCAAGCCCAAGCGCAACCTCCGCGGCGTGGTGCGCATCGAGGAGCTGGAGCAGGCGCTGGCCGACCAGGACCTCGACGACATCGACCCCGACGCGGTCGTGTCCATGTATATGCCCAAGCGCCGCATGGAGCGCATCGGCGCGGCGCTGCTGCGCATGGACAAGCTGCAAAAGGCCCTCGTGGTGCTGGCGCTTGCCTTTGGCGTGTTGTTCGCCCTATCGTTTATGCAGGAAAACATGGGTAACTTCACCATCAACCTCAACCGCCTGGAGCTGTTCCGCCGCGGCGTTGCCATTGCCGACAACGGCGACTTTAACAACGCCACCGCGCGCCTGGCCGCCGACGCCTTGGACAACGGCACCAATATCGCCGCCGAGGACCTGCCCGACAACCTGGACGACATCGACGGCAGCCACAACGGTAAAAACTACGTGGCGTACACCTTCTATATCCGCAACGCCGGCAAGACCGATCTGGGCTACAGCGCCAAGCTCAAGGTGGTCAGCGCCAGCAAGGGCGTGGAAAAGGCGGCGCGCGTGAGGGTGTATCGCAATGGCGAGCCCACCACCTATGCAGCGGCTGCGGCCAACGGCAATCCCGAACCCAACACCGAGCCGTTTGCGTCCAAAGACGTGGTGACGACCATCAGCCACAAGAACTTCCGTGTGGGCGATGTGGACAAGTACACCGTGGTCATTTGGCTGGATGGCGATGATCCGGAGTGCGTGGACAAGATCATCGGCGGCGCGGTGGAGTTCGGTTTCGATTTTGATTCGTCCGAGACCGACGATTCGAGCCTGTTCGTTAAGTTCGTGCAGGATATTGCCGACACCCTGACCGGCAACGACCCCATTAGCGCGAGCGGCAACGAGGCGCCCGATTACTACAAGGAACACAACGTGACTTGGAGTAACCGTCGCAACCAAAAGAACTCGCCCGCAGGGGACGGGGACAAGTAGAACGAAGAAGCGCCGGGCTGGGATTGATTTCCCGGCCCGGCGCTTTTGGTGATGGCTTATGCCGAGGTGTTGCCATCGGAGGTGGTGGCGGCTGAGGCAGCGTCCAGCAAGAACAGCCGCAGCGCGAGTTTGATCGCATAGCCCGGCTTGACCTGCGCCCCGTCTCCCATGCGTTCGTCCAGGTCGCTGCAGTAGGCGTAGAGGTCGCGGATGAGGTCCGCGCCCGAGAGCGTGAACATGTAGCCCGCCTCCGAAAGCGTGTTGGGTGCTGCGGGCAGCCCCGCAGCTTGGCAGAAGCTCGCAAGGTCGGGAGCCATGACGGCCTTGTAGTCAATCGCGGCGCCACGGTCCCGTGCAGCCTGCTCCTGCTTGCGGGTGTACGACAATGCCGCCGCCAGCACAAAGCTGGGCGTGGGCGCGTTGACGTCGTCGGTGGTGGCGACGAGCTTGCCGGCCGCTTGCGTGACCAGCCAGGCGACTTCGCGCTGGCAACGAACGGCTTTGCGCGTCACCGGCTTGATCGATCCGGTGGAAACGCTTCCCTTGGGTTGATTGGCAAAAGCCATGGAGCCCTCCCAACAAATAGCCCGTTTAGCAGGCAAAAATGACACGTTCTTCACCAGTATAGCGAGGGGGAAGGATTAGGGCGAAGCATGGCGGAGGGTGAATATATGCGATGGCGCTGCACTGCGGTCGCAAGCCTTAAGAGGGACTTATGACTGCGTGGGAGAGATCAAATAAGGTAAACGATGTTCACATAGCACCACATATAACTCGAGGTAGACCTATGAATCTGCCGGAATGTAGGCTGTCGAAAACTCATAAGGAAATCGTAAGAATTATGGTATTCTCAATTCCATGTCTAAAGGATGGGCAAGCAACATCCAACACAAAAGCGCGGGCTCCCCTTCCGGGCTTCTCGAGGGTCATCTGGGATGAATGGGGAAAAAAGGGGTCCGCATGGATACCAAGGCATTAAAGAAGCAGATGGGCGCCGCCATCGCCATGGTCCTCGTGGCAGCCGTAGCCCTCGGCTCCGCCACCTTCGCATGGTTTGTGACGAACAATACTGTCAAGGCGACGACGAGCAGCATCAGCGCACAGTCGAACGCGTCGTATATGACGATTAAGTACAACGCCACTGCTGTGGGAGCGGACAGTACATTTGACGTTGCCGGCGATATAGAAGCAACCAAACTGTATCCCGCTACCTTTGGTGAGCAGAAGGGTTCTACCGAGGGTCAGTTTATGACGGGTTACGGCAATACTGTGGACGATGGAACTCTGTCCGGAACATTGAACACTGTTGGCACTGCAGGTACGCCCGATGAGGCCGTTACCAATGGCTTTGCTAAGAAGAATGTTTTCAATATCAGTTCCCGCGGCCAGAACCTCTCCAACTTGAAGGTCGCTTCTGTCGAGGCGAAATCTGCTGACGGTAATGCGACGAACCTTGCTACCACATCTGACATCAACTCTGCGCTTCGTCTTTTGGTGAAGTGCGGGGACAGGTGGGTTGTTCTTGACAAGGATGGTACGTTCAAGCTTGGTTCCAATGGCATCACTGCTGCCGATGGCATTCTTGCTGACACTATTACTGCCGACAAGGATACCGAGGTCGATATTTACGTCTTCTTCGAGGGCAGCGATGCAAAGGTTTATACGAACAACCTCAAGAAGCTGACCGATTCTTCCAAACTGACCGTAACTTTTACTGCTGATAATCAGAATAAGAAATAAAGTAGTTCCATACACAGCTTGCGAAGGGCAGGTTCCCGGCCCGGGACCCTGCCCTTTTCCTTAACGAGGGGAGGCGACGGAGATGCACGATTCAGTTAAGAGGCTTAAGGTTCAGCTTGTTGGGGCGGCGTTGACCGTCGTCGTCTCGGCGGTGGCGCTTTCTGCAACTACCTACGCATGGTTTGTCACGAATAGTAGAGTTCATGCGACTACCAGCACCATTTCCGCTCAAGCGAATGGCATGGTACTCCAAATCGTTGAGGGTGACACACCCGACCACGGCTCCGACACCTCCACGGTCGCTTCCGCAGCCGGTCACGAGATTAGCCCTTCATCGACGAACGATGCCAAAAACCGGTACGTTCCCCAAAGCTGGCAGGGCGTTAATGTGAGCACCTATCAAAAGGTCGACACATCCATTTCGGGTGAGAATCCCGGCAAGTACACTATTCAAGGCAACGATTACTATGCATTCACCGTTGCGAATTACACGCTGTATACCGTGGCGAACACCGGCGTTGCCGACGTGTATTTGGATGCGAGCAACGGCTCGCCCATAACGATTACGCAGCATGGCGGCACGCAGAAATGGTTCGACAAAATCAAAGACAGCCTGCGCGTGGGCATTGTAATTAACGGCGAGCTGCGCGTTGTCTATGCGCCAGCTGCTCCCTCGACAACCGATATGGGCAACGATGTGACTACCGTTGCAGGTTGGTCGTGTGTCAACTCTGAATCTCTGAACGAGGTTGTTGCCCCTACGTATTTGCATCTTTCTGGCACCGATTCGCTCGATCAAAACGGCAATAACTGGGGTGCCACGAAAGCGGGCGAAGTCTACATTAAGCCGATCGGCAACGCGCAAAAGGTCGCTTCGAACGTCGATTACAACGGCACGAACATGAAAGTTGTCGTTTGGATGGAAGGCACCGACAGCGATTGTCAGAATATGTCTGGCCTCGATGTGGGCGAAGGAAGCCCGACCTTTGACGTAACGGTCAGCTTGGTTGGCATCGTAGCTGATTCAAAGTAGTGTAAACGCTGCTAGCAACTTTCATCAAAGACGAGGGCCAGTTCAGGTTTGAACTGGCCCTCGTCTCGTTTATGTCAATATTGGTTCGGCTATAGCCCGTACACCTCAACCATGGCTTCGCCGATGCGGTGGGGTACGCCGGTGACATGACCAGGCAGTCGTTCTGGTTCAATAAGGGCTATCTGGAGCACATTCTGGGGCTGTAGCCTTCGAGTTGGCAATTCGGCTACTTGCGCATACTCGATTTACGAGGATTTTCACACTCGATTTTCGAGGAAATCTGGACTCGATTTTCGAGCTTTGCCCTACAGGTATATCCCCTCGAACAGGGTCTTATGGAACTGGGTGTGGTGGTCGCGTGCCCAGGTGAAGAGCGCCTGGTCAAAGTTGCCTTGGCTCGCGGGGATGCCATAGACGCCGGCGACTTCCACGCGCACGAACTCCAGCGCGGGCAGCTTGTTGATGGCCGTGAGTGCAAATGGTGACGTGGGCTCCTCAAACAGGTAATGGCTACCTTGCAGCGCGCCGCAGCCGGTGCAGGTGCTGGCGAGCGATACGGCCTTGGTGGTGCGCGACGTTACGGGCTTGTAGCCGCAGCGCTCGCGCAGGTAGTCGCGGATCTCGGCCGGCGCGCAGCCCAGTGCGGGAACGATGGCTATGGCGTTGGCGCGGGCGGTGTCGATCACGATGTGACCCGCGTCGTCCATGGCGGGCGCAGCGCTGGGCGTAGCCTTGCTGCCCGAGTCCTCGGCCGCCCAATACGGAATGCCAAAGGCCGCGACCGTCGTCTGCTCGTGGCACTTCCAACACTCGCGCTTGCCCAGCACCAGGTAGATGTAGGGCGCGCTGGGGTCGGAGCGATCCACGCCGGGCAGCCATTGGGCAAAGGGCTCCGGGTTGACGCCATCGGGCACGTACCAGATCTTCTTGGCCCGGTCCCACTTGGCGCCCAGGGCTTTGGCTTCGTCTTTGTGCGAAAAGGGAACATCGAGCTCGGTGCGCATGGCGGCTCCTTTGTGTGGCTTGCGGTGCATGTGCTCCAAGGATACCCCAGCGCTGGGTGCTCGATGCGCACGACTGGGGCCGGCGGTGTTTGAGCCGGTGACCGGTGGCGTCTGCCGTCTTAACGAGGCGATTGCGGCGTGGCGTGCGGTCGCTGGATGGATACTTCGACCGTCCAAGAGGTCGCGGGGTGATTTGGTGGAGGCGTGCCGTCAAGCAAATGGGCAAGTGCTTGGTCAGCGTCTGGTCAGTTGAGCGGCAACCTTGCCAAAAGCTTGACGGATTTGCAGCTAGACGTCGACGAATGAGCACTTTGGACGCACCGCGGCAAAAAACCGCCGGTCGTTTGCCGAAAACTTAGCGGGACCGCCAGCGGCTGCCGACGCGCGTGCTATCTTCGCGCCATGAGGTACTTTATCGTCTCACATAACGCTGCGTTGGCGCTTTTGGCGCACATGCCGAACCCTCGCTTTGGGGATTCGGAACCAGAGGTCGTGTCGATTGCAGGCGCCTGCGCGCTCTCGGATCAAGAAGCGCAGGAGGTTATCGATCGCTATGACCTGGGGATCGAAACGCTGGATTTGCTTGTGCCGTCGCGCGCCGACCGTCGGCGGAGCAAGCACGTTAAGACGCACCTGTGCACTAACGAGCTCCTGGCGGGTTCGTTTATCTCGCTGGGCCACTGGATGGGCGATCTGGATGCGTACGTGTGCTCTCCCGAGCTGGCGTTTTTGCAGGCTGCGCACGATGGCGATGCGGCGGCGGCCATCTATGCCGGCTATGCCATGACATCGGACTATCGGCTAGATAACCTTGCTCCCGGTGGGGTAACAAGTAGGGATGCGGGCATGCGCGATGGCAGGCTCACGACCAAGGAGCTTATCGCGGCGTACCTTGACCGGGCGTCAAAGGTGAGGGGCGCCGCCAAGGCGAAGGCGTTGCTTCCGTACGTGGTGGAGGGCTCACGATCTCCAAGGGAGTCGGGGCTTTGCATGTTTATGTCGCTGTCTGCGCGCTACGGCGGGTATGCATTGGGCAAGGCTGAGCTCAACAAGAAGGTCTTCATCCGCGATGGATACAACGATGGGCGCAATCGCAGGCTTCGCGTGTTGGAACGCACGCCCGACATAACACTTACGGCGAAAGCAGAGGTGGGCTTGGATAAAGTAAGGGCTGGCTTGCTGCCCGAGGTGTTTACCGCACTGGTCGATTACGACAGCGATGCCATCCATGACGGAAGCGAGAAGATCCGCAAGGATGCCGAGCGCCGCAACGAGCTGCAGATGCTCAATGGGGTCGCGTACTTTACGGTGACGACTGACCAGGCGAGCGACTACGAAAAGCTCGTTCGCCTGTGCGAGCGCATCCGACGCAAGCTGCATCGTCGCAAGCGGCCCATATTTTACAAGCCTATGACTGAGGAAGCGCGATATTTGGCACAGGCGCGCCTCGAGACAAAGCAGTTTAAGCTCTGGCAGACCGTTATTGAGGCGCATCAGTATTGGTAGAGCGGGCCTTTGGCGGCGGAGGGGTGCTGCCGTATTGAAGGTGAATGGTTTCCTGCGAAGTGAACGAGCGTTTTTGGACCCCCGAAGCATCCACACTTTTTGGCGCCAAAACCGCAGGATTCTAACGACAAAACCGCAGGAAATGAGCCGCCAAAAGTGTCGATGCTCCGGGGGTTCGTTTTGGCTCGTTCACTTCGCGGGAAACCATTCACCTTCGATTTGCGGGGGTCGCCCGGATATGGCTGCGAGGCCCATTCGGGCCTGATCGGGGCGCTCGCTGGGGTTGTTTGGGCGACTTTGGGCTTGGCTGGGGTGGCCTCCGGTGTTGTCGAGACCACTTTGGGCTCGATTGGTGTGGTTGCTGGCGTTGTTGAGACGGCTTTGGGCGCCGCGACGCCCGCATGGCTTGGCGGCGTAAAACAAAACAGCTCAGAGGCGAAGCCTCTGAGCTGCGAACATTTGGTGGGCGTTAGAAGATTTGAACTTCTGACCTCTTCCGTGTCAGGGAAGCGCTCTCCCCCTGAGCTAAACGCCCGATCAAGGGTGCGCGAGTGCGCAGGGAATAATATAACGGAGCTCCCGCCCAGTGGCAAGAACTATTTTTTAAAAAGCGGCGATTTGCGACCCTATCCGCCCCGATGTAGCGCGAACAGCACGCGGAAAGTCGCGTTTGTATCCCCGACGAACAGCACATTCGCGTAGAATAACTCCATTATGGGCAAATGGTGTCCAGGCAGTTCACAACACGGCATCTGGGGGAGGGGCATGTCGGACGCGCGCTCGCTGCGAAAACAGTTCAATCGCATGCTCGCCACGTTGCTGGTGGCCCTTGCTGCTGCCGGAGCCGTAACGTATGCCTGGTACATCTACAACGCCAACCGCCATATCACCGACGTCAAGATGGCCGCGGGCACGGGCGTGACCTTCCTCATCTCCAACGAATACGACGGCGAGTACAAGACCAACGCCGGCCTGAGCTTTGCGGGCCTGCTCGATCCCGTCTCGACCGACAACGTGCTCAACGGCTTTCAAAAGGTAACGGGCTTTACCGGCGGAACCACGCAGGACTCGCTGTTTGCCAGCATGTTCGGCGCCGCCGAGCATTCCGACCACTACAAGACCTCCCTGTACCTGGCCACTAACTCGGCCGCAACCGACGTGTACCTGTCGGGTATCGACTTTACCGAGCAGGATCCGGCAAGCCCCATCTCCACCGCCCTGCGCGTGGGGCTGGTCGCCTATGCTCCAGGGCAGGGTGACACCGTTGCAGGCCAGTACGTCTTTGAGGTCTCGGGCGAGCACAATCCCCAGGCGCGCTACAACACGCTCGATGGCAAGGACGCCGGCGAAAACGAGCAGAACCACCTGGTGCTCGACAGCAGCCGCTCCGATGGTGCCACGGTCCATTTTGACCAGCTGACCAGCGCAAACTTCTGCGACTACAACGAAGACACCGGCATCGTGAGCCTCAAGGAGGCCACGACCAAGATTTGCAGCTTGCCTGCCGCTGCCAAGGGCGCCGACCGTAGCACGCCCGTGCGCGTGGATGTGTACGTGTGGCTGGAAGGCTGCGACCCCGACTGCACCAACAACCTCGCCGCCACCAGCTTGCAATCGCTGGCGCTGCGCTTTGCCGGCAAGCGTTCGTAAGGGGGCCGGGGATGAGTGCATCGAACATCAAAGACATCCTAAGCTCGCGCCGCCGCATGGTTGCTGCGGCCGCATGGATGCTGGTGCTGGTGGCTGCCCTGAGCGCCGCCACCTACGCCTGGTTTAGCAACTCGCGCTACACCAACGTGACGCCCGTGGCGCATACGGTAAGCGACGAGAGCTCCGACTTGCAGATTGGCCTTTCGGCCAACGGGCCCTGGGATACGACGGCTGCACTTGCCTCTGCCGACAAGACGCTCTATCCCATCTCGACGTCAGACCTTTCCCGCTTTTGGCGCGGCACGTTCCAAAACGCCGCGGGCATCACGACCGACTACGCCGACTGCACCGCGCAGCTGGACGACTATGCCCTTTCGGGCACGCTGTACCTTAAGGGCGGCGACAGCGCCCTCAACGTGTACCTGTATCCGGGCCAGATGAGCGTGACGAGCGACCCGCAGCTGCTGGCCGCACTGCGCCTGAGTCTGGTGATTACGACTCGGGTAGGCACGCAAACGCATATCTTTACCTGCGACGACCTGGGCAACACCGCGGGTGCCACCAGCAGGCGCACCACCGCGCAAGACGGCGTGGTCGTGGCGGCGGGCGCCTCGGGCTGGACCTACACCGCCGACCCTGCGCGCGCCATAAGCGCCTACAGCATGGACGGCACCGGCGACACGCCCACGGCGCGCGCGGGTGCTACGCCCATCTGCACGCTGGTCGCCAACGAGGTGGCAAGCGTTCGCTACGTTGTGTACATGGAAGGCTGCGACGCCAATTGCATCGACGAGGCCCAGGCCCGCGATGTGGTGTTGCAGCTTGCCTTTGCCGCGGCCAAGGCATAAGGGGGCGAGCAATATGGAAGATCAGAGGCACATGCCAGCAGATAGTTGCGAGGACAAAACCCAGAGCGAGAGCCCCGCGGGCCCCTCCAGCGCAGCTGCCGAGCGCTCACACCTCGAGGGCGTCGTCACCCGCCGCCACGCCCGCCGCGTGCGTGCCTACACCGCGCTCGTTATGGTTGCGCTCGCCGCCACTTTGGGTGCCGCAACTTACGCCTGGTTTACCAACAACATGAAGGTCAACACCAACTCGGTGAGCGTGCGCAGCGACACGTCCAAGCTGGTGCTGGAGCTGGGTGACGCCGATCGCGGCAGCTGGTCGCAGCAAGGCGATGCATCTCTGGCCTCCACCGCGAACGGCGCCGTGACGCCCTACCCGGTCTCGACCTTCGACCTCAACGGCTTTGCGGCCTGCGCACAAAACAACTCTGCCGGCGATGCCACAGTGTTTGAGCAGGCAAAAGACAACGGCTCCGCGTTCTACCACGGCTGGATCGACCTGCGCCCCACCATTACCGGAACGGGCGCCAGCAAAGTGGCGGGTAAGGTCAACCTGTATCTGGTCGAATCACTGGTTCCACAGGGTGCCGATGCCGAGCTGCTGCGCGCGGCCCGCGTGGGCATAAAGATCTCGAGCGGCAACCAGGTGCTTGCCACCAGCATCTTTGAGCTCGACAGCTCCGACAGCGGCCATCGCGGCGAGCATCCCACGACTGCGCCTGCGGGCCTGGCGGGCTACGCCGATGGCATGCTGCTGGGCTGGCAAAACGGCCAGCTTGCTTGCGGTGCCAACGTAACGCAGGACCCGGCCGCCTTTACGCTGGACACGAGCGAGACGGCTACGCGCCCGCAAAACTCGCTCGCCACGCTGGCGCTGGGCCAGACCTATCGCCTGGACATCTATTACTACATCGAGGGCACCGACCCCGATAGCGCCGACTACCTGCGTCAAGACCCGGGCACCCTGCACCTGGCCCTCTTTGCGACCTTGGACGGTGAGTAGCCATGACGCGTAAGCAACCAGCCGCCAACTGCACGCCCGCCACCGGCAAGCCCAACGCCGCCGCGCCCGCCGACACCGACCTGCGCCGCAAGCTCACCACCACCGTGGTGCTGGTGCTGTTTGCCCTGGTGGCGATAGCCATGGCAACGTTCGCCTGGTTCTCCATCGCCGATAGCGCCAAGACCCGCATGCTCATGATCGACGCCAACGCCGATGGCTCGCTGCGCTTTGACCTGGCCGAGCACGCCACGTTCGACGAATACGTCCACAGCCTGGGCTTCGACCAGATCTCGGCGCGTATCGCCAGCGAAAAGGGCGTGGACATCGATGCGTCCAAGCTCAAGCCCGTCACCACGAGCGACTACCAGACCTTCACCTTCGAGGACGGTTCCACCGCCGACCCCGCCACCGGCGCCTACTTGGAGTTCACGCTGCACTTTATGAGCAGCACGGACCTGCGCGTGCGCCTGACCGGGCAGGATGGCGACGGCGGCGCATCCGGCACGCGGTTTGGCTCCGACACGCAGGGCATGGCCAGCGCCATGCGCATGAGCTTTACCGCCGACGGCCGCACCTGGGTCTACAACCCCAATGGGGGCGGGGGCTCATCCGGCACGGCCACGGTCTTTGGACTCGACTCGGGCGCCGCCACTGCGGCCAGCGACATGTTCGACCTCATAACAGAAACGGACAAGCCGGTGACCGTTCGCATATGGCTCGAGGGAACGGACCCAAATTGCACTAATATGCTAAAGGGAGCTAACTATTCGGTTTCGATGCGCTTCGAGGGCATCGAGGAACAGTAGATACGCACGGCGGCCACCGGGCCGCGCACGACCTAGACAGACACGGTAGTAAGGGACATCATGCAATCTGTTAAAAAAGTCGCATCCATCGCGTTGAGCGTCGTCATGTGGATCATCATCTTGGTGGCGGCCCTGTATGCGTTTACCACGCTCGCCACGCGCGAGGACGGCAGCGTCTCTGACATCGCCGGCTTCACCCCGCTCGCCGTGCAATCTGACTCCATGGCGCCCACGTTTAACAAGGGCGACCTCATCTTCATCAAAAAGTGCGACACCTCCAAGCTCGAGGTGGGCGACATCGTGACGTTCCATACCATCATCGACAACGAGTACGCGCTCAACACGCACCGCATCGCCGCCATCGACGAGGTCAACGGCATGCGCAGTTTTACCACCAAGGGCGACAACAACGACGTGGCCGATACGCACATCATCAGCGACGGCGACATCGTGGGCAAGTACCTGTTCGCGTTGCCGCAGATGGGCAAGGTCATGGACTTCCTGTCCAGCTCCATGGGCTTCCTCATTGTGATCGTGCTGCCCATGCTGCTGTTCTTTATCTACCAGGTGTATCACCTCATCGTGGTGGGCATGAACCTCAAGCGCGCTATGGCCGAGGAGGACCGCCTGGCCGCCGCCGCTACCATCGTGGACGCCGAGGGCAAGGGTGACGCCGCCGTCACGGCCGATAGCGCCGCCGAGCAGCTTGCCCAGGCCGAGGCCAAGCTCGAGGAAGCCCGTCGTCTGAAGGCTGAGGCCGAGGCGGCGATGAGCGCGTCCAAGCAGGAGGGTACCGACGGTGAGTGAGTTTCTGGGATTTGCCTGGGAGCTGCTGGCAAAGGTCGTCTACAACGTCGTTGCCGTCGTGAGCTCCATTCTTAACCTGCTGGTGTTTGGCTGGGTTGAGTACTTCAACATCTTTATGACCTACTTCACCACGTTTGACCTGGTGGGAAAGATCGGCGCGGTCATTCTGTTTGCCATGCTCATCGCGGTCCCCGTGCTGATCGTGGCCATTCTGATCCACCACTACCGCATCAACCGCCGCCTGCATCGCGACGACACGTCCAACAAGGCGCTCTATCGCGAGATCGGCCGCCTGAACAAGCAGGTGCTCGACCTTATGGACGAGAAAAACAAGCTGCTGGCGCTCAAGGTCAATGCCATGGGCGGCACCAAGCAGATTCCGTACGTGGGCGCCTCGGCCCTGGCCGACGACCACCTGCCCACGGTGGGCAACGTGGTGGGCGCCGCCGCGGGTGCGCCTGCGGCCGAGGGCGCCACGGCCGCCGTGGTATCGGGCAACGCATCGCTCGCGCTCGATGGCGCGGGCGTTAAGGACGCCGCGGCCGCCATGGCCAAGGCCACCGTCGAGGCCAAGACCCTTGCCGAGGAAAAAGAGATCGCCCAGGCCAACCGCTTCCCCAAGCTGTCCCTTGTGGACCTTAAGTACCGCGACTGGGAATCGCCAGCCTACGACGATGCCATCTCGCTGGAGGACTTTGTCGACAGCTTCCGCGCGTTCGCCTGCAGCCAGATGAAGCTCTACTACACGCCCGAGGTCATCCGCCGCTTTGTGGCCGGCATGGCCGCCTCCAAGCTACTGATCCTGGAGGGTATCTCGGGTACCGGTAAGACCTCGCTGCCCTACAGCTTTAGCCGCTATTTGGACAACCCCGCGACCATCGTGTCGGTGCAGCCGAGCTTTCGCGATCGCACCGAGGTGCTGGGCTACTTCAACGAGTTTTCCAAGCGCTTTAACGAGACCGAGTTCCTCCGCGCCGTGTACGAGGCGGGCCTTCGCCAAGACCCGTCCATGATCGTGCTCGACGAGATGAATCTCGCCCGCGTGGAGTACTACTTTGCCGAGATCCTGTCGGTGCTCGAGATGCCCAGTCACGACGAGTGGGTGCTCGACCTGGTGCCCACCCAGTGGGCGGCCGACCCCAAGGGTCTGCACGACGGCAAGCTCACCATTCCCGACAGCCTGTGGTTTATCGGCACGGCCAACAACGACGACTCCACCTTTACCATTACGGACAAGGTGTACGACCGCGCGATTCCCATCGAGCTCAACGAGCGCGCCGACGCGTTTGAGTGCGAGCCGCACGAGCGCGTGCACGTGACGGCCGAGCATCTGCAGTATCTGTTCCAGAAGGCCAAGGTCGAGTACGTGATCGATGACGAGCTGCTCGAGAAGATGCACAAGCTGGACCAGTACCTGCAGACCCGCTTTAAGCTGGCCTTTGGCAACCGTATCATCAAGCAGATGTACGACTTTATCCCCGTGTACGTGGCGTGCGGCGGCACCGAGCTGGGCGGCATGGACTACATCATCGCCCGCAAGGTGCTCAAGAAGTTTGAGTCCATGAACGTGAGCTTTGTGCGCGACGAGATGAAGGGCCTGATCGAGTACATCGAGAAGACCTTTGGCGAGGGCGGCCTGCCCGATTCCGTCATGTACCTGCAGCGGATCCAGAACTTCTACTAATGCCGTAAGCGCGTGCGAGCGCGGGGCGTGGGACAAAGCCGAGTGATTTTGCCCCGCGCCCCTTTCCGATCGATCCAACCTATGGAGTAACCCATGTCCGAGACCATTCAGGACCTCTATACCAGCTTCTCCGAGCAGATGGAGCCCATCCAGGAGGACAGCCGCTACTTCCGCTATCTGTTTGAGATGGCGCAGGCCTCGGGCACCACGATCGAGCAGCAGCGCGAGGAGCTCGTCAAAGTGGTGGACGAGGAGTGGATCAGCATGATCGAGGACTCGCTCGACGCCATCAACACCATCATCGAAAATCCGCGCCGCTTCATCACCACCGAGGAAGAGGTGGTGCCGGTCTCGCTCGCCAAAAAGATCAGCGCCGATAGCGTTCGCCATCTGAGCCAGAACACGCAGTTCCTGGCGCCGAGCGACGATGGTGACGTCCACCCCACGCGCATCCTCAACGTCAGTACCGTCGAGACGTACGACCTGTACGAGAACCGCTTTATCTACCACCTGATTCAGCGCCTGCTGACGTTTGTGGACAAGCGCACCGACGTGATCTTTTGGTCGACGGGCAACGAGATCCGCAACCGATTTAGGATGCACAGCAAGATCGACGACGCGTACGAAGAGATCGAGTACAACGTCGAGATGACGGTCAAGAACCGCCAGAGCTTTGCCGAGAACGACGCCGACAACATGGATGTCTTTATGCGCATCGACCGCGTGCGCCGTCTGGTCATGGCGCTGCGCGGTGCGTCGTTCTGTCAGATTATGAACGGCTGCAGCGCGGTCCGCAGCCCCATCCAGCGCACCAACCTCATCATGAAGGATCCCAACTACCGCAAGTGCTACCAGCTGTGGCAGTTTATGGAGCGCTACGACAAGGTGGGCTACAACATCGACGTGCAGCAGCAGGCGCTGGCGTTCGATGACGAGTACATGGTGCAGATGTACACCAACCTCATCAACAACTACACCGTCTTTAAGAGCCTGACCGACGATGAGCGCAACCTGCAGGAGCTCGAGAGCGTGCATCCTGAGCCGGTGGCGCCCAAGTTTATTAAGGAGATTAAGGAGGTGCAGGTCGATAGCCCCGACCTGCCCGATGTCGAGGTCCGTCGCGTGTTTGTGGAGGAGGTCACGCAGGCCCAGCTGGATGCCGAGCAGGCGCTGGCCGAGGCGCGCGAGCAGATCGAGGAGCTGCAGGGGCAGGTCAAGTCTTGGAAGGTTCAGGCCCATGCGCTGACCGACGAGCGCGACGACCTGGCCGACGAGCTGGACGAAGCAAAGACGCGCGAGCTGGCGCTGACGCAGCGCGCGCAGATTGCCGAGGCCGATGTCGAGGAACTGCGCGCCTCCCTGGAGGATGTCGAGGCGGGCAAGAAGGCTGCCGAGAATGCTGCCGCTGAGGCGCGCTCGACCGCGGCGGCGCAACTTGAGCAGATGCGTGCCGAGGCCGATGCCGAGGTTGCTGCCGCCGAGCAGGCCGCTGCTGCTCAGGTCGCGCAGGTCAAGAGTGACGCTACTGCGGCTCTGGCTGCCAGGGCGCCGGCCGATGCCGCCGAGCTGCACGCCGCCAAGGACGCCGCTGCGGCCGAGCTTGCCGGTGTGCGTGAGGCCTCTGCCAAGGAGGTGGCCGAGCTGCATGCCAAGCTGGACGCCGCCCAGCTGCAGATTGAGGAAGTGCAGCTGACGGCCGAGCGCGATGCCCGTGCCGCGGCCGAGGCGGCCGACGCCGCCGCTGCTGTGGCGGAGCAGAAG
>OBXW01000311.1_pt1 | contig 45395 bp, 38 predicted proteins | sample 1495431 | NCBI WGS metagenome assembly OBXW01 (sample SAMEA2580166, study PRJEB22360) | human gut metagenome | biome: human gut; feature: human-associated habitat; material: faeces | place: Denmark | collected 2008/2010 | reverse complement strand
CAAGTCGTCCTCGCAGACGCTCAAGCAGGAATACCTCGATACATACGAGGGAGGTGAATGACATGATAGGCAAGAGCTATGCAAAGATAGCGATTGTTGGCTTTGTACTTTGTCTTGCAATGGTGCTATGTGCATCATTTGCGACGTATAGGTCCGAGCAGTCGTTCATCGATGGCGCTGAAAATGGGTTTGGCATAGACGGGATGTATGCCAGCGACGATGCAATCAGGCCGTCTATGGCGATTCTTACGGGCGAAGATATGGAATGGCAAATCTGTAATGACGATGGCTCTTGTATGAGTGGTCGTTTGGCCGCAACGAGCGATCCGAATTCGTTCGATCTTCTCGACAATGATGGATTGGATTGCGGTTCAGTTCACCTGTCGTATGCATCACGAGATGGGATGGACGGCATTCTCTACGTCTCCCATGAGTCTGGCGATTTCAAGATGCGCAGGACTAACCGAGTGCCGGCTTTTTTCGAGGAGTGAGAATTCCCGGCTGTCTGCTGATCAGGCCGCCGGGGTATTGAACCCCGCATTCATCCGTACACACACGGATGAATGCGGGAAGTGTCCGGATGAAGTTGATAATCAAGGAAACAAAGCCGTTCCGCCTGGGACGGCTTTGGCCTGGACTTTAACTACAACATCGCAATCGACACTTATCAGCTCGCGCAACGCGCATGGCCAGATCTCGGACGCTGGTGCATGGGGGACCTTCGAGATTTACTGGACATCCAAAACGACGACGCACACCGCGTGCTCGCCGACTGCGAAGACGAGATGGCTGTCTACAATGCGATCAGAAACGGCGTGAAGTCCGGAGATCTTTCTGTGGAACCGCCGCGCCGTCGCGCGAGCCGACCGGGCAACCCGGGCAATCTGGTCCCGGCTCTCCCGGTCGTATTCCTACGATATCGCCCCTAGATCACCAATGTGTCAGATAAAGAATGAGGCAATGGCTATGATCACGCCTACGGCAGATGCAACGACTGCGCCTTTTTTCCTCTCCTTTAGTCCGACGAATAGGGTTGCCATAAAGTAAAGGGCGGAAATGCAGGCTATGGCAAGCGAAACGAGTTCCTTGGGCGGTTTCAGCAAAAGGTCGCTAGCAAAGAGTAATGCAAGCAGGGCAAAGCCGATTGTGGCCAAGTATCTCGATTGATTCTGCGACAGCATGGCAACTGCCTTTTAGAACATGTAAGTGAAAAGTCGGTACGATGTCATTGCGGTTGCAAACAAGCCGCCGCCAGGACCGATTGTCACGAGACCGGCGATAACTTCAGCGGTGCCAGCAAGGTAGGGATCGCGCAGGCAAGCCTCCTCCTTCGCGTTCAGCTTGACCTTGTGAGGGACGGTGCGGTTATTTGCAAATCCGTGAGAATCGCACCACGCCTTGGAATATGAATCCGTGCAGCGTCCGCGCTCAAAAAGGGATATATCGTAATTTTCGTCGTAGTTGTCTCCGACGTAGATCTCGCTGCTCTCGGCGCGAGATCCCTCGTCGGCATAGGCTGCCGCAACGGGCACAAATGGTGTCATGACAAGGGAGAGGCAAAGAGCTGCTGAGACGATGGAGGGCAGGCATTTCTTCATGGCTGGCTCCTTAAACTGGCCTTTGATAGTTACTCGATGTCGCCTCCTTCCGCTTTATATCCGTTGTATTCGGCGTATTTCTTTAATAAGGCAAGAGGTTCTTCCTCTCCTTCGGATGAGCCGATGATGTTTCCTTGGTCATCCAGTATGAATACGGACGGAATATGCTCAAGTTCATATTGGTCATTCACGGTCTTATCTTAATCTATGTATATGGGAAAGTCTCCTTCATGGACCGAGGCTTCTTCAATTGTGCTGTCCTCGGAAACAGTGAAAAGGTTCTTCCTTAAGGCTGCGAAATTATCAAGTTGTTGCATATCTTCTATGAGAGATTCGCAGTGCTGACACCACGATGCCCAGATACCGCATCATCGGTATCAACCATGACGACCTCGCCGACGGTAGCGGCAAGGCGGGGCTGACGTTTGAGACGACCAACGATGTCCTATACAAACACATCTGGAACGACACAAAGACCAATGTCGGCGGTTGGAGGTCCTCTAAGCTCCGCGCCCGCCTGAACTCCGGTGACCTCTGGGCGCTCCTGCCGGCCGAGCTCCAGTCCAAGGCGAAGGCCGTCGCGAAGATGACGGACAACGAGGGCGGCGGTAGCGCCGGCACTCCGACGGCAACGAATGACAAGGTCTTCATCCTCTCGACGACCGAGATTTACGGAGACCTCCAGTCTGACGGCGCCCAGTACGAGTACTATGCGACGTCGAGGTATTCTGGACCTGAGATTGTGTGCTATTTCAGCACTCGTTCCGTGTCTCCGAGTGACTCAACGGACTTTATCTATGTTGACCCTTTCGGTCGCTGGAGCAGCGGTAGTGCCAACAGTGCCGGCAACGTGTTTCCTGCTTGGTGCTTCTAGATTTTCTAGTGCAAGGCCCGCGCGACTCCGCGCGGGCCTATCTTTTGGCAAGTGTACGAACGGTTTAGGTTCGCGGCACAGGTATTCGGGTTGAGGAGAAATAGGGTCATACAGCGGCTCTCAGAGCGCCAGCCGCACTCCTCCGCCATTACCTCTGCGGCGTCCTCGTATAGGCCCATCTCGCTTGGCGTTTCGTTGCAACGGCCCACTTGTCCACCGATCAAGTGAACTACTGGAATAAATACAGCGACACGCTTGTTCGTTACAGTTGCTATATCTACGTAAATCGCCGCGATAAATACAGCCCTTACTCGGCTGTATGCCAGCTACGCGTATGTAGATTCATTTCGCGTTAATAAATCGGCCCAAGCGCGTGCAAAACGCGCAAGTAACCGCAAAAGGCGATTATCGCGCAGGTAGATTTTTGGCACCCTGTTGCTTAATCAAAATTAAGCAATTGCTTAAAACAAAAAAGGTCAGACACTAGGTGCCTGACCTGCAAACTTCTGGTCGGGACGACTGGATTCGAACCAGCGACCCCTTGACCCCCAGTCAAGTGCGCTACCAAGCTGCGCCACGTCCCGAAGCTTTTGTCTGTTGCTCTGCTCTCGCTCGCAACAGGGAGTATATTAACCCGAAACTTTAGACTTGTGCAAGAACTTTTTTATAATTTTTGAAGCAAGTCCAAAATTGTATCTGCGAGCTGGGGTTTTGTTAGCACGCGAAGTTCTTGCGTACCCGCTTTACTCACGATCCAGGCCTTGTTGGTGTCGGTCCCAAAGCCCGAATCGGTGCGTGAGACATCGTTGGCGATTATTGCATCGCACCCCTTGCGGGTCAATTTGCGCTCTGCGTACTCGACAACGTTATCGGTCTCGGCCGCAAATCCGATCACGCATCGCTCGCCCTTCTGGCGCGAGAGCTCGGCCAAAATATCGACCGTCTCGACCAGTTCGATGCGATCCAGGCGCTCGTTGGCCTTTTTGAGCTTATGGTCCGCAGGGGCCGCGGGGGTGTAGTCGGCGACGGCGGCCGCACAAATTGCCGCATCGGCCGTCTGGAAGGCGCTCAGGGCCGCCTGGAGCATCTCTGCGGCGGTCTGCACGCGCACGCACTCCACGCCGCTGGGCACATCGAGCGATGTCGGCCCCAATACCAGCGTGACCTCGGCACCGCGGCGTGCGGCCTCCCCCGCCAGGGCGATGCCCATCTTGCCCGACGACCGGTTACCGATGAAGCGCACGGGGTCTATCGGTTCGTGCGTGGGGCCGGCGGTAATCACGATGTGCTTACCTACCAGGTCCTGAGGCGCGGGGTTGAGCACCTCACAGACGGTCTCGACGATGTCCTCGGGCTCGCTCATGCGTCCCGTGTCCACGTCGCCGCAGGCAAGGTAGCCACTGCCGGGTCCCACCACATGGACGCCACGGTCGCGCAACGTGACCATGTTGGCCTGCGTCGCCGGCGCCTTCCACATGCCGTTGTTCATAGCGGGTGCGATCACGATGGGTCGCGGCGTGGCAAGCAGCGTGGTGGAGATGAGGTCATCGGCGATACCGTTTGCCATCTTGGCGATGATATTGGCCGTCGCGGGCGCCACGACCACCAGATCGGGCTCCTGCGCGAGCGAAATGTGGTGGATGGGGTCGGAGGGGTCGTCGAACAGACCTACAGCGACCGGCTCGTTGGTGAGCGCGCGGAAGGTGAGCGGGCCTACAAACTCGGTGGCATGCTCGCTCATAACGACCTTGATGCGTGCGCCGCGCTTTTGCAGCAGGCGCACGATATTGCACGACTTATAGGCGGCGATCCCGCCGGTAATGCCCAGCAGGATCGTTTTTCCCTCAAGTTGCATTGAATTGTTGGATGCCGCCGTCATCATTTAAGCTTCCTTGCTGGGAAGCACCAGCAGACGGTGGCAATACGGGCAGTGGGCGATCTCGCTACCGTCGTGGTTGAGGTCGCTCATGGACGATGCCTGCAGCGCGGTGTGGCAGATGGTGGGAATGTTGCCCTGGATGGTCTCGACGGCCAGGCCGCGGAACTGCTTGAGCAGACGCTCGTAGTCGGTGAGCACGTCGGTCGGCAGCGTGGCAGCCAGCGCGGTGCGCTCCTTGGTGGCGGCGTCAATCTGAGCCTGGAGGTCGGCGGCCTTGGCGCGGGCGGCCTTGGTATCGGCCTTCACGCCCTCTTCGAATTTGGCGATGATGGCCTGCGCGCGAGCCTCGCGGTCGAGCGCCTCCTTATGGGCGACAACGACATCCTTGCGGGTGTGCTCGATCTTGTCCAGACGCTTTGCCAGGGTGGCAAGCTCGTTCTCCAGGTCCTGCACCTCGCGGTAATCGGAACCGTCGACGTGACGCTTCTTGGCGGCCTCGATGGCGTTATTGGTCTGGATCTCGGTGGTGTTGAGATCGTCGAGCTCAATATCCAGGTCCTTGCGTTGGGCGTAGAGCTTGGTCATCTCGGCCTTGAGCTTAACGTAGGTCTTGCGCTTGGATGCGAGCTCCTTGAGCTCCGGCATATTGGCAAGTTCGCTCTTGTTGCGGGCGAGCTCCAAATCGATCTGTTGCAGCCTGAGTAGCGTAGCGCCGGCGCTCATAAGTTCTCTCCTTTTGTCACAGTCCACCATTGGCAAGGGTTCAGTATTTTAATCGCATGAAGGGGGTCGACCCCGGCGTCAACTGCAGAGTTCATCAATATATCAACGAACGGCTCCTCGGAGCGGTCGTGGCCGAGCAAAACCACTGGCAGCCCGCGCAAGGCAAGGTCTTGCGCCACGTGGTAGCCCGCCTCGCCCGTCACGACAACATTCGCACCGGCGGCAATGGCGAGCTCTCCAAAGTCGCCCAAGGAGCCGCCCAAAATGGCGATGGTGCGGCACGGGTGATCGGCCTCGCCCCACACGCGGGGGTCGCTTCCGAAGGCCGTGGCGGCGCGATTGGCAAGGTCACGCAGGCTGCAGGCGTCGTGGAGGGTCGCGAGTGCGCCCAGACCGGTGAGCTCAGACTCGTCCACGTGCTCCAGCGAGCTTGCGGGCACGGCGTCCAACAGCGTACTTAGGCAGATACGTGCCTCATGCGAGCGGTCAAGGTTGGTGTGGAGCGAGATGATGCTCACCCCACAGCGGGCTGCCTCGTAGAGCGCCGCACTGCACTGGGGACGCGTCGCGCTGGGCGGGCAAAATGCCTCGGGCGCCTTGATGTAGACGGGATGATGCGTGAGCAACACGTTGGCACCGGCTTCCAAGGCGCGGCGCACGTTGGCCTCGGTCGCGTCGAGCGCGCAGGCAACACCGGTGATCTTTGCAGCGGGATCTCCCACAGATAGCCCAACATGATCCCAGCCCTCGGCGTCTGCCTTGGGATAGCGCGCCAGCAGCACACGTTCAAGCTCGGCGACGATCATGCGGCACCTACGATCGAGAGTAGCGTCTGGGCAAAGTCGTCCAGATCGCCCGGATTCACGCGGTCATCGAAGGAAATGCGCAGTGCGCCCAGCGCCTGCTCGCGGCCAATGCCCATCGCGCTCAATACGTGGCTGGGGTCCATGCTGCCGCTCGAGCATGCCGAGCCTGCCGACACCTCAAAGCCGGCGGCGTCGAGCTTGATGATAAGCTCCTCGGAGTCCATGCCGTCAATGTAGATCGATACCATGCCGGGCAGACGGTCGGCCTGCGTGTAGTCGCCCATGGTGGCGTGAATGCGCGGATGGGCCGTAAGCGTGGCGTAGAGCTTGTCGGAAAGGGTTTGCAGCTTCTCGCGCTCCTGGGCCACATGGGGCGCGAGCGTGCGAGCGGCAGCGGCAAAGGCCAGCTGCGTGCGCAGGTCCTGCGTGCCGGCGCGACGTCCGGCTTCCTGTCCGCCGCCAAAGATGCGGGGGCGCAGCGGCGTGCGGGTCTTAACGTAGAGCGCGCCGGATGCCACAGGACCGCCAATTTTGTGTGCGGCAACGGACATGGCATCGACGCCCAACTCGCTGGCATCGAGCGGAATGTGCAGATAGCCCTGGATGGCGTCGGTGTGGAACAGGGCGCCCTCGGTATGCGCGGCCGTGGCTAGCTCGCGGATGGGCTGCACCACGCCTGTCTCGTTGTTTGCGGCCATGATGCTCACGAGCGCGACGTCGTCGCCGAGCAAGTCACTCAGCGCGGCAGGCTCGATGTAGCCCGCACGGCAGGGCTGCACCAGGTCGACGGTAAAGCCGGCGGCACGCAGCAGCGGCAGGTTGTCCAGGATCGAATCGTGCTCGATGGCAGATACGATCACGCGGTTACGCTTGCGGTCGCGCTGGCGAGCGCCTTCGGCAAGACCGAGCAGTGCCAGCTGGTTGGCCTCGGTGCCGCCGTTGGTCAGGACGATTTCGGACGGGCGGACGCGCGCGCCAAAGCTACGGGCGATCTCGCGACGAGCGACTTCCAGACGCGCGGCAGCCTTGCGGCCGAGTGAGTGCAGAGAGTTGGGGTTGACGCCCGCAAGCTCGCTATCGTCGTACTCACGCTGCGCAAGGAGCGCCTCGGCGCGCATGGGCGTCGAGGCGGCATAGTCAAGATTCACGGGTATGCGGTTTTGACCTGCGGTCATAAGGGTTTATGCCTCCTGTGCAGCCTCGTTGCCTAGCTTTTGCAGCAGCGCAACCTCGGCAGCGGGATCTTCGGACTTAAATACGGCGGAACCGGCCACCAGGACATCGGCGCCGGCCTTGACGACCTCGGCGATGTTCTTGGAAGAGATGCCGCCGTCGACCTCGATCATGGGCGACACGCCGTGGCGCTCGCACATGGCCTTGAGCTCGTGGAGCTTAGCGATGGTGCCCGGGATAAAGCTCTGGCCGCCAAAGCCCGGGTTCACACTCATCAGCAGCACGATATCGACGACCTCGATGATGCTCTCGAGCACGCAGACAGGCGTTGCGGGGTTGAGCACCACGCCGGCCTTGACGCCGCGCTGCTGCAGGTGCGTGAGCGTGCGGTGCAGGTGCGTGGAGGCCTCGTAGTGAACGGTGATCATATCGGCACCGGCGTCGGCGTACCAATCGACGGTCTCGTCGGGGTTCGACACCATGAGGTGCGCGTCGACCGGCACGTCGGTGGAGCGCTTGACGGCCTTGAGGATATCGACGCCAAAGGTGAGGTTGCCGGTAAAGTGACCGTCCATCACGTCGAAGTGCACAAAGTCGGCACCGGCGATCTTGTCGAGGTCGCCCTTAAGGTTGGCCATATCGGCCGAAAGGATGGACGGAGCGATTTTAATGGAACACATGGTAGTAGCCTTTCTGCACTAGTCGGTGAGTCCGTAGAACTCTTGCGATGGGACACGGTCGGTGAGAATTTCGAGCGCCCTATCCAAAGTAACACCGTTGTAGAGCGTTTGCTCCACGGCAAAGGTGAGCGGAATGTCTACGCCCAGTGAACGGGCGAGCTCGCTGACGCTGCGGGCCGCGACGGCGCCCTCGACCACCATATGCGTGCGTGCCTGGTACTCGTCGAGCGACACGCCGTGGGCAAACTCGTAGCCAAAGGTGCGGTTGCGCGAATGCTCCGAGGTACAGGTGGCGATGAGGTCGCCCATGCCGGCAAGGCCCATGCAAGTCATGGCCTGCCCGCCGCGGGCATGCACCAGTCGGCTGATCTCGGCCAGACCGCGCGTCATGATAAGGGCGAGCGTGTTGTCGCCCGCGCCGGTGCCGGCGGAGATGCCGCACACGATGGCGATGACGTTTTTCATGGCGCCGCATACCTCGACGCCGGTCATGTCCTGCGACAGGTAGATGCGGAAGGCCGTGGATAGGAGCAGGTCCTTAAAGGTCTCCCCTATCTGCGGGTCTTCGCTGGCGATGACGGCGGCAGAAAGTCCGCCGCGGCAGATCTCCTCGGCATGGTTGGGTCCCGAGAGCGCCGCCACGCGCCGATCGTTGCCGATCTCGCTGGCGATGACCTCGCTCATGAGCAGGCCGGACTCGGGCTCGATGCCCTTGGTGAGACACAGGACCGGAGTTTCGAGATCGATAAACGGCGCTGCCCGATGGCACACGTCGCGCAAGTGCGTGGAGGGCACGGCAATGATGATCGCATCGGCACCGTTGAGCGCCTGGGTGAGCTCGGTCGTTGCCACCACGTTGTCCGGCAGCTCGTATCCCACCAGATAGCGCGGGTTGCGGTGCTCGCCGTTAATGCCGGCGGCCGTCTGCTCGCTGTGGGCCCACATGGTCACGCGCTCGGCTCGCGCGGCGGCAAGGCCGGCGACGGCGGTTCCCCAAGAGCCAGAGCCAATCAGCGCAACATTCATGACTCTCTCCTACTTATCGTCGGGCTCGGTGACGCGCTTGGTAAACGAGAGCTTGGACTCCTTACCGGTCATGAGCTTTTTGATGTTCGCGCGATGGGCCCACACCACGGTGATGCCGATCATCGCCATGCAAAACTTAAGGCCCAGGCTGCTGTACGGAAAGACCGCGCAGGCGGCGATGGGAAGACCGATGGCCGCGGCAAGCGAGCCCACCGACACAAACTTGGTGATGGCGACGGCCACGATAAACATGCCCAGCAGCGACAGGCCAATGGGCCAGTACCAGGCGAGGATGACGCCCAGACCAACCGCGATGCCCTTGCCGCCGTGGAAGTTGAGGTACGGCGAGAAGATGTGGCCCCACACGGCCGCCAGGCAGATGACACCGAGCATCCAGTCGCCGGGGGCTCCAGGCGCCATGATGTTCGGCGGAAAACCATAGCCCACGCTCGCGATGAGCGGACGGGCGATAAGGACGCAGATGGCGCCCTTCAGGCAGTCAAGCAGCAGCGTGAGTGCGGCCACCTTGGGGCCGGCCACGCGCAGCGCGTTGGTGGTGCCGATGTTGCCGGAGCCCGCTTTGCGAATGTCCGTGTGGTTGAACACGTGGCCCAGGATCAGGCCAAACGGAATCGCTCCGATAAAGAACGAGACCAAGGCGCAGATGGCGGTCAGCAGAATCGGATTATGCATCCTTTTGCTCCTTCTTCCTAAAGAAGAGTCGAATGGGCGTGCCGGCAAAATCGAAGGTCGAGCGCATGCGGTTCTCCACGTAGCGCTGGTAGGTGTCGTTGACCAGGTCGCTGTGGTTGACGAAGAACGTGAACGTCGGCGGGTTGACGCCCGTCTGGGTCACGTAGTGCATGCGCAGGCGGCGCTTGCCGTCCACCACGGTGTGGCCGAACTCGCGCAGGTCGGTGAGGAACGTGTTGAGGCGCGAGGTGCTGATCTTTTGCGAGCGCGTCTTCTCGGCAGCGTCGACCATCGCCCAGATCTTCTCCACGCTGCGGCCGGTCAGGGCCGAGATGCGCAGGTACTGGGCCCAGGGAGCCATGACGCCCAAACGGCGGTCGACGGTCTCCATGCAGGCCTCACGCTTGCGGTCATCGTCGAGCAGGTCCCACTTGTTGAGCAGCACCACGATGGCGCAGCCGCGCTCGATGGCCAAGCCCATGACCTTCTGATCCTGCTCGGTGACGCCCACGGAGGCGTCGACGACGAGCAGCGCCACATCGGCGCGATCGATGGCACGCAGGCCGCGGACCATGGAGTAGTACTCGATGTTCTCATACACGGTGCTCTTCTTGCGAATGCCCGCGGTGTCGACCATGCGGTAGTGCTTGCTGTTGCGCTCGACGACGGTGTCGATAGCATCGCGCGTGGTGCCGGCGATGTTGGACACGATGGAGCGGTCGGCGCCCAGGATACGGTTGAACAGCGAGGACTTACCGGCGTTTGGGCGGCCGATGATGGCGACGTTCAGCGCATCGGGGAACGCGTCGGCGACCTCGTCCTCTTCCTCCGGAAGCAGGGCTACGATGTCGTCGAGCAGGTCGCCCGTGCCGTGGCCGTGCAGGGCCGAGAGCGGCGTGGGCTCGCCGATGCCGAGGGAATAGAACTCCCAGATGTTGTCATTCTCGCGATCGGGGTTGTCGAGCTTGTTCACCAGCAGAAAGACCGGCTTGTTGCAGCGCTTGAGCATGCGGGCGACCGACTCGTCCTCCTCGGTAACGCCGGTGCGGCCATCGACCACAAACAGGATGACGGCAGCTTCCTCGGCGGCGGCGAGGGCCTGGTCGCGGATGGACGTGGCAAAGACGTCATCGCTCTTGAGCGGCTCGATACCGCCCGTGTCGACGATGGTGAACTCGCGACCGTTCCAATCGGCCGTGTGATACGAGCGGTCGCGCGTGACGCCGCGGGACTCGTGGACGATGGCGTCCGAGGTCTGGGCCAGGCGGTTAACGAGCGTGGACTTGCCCACGTTGGGGCGTCCGACGACGGCGACGATAGGTTTCATCTGCTCTCCTTTAATGGGTAGGTTCAGCGGGAATAGTTGAATTGGCGGGCGTTATGCCAAGGATGTGCTCCAGGGTATCGAGCAGCTCATGCGGCATGGTCGACACCACATGAACCTCGGCGCCGCGGCCGATAAGGCTTGCGAGTAATTCGTCACGATGATACTCGTCAAGAGTCATTCCGTCGGCGTTGAACATAAGCTTAGGCACAAAGAGCATAACCCCCGACAGGTCCTGCGGCAGCTGTTCCAAGATGTCGCAGGCGACGATGAGGCCGGTCACATCCACGTTGCCACCAAAGTAGCGGTTTTTGATGGCCGTGACGGTACCGGCAAGGCCCTGCGGTGATTCCACAAAACGCGCCACCGTATCGCGCGCGCTGGCGCCCGAGAGGCACAGCAGGCGCTGGCCACGGACTGCGATAGCCTCGCGAACGCAGCACAGGCGCTCGGCATTCGCGTCGATCACGTCGTCGGTCTCGTCCAGATAGGAGCGGATCATGCCGATGCCGTCGTAGTACTGCGGGTAGCCGTCGTAAAAGTCGGCCTCGGGCGGCTCGATGCCGGCGTCCAGATAGAACTCGTCGCTCATCTGGAAGGTGTGGCGGCCAAAGCGCTCGAAGGCACGGTCCTGGAAGGGTCGGATCATGGCGATGGTCTCGCGCGCGAGCTCGGGCTTGTCGCTGTAGGACCAGGTAAAGCGATTCTGGTGCTTGGTAAAGCCCAGCGGCACGATGCCCAGGCTCGTGATCTGCTCGTGCTCCTCGCAAAAGCGCAGAGTCTTTTGCAGCTCCTCGCCGTCGTTCATGCCGGGGCACAACACAATCTGGGCGTGGATCTCGATGCCGGCGGCCATGATGGTCTCGAGCACGTCCATGCCGCGCTGGGCGTTGCGGCCCATCATGCGGCGGCGGACATCGGGGCTTACGGCATGGACCGACACGTTCATGGGGCTCATGTTGCGTTGGATGACGTTTTGAACATCTTCGTCGGTGAGGTTGGTCAACGTGACAAAGTTGCCCTGCAAAAAGCTCAGGCGATAGTCGTCGTCGCGGATGTAGAGCGTGGAGCGACCGCCCTTGGGCAGCATCGTCATAAAGCAGAACACGCAGGCGTTTACGCAGGTACGCATGCCATCGAAGATGGGGCCATCGAACTCCAGACCCCAGTCCTCGCCGGGAAAGCGATCGAGCTCAACAGGGGTGACGGTGCCGTCGCGCGGGTCGAATACCTCTAGCTCGACGGTGTCGTCATCTGCCTCCCAGAGCCACACGATCATATCGGTCAGCTGCTCGCCGTTGACCGTAAGCACACGCATGCCCGGCTCGATACCCACATCCCATGCGGGCGATTCGGGACGCACGTTTTTAACGAGCGCGCCCTCACCCGGCTCGGGGTCGCGGCTGCGCCCGTAGTCGGCCACCTCGGCGGCGTATGCGGGTACGTTCTGGTCCATGATTAGTGGCAAAGCTCCTTGATGCGCTCGACGGCGCGCTCGATGTGTTCTTGCGGGGTGGAGGCTCCGGCGGTGATGCCGATGTGGTGAGCGTCGGTAAACCACGCGGCCTGTAGCTCGGAAGCTTCCTCTATGTGATGTGTGCGCTCGCAGGCGTTTGCGCAAATCTGCGCCAGGCGGCGGGTGTTGCCCGAGTTCTTGCCGCCCACCACGACCATGCAGTCGCAGCGGTTGGCAAGTGCGGCTGCTGCCTGTTGACGCTCACTCGTGGCGGCGCAGATGGTGTTGATCACGCGCAGTTCCTGCACGCGCGGCGTGATGGCAGCCACGACCTCGGCCAGGTTCTGCGCGGTCTGGGTGGTCTGCACGACGAGCCCAACCTTGCCCTTGAGCGGCAGCGCGTCCGCATCGGCGGCGCAGCTCACGACTTGAGCGTCATCGCCGGCATGGCCCAGGATGCCCTCAACCTCGGGGTGTCCCGGCTCGCCCACGACGATCACGCGGTAGCCCTCGCGTACCAGGCGCTCCGCCGCCACGTGGACCTTCTTGACGTAGGGGCAGGTGGCATCGACCACGTCGAGACCGCGCTCGCGAGCGGCCTCGACCACCTGCGGCACCACGCCGTGCGCGCGGATGATCACGGTGCCCGATGCGGCGTCGTCCAAGGTGTCGGCTAGACCAACGCCCGCCTCGGCAAGCTCGCGCACCACGATGGGATTATGGATGAGCGGGCCCAGGGTGTGGACCTGAGCGTTCTCCCCCGCTTGCGGGGCGGCCGCCAATGCCATATCGAGCGCACGCTGCACGCCGTAGCAGGTGCCGGCGTGAGCAGCGATTTCGATGGTGGGGGCGTCTGCCTTGCCGGTCATGGCCTCGGCAGTGTTCATGACTTCCTCGCCCATGGCTAGAACCTACCCGGGTGCTCGGCGCACAGGTCATCGCGCATGGCGTAGACACGACTCATGGCCTCGGACTCAAACCATGCCAGACGCTCCTTGCGGTTGAGCTCGGCCGGTGCATCGGATAGCGAGATGGCCTTTCCGGCACGGATCCAGCACTTTTTGGGGCGCATGATCTTTTTGCCCGCAGGCGTAATATCGGACCAGCCGCAGATGGCGAGCGGGTTGACGGGCGCCTTGCCCATCTGGGCGATAAGCGCAAAACCGCCGTGGACCTCGGGCTTGATCTCGCGCGAGCGGATGCGCGTGCCCTCGGGGAAGATCAAGACGTCCTCGCCGCGCTGCAGCGCATGCTGGGCGGCGCGCAGGCACTTCATGTCGGCGGTGCCGCGCTCGACGGGAATGCCGCCCACACGGCTAAAGGCCCAGCGCACGATCTTGCTCTTGGCAAACTCGGATTTAAAGATGGGGCGAATGCGGCGGCCGCCAAAGAACAGTGCCGTCTCTACAGCCAGGAGCTCGGCCATCGAGGTGTGGTTGCAGATGACCACGCTGCCGCGGCCTTCCTGGCGCTCAAACAGCAGGTCGCTGTCCTCGACCTTCCAGCGCCACATGAGCTTGGAGAAGACCCACAGGATGCCCATGACCACGGCGACGGTGCCGCGGATGAGCGCCGGGAACTCGTCGTAGGGGGCGTTGTAGTAATCCTCGGGCGTCTGCTTAAACAGGCGCATGGGCTACCTCCTTTGGTTGATGAGGTCCTCGATAATGCGGACGACCTCGTCGATGGTGTGGGCGGTGGAGTCGACGTGCACCGCGTCCTCGGCGGGCACGAGCGGCGCGACCTCGCGGCTGCTGTCGAGCTTGTCGCGCTGCTTGAGGGCGTCGAGGGTCTCATCGACCTCGGCCTCGAGCTGCTCGGTGGTGAGCGGCTGGGCGTCGTTTTGGTGGCGCTGCAGCACGCGGCGACGGGCGCGCTCGCGCGGGTCGGCGGTCAGGAACACCTTGACCTGTGCGTTGGGGAACACGACGGTGCCGATGTCGCGACCCTCGGCCACGATATCGCGGTCCTCGGCGGCGCGGCGCTGGTGGATGAGCATGGCCGCGCGCACGCCCGGGTAGGCCGAGACCTTGGAGACGTTGGCGTCCACCTGCGGGGTGCGGATGGCGGCCGATGCGTCCTGGCCGTCGATGGTCAGGCGCGTGTCCTCGCCGGTGCCGTTGGTAAAGCGAATCTCGATTTGCTCGGCGAGGGCGTCAATGGCTGCCTCGTTATCCAGGTCGATGCCGCGGTCGAGCGCAGCGAAAGTTACGGCGCGATACATGGCGCCCGTGTCGAGCTTGTTAAAGCCCAGCTGGCGGGCAATCTCCTTGGCGATGGTGGACTTGCCGGAACCGGCGGGGCCGTCGATGGCGACGATCATACAATGCTTCCTTTCGGTGGTTGACGTACTGGTATGGGACGCAGGCGCTGGGGCGTGGCGGACTGACTAGCCCGTGTAGCGCTCGCGGTAGGTGTTGCGCTTGGGCGCGGAGCCGTGGCTGCCGTGGTGACGCGTGCGGGTCGCGGGGTTGACCGCTGTCGCGTTGGGGTCGCCCTGCTTGGAGCTGGCCTGCTTGGGCGGGATGCCGCCGGCCTTGAGAATCTGCACCTCGCGGTCGGTGAGCTCGCGCCACGAGCCCTTAGCCACGTCTTTGAGCTCCAGGCCGGCAAAGTTGCAGCGATGCAGGCGGATCACCGGATGGTGAATCTTGCTCAGCATGCGCTTGACCTGGTTCTTGCGGCCCTCGCGGATGATGACCTCCACGGCGGTGGTGCCGGGCTTGATGCCTTGCGGGGCTACGGCCTCGGCCTCGCGCGCGTTAATGACGCGGCAGATCGCCGGTTGGCATAGGCCATCGTCGAGTTCGATGCCGCGGCGCAGCGGCGTGAGGTCGCGATCGGTCAGGTTGCCGTCCACCAGCGCCTGGTAGGTCTTGTAGACGTGCTTGCTGGGATGCAGCAGGTCCTGCGATAGGTCACCGTCGGTGGTAAAGAGCAGAAGGCCCGTGGTGTCGCGGTCCAAACGACCCACCGGAAAGAGCCCCGGAAAGCGGTCGCGCGGGACCAGGTCGGCCACGCAAGGGCGTTCCTGTGGATCGCTCATGGTGGTGAGGTAGCCGGTCGGCTTGTAGAGCATCAGGTACACGGCACCCTGGTTGAGCTTGACGGGCATACCGTCGACCTCGATGTGGTCGCGGTCGACATCGACCTTGGTGCCTAGTTCGGTTGCGACCTGGCCGTTGACGGTTACGCGGCCGGCAGTCATCAGGTCCTCCGAGCCGCGGCGGCTCGCCACGCCCGCGCGCGCCAAAAAGCGCTGCAGGCGCATAGTGTGCGGGTAGACGGGCTGGGCGTCGCCCGTGGGCGCTGCGTTGTCCATGGCGCTTGCGAAGTGCGTTTTCCCTGCTTCGTTAGTCGTCGTCATGTATATCCTCCGAGGTATCGACGGTGGGCAGAAGCTCCTCGCCATCGGTGTCCTCAACATCGGTATCGATCAGTTCGCGTTCTTCGTCCAGGTCCTCGGCCTGCTCCTCGAGCGTGGACTGAATGCTGCGGCCGCTCAGGCGCTCGCGGATAAACTGGCGCGACTGCTCGTCGGGGGCAAACTGCTCCAGATCGGGCAGGTCCCGGGTGGAGCGCAGGCCGAACTTTTCCAAGAAGGCGTTGGTCGTGCCGTAGATGATGGCCTGACCGCGCTCGGGGTCGCGGCCGAGTTCGCGCACCAGGCCCTTATCCACGAGCGACGCGATGACGCCGTCGGAGTTGACGCCGCGGATGCCCTTGACCACCTCGCGCGTGACGGGCTGGTGGTAGGCGATGACGGCCAGGGTCTCAAGCGCCGCCTGAGACAGCTTTTGCGTGTCCCAGCTCAGCACGTAGGCCTCGACCACATCATGGTAGGCGGGGTGTGTAAACAGGCGCCAGCCACCGGCGACCTCGCGCAGCTGAAAGCCGCGGTTGGCCTCTTCGTACTCAACCTTGAGCTCGGCCAAAAGCGACGCGCACTCGCCCGGGGCGATATCCAGCGCAGCTGCCAGCGCGGGTGCGCTGACGGGGTCGCTCGACACCAGCAGCAGCGCCTCGAGGGCGCCTTTGAGGCTGTTTGCCTCCAGCGTGGAAAGGGTTGACATGGTTGCCGCTCCTATTCGGTGAGCTCGGGGCCCTCGCCAGGCACGTATGCCTCGGCGCCCTCGACGCGGTTGATTTGAATGGTTCCAAAGATCTCGTCCTGGCTTAGCGTAAGCGAGCCGCGCTTGGCAAGCTCTAGCATGGCCAGGAAGGTGACAACGAGCTGCTCGGTGGTGGCGTCGCCGTCCAGCAGCTCGCGGAAGGTGCAGGCTTGGTGTGCCATGGTAAAGCGGTCGACCGAGGCCACCGTCAGGTCGAGCGGCACGCGATGCGGTGCCACGTGCTCGGCCTCCAGCAGGAAGGTCTGGCGTTTGCCATCCAGGTCGGCGCAGATGACGGCGAGGCCGCGCAGGGTAATGCCGGCCAGATAGTCGGGCATAAGGCCTAGGAACTCGGGGTCGGGGCCGGCCACGCGCGTATGCATGCGGCTCTCGGCCTGCATACGCGCGCCAAGGGCTGCCGCCGCGCCCTTAAACTGCTTGTAGGCGATCAGACGCTGGATCAGGACCTCGCGCAGGGCGTCGCCGTCGAGCGCACTGAGCTCCTCGAGCTCATCGTCATCCTCGTCATCGTCGTCTGTCTTGCGCGGGGCCTCCTGGGGCACCAGCGAGGCGGCCTTGATGTCCAAAAGGGTTGCCGCGACCAGCAAAAAGTCGCTCGCCACGTCCAGGTCCAGCGCCTCGATGCGCTCGGCCTCGGCCAGGTATTGCTCGGCCACCTCGCTGATCGAGATGGCTCCGATATCAACTTTTTGGCGGGTTACCAGCTGCAGCAGCAGGTCGAACGGTCCGCTGTAGACCTGCGTCGACACGCGATACGACATCTTCGACCTCCTTTGACGGCGCCTTCGCGGCGCGGTTTGGGTGCATGTTGCGACCGTTTTGCACGGTCGACCTGTAAGTTTACCTTAGATGCCGGCGATTGCGAAGTTGAGCAGCCACTCGGCCAGCGGATACACGGTAACGTCGAAATACCGTCCAATCACGTCGATGCCGGTCCACATAGGCAACAGGTACAGCACCAGGATGAGGATGGGCATGGCGTATTGCTGCAGGCGGTAGTAGTTAGAGAGCGCTTTGCCTTTGAGGAACGGCACGATGATCGACGAGCCGTCGAGTGGCGGAATCGGAATGAGGTTAAAGAACGCGAGCGACAGGTTGACCACAATAAAGGTGGCACCGAAGTTCATGATTTGGGAAGCCACAGCAAAGGACATGCTGGTGTAGAGGTTGCCGTATGTCGCGTGCATGAGAGCGGCCGCAAGGCATGCCAGCGCAATGTTCGATGCGGGGCCGGCCACGCTCACCAGGACCTCGTCGCGCTTGGGGTGCTTGAGGTTGTTGAGATAGACGGGCACGGGCTTGGCGAAGGCGAACACCGGGCCGCCGGCGGCGAGCATCAGCAGCGGCAAGAGAATGGTGCCAAACGGGTCGATGTGGTTGAGCGGGTTGAGCGAGACGCGGCCGCGCGAACGGGCCGTCTTATCGCCGAGTGCCCAGGCCGCGGCGGCGTGCGCGCTCTCGTGGATCACGATGCCCACGATGACGGCGGCGGCGCTGGCGAGCAGGTTCATGAGGTAGCTGCTGGACATGTCACTCCCCTAGCGGACGCGGCGCGAGGCGCGCGTAAGCAGGTAGTCGGCCACAAACAGGATGACGGCCACGATGGCGTAATCCAAGCGGAAGACACCGCCAAAGGGCGAGGTGATAACGCCGTAGCCGGCGATGGCGCTCGGCAGGGCGCGCGAAAGCTCAACGACAAAGCCCACGATCTGCAGCTTGGCGGTGAGGCCGCTGAAGCACAGCAGCACGGTCATCGCGCTCATAAAGATGCCGCAGATGCGACAAGCGATGGCTATGATGCTCATCGCCACGGCGGTGGCTTTACGAGAGTTCACGCGCGGTCTCCTCTTCGATCTGGGTGGAAAGCTCCAGCCATTCGTCCTCGAGCTTGGGCAGCTCTTGCTTAAGGCCGTTATATTCCCCCAGCGCGGCGTTGAACTTGTCCTGATCGGCATAAAGCTCTTCGCTTGCCATCAATTCCATAAGCTCGTCATAGCGGGCACGCTTTTTGTCCAGCTCTGTCTCGATCTTCTTGAGCTGGTTGCGCACACCCTTGAGCTTTTTGTTGAGCGCGGCACGGGCCTGGGCCTCGGCGCGCTTTTGCTCCTTGGTCTTTTTGCCCTCGGCAGGCTTGGGAGCCGCGGCTGGGCTGCTGGCCTGGGCGGCGTTGGCTTTGGTGGACTTGGCCGCGGCAGGTGCGCTCTCCCCTGCTGCCTCGGCGGCGGCGCGGGCAGCGAGGTCCTCGCGTTTGAAGAGGTAGTAGTCGTAGTCGCCATCGTAGACCGTGACCTTGCCGTCGCGGATGTCGATGATGCGGTTGGCCACAGCGCGCACCAAGTGCTCGTCGTGGCTGATCAGCACAATGGTACCGGGGAAGTTTTGCAGAGCGTTCTCGAGCATGTCCACCGAGTCGATGTCCAAGTGGTTGGTGGGCTCGTCTAGGCACAGGAGCGCCTCGGGCGCCACGAGCATCTTGGCCAGAGCCAGACGCGCCTTTTCGCCGCCGGAGAGGACTCGAACCTGCTTCTCGATGGAATCGTTGTCGCTAAACAGGAAGGCGCCCAGCAGGCTGCGCTGCTGCGGTACGGTCCACTTGGGCGTGACAGTGTCGATCTCTTGCAAGACGGTGTTGGACTCGGTCATGCCCTCGAGCGCATGCTGGGCATAGTAGGCGATGCCCACGTTGGTACCCAGGTCGCGCGTGCCGGTAGTGGGCGGCTCCAGGCCGGCGAGGATCTTCATGAGGGTGGACTTGCCGGCGCCGTTGGGACCGACGAGCGCCACGTGCTCGCCGCGGTAGAGTTTGAGGTCGATGTCGCTGTAGATGTGCTTGTCGCCGTAGGACTTGGAGACGCCCTCCAGGCTCACGACCATATCGCCGGAGCGCGGCGGGTCGGGGAACTTAAAGTCGATGTGCTTGTGGCCCTCGGGCAGGATGACGAGCTCCTTTTTGATCTGCTCGATCTTGCGGATGCGCTCCTGCGCCTGGGCGGCCTTGGTGGGCTTGTAGCGGAACTTGTCGACGAAGACCTGCATGTGGGCGATGTCGCGCTCCTGCGCGGCACGCTTGGCGCGCATCTGCTCCAGATTATCCTCGCGCTGCTTGAGGTAGCTGCTGTAGTTGCCGGTGTAGGTGGTCACGCGGCGGTTCTCGAGCGCGGCGACGTGGTCGACGCAGGCGTCCATGAAGGCGCGGTCGTGACTGACGATGAGTACGGCGCCGTCGTAGTTAGCGATAAAGCCGCGCAGCCACTGGACGCTTTCGAGGTCCAAGTGGTTGGTGGGCTCGTCGAGCAGCAGCAGGTCGGGATGGCGCAGGAAGAGCTTTGCCAGCGCGATGCGCATCTGCCAGCCGCCCGAGAACTCGGAGCACGTGCGCTCAAAGTCGGTGACCTTAAAGCCCAGACCGGACAGGATCTTGCGGGCGTTGCTCTCGAGTTCATAGCCGCCCAGGTGCTCAAAGCGGTCCTGGACCTGGCCGTACTCGTTCAGGAGTGCGTCGACGTCCTTGCCCTGCTCGGAGAGCTCGGTGATCTGGGCCTGCAGCTCGTTGGCGCGCTTGCCCATGCGGCGGATTTCCTTGGCGGCGGCCATGACCTCGGCGAGGATGGTGGTGTCCTTTTGCTCCAGGTTGGTTTCCTGCTCTAGGTAGCCCACCTGGCAGTCCTTGGCGTACTGGACCTGGCCGGCGTCGGGGCTGTCGATGCCCATGATGATCTTGAGCATGGTGGTTTTGCCGGCGCCGTTGGGTCCCACGAGCGCAAAGCGCTCGCCGGGGTTGATCTGGAAGGACGCGCCGCTAAAGAGGACGCGCGCGCCGAAGCTTTTTTCGATCTTGTCGACCAGAAGGATCATGGTGCCGCCTTTGACCTTGTGTGCCTATATGAAAAAAGGCCCCAACTTGCGTTGGAGCCTCATTCAATGCTCGGGTGGAGACGAGGGGGATCGAACCCCTGACCTCTTGACTGCCAGTCAAGCGCTCTCCCAGCTGAGCTACGCCCCCGTGCGAAGAAGTACTATACGGGAACTCGGACGGCGATGCAAGGACAATTTTCGAAAAACTTTCGCGGGCCCCGGCGCGCACGTGCGGGTGCGCGGGCCATCTCAGGGCCGAGGGGCCCGCGATGCCCGCGGGGGCAGCGGCCCACGCACGGTCCGTGCGCCGGCCGACTTGGCGAGCGGAACACGACTCTCCCTGTGCAACAGGGTTTTCCGTGCACCGCCAGTCCCATTATCGGGCCTGATTGCGAAGCGCCCCTCCCCTGCGCTTCAGAACCATGCCCGTTTACTACGATGAATCAGGAATGTCCGACCACACTCGCCTTTTGGCGTAAGCGGCGGGCTTCCTACCTGCGGTTTTGCAAATGGAGAACACGCGGTGCTCGGGCATCGCCGATCCGTCGTAGTAAACCGGCATGGTTTTGAAATGGCATCAGGTTGATTTCACACATAAATATGTTGGAGCCCTGAAATATAGGCTTTATCTTTTTCTAAAACACGTCTTTTCCGCGACGCGCCTAGATTAGCTGTTGTTTAACATCGGATTTGATCTTGCGTTGTGCGACTTCCTCGTGCATGGTAGTATTTCACGACGTGAAGCGAAGAAATTGGGCCTGAGTTGGCTTTGTTAGAATTGCATTCACCGTTCATAAGGGCTCTTGGCGCAACGGTTAGCGCAGGGGACTCATAATCCCTGGGTTCTGGGTTCGAATCCCGGAGGGCCCACCAGAGTATTTCGAGGCCGGGCATTACGCCCGGCCTCTTTGCTAATGGCACTGCTGACTAGCTTTGCCATCTAGAGACGCAAAGTCATCAACATTCATATTCGTAATTAACAATGGGCATGTCGCCAAGATGCTACCCAGTCAACACATGACCTAAATCTATAGATATGAAAAAAGGCTCCAACTTGCGTTGGAGCCTCATTCAATGATCGGGTGGAGACGAGGGGAATCGAACCCCTGACCTCTTGACTGCCAGTCAAGCGCTCTCCCAGCTGAGCTACGCCCCCGTGCGAAGAAGTACTATACGGGAACTCGGACGGCGATGCAAGGACAATTTTGGAAAATATTTTGCGGCGCGTTGAACGGGAGCGGGGCCAAAGAGACACACGATGCCCGACATAGCCCGCGGGGCGAGCCCCGTGGGCGGCGGCAAGCCCGCCGCCTTCCTTTGCAGGGCTCGGCATGTCGCCCCAGACGCCGCCGGCCAGACCAAAGCGATCTGCGGTGCATCCGTGGGCATGAGCCCTTCCGCACGCCTTCGGGCCAATTTACGGAACCGTGCGTAGCTCGCCCCAGCTGGTCGCTTCATAAACAGACCGGTTTACTACGCCGATTCCCGGATTTCCGACCTCACGCCTACTTTCGCAAAACGGGCAGGCAATCTACCTGCGGTTTTACGAGCGGCGAAATCAGTGTGTTCAGTCACCCTCAATCCAACGTAGTAAACCGGCATGGTTTTAAAATGGCACTTAATTACTGACAGCATATAAAGTATTAAAAATGCCCACTTGGCCATTATTACTTACCAATACCGAGCCAATTGCACAGAACGTTGGCCCGCAATCTGGTCTCAGCGCATCTCATCGCCTCGGTTTTTGGCTTGTAGCGCAACTCTAATCGCTCACACACACTGTGAATGATGGCATCAAGCTGATCGTGATCATTGAGCATGTCATGGGTTACAAGAAATACGTCGTATCCCATGCTTTGCAATGCTGTCATTCGGGTGGCATCGTGGTCAAGCACGGCGCCCGATCCATGGATAACCTCTCCTTGAAGTTCGATAATCACAGCCTTCATTGTTATTGGATTTACGATGACGATATCGCCGTAACAGATTTTCTGACCTGCGATTTTCCGAGCTGAATTCGACAGCGGTGTTAAGTCGTTGACGAATATGTTTTTAAACTCCGCTCCGCCGGCACGCCTCGGATGACTCAGTAACATGATTCCAGCAACTTCTAGCGGTGATGCAGCGATACCCATTACCTGCCGTGCGGCTTCGTAGAATTGCTTTCCCCACATCTCGCCTTTAACCTTCGCTGCAAATCTATGCAGTTCTTCTATTTCAATAAGAGGCTTTCTCATCCAGAGCGATGTGCCCTTTCCGCTAGCTGTATTTCCGGATCCGTTATCCTGCTGCTCACTTTGATCATTCTTGCTGTCCTTCTGGTGCGCCCGAGCATGGACTCGCTTCCATGGGATCTCATCTTGAGTTTCGTCTAGTTCAAACAAACTTTCTGTGGTGTACTGCTCTTCTTCTGATTTTGTCTGCTCAAGTGCTATGTCGACCGCGGGCGATGGTTTAAAAACCGAGAACCATCCGCAGAACTCGTACATAGCCAGAACCAGGTCGCATGAAGACACGCTTCGAGTCATGGTGAATAGCGTATTAAGAGGGTCAGTGACGCTAAAGCCCATACCCGTGTCGATGGAAACCTTCTCTGTATAGGCGCTGTTCCATCGGATGGTCCGTCTTGTCTCAGAATGCAGGTTGCTTCGTGTTGATGCTGCTGTGATGATTGGCGTCTTGAGGACGTCGACTACAAAGGGCGATTGGGATAGAGCTCGCCAGCCGTCTTCGGAGTTGGGTAGGTGCGGGTAGAGGTTGCGCACCTGCGGTGGGCAGCGCCAGTAGCGGAATGCTGTGTTTGCGCAGACGATTTCGTCCATTTGTGCCTCCCCTGGTATCGGCCGTTGATCGTGCGGATTGCGGGCATGGCCGATTATCTACCGGGACATCATGCGGGTAAGTACCGGAAGCAAACCAAAAGCTTGACGAGTTCTGCCGAAAAACCACCGTGTGATAGAAATCCGCTGGAAGGCGCTTTGGGCATGTGGTCCCTATCTCCACATTTGTGCTCGGATCACAGGGGGAATTCAATGAAAATACGCATGCGTTTTATACAAAACGGGCAATGGCGTCAGCAAAAAGGATGCGATAAAAAATGGCGCCATAGACGACTACGATTTGTTTTTGGTGTCAGTTTTGGTGTCACCCTTGGTGTCAAAAAGAAAAAGGCCAGAGGCTTAACACCTCTGACCTGTGCTTTTGATGGTGGGCGATACAAGATTCGAACTTGTGACCCCATCCGTGTGAAGGATATGCTCTACCCCTGAGCCAATCGCCCGTCGCCTTTCGGCAAAAGAGATACTATCATAGCCGCGCGTGGTTTACCAAGAACTTTTTGCCCCCGATTTTAAAATCGTTGACGTAATCGTGGGCGCAGACCTCGTCACCGCAATCAGGGCAGCCGACAAACCAGCAGCTAAACCACCCTTTATCGCTTGATCCACGAGGTCTCGGGGCGGCAGATAAGTCGCGCGTTGTTGTAGGCCATGTCGAGCGTGAGACAGGTACGCGCGGCGTAAAAGCCGTCCTCGCGCTGGATAGTCAGCGCCAGCTCGGGCTTGTCGCCGGTTAGGCACAGCGGCAGCAGCAGCTGGATCCGGCCGCCATAGAACTGCGGCACCGCGAGCGTGTAGTTGGCTGCGGCGCGGCGGGCGGCCTCGACGACGGCGCCCTCAAAGGCGCGGCGCAGCAGCAGCGAGTTGTCCTCCCCCATCAGGCTGGCGGGGATGCGCGTCAGGTTTTCCTCGTCGCCCAAAATGTGGTCGATGTTGGAACGGATGGGCAGGCGGTAGTCAAAGACGAGCTCGGAGGGGTCCTCGGCAAAGCGCACGCGGCACGGCAGGTACTCAAACGAGACCAGCATGGGGTCGCTCTCCTTAAAGAAGCCCTTCAAAAACCAGCGCTGGCGTGCGTCGGGCTTGGTGTTGGGCTCAAACAGACCGTAGATGGTCTCGTAACGGCGTGTATACAGGCCGGTGTTAAACAGGCAGCGGTCGTCATCGAACACCAGCGGCAGGTTGGACGGTGCGGTCTGGTCCACGTCGCGCTCGGTCAAAAACACCGCGCGGCTAAACGAAAACGACAGGTAGTTTTTGAGGATGCGGTTGCTGGGACCCCAGTCCTCGGGATCGGCGAGGTCGACCAGGCGGTCGTAACAGGGCTCGGGGCAAAACGCAAAGTCGTAGACATTGCTGCACAGGGTGCTGGGGATTTCCATATGGTGTCCAATCCATTCAATAACTGGCGTGCGGATGCTTAGATTCTATACGCGCGAGGGGTCGCCCGAGCCTACAACACAACCGCGGCGCAGCTCTTCGGCTAGCTCGCTGGTCGTGCGGCGACTGGAAACGAGGTCCTGGATCCAGGCATAGTATTGATTGTCTTTGGGCTCGGGGCCATCGGACAGCACGACCGGAGTGCCGGCGAACCTTAAGACGGACAACGCAAAGACAAGGCTGGTGCGTTTGTTGCCGTCCTCAAAGATGTGGTCCTTGACCATGTGCTCGGCCACGTAGGCGACCTGGTCAAAGATGTCTGCGAAGCGATCGGCCGGCGATTGGCCGAATATCGTACAGAATGAACCTGCAAGTACGGACTCGACGCGTCCAAGCTCAAGTGCGGCACGGTCGCCCGCGGCGTCGGTCGTATAGCAGCGCCCGACGGTCATCAGCGTGCTGTGTAGACGCATCACGGCCGCGGCCATAGCTTCGAGCGAACCGGCATCGTCGAGCACGAGCGGTGCGAACGGATGTGCCCGGCGCGGCGCGACCGTCGTCATGAGTTCTCCAAGAGCCTGAGCGCGTTGGGCATGCCCGCAATGGTTAGCCGAACAGCTTCGTCGATTAACGTGGCGCCGTCGCGCAAAATCAGTGATGCTGAATTTGCCACGTGCGCAGTTGAATGATCTTCTTGAGCAACGCAATCAGCGCCGTCATCTTGTTGAACATTGCTCCAAAGCATGTCTGCCTCCTTTATAGCTCTATGGATGGAATAGCCCGCGAGTCGTACTCCAGGGCAACCGGTTTCCAGACGAGGTCTTCGATGGCGCAGTTTAGGGCATTTGCAAGCGCCAATGCCGAGGAGACCGAGGCGCGGCGTAGGTCGAGCTGGTTCTGCTCGTAGAGTTGTATGGCGCGAAGCTTAACCCCCGATTGGGCGGCGAGCTGTTTTTGCGTTAGTCCGGCCGCCTTTCGTGCCGCTTTGAGACCCTTTTTGTCTGTCTGAGCGTTGTTCCATTTTTCGATAATAATCTGGGCGAATTTGACTTCGGAGGCCTCGTGAAGCGGATGGTACGAGCCGATGATCCAATCGAGCGGGGCGACTTCGAGTAGCTCATTAAAGCCCAAGCTGCTCATCCATTGCGCATAGGCCAAAACCCAGCCCGCCCAATACTGAGGCGAACGGTCGAACGGATAGGTCTCCCTGCATTCGACGGGGGTCAGTCCCGCATGGGCGATAATATCGCGCGCGAGCTCGTCGCCCGCCATGCCGCAGACGACGCGAGTCGTACCACGCTCAAACTGTTTCATCTCAAAAGCGTTCGACAGGATCGCCGTCAACTCGGCCGAAGTCAGCCCTTGGTCACAGAGGGCAAAATCGACCGCCTCGCCCAGCGTACTCATGGCATCCTCGAGATACATCTCACTGTAGGCGTGGATCATCGTCCGTCATCCCCTCTCGAATGATATCGACGATACGGATTCCCTCAAATGGATTTTCGGCAAGTAGCTCCCGATATTCAATACTGGCTTCTAAGACTCTCCGAGTTCGGAAGTGCGGGGAAAGACCGAGTTCCGCCAACCAGACCCCGGTTATACCCTTTCGTGACCTGCGGTTTTGACGCCAAAATTTGGTTTGTGCTCGGCTGGTTGCGATTTTTCCCCGCACTTCCGGAAATGGGCGTTATGGCTGTGTTGTGCACGGCAAGAAAAGCGCCGAGAAAAGGGCAATCAAGCGGCAGTCGGTAGTCTTGGGAAGCGTTATGGGTATTGCGGTGGCTGCAAACCTTTACCGGATGAGGTCTGCCAGGCACAACTCGCCCTTGGGGATCTTCGAAAGTCGCTTGTATTCCCTGGCGGCTGCCGTAAGCGAATCGGCATCCCAATAACTTTTGAGGAAGCCTTCCCTCTTTACCTCGTGCATGCCGAGCTCCTGTTTGCAGAAGTCGCTCGGTTTCATGCGTCCGCCGTGCCAGCGTCTCCACGAGCCCTCTCGAATAATGGCCAGCACCTCTATCTCGGGATGGGTCACGTAGCTAACCACCGGGAAGCGGCCGGCGTACAGGTTGCCGAGTTTGAAGCGTTCTTTCCTCGAGTCCAGCACCCTGACGATGCAGACTGGCCAGTCATAGTCTAAGTTGAGGTAGTTATCTTGGATATCGGAGGCTTTGCGCAGGCGGGTGACGTCCACGACGTCGGCCTCTGAAAAGACGAGCGCGTCCGCCTCGAGGAGAATGTCCACGGCCACCTGTTCCGCTGTTCCCTCGCAGGAGATGATCGGATGATATCCCGCAAAGCGAAAACCGTTATCACCGCTCATCGGACACCTCCTCTGCGACGAGCTCTTTAAGCGCGCGCACGTCGGCGTAGCGCGGAGCGGTCCCCTTCACAAAGTTCGAGGCGAATACCTCCGATTTCTTGTTCTCGATGCGTTTCACGCGGTCGGCGTACTTCACCACGCGCGCACCGCTGTTGCGTCGGGCGAGAAAGAACACGTTGTCCTTGCGGTGCACGTGATCGAGGAGCTGCGGGTAGTGAGTCGTGAAAACCAGCGTCGCGCCGTTGGGGTTGGTCCCGCGGGCGGCAAACAGATCAAGCACGACGTTAACCAGTTGGCGGTTAAGGTGGTTCTCCACCTCGTCGACTAAAAGGTAGCCGCCGGAGCGCAGGACCCTCATTGCGCGCTGCACCAGCCCTAGGCCACGTACAGTGCCGGAGGAGAGCACCTCGGTGAGCCCCCGCTCGGAGATCGTGATGGGCTCGCGACCTGTAAACGTCAGTACGAAGGCGCGACCGGAGTCCCGGACCTCGAGGTGCTCGATGCCAGAGTCGAAAACACGAAGCGCGTCGTCGAGACCGTTGAATTGCTCAGTGAGGCGGAAGCCACCGTCGCGCAATGCTATCGCTCGGATGCGATGGCCGAAGTCCTTGGCGAGCACAGCGGCTGCGACGGAAACGTCAGGCGGCGTAAGCGCCGCCCAAGAGTCCGGCATCTGAGCACGGTCGCACAGCGGGGACGCGAGTTTCTCGATTTCGGCCCAGGATGCCAGGGTCGAGCGCTTGAGGGCCTTGGCTGGCAGCGAAGAAATCACCTCATCGGAGAACGTCAGCTCGGGACCGTCGTCGCCTCCTTCGACAGTCTGCAGCACCGACTCGAGCAAGTAAAGACGATCTGCGTGCCATATGACGCACTTGAGCTTGGACGGGCCGTCGAACGCGGCGGGGAACGTTGATGGGAGCCCGCCGCCGCGCGCCGGAGAGCCGTCAACAATGCGGCAGACGAGCTCCAGCAGGTTCAGTGCTGTTGTCTTGCCCGTAGCGTTAATGCCCGCCAGCGCAACGACGCTATTCACGTAGAGATGGTCCGCCAGTTCGAAAGCCGACTCATCGGAGGCCGTCACGCGGTCGGAGGCGAACAGGTCGATTTCGAATAACCCGTCTTCGAACATCGAGAGATGGTCGAAGCAAACCTTTAACAACTTCATCTCAAGCCTTTCGAATACTTGAAACAGATTTTATGGCTCAAGTATAACACATGAAGGATATCGCGAATTAAGCCTGCCACTAGGCAGAAAAGGCTTATCCGCATTGCCGACCTCGTCGATATGCAGGTTCAAATGCTTAGACATTTGATCAAATCGTACAAAAATGGCGAGGTACGTACCTCGCCGATCTGGCACCTCCAAGACGACAGTCTCTTCGGTGGTTAAATTCTCTCACGCTTCAGGAGCTTTTAGAGCTGCATCGATTAGATCGGCGCCGTTGTCGAAGCGACCGGACTCCCCCGTCACTAAGAACGCATCACCTTCGCGAATGACCTGGAGGGTCACCGGGCTGGGTTCTCTGGAAGGGAAAGGCCGCGGGCTGGCATTCGCAAGCTCCTCGTCCTGCTTGCAGTGCTTCATAGACACGCACCTCATCCTGCTCGATGCTTTTGCGGAAGGCAGGGCGCATGTGCTCTGGTGGGTTGGTGACGATATCAACCTTTCGCCCAAGTTCTATCTCGAGCTCATAGGAGAGTTCGTAAAGCATGCCGAACGTCATGGTGTTGCCGCAGACTAGGCGCAAGTCAATATCGCTATCGGGCGTTTGCTCGCCTCGGGCAAACGAGCCAAATAAATATGCTTCGCTGACGTCGTATTGAGCTAGCGCGCGGGTGGCGGCAGTGGATATGTCGGTAGTCGAAATCATGGGTTATTTACCGTTCAACAGTAGAACATCAGAGGGCCAGCGCCGAAACATAGTCCTTGTTGCGGAAACGCATATGGCTGCACGTTAGACATTGTATGCGTGAAAAAAAGCAACGCTCCCTTGCCGAAAGCGTTGCCCTTAAAACTCCTATAGAGCTCTTGTATTGCTGCCAGGCGCGCCGCACCGCATCAGCAGCGAAATGCGGCGTTCAGAAGCACTGTCCCCAGCAGGAATAGCGTTAAGGAGGCAGCTATCCAGCAGCTGTCGCCGGTCTTGGGAAGCGCCGGTGTTGTTGCCATAGTGGATTTGGGCTTTGTCTTCTTGGTGACTGTGGTCTTGAGCGACGTAGCTGCGGGTTTCACCGTGGGATCCGTCGCCGGTCCCGCACCGGGTTGCCCCGCAGTAGGGTCGGCGCCACCAGTAGGCTCGCCCGTACCATCCCCACGCACCTCGCCGCCGGGTGTAACGGTCTCCCCAGCCGGGCCAACGGCGTCATCGGGCTCGATCACCACGTGCGGTGCCACGACCCCGTCAGCATCCACCACGCCGGCAGCGCCAAAGGCTCCACCTGCGGGCGTCACAAAGTGCGCGGCCACGAGCGACCCGCGATCGCAGAAAACGCCAGCATCCGTACCGGTTGCATCAAGCCAGGACGCATCCACGTCAAGCGTCTTGCTCGCCGCGTCTGCCCCAAATCCCTCGTCGAGCAAGCGCACACCATAAAAGCGAAGGCCAGTATCGGAACCCGCGCCCGAAGCAGCAAGGTGCCCGCCGGCGCGTACGGTCAAGCTACCCGCGGCAATGCCGGCCACAGTCTGGTCAACAACGCCTGCCCCGTCGGCCCTGGCATCGACCGTGCAGCCGTCCACCACCAGCGCCTGGGCCACATGGATCCCGCATTGCGAGCCCGTCGCCGTGAGCGAGCCGGAGCCGCGAAGTGTAAGGTTTCCCCACACCTCCATGCCGCTCATGGAAATGTCCGCATCGGGCGCATGCGTCTCGACCACGGTGTTTTGCCCTACAAGCGTCACTATCAGGTCGCCGTCGGCGCCGATGGCCTCGCCCGCATAACCGGTAAGATTCAGATGTTCGGCATCGGTCCAAGCCCACCCGGGACCCGACACGCCCGGCTCGTAGTACGTGGTACCTTCAATGAACAGACAGTCCGCGCCCTCGGCATAAGAAGGCCAGCCCAGCAAAACGCAAAGGCAGGCCATGACGGTAAACAGGATGTAGTTTCGGCTAGTGTGGAACGCGGTGGCAAACATAACCGCTCCGATCTTCGCAAGAGCCAATGGAAACTGCACCAGGAAATTACCTGGTAGCAGCATTTATTAGTGTAGCGAGATCGAGAAAGGGGCAAAGAGGAAACCTGCGATCGAACCCACGAAATTAGGTGTAAATCGTTTTGCCAGTCGGTGAAAGGAGGTCAAGTTCGACGAAGCTCCGTAGACTGTCGAGGGCACAGCGCCAATCAACGACGCATTAGCTCTGACGCTCCTTAAAGATTCGCAAAGCTTTCTCTAGCTCGGGAATATCATCGACGATTACTTTCCAAGCAAGGGATCGATCAACCTCTCGATAACCGTGCGCTACGAAGTTGCGAAAACCCCTAATATCATTCCAGGGATACTCCGGAAAAGCTGATTGGACTTCTTCAGAAAGATGGAGCGCATCCTCAGCGATTCTGTAAACAGGGCTCATGATTGCGTCGTAGGCAAGTTCGCCTTCCTCGCTTCTATCACAAACAAAGGAACTCTCCGTAGAGCCAAAATGGTCGATACGTTTAGTCAGCGTCTCGCAATCAGACAGAATGACATCGATGAGCTCGGCGTCTCGCTTACGCCGCTTCATAAAGACGCACCTCATCCTGTTCAATGTTTTTGCGGAAAGCCGGGCGCATGTGCTCAGGCGGATTAGTCACAATCTCAACCTCTCGCCCGAGCTCTTCTTCAAGTTCAAGGGAGATTTCGTATAGCGTGCCAAACGTCATGCTGTCTCCGCAAACGAGGCGCAAATCGATATCACTATCTGGCGTCTGCTCACCGCGGGCAAAAGAGCCAAAAAGATACGCCTCGCGGACATCGTAGCGAGACAGTACGCGAGAAACAGCGGCAGATATGTCGACAAAAGTAATCATGGTTCAATTTTACTTTTCGATTGTATGGAAGGCAATCGCCATATGTATGCTCTACGGCTCTTCAGTAAGATTAGAATCAAAAAAAACCAGCGTGGATGCAGCTGTCGAGCCAAGCCCTAGTCTCCTCTGGCGGTATGCCAGTTGGGTGTTTGCGGAACGGGAATACTCTTATAAGCGTACACGTCCTTTGCCATGTCGATTAGGCCCTCTTCAAGACTGCCAGCCTCTACTTTTAAATTAATATAATCAACACAGGACTGCTGAGCGGCTTGAAGAAGCCTGGCCCATTTGAGCTGCATTAGAATGACCTTAAAGATATCTGTTTCGTTCGCATTGTTGCAGGTTGTTATTGACTTAACTTGTTTAATGGTCAGAATTCTGCGATCCAATTTCCATTCGCTTCTTTGCGCCATAAACGCAATGCAATCCGAGGCGATATCCTCATTTAGGGTCATAATTCTTCTAAGTAAAGGTGCCCCTTGCTCAAAGTTTGCCTCGGTATCAATCAAATTGAATAGATCGTTTTTTTATCCATTCATTCCAGGCGTCTATGGCATCTGTCGGCTCGAGAGTAATTAGGAAATGAACAAGCGCTGAAACCGCTTCTAAAACAAGGGCGGGAGTGCGTTCAAAATGGGATAGCAGTTTGGAGCGGCTTTCCTTCTCGTCAAAACGAATTGATGAGAATAGGCAGTACTTCCTAATACGTTCATAAGGCTTACTGAGCTCTTTACAAGGTACGACCGCAAATTTGGGACACACTTCGCTAAGGGAATGCCATGTTTGACGATTAGCAATATTCAGATAGCTGAGACCCCAAACACTGCCGATGTGCCCAGGAGTTTCGTCGATCAATACTACCGGCTCCATACATTCCTTATAGAAAGGCATGTGATTCGTGGCCCAATAATTTAACTGCGAGAATAATGCTGCAAAAATAATGTTTGACGATGTCGCGTCGTCGTATGTGGCCTTAATGAGACGCTCAATCAAGTCAAGCAACGAAGTGCTTTCGTCATTGAGCCCCAGTTTCTCGCATCTGGCCAGCAAGCAAATTTGAGCGTTGACAGCTTGCCCCAACGGGCTGTTTAGTGCCTTGGAAAACCAATCCGCCTTTACGTCACTCGAAATACCTCGGTCTGAGACGCTGGCCAGTATTCTTTCGGGGGTCACCACGCCAAGCGTAAGCTCGACGCAATTCGCGACTTGAGAATTATCAATTTTTCCGACCAAGTACTCAAGGGCATGAATCGTGGCCCCATAGGACTCATCGTATGCGGCAGTTTTATTAAAAACTGGTAGCAGCTTTGCAAGTTGCTCAGAATCTAACGATTCCCATGGAATGCTGTGGAGCATATATTTGGCGGGTAGAATTTCAGACTTCGATTCAATTCTGTTAGCAATGTCTGAAATAACGCTAATCACTGAGCTGGGGTTGGCGTTACAGCTAGCTCTGAGAATTTCGGTAGCTCGGTAGATGTCTAGTCCATCGTCTACCACCCTTTCAAATAGTTGAATAACACTGTCTGCTGTAAATTCCGTCGCAGTCAATGGACTAATTTGCGGAAAACCGCAGGTCATATAGGACGATAAGTCAGGAAATTCGGTTAGCTTATAGTTAGGATGGTCAAGCTTTACCTCATCAAGCTGTTGCTGCAATAGATCATCTGTGACATTGTTATCCACAAGCCACTGATATAAGTTGAAACGTGCATACGCACAGTGGCGAGCGTCTCCGTAATTCGAGAATGATAAATTAACCCTCTCAATAAACCTTTCCCTAGTCAATCTACTTGCTTTCGGGTATGCATTGAGGACAAGATGATATATCTCGTATTTAGATGCTAGATCTTCGAGAGCTCCGCACTCGGTTGCAAGCGTTAAGGCCTGGTCGGGATCATCCAATTTCAAGCAATATAAGTACAGGCCCAGTCGTTTAATAAGACTGCACTTTGAACCGATTAAAGCAAGTACTCTATTAGCTTCAAGTTCGTTTGCCAAATAGAGTTTGCGACCAACCTCTCTTGCGCAATCAATCACTACGCAAAAAGTGCCTTCTTTAGGCATATCTTGCTCATGGTCTTCGATTGCATGGCGGATAAAACTCGATGAGTCTAGCAGGTTGTCAAGATTGGTATAACCAGCTTCCAGATTGGCAATGTCATTTAAACGGTTGCAAAGTAATGAAAGCAGTCTCTCGCCAATACGGTCCGCCCAGGCAACAATTGCTTTAGAGACAGTTTCGGCGTTATCAGAAAAATTAAAACTGAAACGAGGGTGAAAACTACCTTCTGTTCCGTCGAATCCGTTAGCCCACTCCGCTTCGTAAGAGAGCATGATGTCAATTAGCCTTAGTGCCAACTCTGGACTTTCTATTTTGGACAATAGCTTTGGGAACGTGAATTCCATCCATAGCTCGCCAATCTTATCGAGATTTAAAAATGACAGCCAGAAGGAAATACAGGCATCTGTAGAATCCGGCGAATCAGAAATGTGCCGAAGCGATTCGCAGACATAGATCGATGACAGAGTTCGACTCTTGCTCATGGCAACCTGATAGACGTCTACGTAATTATTGACTGAAAAGGATCTAACCGACCAATCGAGAAAGGTCCGTTCCCAACCATCCAGCTCGTCTTTTATTAAGAATAAATCAAGTCCGCAATCAACGAGGTTCTTCAGTGACTTAATGCTATTTGTATTTGTGCAAAAAGCAGTAGCAAGAGCATTTCTTTCTTCATCACCGTCTTCGGGATTGGTAAAGAAAGAGGCAAGGTTCTCATGTTCCATATAAGACAGCTGGGATGTTATTTCCGCATACGATGCAACAGCGGAACGACGTACGCTTAGAGACTCATTACTTAGTTTTCCCCATCCCATAAACAGGGGCGCCAACTCGTTAAAGTCATTAAAGTGGACTGGGATGACGCCTAGCGAATTCCACTCATCATCTCTACTTGCGCCGCGCTCAAGTGCGAAAATGCGTCCATTCATATCTGCCGAAATAGATCGAGTAAGATATTTGACCATCATATCGCTGCAGCTATAGCCAACAAATAGCACGGTATACCGCATGAACATATCAAGCAGAAAGCGCGATGCCCAGGCGTTGGTGATATATGCTTTTCCAAAATCAACATCTGTTAAGACGGTCTGTTCTGGACGCAATACGTTTCCGTGTAGATAAACGATCCCTTCAAAATCATCGCCCAGAGGCAATGCGGGGCCAATGTACGTTTGAGGTGAAATGTCTAGGGACTTGGCAGCACCTTCAAACCTGCGGTCGAAGTTGGTTGTAACTACACGGACTTTTCTTTTGTTGCCAAATAACTTTAATATGCCGATATGCAGGTCAGAATACCCATCAAGTCCTTTTCCAATGGCTCGAGCACATGCTTGGTGTATATTCCCCATTTGATCTAAATGACCAAGCGCTGTCTCGCAGGACTCTTCTAATAGCTCATCTACGTTTGTGGAATCCGGAGAAGCAACAACTTCCGCAATCTGCTTAACAAGACCCCGAAAATCGGGAAGAGCACAATCTCCTTGCATTGAAACGCCGGAACCAGCAAATATTACAAGCTCATGCTTCAATAGCGCCTGATTTAGCGCATCAGGTATTTGAATGTTGTTGACGTACATGTCGTAACCTTAATCAGCAAGTAAATGATATTCATTAAATAATTTCTCAACAATCAGGCTTTCGTGAGCCTCGTCCGATGGCTGGGCTGATTTGCCATAGGGTTCAAATACCGATTCTTGATCAGGGATATCTAGGTTCCAAATGTAGTTATCAATGGCATCATCCATTTCATCGCTATAGTTTTCAGCGAGGAATATGTTTGCGATATCGGCATCAAGATATTCAACGAAATACTCTTTTAAAGTCGATTCAGTGAATTCTGATTTCAATTGCTTTTCAATCTCGTTGCGAACTAAGTTTTCCCAATCTTCGTCTTCATCGCATGGGCCATATCGCTTGCATATATCGAGGTCGCGCTCATATTCGTAGTTGTCGTCAAAATAGTCGGTGACATAATCGCAGAACCAATCTCTGCTTCGAAAGCAAAGATCCTCCTTCACATCTGCCAGATCTTCGACCTGCTCTTTATCAATGCCGAAAGTTATAATTTCAAGCAAACGGGGAGCAGTGATATAGGAAGCACCTGCGATTAAACTACGCAGCAGAGGTCTCGCGCAGAGCCGCTCTGCGATTTGTTTTGATTCGAGAATTCCCCACTTATGCAATTTGCATAATAAATATGAAGCGGTAAGCGACCATGCTTCCTGCGCGGATGACTCAAGGGCATTTTTTATAAAATTAAAAACCCAGTCGAAATCTGATTCTGAAAGCACTTTCTCACAATTGGAAATGGATTTAAAACCAGGAAGTTCATAGGGTCTCAGTTTATTGCCTGCAAAGGGAAAATCATAAATCTGCCCTGTAATGAATGCGTTCCTCATTATTGAAACGACTTCAGGACAGTGATTAACGTTAGTAATCCTCTCGAGTTGATCAACAAATACGATTGATTTAGCCATAGCTATAGCCTCCAAATTGTTGTTGGCTAAAAACCAGGCGCAATAATCGTTAACAGAGGGGTTGGCCATCGAAACATATGGCTCGTTCTCAATGTATACAGTTCTGACTACGGTTTCTTGTAAACGCTTTAGTGCCTTGGCAAAAGAATTTACCGAGTAATCAGCTTGTGGTTCGAGTGAGAGTCTTTCCTCATATGCAATATGCAACGAGGACAGAGGAACGGAGTTGTCACCTAATGAAAATAGCTGGTAAGCAAGAATGCGTTCGGGCTTTTCTAATCGCTCTTCGAATTCGTTTTGCCACACATCGTTAGGGTGATCTAGCTTGTCCTTTATCGCGTCAGGAAATTCAGAGGGGGCTATGTTCTTCCAAAACTCTTCCCTGCAACAAAACTCAATAATACGTGGGTTGAAGTTGCTATGCTTACAAATGACGATGCATTTCATTTGACGTGAAAGGTACGATTGGGAACGCTCCCTTAAAGAATCGACATATTCAATAGGGACGTTTTCAAAAGAAAGATTCGCCAGCATAATCCTTGCTTTATCTAGCAGGGACATCTCTGTAGTATCAATTACTACGATACCAGCACGCATGCTATCGATAAATTTTTTGAAAGGGTCATCGACTCTTTTGGCTTCGTTCAGGATTGAAATTCGAGAGTTGAGTACTGTGTAGCAGGATTTTAATTTTGATGTATATCGAAGGAGGGCGACCAGCTCCCTCATCTTGGACGAGTCGATATCGAGGCAGCGTTGACCCAGGAAATCATCAAGAACGAATAGCGTATTTTCGCAATTATCCTCAATTGCATTCTTTATCCTGTCAATGTTGTTGCAAGAAGAGTAGATGATTTTAAAGTCTGCTTTAATGAGCTGAAGAGCGATCATTTGAGTGAGAACGCTTTTCCCGGTACCAGGGTCTCCCACAATAAGCAAAGTAGAGTTTTGTCTCAGCGATTGAATCGCCTTATCAAAAACGCTCGTCTGCGTATAAAGCCCTTCATGTTCATATATTTGGTTAAGAAAAACTTCTGTATCCACGTCTAAAGACCGATTTAGCATCAGATTAAGCACATTGGTTCCCGCTATCCAAAGCTTGAAATGACGCTTTAGGATTGGCTTGCATTCCTCGCGAGCGAGCATGTCATCCAATTTAATCCTGTCAATTACGATGCAGCAACTAACACCCAACGACTCGGCGGTATCGATCATCTTATGTTGGATATTTTCAGTGACCCCTGCCGAGGTAACGATGACCAATTTGTCAGAAGGAACTTTGTTAAGTTTTTTAAGTTGTTTGACGAGGTTATCCACCAAGTCTTCCCACTGTTTGGGAGTGACGCGTCGCAACCAATGCTTTGCCTGCATTACAATTTGGCTCTGCTGACATTTTTGATAATAAAAATCAGATGCATCGACTCCACCGTCAGCACCTGCGGTGTAGCAAGATAGCTTTACGCCGGTGACCATTTCTGTAACGTCACGCGCAAGAGTTTCAAACTCAAAACTATCCAAGGCACTGTAATTGAAACCCATAGCAATACCGTCCAGCACAGAGAGTGAACAACCTTCATTATGCGCAGATTATATAGTCAGTTTCTCGGTAAGTTTATTAGCATGCCGAAGAGCGCTATCCCGTTATTCATTAATACGGCATACGCGGCTTGTTGTAAACGATTTCTGAGCCCATAACCTTTCTGATGTCTAGATCTTTGTATGCACGATCAATTTGACGGCGACGCTGACGGGATAGCTGATAGCATGGCTTATCTCCAGTTATTGATATCGAATGGCCAAGGCAATCCCCGCCCCTAAGTATTATGAGAGCGTTGTCCTTACTGCCCCATTTGGCATCACCGCCAGCATAGTAATAGCCCAGCTCAAACTCATCATAATTGAATGACCAGGCATTCTTAATCGTATCAATGACGTCACTTAATCCAAGGAGCCCCTCATCGGGAAACACCTTTTTGCCGCCATCCATTAATTCAAAAACCTCTTTGGATAGTCGGGTACTGTGCTTAAATCGAAGCTTTTCGAAGTATTGATTATCTTGAAGAGGAATGTGATGGTCGAGCCGTAGACCATAGCCATGCTGCATATGACATCGCTGGAATACTTGAAAACCAATATGATCGATTGTGAAAGTTGACCGATCAAAATCCGAGTCCCAATAGCGAGAAAAGGTTGAAATATTCTCAGCATTCCACCTGGGAATATGGAATATTACGCCGTACATACTTTGCGGATCCCTAGAAAAGTCGTTCTCATTGAGCGGCCTCCACTGGTGCTTGGATGCATCGTAGCAACAGGTCGCAAAGAAAAGCGCTATGTCAAAATCATCCGTTAAATCGAGCATAGGCGTATCGAGACCATAGTGCTGGGCCAAAGGCTCTGGCATTAAATCCAAGTCATAAGCGGCAAGCCATCTCTGCATAGAGTCGAATTCAAGCAAAAAATCGGCAAAAGCCGCAATTCTGATATGACAACAAAGTTCGTATCGATCCCTTTCCTCCTTGTTTTCAATAGAGTCCATAGTCCGATACATTGTGGGTAAGCTTGCGGGCCACATTCGGGACTCGCCTCTATAAAGATGTTGACGTTTTCCTTGAGAGATAACACGCCCATAACGAGTTGTTTCTACGGCACCGTCAATGGATGGAAATCTCGCCACCTCATCTAAAATCCAGTCTGAGAAACGTTCACCCCGTGCGGTTCTCGCTGCAATTTGCTTATTCCTTTTTTCATCCAGAAAGGATACTTCCCTGAATACGCAGAGCGTGTCTTCGTCGATGTCCAGCCATTCATTGCTATAGTCAGTTCCGAGCCCTTTAATTACGCGATAGTAATTTGCATGCTCAATTAACTCATGAGCTTCTTTCAACATATTCATTGTGGGAACACATTCCGAAACCAAGCCCATGTTTCCTCCTGAAACAGATCGATTACGCATTTGCTACAAATGAATCCTAAACCAAAGGGCGGGGTGTATCGGTATTAGCCGATACACCCCGCCCTAGACGCGGTTATACTAGCGAATGATTGAAGCCGTTCAGCCTGGTTCTGCCCTCTCCCCTAGTCCCGCTTAAACAGATCCCTCGTGTAGACCTTGTCGGCCACGTCCGCGAGCTCGTCGCTCCAACGGTTTGCCACGATCACGTCGCAGCCGGCCTTGAAGGCCTCCAAGTCGCGGGTCACCTCGGAGCCGAAGAACTCCGGCGCGTCCAGCGTGGGCTCGTAGACCACCACGGGCACGCCCTTGGCCTTCACGCGCTTCATGATGCCCTGGATGGAGCTCGCGCGGAAGTTGTCGGAGTTGGACTTCATGGTCAGGCGGCACACGCCCACCACCGGCTTCGGCTTGCCCTCGTAGGCGCGGTCCCGCACCATCTGCAGCACCTCGTCGGCGACGAAGTCCTTGCGGGTGCGGTTGGCCTCGACGATGGCCTCGATCAGGTTCTGGGGCACGTCCTTGTAGTTGGCCAGCAGCTGCTTGGTGTCCTTGGGCAGGCAGTAGCCGCCGTAGCCGAAGCTGGGGTTGTTGTAGTGGCTGCCGATGCGCGGCTCCAGGCAGACGCCGTCGATGACGTCGCGGGTGTTGAGGCCGCGGACCTCGCAGTAGGTGTCGAGCTCGTTGAAGTAGGCCACGCGCAGCGCCAGGTAGGTGTTGGCGAACAGCTTCACTGCCTCGGCCTCGGTGGTGCCCAGCACGAGCTCGGGGATGCCCTTCGAGCCGTCGGCGTTGACTCGCTCCAGCTCGGCGGGGTCGGCGCCCTGCGCCAGCAGGCCGGCGAAGCGTTCGGCAGCTGCGACGGCGTCGGCATCCTCCTTGGGCGCGCCAACCACGATACGGGACGGATGCAGGTTGTCGTAGAGCGCCTTGCTCTCGCGCAGGAACTCCGGGCTGAAGAAGATCTTGCTGTCGCCCAGCCTCTCGCGAAGGCCCGCGGTGTAGCCGACGGGGATCGTGGACTTGATGACGATCCAGGCGTCCGGGTTCACCGAGCGCACAGCGGCGATGGCGGCCTCGACGGAGCTCGTGTCGAAGAAGTTCCTGTCCGAGTCATAGTTCGTCGGCGTCGCGATCACGGCGTAGTCGGCACCCGTATATGCCTCGGCCACGTCGACGGTGGCGTGTAGGTCGAGCTCGCGCTCCCCCGACTTGGCCTCCACCAGGAAGCGCTCGATCTCGTCGTCCTGGATGGGCGAAACGTAGTTGTTGATCTTCTTGACCTTTTCGGGCACGATGTCCAGCGCGTGCACCTCGTTGTGCTGCGAGAGCAGGACGGCGAGGGACAGGCCGACGTAGCCGGTACCGGCAACAGCGATCTTCATGTCATTCTCCAATTGTCAAAGAACAGGTTAAAAATAGCCCCAACAACCGTTGAGGCTTACAAGCTAGAGACTCTTCCTCCACACCATCTTGTCCACGACGCCGGTGTAGCTCTGGATGATCTTGACCACCTTGGTGGAGACGGTCTCGTCGGCGTAGTCGGGAACGGGGGCCTCGGGGAGCGACCCCTCCGCGTCGAGCTCGACGGCGGTGTGGACGGCCTGCAGCAGCCCCTTCTCGGAGATGCCGGCCAGCGTGAAGCAGGCCTTGTCCAGCGCCTCGGGGCGCTCGGTGGAGGTGCGGATGCACACCGCCGGGAAAGGATGCCCGACACTCGCGAAGAAGCTGGACTCCTCGGGCAGCGTGCCGGAGTCGGAGACAACAGCGAAGGCGTTCATCTGCAGGCAGTTGTAGTCGTGGAAGCCCATGGGCTCGTGCATGCGCACGCGCGGGTCCAGCTCGAAGCCCGTGGCCTCCAGGCGCTTGCGGGAGCGCGGGTGGCAGGAGTAGAGGATCGGCATGTCGTACTTCTTGGCGAGCGCGTTGATCGCGGTGAACAGGCTCGTGAAGTTGGCCTCGGTGTCGATGTTCTCCTCGCGGTGGGCGGAGAGCAGCATATAGCGCTTGGGCTCCAGGCCGAGCTCGGTCAGGACGTCCGACGCCTCGATCTTGCCCAGGTTGGCGCGCAGGACCTCGGCCATGGGAGAGCCCGTGACGTAGGTGCGCTCGGGGGCGCAGCCGCTGTCCTTGAGGTAGCGGCGTGCGTGCTCGGAGTAGGCAAGGTTGACGTCGGAGATCACGTCGACGATGCGGCGGTTGGTCTCCTCGGGCAGGCACTCGTCCTTGCAGCGGTTGCCCGCCTCCATGTGGAAGATGGGGATGTGGAGCCTCTTGGCCGCGATGGCGGACAGGCAGCTGTTGGTGTCGCCCAGGATCAGCAGCGCGTCGGGCTGCACCTGCACCATGAGCTTGTAGCTCGCGGCGATGATGTTGCCCACGGTCTCGCCGAGGTCCGCGCCCACGGCGTCCAGGTAGACGTCCGGGTCGGCGAGCTCCAGGTCGCGGAAGAAGATGCCGTTGAGCGTGTAGTCGTAGTTCTGCCCGGTGTGCGCCAGCAGGCAGTCGAAGTGGCGGCGGCACTTCTTGATGACCTCGGACAGGCGGATGACCTCGGGGCGGGTGCCCACGATGACCAGGAGCTTCAGGCGGCCGTCATCTTTGAAGTGAATATTTACCGTGTTATCCATTCGAATCCTTTCTCGGAGGAAGCCAATTCAACAGAGTCGCAATGGCAAGAGAATCATTGAACACCGTTCGTCGACCCTTATCGGGTCCTCGCCCTCTTCGATTTTGAGGCGACCGAGATGACGAGCCCGTGCTCGTACTCGTTCATCGAGAGCTTCCAACAAAGGAACGAGTAGACGGCAGCCGTGAGGCAGCCCGCGAGGAGCAACCCCGACCAGCCCCTGACGGGGAAGAGGCGGTCCAGGACAATGCTGACCCCGAGCGTGACCGCGGCAGGTAACAGCCAGCTCCCGAATGTGTCGGCGAAGAAGCTCTTGAGGTCAATCCCAAGGGAGTTCCTATAGATGACGTTCTGCCCGACGGTCCTCAAAAAGTAGGCGATGCAGATGGAGAGGCATCCACCAAGGGCGCCGAGGGGCACGGAGAGGACGAAACCAAGAACGACGTTGCAGGCGGCCATGGCGAGGAATACGAATGCCTTTGCTCGCACCTGCCCCGCCGCAGTGATCGCCGTGACGCCGACGAGCTGCGGAAGCTCGATGAGGCTGGGGATAATGAGCAGGAGAGTACACAGCCAGAGGCCGTCGTACCCGTTGCCCATCCAGCACTGGATGAACCAACCGCCGAGACCGAAGAAGCAGACCTCGATGAAGCCGATGATATACAGTTGCACCCTGCCGAAGCGGACCATGAGGGTCTGTAGGCCCTCACCAACGCCGACGACTGCGCGAGAGACCTTCGGCATGAACATGCCGTTCAGGGCGCTCGCAACCGTGTAGACATAACTCTCGAGCGACGAAGCGAGACCGAATAGCGCGACCTCGGAAGTGGTGGCGGCGATGGCGATGATGGACGGCATGACCGCGAAGATGAACCGTTGGCAGACCTGGCCGACCATGACCCACACGGAGAAACCGACCACCTCGCGGGCGAGCCCCGAGTCCCAGCCGGCGAGATCCGCCCTCGCCTTGGTACCCCTATGGACAAGCACGAGTTTGGCGAGTGTGGTGACAACACTGACGGCAGCGTTGACGATAACGAGCGCTACAACCCCCCAGCCCATCAGGAGGGTCACGACGATGAGGAGCACCGTCAGCACCTTTTGGATGAGATTGCACGCGTTAAGGGCGACGAACCGTTCGTTGGCAGTTAGGATGCCGTTCAGGGGCGCGAACGGGAAGGAGAAGATGCTGTAGAACGCAACGATGACGAACAGCGTCTTGAAAACGGGCATCTGCTCTGGCGTGAGACCGGAGTAAAGACCATCGATATTGAAGAATACGACCACGAGGGCGACGGCGATGAGACAGGTTATCGCGATATAGGTCTTATAAACAATGCCCAGGAACATCCCGACGGCATCCTCTTTGCCCTCCGCATAGTACTTCGAGAGAAAGCGCGAGACGGAATCTCCGAGCCCGAAATCGAGCAGGAAGAAATTGACGACGGAGAGAGCGAGTGTGTAGAGACCGTAATCGTCCGCACCGATGCAAGAGATCATCCAAGGGGTGTAGATGAGCCCCGCAACAGTGTTGAAGGCAACGGCACCATAGGATAGAACGGCGCCGGCTTTGTATTGGTTAACTTTCACTGTTCTCTCTCCATTAATTCAGAAGGTTCGACAGTTTGCTCTTCAATAGGCACCCTTCGTCCTATGCAGTAGAGAGGAAGCAAATAGAACCAGAGAACTATGGTCATGTATTGACTCCAGTCACCGCGCTGTCCACTAATTACAACAAACACGGCAAAAATGAGGTAAGCGATAGTCCAGATGGACTGATCCTTACCCTCCTCCAATCGATTGTAATAGCTCTCATCAAGAACGGTGCAAACGACCCCCCAAATGAAAGGGGCCAAAAAAATACCGACAAGACCAAAAACAGCATATCCTTCTCCAAGGACGCTATTGCCAGCAGTTGAGTAACCCGTAGCAGCCAAACCAGGATTAATCTGCTTAAGCACCTGCATGCTAAGCGGCTCTGGCTTAAAATCCCAAATCGCTCGAGGAATAAAAGCAAATAGAGGCTTCAGATACACAACAGGATTAATCAAGTCGATGTGAGTACTAAGCAGTTCATTAAACCAGTGATAGCTAGAGCTAAAGTCAGCGCTTTCGAAAACATAATCAATATCAAAAATGGTTTTGAAGGAGATTGGCTCTCCCAGTCCAAAGCAACGAATGAAATTTAAAATAACCATCGCAAAAAGCAAAGCAATAATACTGAATGCTGTATAAACAACTTGCTGGTGTATAGAAGTATGTCTTAGACTAAAAATGACAAGCATTGCAATGATAGAAATCAAAAAGAGTCGCGTAAAACCAAATAATAGGGTCATAACGATGTATATCAAAAGAGATATAAGCGCACGTCTCTTGTCTTTTTCATTATTTGCAGTAACCCACAGAGCCAAAACGCACGGAACGAGTAGGTGGATTGCAAAAGTGAACGAGGATTCAATTCCTCCATCCCTCAAAGTAAGCTGCTTGGAGGTCATTTTTCCAGATAAAACCTGAGAGATCCCCCCTACACCAATTTGCGAGATTAGAAGCGCAACGCTAGCAGCAAGGAAAATCCAGAATAAAACCCAGGCAACGGATTTATTTGGAGCAATAACTTCAGATTTTGATGGCCTTTGTATTCCGCTCCTTTTCAATCGACCAATTGTTCCCCCAACTGTGAATGCGAGGATGCCAATAAAAGCATATAGATCAATTGTTGAGGCGTTTATATAGAGATGCTCGTCAACAGTAAGCGGATAGAGGACAAAAATCATGAAGTAGCAGAGCATCCAAACCGTAGAAGAGGATAGAAACCTGCCCCTACGATAGTTGGAAGCAAAATTAAGTATAATAATTAATGTAATCAAAAGTTTCAAAGCTATGCCCTGTCGGTCTCATGTCCGATACTCATTCGTGCAATATCCGAATACAGGAAATGATTCTTCGAAATCTTTGCGACCTCGTTCATATCGCAAAGAACGCCGGGGCTTTCAATTCTCTCGATATCTGCCTTAAGGGACTCTGAGTCATCACCGCTTGTAAAAGCCGCGTTTCCCCCGCAATCGACATGCGTAGTTCCGTCCCAGCGCTTAATAAGTATTGGCTTGCCCATAGCGACAGCTTGCTCCCAATAAACAGAATGACGACCAGGGAAAACCACTAGATCAGCTACGGCGAAATAATCATAAGAGTCCGATGTGTTAGCCCAAGGCACATAAGATATGCGATCGCATGCAAGTCTTTTCTCAAACTCTGCCTTCATCGAGGGAACTACAGGGCCGAATACAAGAAGCTTTACATGTTTGCCCATCTTGGCGACAGCATCCATGAGAGCGAGAACCTGCATCTTAGCCTCATCGATCTTTCCACCTGTTACGATAATAAAATCGTTGCCGGCGTATCCAAAACGCTTCTTGGTTTTGACGATTGAAGCAGAGCCAGAAGCCCTATTCACTTCATCATCATCGGCACCCATGACAAGAAGCTGACACTTTTCCTTGGGAAGCCCGTAATTTTCCTCCAGAAATTCGACACGTGCGGGAAGAACTCCCCAAAATCGTTCTGTATAGGGCAGCGCAAGCTGGGCCTCATGACGCCAGATAATCCTATGAAGAATATGAAGCGAAACCCAGTTGCCAGCGCTGTTCGAATAATCTGCATGGCTATCAATGAATAGCTTGACGTTGGGGTGTGCCTTTACATAATTAACGATAATTGGCATATCGCCAAACTGGCAGCCGTGGCAGAAAATAATATCAGGCGAAGCGGCTGCAACCGCTTCGCCGGTTCCTATGTAGTGACGCAATCTCTGCAATTGAGGATTCGAATGTTTGTACTGCAGCCTTGTAACTTTAATGCCATTCTCGTTTAAATAGGAGTAAGACGGTTTTTCAATGTAAGAGGTCTCTCCATTGCTATCAAAGGACTGCATAGAGGCAATTATCTCAACCTCATACCCAAGTTTCTTATGAAACTTGGGTAACAAATTCTCCTGATAAGAATAGTTATCGATATAGAAACTAGCCAAACAGATATGTAAGATTTTCATCGGCTGTCCTTAACGAAGCGCTGAATAAATAAATCAGGGTTATCAAATGAATTGCTTGCTTCAGTTAGGCGAGCGTCATCCCAAGTCCACCATTCCGACGAAATCAAGTCGGATATTTGACTACTAGAGAACCTATACCGAAGCAGGCGGGCTGGATTGCCGGCTACAATCCCATAGGCGGGCACATCTTTTGTGACAACGCTGCCTGCTCCAATAACAGCTCCAACACCGATTGAGACTCCAGAAAGGATGGTTGCCCCAGCCCCAATCCAAACGTCAGATGAAATAACGGTCTTATTTGTTATTGCATCTTTAAATTGGGAGAAATTTTTTCCCATCACGTTATTTCCTTCACAGAATACCGGTGAGGTCGAAACGTATGACATCTGATGGGACGCCCCGCCGATACGGCAGCCATCTGCAATAGAGAAGAATGAAACAAGACACCTTTT